>Ga0180068_1000180_pt1 | contig 8049 bp, 8 predicted proteins | sample EasRivERM_16_10D_FD_121790 | JGI IMG/M metagenome (GOLD analysis project Ga0180068, IMG submission 121790) | Soil microbial communities from meander-bound floodplain in the East River, Colorado, USA - East River metaG ERMLT231A'_16_10D | ecosystem: Environmental > Terrestrial > Soil > Floodplain ... | reverse complement strand
TCACGCGAAAGCGCGTCCTCGGCCCCACCGACCCCACCGTTCCGCTTTTAAGCACCTGCCACGTTTGCGGCGAGACAGGACCGTGCATCGGCCACTTCTGGCTGCGATCCCACGCCGTGGTGTTCATGAAGTACTGAAGGTCCGCGGGGAAGTTGTACGCCGCGGTCCCGTCCGCCGTGTCGAATGTGTGCTCCTTGCGTAGCTGTGGCCACCCGCCGTAGAGACCCTCCCTCGCGGAAAGCTCCTTGCCCTCGCGGTTTAGCAACGCCAGGATCTGCCGCACCTGCAAGTCGCTAGAACCGACAACGGTCGTCGGGCGAGAGATCCCGAGCTCGTCGCACGAGGTCTGGACGATTTGCAGGAGCGTGCGTTCGGCCATTACTCTTGCTCGTCCGCCTTCGGCCGGCCTGGCTTACGCTTGGTTGCAAGCTCGGCCACTTGCTCCTTGAGTGCAGCAAGGTCGTCTTTGAGCTGCTGATTCTCCGCGGCAAGGCGGGTCGTCTCGGCGCCGTCTGTGGCTGCTTTGAGCCACGCAATCGCCTTGTCTCGCAAGGCTCGTGCTCCATGCCCCACGTTGTGCAGCACCGAATCAGGACACGCGGCGAGGTGTTCGACGGTGTGAATGTTGGCGCCCTTCAAGGTCAGCGCGTGCGACTTTGAAATAGGACCCCATTCCTCGATCGGCGTGCCGATGTGGCCCTGAGACACCTTCTGTTGGAACTGCGCCCATTGCCGCGGGAAGCGCGCTTGATGCTCGGGCTTCGCTCGCGTGTAGACCTCGCGCGTACGGTCGCCAGGAAAGCGAATCCACACCATCGCCGTGTCTTTGTAGATCGGCCGCCCCTGTTTCTCGCTCTCTGCGCCTTGCAACACCGGCTCGGTTTGAAACACGACGATGAGGTTTTCATCTCCGCCGTGACTGACTGCCAACTGATTGCCACGACCACTCACAGTGGGCTGGACAAATTCTGCGTGCTCCATACGTCTCCTAGTGTTTACAGACGAAAACGGCCTGGCGCCCGTCGTCACTGACAAGCTGAACGCTCGGCCATACTCTTTTAAGTTCGGCCTCCCACCACGCGGCAGGCATCACAGTGAGGTGAAGCCGCTGACCGATGTTCACGCCGAAGCTGTCTGGGATCGTGTCGATGTTGAGGTAGCAGGCTTCTTCGACCGCTTCGCTAATCGAAGCAAGCGTGTCGCGCACTCGTTCCGTGGGGATGTGCTCTAGGACATCGGTGCACAGCGCGAAATCGACCATCGGTAGCGGCTCCCAAAGAGCCTGTTGCACGAACGGTACGTCTTCCTCAAGCGCGTTGCCGGCGATATCTACGCCGATCCCTCGGTAGCCACTGCGGATCAGCTCAGCCACGACTCGCCCAGTCCCGCAGCCGAAATCCGCGACGCTCGACCCTTCCCATGGGCATAAAGACGCAAGAGCGCGGTCTAGGTCGTCAAAGCCCGGCGACACCTTGCGATATGCGTCCAGCTTCCAAATCTGCTCGTACTTCGAGCGCTCGCTCTCTGCGGTCGTCGGGTTCATGGCTATCTTGAGCATTTCTGGCAGCAGGCCAGACGAGAACATTCGGATGTCTAAGTTGCAGCCGCTGATAATCGGCGTGATCGCCTTCGCAAACTGCTCCGCGGTCCTCGCTAGAGCGAGCGTCGTCTGGTACTTCACGCCATTCAGCGTGACCTCGAACGCGTCATCGTCCTTGTTCATCGGCTGCTCAAACGCGTACGTCTCACCCGCCTTGTGGCTGAAGTCGTAGCCGAATAGGAACTGCGTCCGATACCCAAGGGCGGCCCCAAGATAAACAGCGTGAACGCTCGCCATCCCGATCGGGCCAGCCGAGAACGTGTGCTCGCCAGTCCCCTTTAACGCTTCGTACGTAGCTTCAGTGCCGAGGTGAAAGAGCGTGATGTTGTGATCACGCAGCGCCTCAAACACCTTTGGGTGGACTTGACTTGCAAGAAAGTGATTCGTGCCCCCGTGCGGAGAATCGACGTGAATGACGTTATCCGGTCGAGAGTCGATTAGGAGGAAGTGCTCAGGAGCAATACCCTGAGACCGTAGGAATTTGTACGCCCCATTGATCGCGAGAACGTGACAATCAGGGCGAAACGCTTTGAGAAACGGAAGGTAATCATGCAGCGACGGCCCTCCACCAACGACTATGAGCGGCTTGTCGGTCCACGCCTGCTGCTGTAACTCGGGAAGTCCGCGAGCCGCATTGATGCGGACATTCTCGACAATGCTCTCCCGATCGTTGTTGACCGGGAGCTCTAAAAAATAGAGAGCCGGTGAGGTTTCCCCCACCGGCTCCAGTACCGCTGCCAAGGTTAGTCAGCGACCGCCGAGCGGAAGATCGGATTGGTGACGATCGCTGTGCGGATCGTATTCCCGGCCGAAGCCGAGGCCGAAGCCGCCGCAGTGAGTTTCACCCCGTACACGATCATGTTGCCCGCCGATGCGGTGACGCTCGATGCAAGACGCCCCGCAGCGCCTACACCACCGATGCCGAGCACCGCGTTAGCGGCGGCGCTAGCCGACACTCTCATGGGGACGGCACCGCCAACCCGCGCCCAGAAAAAGGCGTTGTCCGCGATGATCTGACGAGGAGCCACCCCGAAGTAGTGACCTTCCAGACCAGTCGCGGCCGTGACAACCACGGCCTGATTGGCTTCGGTGATCGCTAAGCCGTATGGCTCCGTTGTCAACGTTGAAATCGCCGCGGCTGCCTGCACGTAGCGGTATTGCACACCATCTGCGCCCTGAATGATGGTGCCGAGCGTATGCTCTGCGTTCTGACCGTCCGTGGTCGTGCCAGCCGTGACGCGATCGACGTTTGCCCCCAACAGGGGCGTTGCTATAGCTACCATGTGTTTCTCCTTACGAGCCGTCGTCGCCGAGAACGCCTTGCAGGAACCGGTTGCTCGTAGTCATGTTGCCGGCGAAGCCGATCAACTTGACCATCGCGTCCTGGTTCACCGCCATGCGCTCACCGCCGATGGGAACAAAGTTCCGATTGGAGTGCGGACGGAAGAAGATAAAATTGGTGTTGAGGAAATACATGGTGCCAGTCGCGGCACCACCACCCACACCAACTCCAGCTGCGGTCGCGGCGTTGCCGCCGTAACCACCGTCTAGCACCACGTCGGAGCCCATGTACTTCAGCGACTCAAAGCCCGCTTGCGCGAACTCGTCACTGGCCACGCGCTGAATCGCCTGCAAGCTCTCGAGGTAAAACCGGTAGTACCGGTTATCCGCGACGATCAAGTCAGTCTTGTCCCGACCTCGAACGAGCTGGAGGTACACGCGGTTCATGTACGACTGAATGTTCGCCGACGTTGCCGCCGCCCCGCCGTCCGTCGTCGCATCGAACGCTACGTTTCTCCAAAACTCGTTCCCGGCCGTCGCGGCGTTGATGCCGCCTACGGTTCCCGTTGAAGGCGTGAAGTCCACCAGCAACTTGAGTCCGCCGATCTGCTTGCCCGAGTCCGCCGTACCGTCCGAGTAGATGTCCGCAGCGATGTTGTTCGCCATGGTTCGCTCGGCGTTACCAATCCGGCTCTCGAGCAAGTCGATGATTGCGTTCTCGCCGCTGTTCTGAAGTTCTTCCAGACCCGACATTGAGACCGCAACCGCTGCCTGCGCGTAGTTGTATTCCGCCGCCGTGAACACGTCACTGGGCGAAATGTCGAGCGTCTCGTACCCGGAGTAACGCTTATACGTAGCGTTCTCGGCGTACTCGAGCTCCTGCACGATCGTCCGTCCACCGCTGACGGGCTTGACCTTCCCACGCTTGCGAAGACGCATCAGAAGTGCGTTGTTCTCGCTTACGTTGTCGGCCAACTTTCCAGAGCGGTTACGGAGCGTAGTCGTGACGATTTCCGAAAAGTCTGTATTCGGAGATGCCATGAGTAACTCCTAAAGAGGTTTGTTAAACGCCGCCCGACTGGGCGGCCTGTGCGGCTAGGAGCTCTTCGCGTATGCCGCGGCCTCCGGGGGCGGCTGCGGCGGCGGTGTTGCCGGGGCCTCCCGTGATGCTCACGTTCTTGCGCTTGGCGTCCTCGGCCTTCTGTTTTGCGTCGGCTCTCCGCTTCTGTTCCTCGTCGGCCCGTTGCTGGGCGGCGAGCGTGGCGCGGGTATCCGGCCGAGCCCAGACTGCTTGGTCGTAGGCGTCCTGCAAATCCTTCGCGAGCCCCTGGCCAATGAGAGCGGCCATGTGGCCTTTCACTGACTCGTAGTGCACGTTCTTGGGATTGGCGGCGAACGCTTCGATTTCCGTCTGGACTTCGGTCTGCAACTGTTGATTCCCAGCGTTTCTGAACTGGGCAAGCTCGTTCTTGAGAGTCGCGATCTCGCCTTGCAGCGACGCGAACTCGGTGTTCTGTGGTGCGTTGGGCTTAGCCGCAACGCCAAGATCCACGCCGAACTGCTGCGCGGTCCGCAGTAGAAGTTGGCGTTTGACTTCGGGGCTACCAGTGCGAAGCACGTGAGCCGTGTTGAGCAGCGACTCAACCGCCGACCGCGGCGTGCCGCCCTCGGCTCTGATCGTCGCGAGGTACGGCTGGACGGCTTGGTAAATCTCTTTGCCGAACGAGGCGTGCTCGTCACGAGTGCTCGTGAACTTCGCTACGTCGGCTTCGCGCTTCTGCACCGCCGCCATGATCTCGGGCGGCAGCTCGTGCCACTTGGCCTTGGCTTCGGCGGGCCAGCCGTTGGGTGGGGCTAGTGCAGCGGGTTGAGCATCTTGTGCAAGCTTTCCAGGCTGTGCATCTGCATCCGGAAGAGCAGAGACTGGTACTGCCGCGTCAGTTGCGCCCTTTGCGGCGACTCCGTCTGCTGCATCCCCAGACTTACTCCCAGCGGCAGCTGCCGCTTCTTTGGCAGCGAATCGCCCCTTCTCGTCACGCGCGCGCTCCTCGGTTGTTTTCGTCTCGACTACCGGCGCAGCAACTTCAGCGACGACGGCTTCGGTTTCTACCTCGGCCGGCTCCGCATGCTGCTTTACCGCCGCTTCCAATTGCCCACGGATGCTGTCTGCTGCTGCACTCATCGTCTGCGTGTCTCCGCGATTGCTCGCTTGATGTCGTCAACTAGGGGGGGCAAGGGCTTCGGTTTTCTGGCGGGCAGCCGCTCGTTGCCGACCTCGAACACGCCGTGCTCTTTCAAGTGGGCGCGGTGGTGAGCCCGTCCGCGAATGACAGAGCCGTCAACCACGCTTCGGTATTCGGGCAGGTCAGGCATCACATGCGCGAAACCGAGCACCTGCACCGCCATCCGCCCGCACTCGCACTTGATGCGAGGTCGGTGGTCTTTCACCGGGCAAATGCGTTCCGTGAGCGCTCCGCAGGAGCACTCGTATTCATAAAGTGGCATTGGCGCTAAACTAGAAGTCCGCTACCGTATTCAAGAGGGAACGCCGCCGTGGGGTCGCACCCCAGTACAAGGCGTGACAGCCGGAGAGACGGCATCAAAACCGCGAGCTGATCTGCGCCTTGTCCGTGTCGTTCAAGAGCTTGTGCAGATGCTCGAACGTTCCAGGACGGTCCGCGAGCAAGGTGCACAGATTCGCCAGCGCCGTGCAGTTGGCTGTGGTCAAAGTCAACGCCGTGCCCACACCAGCCGCATTCGCCACCAGCGCAGCCGCCATCGTCTTCATCGAAATCGTCGCCATGCTCTACTCCTAAATGGGCAAGTTGATTCGGTGCGCGCGGCAGGCACGCGGAGCCATGTGGATGCAATCCGGGCACGTCTCAGCGGCGCGACGCATCTCCTCCGCCTGCTCAGCCACCGACTTGCGCGCTGGGATCTCCTCGTCTACCTCTTCCTCCACGTCGATCTCTTCCTCACGATCGGGGGCGACCTTGATCTTCTTGCGCTTGATGACCTTTTTCTTTGCCATGACTAAGCCTCCTTTAGTGAACCTTGGCGCCCTTCAACTGGGCCAATGCCTCAACCAATTTCTGTGCAGCGGCGAGCGTATTGTCGCGCTTCGCTGACTTCTCGCCCGTCACCTTGTCGCGCTCGGCGTCGTACTGACGTTGCCGCTCGGATTCTTGCTCGCTCGACTTGCGGTCCTTCTCGGACTGCTCGCCCTTCATGCGCTCAAGCTCGAGCTTGGTCTGTGAGTCGCGCTGCGACTTCGTATCGTCGGCTTGGGCTTTCTGTGACTGCGTACGCTCGGCAAACTCGTTGTCGGCCTGCTTCTGTTGGCCCTGAATCTGCGCGGTCTGTACGTCAACCTGCGCCTGTAGCTGGGCCTTGAACATCTCCAGCTCCTTGGTCATGGCCATCTTCTCGCGCTCTATCACGAGCTCGCGTTGACCGTCACGCTCTGACCGCTGGTCTTCGATCTGCGCAGTCGCGGCGTTCTCTTGCGCCTGCATCTGCTGCTTCGATTGCTCGACCTGCATAGTCGTCTGCGCTTTGAGCGTTTCCAGCTCCTTGGCCGACTGCGCTTTGAGCTGCTCTTTCTGCAACTCAGGGTCAGGCTGCGGCGGCTTAGGCTCCGACAGCTTCTTCATCGCGTCTTCAAAGACCGGCTCGAGGCTTCTAGCCGAGCGGAACGAGCGCACACCGAACATCAGCAACTCACCGAGCAACGGCCCAAGCTCAGGCGCCGTCTGCATGGCAATCGTGGCCTTGTCCATGTACCCGCCCGCGGCGGTCAGGAACTCGGTGCGAGCAATGCGGTCCGCGTCCTCGTCCGTGCGGATCGTGGAGTCCGTCTCGATGTCGATGCGGAACTCTCGCAGCACCTGGTCCGAGAGAAGCCCGTGCACTTCCTCCCACGTCGGCTGGTCGAGTAGCTCTAGCTGGTCCTCGGGAATCTGCGAGGGCGCCGGGGGCTGCCCAGTCTGCTGCGCCATCTGTTGCGCGGCCTGCTCCTGCTGCTGCATCTGCTGCAACAGGGCCTTCTCCTGCGCCATCAGGAGCTTGATGCCGCTAATGGCCTTGATCGTCTCCAAGCCAAAGTGCTCGGCGATGATCTCGCCCAGCAAGCGAATCAGGTCACGGGCGAATCGCTGCACGTCCGACTGCGTGTCGGAAATGCGAAGAACCGCAAACCGGCCCTTGATCTGCTGCGCCGTCGCCGTCTCTTCAGGCTCCGAGTTACCGCGGATAATGTCCGCAATCCCCGTGAGCTCGTAGAGATCGGTCTTGGCCTTCTCTCTCGCCTCGTAGAGCGCAATCAGCGTCTCGGCAACCTCTTTGATCGGCACGAACTGTATCGAGCCATCAATCCCGCCCTTCTCGCTGAACTTCGCCCAGTTCGTGACGGGGATGAGTTTGTTGCCCGATCCCTGGAGTATCTGCGCTAGCTCAGGAGCAGACGAGTCGTATGCACCACGGAGCTTCAGCGCCTCCTGCAACCCGTCGATACGAACCGTGAGTTCCTCAATCTCCTGCGCCTGCGTTTGGTACAGGGCGTAATCCGCCACCGGCATCAAACTGTCGGTCGTCACCGTCGCGAAGAGCGGTCGTGGACACGGGAACATGCCGGTCAGTTCGAGAGGGTCGGGCACGCTCTCGATGATCTTCGGATGCCCCCTGGACAGGAAAACGACCTGGCCCTTGTCCTTATCCCAACCCTCGTAAATGCACGCCTTCTTGATGTCCTCGGAGGTCTTCTCGTCCTTCAAGCCCTTCGGCGTGTAGTCCAGCGGGATCTTCTTTCCAACCGCGCCAAAGCGCTTCACGAGCTTGTCACGGGTCATGTAGACCCGACGCCACACCAACCACACCTCGTCCCACGTACGGGCTACGTTGTGGCCGAAGTCTTCCCAGTACACGTAGTCGGGAATCGCCTTCTCATAGGCAACAGACTGGTCCTCCTCGCCACCCTCGATAGTGGGCTCGTACCGCACCCAGGCGAGTCCGCGGCCGGGGAGGAATCGATCGCTCACCACCTGCCGCATGACGTGGCCGAAACCCTGACAGTCGATGGTGTAAGCCAAGCAGCGCTCAAGCACTTCAGACGCAGTACGCCCGATCGGGTCGGCGTCCTTGAACCGCCTCTCAGCTACCGGCTGCGGGTC
>Ga0180068_1000167_pt1 | contig 8308 bp, 6 predicted proteins | sample EasRivERM_16_10D_FD_121790 | JGI IMG/M metagenome (GOLD analysis project Ga0180068, IMG submission 121790) | Soil microbial communities from meander-bound floodplain in the East River, Colorado, USA - East River metaG ERMLT231A'_16_10D | ecosystem: Environmental > Terrestrial > Soil > Floodplain ... | reverse complement strand
CCGCGAATCGCTGGAAGTTCGAGTCTTAATCGTTCGGTCGGCCCATTAAATCCTAGGCTTGTGACCGTCCCTTCACCGAGGGAGGTGCAATCCAATTCATCTTCGCATTTTGCCAGAGCGAGATCTTCAGGGCGAAACACAACTTGTACCCGGCCGTCTGTGCTAAAGCGGGCAGCTTCTTTTGCCAGTTTGAAAACATGTGGACCAATTTGGATTCGTTCGCCTTCTGTTTCACCTAACAGAATATTCGCAGTCCCAAGAAAAGATGCGACAAATTCAGTCTTCGGGCGTTGGTAAAGCTCCTGCGGCGTACCCACTTCAACGAGGCGACCATAACTCATCACGCCGATCCGATCCGCAAGATCAAAAGCTTCCTCCTGATCGTGTGTGACCAAGATGGTTGCCACTCCTAACTGGCGTTGGATGGCTTTCAGAGAACGCCTCAACTCCACCCGGATCTTGGCATCGAGGGCGCCCAATGGTTCATCCAGTAAAAGTACATCTGGTTCCACCACCAGTGCCCTTGCCAAAGCGACGCGTTGCTGCTGTCCGCCAGAAAGTTGACGCGGCATTCTGTCACCCAACCCAACCAGACCCACCAGCTCAAGCAATTCATCGCGCTTAAGCTGGCGTTCTTTTTTAGCGACCTTCCGAATCTGCAGACCGAACTCAATGTTTTCTGCAACGGTCATATATTCAAAAAGAGCATAGTTCTGGAATACAAACCCGATGTTACGTTTCTGTGTGGGCAGGTCCGTGACATCCCGGCCGTGCAAAGAGACGCGTCCCTGTTCGGCAGATGTCAAACCGGCAATGATATTTAAAACAGTGGTTTTCCCGCTGCCACTGGAGCCAAGCAATACAAAAAACTCGCCATTCTTGATTTCCAGAGAGACGTTGTTGACGACCGTTTGCTGGTCGTAGCGCTTGGTTACATTTTCGAGCAGAATCGACATGGGCACCTCGTTGCTGATATCTGCTCAAAGATACCCGTGAGGTGTGACCAGTTCAGTGATAGTTGTGTGACAAACCTGTGACAATTTATTTCTGTTCTCCCCCGCTCAAATTCATCGAGTGTTACCTTTTTAGTTTAAAGGCGTATCCCAACCCAGGCAAATTCTGAATGTATTCTGGATTTGTGGAATCTGTTTCGATCTTGGACCGCAGGCGTTTTACCAGTTGCCGCAGCATTTCAGCGCTTCCGCCGCCCGAGCCCCATACATCACTGATCAGTTCGTCGAAGGTCAACACCTGCCCGGAATTTAACATAAGCGCTTCAAGCAACTGGCTTTCCAATGGCGTCAGGGTTTTGGGAGATTCGTTTGCCAGCGTAACCTCCCTCAACTTGGGATTGAAATCCAAACCGTCGATGGATAATTTTGGTGGCTGTGAACTACTCGTTGCGCGGAACCTTCGCATGACAGCCTGAACACGCGCCATGAGTTGTCTTGGGCTAAATGGTTTCAGGACGTAGTCATCGGCACCAGCTTCCAATCCACGAACGATATCGGCTTCTTCTCCTCGCACCGTGAGCAGGATGATGGGTGTGTCGGCTTCGCTGCGGATATGTCTGCAGATTGCAAAGCCATTTTCCAATCCAGGTGTCCCCGGTAAATTAATATCAAGGATGATGAGATCGGGCTGGTCTTCGCGCCAACGGCGTATGGCACTCGTTGCGTCATTAGCCATAACCGTCTCATAACCTGCCCGCCGGAGCGTGAATACCACCAGGTCAGCGAGGACGCGATCATCATCTACTACAAGTGCTTTCATTGTTTAACCTCAGCTGCCAATGGTAATGTGAACCAAAAAGAGTTGCCGCCTTCTGGAGGGTCTGATATTCCAACCTCACCCTGTTGCGCTTCAACAATCGCCTTGACCACGGAAAGCCCCAAGCCTGCGCCTTGTTGCGCGCGTTTATTTGGAATATCCAAATGCGAAAAACGCCGAAAAAGATTGTTTCGTTGATTCAACGGCACGCCGCCGCCTTCGTCAATAATTTCCACGCGCAGTTCTCCATTAACAATGAAATGTTTGATTTGGATCGTTCCATTCTCCGGACTATGCTTGATCGCATTGGATAACAAGTTGACCAGAACCTGAACTGTCCGTCGCTGGTCAGCACGCACACGGACAGTTTCGTCTAGAGGGTCAACGACCAATTTCAAAGAATATTTTTCCACCAACGGTTGCATGATCTCCTGCGCCTCTTCCATAATTACATCAAATGGCACAGGTTGCAGTGAGACCTTGAATCTTCCCGCTTCCATGCTGGCTGCCTCGATCAAATTGTCGATCAGTGTTTGCAAATTGATAATGCCCAGGTTCAGAGAAACCAATAGTTCTTTGATTTCCTTCTGAGAAAGGCTGTGTAGATTATCCAGCAGCAATTCAGAGGACGCCTCCAAAGCTGCAAGCGGCGTTCGGAATTCATGCGTGATATTCGCCATGAAGTCACCCAATATGCGATGGATATACTCCTCATTGGAAACATCTCGAATGACCAACGCACGGTTCGCATCGCTGGCAACAGGCGGAATAAAATCCGCCTTCGATATGGACAATAGACGTTCCTCACCACCTGCCAATTTTATTGATACCCGGTTTTGTTGTCCCGTCCCAGGGAGTTGATTGCTGAAGGAAGTTTCCCCTTCAGCCGCAGGAAAAATATCGTCCACTTTTCTGCCTATGATCTGATTAGTTTCACGTGCGATGATCTTACCTACGCCCGCGCTGGCAAATGTGATGCGATTTTGGGCATCGAGCGTCAAGGTTCCTTCTACAATCGAATTAAGCAGATGCTCGATCCATGTTTTTTCAGCCTGTAGTTGTTCCATCGAATGCTGGAGTGCGATACGCGCATCTTCCAATGTATTGGTCAACTGGCTGATCTCCAATACGGATGATTCGATCGAGACTGGTGCATCGAGATCTCCCTGCCGGAATTTAGCAGCGGCGTTTGCCAGATCAACGATGGGGCGGCTGAGGCGTTGCGATTGCCAGACGCCCAGCCCGAATGCGACCAGGATAATCATAAAAAGCGCCAGTGTTAACGTCCTGATCAGGTTTTGCTGACTCGTAATTTGGTCATCCACATTCAATGCGCTAATTACATTAATGTTTGACGATTCATCAATGACAAGATTTGCCAAAATATATTGATGTGTATTTAGGTTGAACACCCGCTTTCCAAGCGCTGATGCCGACGCCTGCTCTGCCTTGGTCTGTAACTCTGAAACCTGTACTAAGCTTGTTTCAAGCGCTGCATCACTCGACAAGATTACACGGTCATTCCAAATCAAGAAATAAAGCAGCCCGGTCTCTTTTTGAAGATTGCTTAAGATCAAGGATGCTCTTTTACCTGCCACCACTTGATAAAGCGGTTGTTTTGGGGATTCCAATTCGACGGTTGTAAACATATATGGTTCGTTATTGGACGAGAGAATAGCATAGCCTGATTGGATATCCATCTGGCAGAGTTCGTTTACAGAGATATCTTCGCCGACCCCTTTTACTTCCTTCCCATTTGAACAAACTACGATCAAATCAAGGTCAACGCTGTTCCGCAAAGTATCCAGATAACCATCAAGGGAGGCGAAATCTTGTTCATCCAATAAACGGATCAGGGTGGGTCGTTGTGAGATCAATAGTGCCAGGTTTTGCAGGTCTGACTGTTCGCTGGTGAGGAAGGCATGTGTAGTTAAAGTGGCCTGATTGAGGAGCAGTTGCGCCTGCAAGGCGGTCTGGCGATTTATGAGAATAATAATGGGCAGGCTGATAGCCGCCACAATTCCTAGCGAACTTAACAGGAATGCCAAAACCAGTTGAGTCCTTAATCTACGCAAACGATTCTTTTGAAACATAAATACACACCAACCCAGGCGAAAAAACTTGATTCTTAGCTGCCCTGTTCCTTTGTCACAATATTCAATTTCTGATAATAACTATCCAGCCACGAATTCGACCAACCCCACAGGGTTGCCTGCATGACGATCTGTTTTACTTCCGCCCGCGTGATCTTGGCTTCGCTCTCAAAGACCATGGCGTTGCGGCGGCTGATCGCCAGCGTGCGGATCGCGAACATCAGCGGGAAGATACAACCGAGACGAATCCCATGCTGCCACCAGGGCAATGACTTCACATATTGCAGTGCCTGCTTAAGATGACGTTCGGCTTTATCGGTCATCATATCCAACACTTCCAAAGCCTGTTGACGATGTGCGGGGTCAAAGAGTTGTTCCTGTGAAATACCGATGCGTGCCAGAAAATTCTTTGGCACGTAGATCCAGCCGCGTTCGAAATCTTCACGCAAGCCGCGGATCACATTTACGGTTTGCAAACCCAGCCCGAACTCACGCGCCAGCGGCATGATCTCTTTCTCCTTGCGGCGAATGTTCAGGGAATACCACGCGAAGAGCTGCGTCACCAAATAACCCACGCGCCCAGCGACCTCGAACATGTAATCATCAAGATCATTCTCATTATCCACTTTGGGTCCCTGTTTTGTCCAACGCGCCATACCCTGCGTGCTATGGATCACGTGCAGGACGATGATCTCCTGAACCTGTTCCGGCAGGGAGCGCAGATGCAACAGAATATCTTTAGCGTGTTGTGCCACGATCGCATCAGGGTTGCTGGTGTCTGTAATGTTGAACGCCGCCATCAATTCATCGATACTGGATTCGCCTCTCAAAACATTTACCCATAAATTGAGCAGACCGATCTTTTCGTCGCTGTTCATTTCTTCATTATCTTCAAGGTAATCTGAAACCCTGAGCAACAAATAGGCGACTGTGGTCGCTTCACATAAGACCCCCGGCAGGCGTTCGATCCCAATCGCAAATGTACGGCTAGCTATCCTTAATAGATCACGTGAATTCATAATTTCACCTCACTTCTACCGTTTGTCTCTTTTATTATTAAAGCTTTATCATAAAGCACAGATTAAAATTCCAACTTTCAGGATGGATATTTATGTAGCACTTAAGATACCTAGTTATAACCCACCTTTCAAGCAGTAGTGACGTTCTTAAGTACGGATTACCATATAATTTTCCCTTGTCTCACTTATCAAACGCATGCTGTATGCAACAGCGTGGCATATTTCTTAATCATGGCTTTGTTGATTTCACCAGTCCACGTATAGCGGACAGTTCCTGAGGGGTCGATCATATGTGAGTTGGAAGAGTCCCCGTTTTTGGATATTTTGCACGAACAACCACCCGTGAGAAGTAAGAAAAAAATTACCTGATTATCTGGCGATTTTCAAGCTGAAAGCGAATGTACTGCCATGTCCATTGCCCTTTGACTCTGCCCAGATGCGTCCACCGTGGGCTTCGACGAGATGCTTGGCAATCGTCAACCCGATGCCTGAACCGCCACCTGCCTGACGCGAACGGGATTTGTCCACGCGATAGAAACGCGTAAAGAGATTCGCAAGATGTTCAGGCGGAATGCCGACGCCGGTATCTTTCACGGAGATGTAGATCTCATCAGCCTGGCGTGCGGCAGTGATGGACACGTTGCCTCCCTCAGGTGTGTATTGGATCGCATTCGCTACGAGGTTTACCAGAACCTGCGTGATGCGGTCTTCGTCAGCTTGGAGCGGTGGCAGGTCAGCGGGCAGGTCCGAGTGAAGGGTGATACGTTTGTCCCTCGCTTGCGGCGTGAGGCGTTTAACGGTAGTCTGCACAAGACTGGAAACGGTCACGGAGCGAATATCCAATGAATAGGCTTTGGCTTCGACACGACTCAGTTCCTGCAAATCATCTACAAGACGTGAGAGACGATCAGCTTCGCGATGAATTTGATTGAAAGTTTCGGGCGTGGAGGGCAGCACGCCATCGACCAGCCCTTCCATGTAACCCTTGATGGAAGTGAGCGGCGTGCGCAGTTCATGCGTGACATCGCCGATAAGCTGGCGGCGCATGGATTCAACCTGTTCGAGTTGCGTTGCCATTTGATTGAAGCGTGTCGCGAGTTGAGCGATCTCATCTGTGCCAGTGACTTGCACACGCTCAGCATAATGACCATCGGCGATGTGTTGCGACGCATCAGTGAGTGTGCGAATGGGCGCAACAATTCTGCGACTTAAAAACCAACTGACCAGCAATGCCGCCAGCACAGAAGCCGTCACGGCATAACCCAACGACTCGAACATGCTGGCGCGGAAATTTTCAAACAACGTTCTGCTATACCCTTGACCTTGTCCCATGCCCATCCCGTTTCCCATCATGGATTGATCCATCATGCCTATGTGCCGATTGAACGCAGTAGGGATGGTGATCTGAATTGTGATGGCAAGAATGATGACGCCGATCAGAATGACCATGAGATTGGCAAGAAATAATTTTGCGCTGAGTCGTTCGCGAATATATTTCATAGAGTTTACTTTCTAGAGTGGTTCATCTTCAAAACGATAGCCTACGCCGCGCACAGTAGCAATGAGCGCTTCGTTCCCAAGCTTCTGACGTACATGCCCAAGATGGACATCCACCACGCGCATCTCGCCAAAATATTCTGCGCCCCAAATCTTTTCAAGCAGTTGCTCGCGCGAGAGCACGCGTCCACGATTTTCAGCCAGCGCGCGCAATAGATCAAATTCTATGGAGGTCAATTCGATGGGGATATCATCCACGCTGACGGTGTGTGCATTGATATCGATGAGGACATGCTTGAACGAGAGCACGCTTCGTTCTACGCCGGAGCCTATTCCCGTTTTAATGCGCCTTAACGCCGCCTTGACTCTTGCCACCAACTCGCGCGGACTGAACGGCTTCGTGACGTAATCATCTGCCCCGACCGACAACCCGACGATCTTATCGGTCTCGTCGGTGCGCGCGGTGAGCATGATGACGTAGACGTCTGATTCGCGGCGCAAGCGTGTGAGCAGTTCGATGCCGTCCATGCCAGGGAGCATCAGGTCGAGAATGATCAAATCCGGCTTGAAGGCGCGCGCGGCTTTGAGTCCGGCGTTGCCATCTGCGGCGGTGTAGACTTCATAGCCTTCTGGCTTGAGATACGCACTGACCAAGTTGATGATGGAAGGTTCATCGTCGATCACGAGAATTTTTGTCATGGGTTGATTCTACTTGAGTGTAGTTCCATTTTATGTGGGAGGCTCAAATGTGTTGTAAAGATTTGGTAAAGAAAAACCGCAGGCTTATCACCTGCGGCTGTTTACTTCTCTTCCAGCAAAGAAACGATCTCGCTGGTACTCAATGCCCGCCTCAAGTCTGTGCTCTGCATGATGATCGCCATATTGCGGACTCCCGATCCGACAGAGATTTCGTCTTCCTTCAGGACACTCGCATCGATCAATACCTGCGTCTGGTTCTTCATTCCAAACGGACTCACTGTCCCGATCCGATAGCCCGTCACTTCCAAAACTTCATCTTCGGTCGCCATCCGCACTCGTGAGCGTTTGACGAATTGCCGCAGTTTCTTCCAATCGATCTGGTCTGGTCCCGCGACCAGCACCATCAAATATTCCTTGGGGCGGATATTGAAGAGGATACTGCGTACGATCTGTCTCGGACGTTGGTTGCGGTGAGAAGCCGCTTCCTCGAAAGACGAAACAGGCTTATCGTGAATGAAGACGCGGTGTTCGATCCCAAGCGCGTCCAATGCGAGGCTGGCAGGTGGTTTGTTATCCATAAAATTATCCAGTAGGTAGCCACAGAGCGGACAGAGTTTTAAGAGCTTTTCTCAAGGGTCTCAGTGATCTCTGTGGCGAAATATCTTTCTGACTTTGACTCCTGTCATAGATAGAACGTGACAAGAGTTTCTTTCTTGTAGTGTAAAATCGTGCCATGTCCAAAACCAAATCAAATCTATTTTTGTTCGTTGTCTCTGTCATTCTAATCGCCCTGCTGGCGTTGTTCGGACCTGAAGAACAATCGCTCGGTGCCAACGTGCGGATTGTGTACCTGCACGGCGCGTGGGTGTTGACCGCCGAACTAGTGTTGTTGCTGGCGGGGTTGGCAGGCTTGGTCGGTTTGCTCACGCCGCGCAAAGATTTTCACGGTTGGTCCGCCGCGCTTGGGCGCACGGGCATCTTCTTCTGGGTCACGTATCTGCCGCTTTCATTGTGGGCAATGCAATCCAATTGGAACGGCATGTTCCTGACTGAGCCGCGTTTTCGCCTGGCTGTGGTCTTTGCGGTGACCGGGGTGTTGTTGCAGGTTGGCTTGTGGCTCATGAACACAGACTGGCTCACCTCGCTCGCCAACATCATATTTATCGTCATCCTGCGCGTTATCTTTGCAACTGCCGATAACGTGATGCACCCGCCTCCATCACCGATCTT
>Ga0180068_1000166_pt1 | contig 8315 bp, 5 predicted proteins | sample EasRivERM_16_10D_FD_121790 | JGI IMG/M metagenome (GOLD analysis project Ga0180068, IMG submission 121790) | Soil microbial communities from meander-bound floodplain in the East River, Colorado, USA - East River metaG ERMLT231A'_16_10D | ecosystem: Environmental > Terrestrial > Soil > Floodplain ... | reverse complement strand
CCATTCCCAATCAGCCAGAGCATGGAGATACCTGCGAGGGTGAGTGTGATCATCAGGTTGGATATTTCAATAACAGGGAGTTGTGGCAGGGTTGGCAATTGAAAAGTGGAAAGCAGATCGAGCCATGTCAGCCATTGGGATTGGATTTGAATCAATACATCGGCAAACGATGGCGTTTGAACGGCAGGTAAAAGTTCGGTGATGAACGGCGCGGCCATGATGACTGTGAGCAGTGCGAGCGCGGCTTGCAGAGTCGCTGTCAGCGTGAGCCAGCGCGGGAGTTGCGGAACAGGCAGGCTTGGGGTAGGCGTGAAGCGGGCGGCGAGGTCATGGGTCAATGGCAATTCGGGGAGCGATTCAATTTCGGCAAACAAGGCTTGAAGCGCGGTCAAACGCGCCGCACAATCCGCACAGGAAGATATATGCGTTTCAATCTGCTCACGTTCGGCAGATTCGTGATCGAGATATCCGTTGAGTTGCACGTCTGTGACGTGATCAGTCAGATGCATGGAGTTTCTCCGCCAAAATTTTGCGGGCGCGGAAGAGATGACTCTTCACTTCGCTCAATGGGATTTTTAATTCCGCCGCGATCTCGTCATAAGACATTTCCTGATAATGCCGCAGTTCTACGACGACCCGATACTGCGGCGGGAGGGATGATAACGCGTTGCGAATTTGCCCGCTTCTTTCGCGGACCTCGGTAACTGCTTCCGGTCTTTGACTTTCATCCGCATCCCGTTCCTCATCAAGCGGCGCAGTTGCCTTGTGTGACTCAAGATGATTGAGGCACAAATTTGCGGCGACGCGCCGAATCCATGGACCGAACTCACGCTCAAGGTCAAAGGTATGGAGGCGGTCATAGGCTCGCATGAAGGTATCCTGTGCCAGGTCTTCGGCTTCATTGCGCTCGTGCAACATGCGGTAACAAACATTGAACACGCCCGTTTGATACCGTGCGACAAGTTCGCCGAACGCGTCACTGGCTCCGCGACGGGCACGCAGAATGAGGTCGCGGTCTGTGGGCGCGGTCATGGCTACAGTGTAATACAGGTTGGATGGCGAAAAAGTTGCAGGGATTTGTTAACCAATAACAACACAAAGGGCACAAAGGAAAAACTTTGTGCCCTTTCTTATTTCGATCACTCCCTCAGTAAAATACGATCCCAATCCAGCATCAGATCCAGATCCTCTGGAATCCCTTCCCCGTTATCAGGCACATAGCCGACAAACGATCCGTTATAGGCATCCTCCCCACCGTCGAACATGAGATTGTAATCGTTGCGCTTGAACACGCCCACACAGGAACGGCGCCGGTCTTCATAAGGCAGGCTGGTCTCATATGTCAGTACCACTTTGCCATCGGCAGTCTCCGCCACCTCTGCCACTGTAGCAATGTGAATCCAGAATAAATACTGGGTGCCTTTGGCTTTTATGCCCTTTTCATTGGTAAACAGCGGGGAACGGTAAAGTCCATTTTCTTTATACGCCCAACGGCCACCATTGAGGTAGTCCTTGGGGAGTAAGGTCTCCCCGCGGGTCGTTTTAAACTGTTTGACCACATTCCAGATCGGAGGTGGATCATTGCGATACTTGATCCACAAGATCGCGGCGCCGCTGCGATAATCGTCAATGGAATTTGGTTTGACAAAATACGATCTGTCCTTGACAAGTTTATCCGTCAGCTTGCCCGCATTCCCCGCGTTGACGTACCAATCCCCTGCATTAGCCAACCCGGCCGGGCCCTTATGCCCGCGCAGATGCAGGATGTATTCCGCCACTTCGTTGCACACCGCGCGGCTGACAATGTTCTGGACATTACTTTCATGTTCCTCGCGCCAGTCCACCAGATGTTTAGCCTTCCATTCATTCATCATCTCACGATACTTCGCCGATTCAGCGGAGTTCTTGGCCTGTTGTTCCTCCAGGGTTAACTTATCCCAGTTGGCATCCTTGGCCTCTTTCAAGCGCAAATCGGTAACCGCGCTGATCTCTTTCCACATCCAATCGGGAATTTTCCCCATGGCCCGGCGGTTTTCCAAAGCAGCGAGCGCAGCCTCATCGGTCATGCTTTCAAGCTCATAATTCTCCTCATCCATCAACAGGTTGAAGAGCCCTGTCCGGCGCCAATAAGTATTATCCATTTCCATGTGCTTGAGATGCAGGTCAACTTTTTCCCTCCATTCGGTGTCATCAGTTTGTGAGAGTGGGTGAGGTTTATTTTCTGTTCCATTTGAGGCCGGCACAGTTGCATGGGTCACGCCATACTCCGCGAGTTTTTGGTTGCACTGTATTTCAATGTAATCGTCGTCGCAGCCCTTAATTTCTTTCTCAACATCGCCGGTTCGCAAATTCAGGTACAACTCCTTTGGGTCTGCCCAGGAGCCATGTGCACTGGAGTAACGCATCCCCGAAAAATGGATGATCATATACTGAAGCCAGCGCGGGAAGCGCGCAGGTTCCTTCTTGAAGCGATCGCCCAGCAACGCCAGCAATTGATATTGATCGAGGTCTTTCAAAGTATCGCGGTACTCATCCAATTTATGTTGGGTAAGGTCTTTTAACGTCGGCGTGACCGGTTGATATTCCGAAAGATATTTCTCTTCGGTGACAAAAAGGATATCGTCCCACTCATCGATCTGTCTGCGGAAGTCAGCCGCCTCTTTCCTCATCGTTGTCAGGGGCGCGAGAATCTTGGCCTTTGCTTCCTCCCGGGCTTTGATCTCCTGACTCTTCACTTCATCCGGTTTCCCGCCATACTCCAACACAAATCGAAAATCCTTCATGCGTTCAAGTTCATAGTCATAGGCTTGCAGGGTCAATTCTCTGAACTTGGAATCCAAGCCCGTCCGTCTTTCGAAGCGCGTCCGCTCCAACTGCACGGAACCGATAAAATCTTTGACTCTCGAAAGCTTTACATCATTACCCCATAGGCTGGCAAGCGTCGAATGACATTCGTTGACCTTGATGAAGAAAACAGGATCCACCTTCATAAAGCGGTCGGTGATGATTTGAGTGACATCGGGGATGTCAAAGTATTTTTCCAGAAAATCAGCATCCAGCTTGGTTTTGAAGCGACCCAGTTCATCCTCCAACTCCTTGAGCTTTGCCTCCTGTAAATTCAGCCGCGTCAGGTGTGGGTTCAGTTTCAGGTTGATTTCATTTACCTTCGCAGTCGCGACCCCCACCTTTTTGGCATATTCCTTTTTGCGCTTCTCGAGTTTGCCAAACGCAGAGATAAGTGCGACAAGTTTTTCACGCCGCGTTTCGAAGATTGGCTGGGTATTGCGCAAAGCCTCCTTTTTGTTTCCTTCAGCGACGATGTGGGGATGCTTCTGATCCATGGCATTCAAACGACGTATTTGAAACGATAACTGTTGATCGAGATCCTTGCGGTCACGGTCCAGGGTATTGAGCTGTTGGGTGATGAAATAGGATTGCCTGAATGAATCGGTCAGCTTATCGAAGTAATTATTGAACGAGGAGTGCAGAGTTCTGATTTTTTTGAGCCAGTTTTCATCCGCAGGTTTGGTGGGATCAAGTTTGATGGGGTCGGGCATAGGAATATTGGGCTTGGCAGGATCAGGCCTGGGTCCCACAAAATATTCGAGCAGTGTTTTGTAATCCTCCAGAGCCTTTTTGATAACGGCAGAGTTTTTTGCGTGGTATCCCGCCACTTCGCCCGGAAGATCTTCAACCTTTTTATGCTTGTATTGCGCCCACAGGTCGATCTCCATGTAATATTCAAGCGAGTTTCGCAGATTCATCACTCGCAGAGGATAGATGGTATCGACCAGGGCTTCATTCTGCCATTGAAAATAGATCTTTTTCTCTGTCATCTTCCACTCCTTGGGTTGCAGTAATGTGCCCTACAGATGTTGAATGATTGATTGTATTCCAATACACCTAATCCATGCAATAAGAACGCAACATTCCCAGCACGCAGGGGTTAATAGTCTCAGCCCTTTCAGCATTGCGTACCCGCGCTATGCTATACTCAGTTTATCCCACCCTCTCAGGCAAGGCTGATATGGACAAGACCATTCTTGAAATCCCAACTGAATTGTTGCAGGCGGCAAAGTTGACGCCGGAGGCAGCCAAAACAGAACTGGCGATCCGCTTGTATCAACTTCATAAATTGAACGACAAACAAGCCGGCGAATTAGCTGGGGATCCGAAAGCCATTGAATCGTTGGCATGGATCAACCGTGAAACGGGTCACTTTGAATTGGATGAATTTCTCGACTGGGCCTCGCATGACCTGAAGACTCCACTCAACGCGGTGTTCGGTTTTACAAAGGTGGTAATCAAAGGGATTGACGGCCCAATTAAGGAAACCCAAGACAGCGACCTGACCACAGCCTTCAACAGCGGTCAGCGCATGTTGAGCCTGCTCAGCAATCTGGTGGATATCGCACGCCTGAACAATGGCGTCACACTCTCGCGTAATGACCACAACCTTGCCAATCTCATCACTGAAATAGCCGAACGCTGGAAAGTACAAAACCCTACCAAGCCGCTGACATTGGATATTCAAATCGCCGCCCCCACCTTTAATGTGGATCCCCAACAAATGCGCCTGATCATTAATCACCTGTTGACGTTTGCCGCCATCCGTATAACCGAAGGGACGGTTTCCCTTTCAACGAGTGACAGCGACCAGGGCCTGAACGTGACCATTCAAAGTGCCGGGAAAAAACCTGTCGACAAAATGGAAATGGATTCGGCGATGCTTGGCTTCATCACATCTTCGCTCATCAAATTGCACGGGGGAAAAATGAACGAGCCACTGGAAACAGATGATGGTTTGTTATTAGGTTTTTCAATGCCGCACTGATATAAAAACACAATATGGATCAAGCCCTTGAGAGTCTGGAGACTTTCAGGGGCTTTTTTATGTAGATGGACAGACTCCTCATCATAGGGCGGAGTAGTTGACAGTTTAAGCCCGCCATTTGCGTATTTTCCAGAATTGACAGATGCCTGCAAATTTTGTCAACACTTTTTGTCAACAAATCGCAACTTTGTCAACACGCCTTCCTGTATATTGTACCCATCGCAAGCAACCAGTAGTTTATTTAGTTTGAAAGGAAATTTAGTAATGTTAGATACATATCCACAATCAATCGTTCAACCTGTCCAGCCGAAGGCGCTCCCCCTTACCAAGGGTATTCCGCTGGTGGGTTCACTGCCGCAATTGATCAAGAATCCGTTCGGGTTCTTGAAACAAGCCCAGGCCACTTATGGCGATATTTACAACCTCAACCTGGGCATCTCCAAGATGTTGATCCTGAACAACCCCCGCCAGATGCAACACATCATGGTCGATAATGTTCAGAATTATCGCAAAGGCGGCGGGATGTGGGATGCGGTCCGCGCCATGCTCGGGAATGGGCTGGTCGTTAGCGAGGGCAGTTTCTGGATGAGACAAAGGCGCATGATGCAGCCACAGTTCCATCGTCAACGCCTGGCCGCGTTGACCGAACTGATGGTCAGCGCAATAGATGAAGCGCTCAATACGTGGGAAAAATCCGCCAACGGCTCAGAGTTTAACGTAGCCCCAGCTTTCAGCGAACTCACGATGAAGGTCATCACCCGCACCTTATTTGGCACCGGGCTGGACCAGGATGAAATGAACAAGGCATCAAAAGCCCTCGACTACGCCGTGAACTACATCTTGAAGGCGATCGTGTTGAACTCATTGCCTTCGTGGATGCCTGCACCCGGGAAAAAAGAATTCGAGAAATCCATCGCCCAGATCGATGAGACCGTCTATCGCATCATTGCAGATAGCCGCAGAAACAGCGGAGGCGAGAATCATCTCATGGCTATGTTATTAGATATGGTGGACAATGAGACCGGTGAAGGTATGACCGATCAACAATTACGCGATGAAGTGACCACCATTTTCCTGGCTGGATACGAGACCACTTCCATTGCGCTGACCTGGGCTTTCGATTTCCTGGCCCACAACCCTGAGATGATGGAAAAACTGCGCGCAGAAGTTGACACAGTTGTTGGAGGTGATCGCCTGCCCACTTTTGCGGATCTGCCCAAGATGCCTTACAGCCGCATGGTTCTGCAAGAGACGTTACGCATCCGCCCTGCCGCCTGGCAATTGCCGCGCACCGCGATTGAAGATGACGAGATCGATGGTCATCACATCCCAGCTGGCACGAATCTGATTGGGCTGATCTACATGTGCCACTATCATCCGGATGAATGGGATAACCCTGAAGTATTCGAACCGGAACGGTTCCAGTCGGATAAATCAGAGAAGCGCCATAAATTCGCCTACATGCCATTCGGCGCTGGTCAACGCAAATGCATCGGCATGGACTTCGCCCTGATGGAAGGGCAACTGGCTTTGGCGATGGTGACACAACGCTATACTCTCACAAAGACAACCGAAAACCTTGCCGAACCCCAGCTCTCCAGCACCCTGCGCCCCAAAGGTGGGGTGGTAGTCAAAATTGAAAAACGATCATAAAAATATTTCTTTTATATAAAAAGAGAATAGGATAATTCAATGAACACACAATCCACATATAAACATGCAGTTGTAATTGGAAGCAGCATTGCCGGCCTCACCGCCGCACGCATACTCACAGACCATTGTGAATATGTCACGATCATCGAACGCGATATTGCACCCACAACCAAGGAATTCCGCAAAGGTGTACCTCAAGCCCGCCATCCGCATATCCTGCTCAAAGGCGGCGAACAGGTGCTCGAAGATCTCTTCCCCGGCTTGAGGAAAGAACTATTGGATAACGGTGCATTGCCCATCAATATGGGTTGCGATATGGATTGGTTCATGCTGGGGCAATGGCGCAAGAAATTCACTTCCGCGATCGTCAACGTCACGTGCAGTCGCCCCTTGCTGGAAGCTGCCATTCATTCCCGTTTGATGGTGCATCCCAAAGTAACCTTTATGCAGGAAAGCGAAGTCGTTGGATTAATCGTGGACGATAGCGAGACACGCGTGGCTGGTATTCGAACCCGCTCACGCAGGGACCAGAAAATCACGAAAATCGAAGCAGAACTCGTTGTAGATGCAAGTGGACGAGATTCGGATGCGCCGCGCTGGCTTAACGCATTGGGTTTCCCGGCGCCGAAAGAGACATCGGTCACTTCCAAACCCGGATATGCAACCAGAATTTATGCCATCCCGGAGAACTTCAAAGGAGGTTGGAAAGCGATGTACATTCAACCTTCGGCACCCAACCAAACGCGCGGCGCCATCATTGTACCCATGGAAGGCAATCGTTGGCACGTCACCGTTTTTGGCATGGCGGGTGATTATCCTGCCAACACCGAAGCTGGCTTCTTGGAGTTTGCCCAATCCCTGCCAGATCAGCGCATCTATGAGGCGATCAAAGATGCCACGCCACTGACAGAGGTTTGGAGTTTCCGACGCGGCGAGAATCGTTTACGTCACTACGAACAACTCTCGCGCTATCTTGAAGGCTTGCTTGTTTTTGGTGATGCAGTCTATGCACTCAACCCGGTCTACGGTCAAGGGATGACAGTCGCCGCTTTGGGCGCCATGGAAATGGATAAATGCCTGCGCGAACAAGAGAGTGCTCAGCCCGATGGTGACTTGAGTGGATTGGCAAAATCCTTCCAGGAACGGCTTGCCTCAGTGATCGCAGGACCGTGGCAACTCGCAACCGGTGAAGACCGCCGTTGGAATGTGGACGAAAATATCGCCCCTGCTGACTTCCCAACCCGGATGATTCAGAACTACATGGGCAAGTTGTTCCATGTTTCGCTCAACGATACAAGTGTGACTGAAGCCTTCTTCCATGTGCAACAAATGCTCAAGCCTCCGACCTCGTTATTCCGCCCGGATATTCTTTGGAAGGTACTTAGCGCACGATCAGTGGATAGAAAACAGGATAAGCTCACAAAGAAAACTGATCACTCCACCGAACCGCAACTTTCCAACACCTTGAGTCCAAATGTAGAGCTGTAGTCAAAATCGAAAACGATTATAAAAGAATAGTACGCAAACAAAATTGCCCCCTTGAATGGGGGCAATTTTGTTTTATAACGAGTGTGTCTTTATGCTATACTATTAAATATAATTGTATGATAATAGACAATCCATCAATGTCAAAATCAGTAAAGCCTTTTCTTAGATGGGCTGGTAGCAAACAGCAACTCGTTCCTACGATGACACGGTTTTGGGATGGTGGTATGTCAAGAAGTGTGTAAAATCTCAGGCGAATTGGTCTCGGTTGCAGGGACGGTGATCTTTCTCAAATTGAGACTACGGATGACCGCATAAAATAACAACAAGCAGCTGTTTTCAT
>Ga0180068_1000159_pt1 | contig 8477 bp, 9 predicted proteins | sample EasRivERM_16_10D_FD_121790 | JGI IMG/M metagenome (GOLD analysis project Ga0180068, IMG submission 121790) | Soil microbial communities from meander-bound floodplain in the East River, Colorado, USA - East River metaG ERMLT231A'_16_10D | ecosystem: Environmental > Terrestrial > Soil > Floodplain ... | reverse complement strand
GTTCGAGTTCATCGAAGCCATCGATCAATAACAGCGCGCTTCCGGATTTAAATGTTTGTTGGACGAACCCAGGCAGGCGCCGAGGTCGAACATGGGGGCGCGTTCACTGGCGGCGTTGATAATGATATTGAGCGGATCTTTTACGCCGTCATGTGGAAGTTGCAGATCGGCGACATGATAAAAGTATGGGACGGCATCCAATTTATTTCCGCCCGTTCCAACCTGGACCTTGAGGTTGGCCGCCAACGAAGCAAGGTGTGCCAGTGCGACAGTTTTTCCTGCTCCCGCCGCGCCGACAATGACCACATGCGAACTGCCCGCGACAACTTCAGCCAGTCCAAGTGTTGGTGCGCGATATATGGATGCGAGTTCGGGCCACATGGGCATGTATGGAAGTGTTTGCGAGATCACATCTTCCTAAATGCCGGCGACACCGGGTTCCACCTGCACAGGTGGCGCGAGCAAACGCGGTTCCTGTAAAATTTCGTCGAGTGAGAATAATGATGCCGCAAGGTGCATCCCCTGCGCGCGGCGTAATGTGAGCCTACGATGATTGTCTTCCAATCCGCTGGTACGCCTGACCTGTGCGGCTTCGCGCTGTTCCTTTGCACTTTGGCGCATTTGCTCGAGCAATGGGCGCACGCGTCCCATCAGCCAGTAAACGAAGAGGCCGAAGGCAAACCCAACTATGAAAGAGAATGGATAAAGCTTGAAATCAATTTGCATACAAGATCCGTCCACAAGTTGGACAGGTGAATAGTTGTGTTGTTGAGCGTGCATTTTGTTGCAGTGAGAGAGTCAGCGTTGTGCCACAGGCCGCGCAGGCCGATTCGTTGATGGTTGTCACCGCAAGGCCGCGGCGTTGTTTACGGATCTGGTCGTAGGTGGTTACTGCTGAACTTACAAGATCACTCAGGATGGCTTTACGTTCATGTTCCAATCTTTCCAGGTCTTTGTTGAGGGATTCGTTCTCTGTCATTAAGTCGCGATTCTGATCTTTTGTCCTAGATTGCGCTTGATTGAAATTATTTTCAGCTACCTCTAAATCTTTTTCTGCCGATTCAGTTGCTGCCATAGCTTCCAATTCGCGCTCTTCCAATGTTTCCAGATAGCGTTTCAACGAAGCAATATCTTTTTGTAGATCCTGCAATTCTTTCGGGTTGCGAACTAATCCACCATATAAACTGGCTTCTGCCTGCTGTATTTTGATTTGTTGTTTTTCTACATCTGCTTCACATTTCTTCAAAACTTGTTCGGCATCACTGTGACTGCTCACACTTTTCGTAAGCAAATCATATGCTGCCTGCAGTTCCAGGTCAATTTGAAGCGTTTCATAAATTTGTTTTTGGCGAGCTTGTATCCCGTCAATTTGACTATCCACTTGTTGAAGCCGAAACAATCCCAGCGCTGCGCTCATGGTTTGATTATATACGATAGTCGTTATTGAGTGGGGATGTTGTAGAAGTTGTAGATGGCATCGCCGATATTTGCGAAAAGGAGGTTGGCATCGTCAAAGACAATTTGGTTGGGATGATAAGCATAAATGGACAGCACAAAATTTCCGCCTGCCGAATATACGATGGCAGCATCGCTGAAGTTGTGGATGTAACCATCGGGACTTGTGATCCAGCCGTGTTTGTGCGCGATTTGCGTGCCTTCCGGAACGCCCGCCTCGATCAACACGCCGATTTTGTCGGAGGATAAATAGGCGATGATCTGCTGACATATTTCGCTGTTGATCTTCTCGGGGAATGCCGCGATCAACGCGCCGCCGCTCGCTGTGGCACACTGGTAAATATCCGCCAATAACATGCCCATATCCAGAGGCGTGGTCTGGTTGAATAAATCAGGATCAGTATATACATCGCTGCGTTGGTTGGCGGGAGTGCTAAAGCGTTGTAAAAGTGGGCATGGATTATCCACGTTACAAAAGAAGCCTCCCAGGAACGTATTCTCCAGCCCAATGGTTTTCATGTTTTGCGTGACGATCAGTGGACCCGTGTTGATGTCAATCCGGTTCATCATGGCGTCCGAGGCGTTGTTGTCCGATTTGCGGATCATCTCCACGATCTTAGCCTGGGTTTGTTCATCTACGGGAGCGGAGCCATTCTTGATGTAATACGAAATCAGAATCGGGATCTTGATAGTGCTGGAGGCTGTGAAGCTAACATCCGGTTGTACTGAGATTGCCTGTCCTTGATTCAACGCAAAGTGGATTTCCTGTCCGGTTTGCAGGTCGAGCATATACAGTCCGATCACGCCATCAAAACCGGAGGTGCTGATGATCTGCTTTAAAAGAATTTCCAGATTAGCAATTGTTGGACGGGTGGCGACACTTTGACTATATGAAAGCACCACCGTACGATTGTTCGGGGAGCGTAACGTATCTTCGATCAGGCGGACGGCGCGCTCAATATCGAGTACTTTTCCGGGTGCGCCGGGTGTAAAGGATGTGCCGCCGGGAATGGGCTGTGCAGATGTAGGCGGTTCATCGTAGCGCGCCGCGATCTCGTTTTGAAGATATGCGATCAAGCGGTCTTCATCAAGCGTTGCTCTTAAGTGAATCTCAACGGGGTCAGGATCGCGGTTCCATAGATAATCCCAAAAACCACCCCAGAAGGCTCCGCCGGTTCGTCCAAGATCTGCAGCGGCGATCATAGTATCCAGATCTAATTCAAAGCCAACGACGGAAGGTTCGACCTGGATGATCGCTTCTTCGTAGCGTAATTCCACCGGCGACGAATAGACTTGCAACACGCGCTGTAACGCGGTCTGTGGATCCACACCGCCAACACGCACACCTCCAATCGTCATACCACCGGGATAATTATTTCTCTGACGGCTATACCCGATGAGCGAGATGACGGTTAGCACCAAAGCGATGGACAAAACCGCGACGGAAATACCGCGTAAAATTGGAATGGAACGACGGTTCCTCACACTGCCTCCGAAGACATGGCAAACATCATAAAAAAGTATAACACACTCATTTTTGATGTTTGTGCTAGAATATTTTCAGTTTACGCCGGCAAGCTGGCTGACTCCAAAATAATAAATTCCTGACAGGACCGGACCATGCTTCGTTCATTTTTGATCTATCTATCGAAAGCCTCCTGGGCGCAGAAATTGGTGACAAGTTGGAGTTTTGCATGGAGTTGGGCTTCAAGATTTGTAGCAGGTGAGAGTGTGCAGGATGCGATCCGGGTTGTGCGTGAGTTGAATGCAAAAGGCATCAACACCACGCTGGATCAGTTGGGCGAACATACCTCCACTGCGGAGGAAGCCAATAATGCCGCCGATGCGATTGTCGCTGTTTTAAACGAAATAGATAAGGCGGGGGTTAAAGCGAACGTCTCCATTAAATTGACACAGATCGGCATGGGGTTGGATGAGGAAACCTGCCATCAGAACCTTGTCCGTATTCTTAATCAGGCAAGGAAAAGTAAAACCTTTGTGCGCGTTGACATGGAGGATACCCCATACACAGATATTACCATTTCGTTATATCACGCCATGCTCGAACGCGGCTTTGATACCACCCATCTCGGACTCGTGATGCAAGCGTATCTCTTCCGTGCCGAAGCCGATACGCGCGCCCTGCTCGAAAAAGGTACACGTATCCGCTTGGTGAAAGGCGCCTATAAGGAACCTGCCGAAAAAGCCTACCCTAAAAAAGCTGATACCGATGCAAATTATGACCTGCTTACTAAAATCATGATCGATGCCGCGCTCAATATTGAAAATAACACTCTCAGCGCAGACGGACGCATTCCTCCCATCCCCGCAATTGCATCGCAGGATGATAAGCGCATCGAATTCGCAAAAAAACATGCCGAAAAAGTTGGCCTGCCGAAAAATGCCATCGAGTTTCAAATGCTTTATGGTATTCGTCGCGATTTGCAGGAACAACTGGTGAAGGATGGCTATCCTGTCCGTGTCTATGTTCCGTTCGGCGCGCAATGGTACCCCTACTTCATGCGTCGTCTCGCTGAACGCCCCGCAAACATCTGGTTCTTTGTTTCCAATTTCTTTAGAAAGTAAATCCTTCGCGCTGAGCGGAGCGTTAGCGAAGTCGAAGCGGGGCGAAGGAGCGTTTATAATCAATCCATGTCCCCTCTTGCCCTCGTCACCGGCGCGGCACACAGGCTTGGAAAATCCTTCGCCTTGACTCTTGCCCGCCTCGGATACGACATCGTCCTGCACTATCATTCTGCGGAGGAAGAAGCGCTTCAAACGAAGGCGGAAATTGCATCTCTATCAAGAAGCGTTACCTTAACCCAAGCCGACCTCACCGACCCCGTACAAATTCAATCTCTAGTTTCCAATCTCCAGTCTCTTGACGTGTTGGTTAATTCCGCCGCCTTTATGCCACATGGAAATGTCGATTCACTTTCAATTGAAAACTGGGACACGTCCCTTGACCTGAATCTCCGTGCGCCATTTTTACTTTCCCAGGAATGTGCCAAAAAGATGACCTCCGGCGGACTCATCGTCAATATCACAGATGTGGGCGCTCAAAAGGCATGGAGCAAGTATCCGTCCTATACCGTCAGCAAAGCGGCACTCGAATCGCTTACGAAGATTCTCGCCCGCGCGCTTGTGCCAAAGATCCGTGTCAATGCCATTGCCCCGGGCTTCGTCCTGCAATCGGACATTGTCCCGCCCGCAGAGTGGGAAAGGCTGATCGGACGGGTGCCGCTCAAACGTCCCGCGCGACCCGAAGAAATTACATCTGCGCTTGAGTTTTTGCTGAAGAATGAATACGTCACCGGGCAAACTATTGTCGTGGACGGGGGTTATTCACTAATATAGTTCGCGCTGAGCGGAGTGAGACCGAGGGTCGAACGCAGACGAAGCGCAGATTTTAGGAGCAACCCCATGTCCGAACTCGATGACCTTGCAGAAAAACTCAAATCCGAAGGTGAAAAATTTACCGCCATCTTCGCCGGGCTCGCTGATAACCAATGGCAGATGGAGGTCTATACCGAAGGCGAAACGTGGACGATACGCAACGTGCTTTCGCATTTCGTCACCTCCGAGCGGGGGCTAGTGCGCCTCTTTGAAAAAATCCGATTGGGCGATATGGGCTCTCCGGATGATTTTTCGATTGACCGCTACAATACCGTCCAGCAACAAAGGACCAAGGATTTGACTCCGCAGGAATTGCTTGAACAATACAAAGCCGTACGTGCTGATTCAATTGCCTGGACCTTATCGCTTGCAGAATTGGATCTGGAAAAACAAGGCAGGCATCCATTCCTCGGCATGACCAGCATTCGTGAAATGATAAAGATGTTGTACCTGCATAACCAAACCCATTATCGTGATATGAAGAAAGTTCTAAAATAGCCACAAGGCACGCTGAGTCTTTGGAGAAAAAAAAATTAATGAATCTCAGAGGACACTGTGCTCTCCGTGGCTAAGAAAGCATTTATGAATCTCACGCCCTTCAAACTTGAACGCTACTTCGCCAAATATGAATTCAACACCGAATACCTGCTGTGCTCCTCGGACTGTGAAGCCATGTCCATCGCGGACTTGCTCGCGCTGGACGCTGATCCAGCGGGCTCGGCAGAAAAGTTTCAACATACCTGGCTCGGATACACAGAATCGCAGGGACATCCCGCCCTGCGAAAGGAGATTGCTAATATTTACGAATCGATTCAACCCGAAGAGATTCTTGTCCACGCTGGTGCAGAAGAGGCGATTTTTCTGTTCATGCTTGCCGCATTGAAAGAGAATGACCATATCATCGTCCATGCACCACATTATCAATCATTGAGCGAAGTGGCAAAAGAGCTGAGGTGTTTCATCAGTCCCTGGCGGGCGCGCGAGGAAAATGGTTGGGCATTGGATTTGGACGAACTCGGTCACCTGGTGCGCACGACCACCAAAGCGATTATCATCAACACGCCGCACAACCCTACAGGCTATCTGATGTCACGGTCAGATTTTGAGGCCTTGAACAACTTTGCACAGGAGAATAATTTGTTATTGTTCTCTGATGAAGTCTATCGCGAGTCTGAATATGATCCCGCGCTGCGTCTCCCTGCTGCATGTGACAAGGGCGAACACGCTGTCTCGTTGGGCGTCACCTCCAAAACGTATGGGCTCGCCGGTCTGCGTATTGGCTGGATCGCCACGAAGAACAAAAGGATTTACGAGAACATGGCGGCGCTCAAAGACTACACCACCCTCTGCAACTCCGCGCCGAGCGAATTTCTTGCCGAGGTCGCCCTGCGCAATCGACAAAAACTCATCGCCCGCAATCTCGGTATCATCAAAAACAACCTTGAAGTTATTGATGGATTATTCACTCACCACTCTGACTTGTTCGAATGGATTCGTCCCACTGCAGGCTCGATGGGATTTCCAAAACTCCTGACAAGTGCCCTTCAGGGTAAAGGCGACATCGAAGACTTTTGCGATGATCTCGTCAAGAAAGCTGGCGTTTTGTTGCTACCCGGTTCCATGTATGATGATTCGAGAAATCACTTCCGCATCGGGCTGGGACGCAAGAATCTTCCCCAAGCTGTTGAGCGATTGGAAAAATATCTTTCAAAGTAACGCCGGTGGTTGAGAATTCCAGTTCCCTCGGAGGCGATTGATGCAGCATGCAAAAGACCGACACAATGTCGGTCACTTTCATTAACGATTGGGGGATGAAGTTTATACGGTTGTTTATTCGGGCTTGTGATAAAGTTTTAACGTGCCTGCTTCAACCGTGTCTTCGGCAGTCTCTATGATCCATTCCTTTTTGGCAAAGTACTCACCACCCAAGATCTCCCAATCCTCTGCGATAAAGCCGCCGGCAGCTTGGCTCATTTCGCTTTCGTGCGAAACCAGGAATATACCTGTCCACAGCGGTGTGGGCGGTGCGGTATAGGGTGGGTTATCCTCACAGGTCACTGTGAAACTCTCTTTGGTATTGCCCGGGTAATAGATTAGTTCAAAATCGCGCACATAACCAAGTTCATCAGTTGGCGATTTGGTATCGGAAACATATCCAAGTTGAATTACCTCGAAGGTGTCGCCGCCGCGCATGCTTTCAACAGAGCAATCACTTACCCTGAACTCAAAGGCATTGTTCACGAGCGGCGCCTGACCCTTCATGTTAAAGTCACCCGGGTTGAACTGTATCTTGATCTTCGAATCGACCGATGAAGTATAGCCATCTCCACCGTCATCAAAAGTGCCCTGGGATTCGAAGCGCAATTCAAACGTCAGGCATTTGCGCACATATTCCTTTGCTTTTTCCAAAACCGGTGCGGATGCTCCGCCTTCCACGCCCAACAATTGATATTGACGCGATAAGCCGAGCCAGGCGGGTATAACGCGGTGGATGATGTGATTGTCGCGGCACATCTCGTACTCTTCTTTCATACAGGTTTCCGCAACTGTGTCCACCACGCCCTGGTCAATGAATCCGGAATTCTCACCGGCCATGCCTAAGAGTTGTTTCTGGCGTTCAAATCCCAATAAAGTTTGCAGAGCCAGCCGACCAGCCGCACAACTTTCGCCCGCAGCCGCGACACGTGGTTTGACCACCTGCTCCTCATACTGTTTGAAAAAACCTTCCCAATCGATAGGCTCGCCATCGGCCTGCCCAAGTAACTGGCGTTGACGTTCCTGTTGCAACTTCTCTGCAAATGCGCTCCGGATACGGGATTCGGCATCTCCGCCGATGCGCGCCCGCACTGGTTCGATATCCGCAAGCAGACCTTTTGCTACACCGGCTCCGCTGAAATGCATCACCACAATTTTTATTTCGCGTGAATCCATCACTGGCGGGACCAGTACCAGATTCTCGCCAAGCCTCTGATAGCCAAAGAAGATCTGCTGGTCAACCGGGATTTCCTGTAGTGGAGTGATGGTTAGAATCGCATTGGCGTACAATTGCAATCCCTCCGGCTCGAACTGGACTGCAAATTGCTCACTGCCAAACGGCATCCCCTCAATTTGACCGACCGGGATCATACGGACCAGGGTATCGGTTACCAGCGCGCCCGATGGGATATCGAGTCGAAAGACTGTCCCGTCTGAACCGGTCACGCTCAATGTTCCGCCTGCAACGGGGATGACCGCTTCAGCCTGATCATCGCCGTTGAGTGTTGGTGTGACGCCAAGCGGGTTATCTGGAATTTCAAAGATATATTGCAGTTCGGGTGGCACACTGCCTCCGCCGGGCAATAATCCCCCGAAACTGCATGCCAATGTGATAAACAAGACTAGGGCGACGCTGTAATACATGATTTTTTTCATGAGGGGCTCCGTATTGATGTTGGATGTATAAAATCAGGACACTATCTGTAATTCCCCACTCTATCATCATGTTTCTTGAAAGTGTGTTCTGAGGATTATAGGCTTATAGCAGATAAATAGCAATGATATATAAAAAAAATCTAATCGACGAAAGAAAACGGCCTGGCTTCGGAGTATACTTGTTTTATTCGGCATATGATTTTCTGAGAATTCAT
>Ga0180068_1000154_pt1 | contig 8584 bp, 6 predicted proteins | sample EasRivERM_16_10D_FD_121790 | JGI IMG/M metagenome (GOLD analysis project Ga0180068, IMG submission 121790) | Soil microbial communities from meander-bound floodplain in the East River, Colorado, USA - East River metaG ERMLT231A'_16_10D | ecosystem: Environmental > Terrestrial > Soil > Floodplain ... | reverse complement strand
CGCGTTCGAGCTGGCGGTGAAGCCGGCACAAAAGAACCGGGTGTAAGGACAGATTCCATGCCTGTGAATATCGTGGTGCCCGAGATGGGCGAGTCCATTGTTGACGCGCGGATCGCGCGCTGGCTCAAGAAGGAAGGCGAGTCCGTCAATGTAGGTGAGGTTTTGGTCGAATTGGAAACCGATAAAGTAAATCTGGAAGTGGGTGCTAAAAGTTCTGGTGTCCTTGCAAAGATTGAAGTCCCTGAGGGTGGTGATGTAAAAGTGGGAGAAGTTTTAGGAACGATCGATGAGAACGGGAAACAGCCGGAAGCAGCGGCGCAAAAAGAAGCACCACAGCCTGAAAAAGTGGCAGAAAAACAGCCAGAGTCTGTTCGCAAAGATGGGCGCGAATCAGAGAAGCAAGTTGCACCACAGCTAACACCAGTTGCCGCGCGCCTGGCGCGTGAGAATAATGTGGATGTTAGTCAGTTATCTGGAACTGGGACTCAAGGACGTGTGACCAAGACCGACGTGGAGCAGTTTCTTCATGGCGATGAAAAGGTGAATGAATCCGAGAATCAGGCTCCGGTTGAGTCTGAGGCGATAAAGGCTGAAAGCGAACCAATATCACAACCGGAGAAACCGTCGGCTGTGAGTCCAGCTCAACGTCCCGAAGAACGTTCACGCATGTCACGCAGACGTCGAACCATCGCGCAACGCTTATTGGAAGCACATCAAGGCACTGCCATGCTGACGACGTTCAACGAGATCGATATGAGCGCGGTGATGGATCTTCGCAAACGTCGCAATGAAGAATTTCAAAAACGATATGGTGTGAAGTTGGGCTTCATGTCTTTCTTTGTGAAAGCGGCGATCAGCGCGCTCAAGGCATTTCCGCGGTTGAATGCGGAAATCCAGGGCGATGAGATCGTGCTCAAGCATTATTTTGACATCGGCATGGCGATCGGTTCTGAAGAAGGGCTAGTCGTGCCAGTGCTGCGCGCTGCGGATCAACTTTCGTTTGCAGAAATCGAAAAGCAGATCAAGGATTTTGTTGACAAGACTCAACAAGGCAAATTAGCCATTGAGGATCTGCGCGGCGGGACTTTCACCATTACCAATGGCGGCGTGTTTGGATCGCTGCTCAGCACACCAATCTTGAATACACCGGAGGTGGGCATTCTAGGGTTACACAAAATTGAGGAGCGACCAGTCGCGCTTAATGGTCAAGTAGTGATTCGCCCGATGATGTATGTGGCGCTAAGTTACGACCATCGTATTGTAGATGGACGGGAGGCAGTTCAGTTTTTAGTTCGCGTGAAAGAGTTGGTGGAAGAACCAGGGTTTATGCTGGTGGAAGGGTAAAATAATATATTCGCGTGTACATTACTGACTGAGGACTGATTACCGATGTCTAAGTCGCTGCATCTACATATGCAATACCGCCCGCTACTCACCCTGCTTAGGCCGCTTATGCGAGGTCATGCACGGAGTTCTCTGAGAAAAACACTGTAATCTTTTGAATAATTTCCTCTGGCACCATCTTCTTGAAGTATGCTTTCGAAGTATCTCTTGGATAATGATCGATTTCGGTATTCATTACAAGAAGCCTCTTTATATTCTGTGATAAAGTCTCATAAATATAGTCAAAATTTACCGTACGATCATACTTGTTTGCGATTAATACATAAGGTAAATCATGGAATTGATACATATTGTAATCTTTGAGGATGATATTAGCTGTTTCAAAAAAAGTTCTTCCATCTATTTGTTCAAATATAATACTCATTGTTTCGGGCGGATAATCCATCAATTTCGGTAGGTACTTTCTTAAAAGCTGGCTTCCCCAGAAAAGGGAATACAGCTTGAGTGAGCATATAGTCTGAATTAAGAACGAATAGAAACCTTTCGTCATAGTGTTAATTTTCAAAGATCCGGAACCAATAAATGGTTCAACCGCAATAATACCTTTGCACTTTTCGTCGTAATTCAAGTGATTAATAATCGCGAACCCAAATGATATCCCCTCAACCAAATAGCTATCTAGGTTTAATTCCTTAATCTTTCTCTGTACAAAATCACAATAACCCTCAAAAGTAATCCTTTCCAAAGGCGGCGCAGCCTTTGTGAAACCAGGCAGGTCAATAAAGTAAACATTAAAGTAGTCGGATAGATATTCGATATAACCACTCAAAAGGATACTGTTGGTTGGGAATGAATGAAGTAAAACAAGATTCTCTTTTTTCATTTACTAAAAGATTCGATCATTGATGCTAATGAGACGGTTTTTTTCCGCTGACAAAACCAGCAAAGCCTGCTGAGTGAGCAGGGAATCTCGGAAGCCTCATCTCTTCAGTTTCGACCCGCAAGAAACCGGCGTCCTTGACGAGTGCCGCCAGATCTTGAGTTCGGCTTCCCCCGGCGCCAAAGCGCACACGTTGAGCCGGGCGTTCCTCCGCGCGTTTGAAATCGGCAATGACCAAACGCCCTCCAGGCTTGAGCACACGGGCAATTTCAGCAAGCCCCTGGCGCTTCAGGGTATCGGACAGATGATGCATCATGATGGTACTAAGTACAACGTCGAACGTTTGATCGGGGAAGTCGAGCTGCTCGGTCACCCCGATCTGAAATTCGATGGACAAGCCGCGTCGAGTCGCTTTGGAGCGAGCACGGGCGATCTGCTGTTCACCTGGGTCAATGCCGACGACACGACCCATTGCGCCCACGCGCGGTTCGACTTCCATTGCCAGCGTTCCAGTGCCGCAACCCACATCCAACACCTTCTCTCCAGGCTGAATTTGGGCGAGGTCAGCGGTTCTTTGCCGAAGTTCCCATAATTTTCCCCGGAACAAGATCGTGTCGAAGAACCACTCCATCAGGTCGTAACGCCAGCCTGTGTCCAGTATCAGCCCTCTTGTAATTTTCGTTGACGCTTTGCCCGACTTGTTGTGGCGGTGTTTTGTGAACGAATGCATATTTACCATCCTTTTTTGAACACTTGGATATGCCTGACTGTTTGCGCCAATGTAGGGAAAACAGTCTGGACAGCCTCACGTTGGTTGAGGGTACGGGAAGCCCGTCAGTCGTACCATAATTCCTCTTGCATTTGACCGCTTCTTTGTCGAGTGTTTATTCATTGGCTCGATGAATTGAATTGTCAATGTTGCGGAATTTTATGCATACTCAATATGAACTCCATTATGTTGGGAGCATAGATCACTGCCAACGCGCACAATGCCACTACAACAATCACGACGATTACAGTTACGACTTTCTTGTTCATCTTATTTGTCTCCTGGTGTTATTTCGTTTTATAAATATGCAAGTGCTTCGCGAACGGTCAGGCGGGATGCTTGGGATGCAGGTACCAGTGTAGCCAGCACTGCTCCAAGGATAACAATGAGAATCCAAATGGCTATCCCCAGCCCCGACACCTCAAGCGGTATGGGTGTGCCGAGGAATAGATTGCCAAGACCCGCACCCATAGCCCATGTGAGGGCCATGGCAGGAATGATTGCAACCACACAGCTTACCGCCGCTATAAAAATACCCTCGAATACCACCAGGCGGCGGATTATAGAGCCAGACGCGCCGATGGCTTTCATCACGCCGAACTCGCGAGTACGTTCAATGACATTGGTGCTCATTGTTGAGCCCAGACCGATCAAGCCGACGATTCCGATAGTCGACGCAATGAGCAAAATCACTCCCACCAGGATGACTGAATGTCCTTCGGTTGACGCGACCACGGTATCAATCGAGCGCGGCTCCTGATGTTTTATACCCGCTGTGGTAAGTGCCTGGGCAATTGCTTGCCCGACGGCAACTCGCGTGGCCTTATCATGTTGATCGGTTATGATGCGGACGACATTTGCCTGATCCTGTCGCTCGCTCGCGCGTTCAAAGCCTTTCTGCGTAACGCAAGGGCAGCTTCCGCCCATCCCACCGGCTATCCCAATGACACGCCAGGTAGTTGGGCGATCATCCACCGACAACTGAACACTATCGCCTGCTTTCACATCTGGCATTGTTTGGCGAATGGATGAAGGTAGAACAACCGTGTCTATGTCATCTGGACTGAGCCAGCGGCCTTCAGTAATATGCGGGGGAATCAGCATGGAAGTCGATGGGGGAACGGCACTGAGACTCAGTGAGCCGTGTCCCTGATCCGGGTAGGTGCGTGTCACGTTAATTTCCCCGGCATTCTGGATACTCGTCGTAATAATATTCCAGGTTTCGACGCGGCTGATACCGGAAACCTTCTCGACGATGGTTGTAAGTTCGCTGGAAGATGCTGGTTCACTAAGCCGTATTTCAACGTCCCAGCGTTGTTCGTCGTAAATCGTATTTGGAATCGCCTGGAAACCTGCCATAACGTTAATCCCGCTGACGAATATCGCTCCGGCGATCGCCAATAATCCAACTGACAAGAACAATCGTGCCTGACGGCGAAATAGATTGCGAAACGCCAGCATGAGTGTGCGATCTGAGGGGCGCAGTCGACCTAACCAGTTAAACAATCCGGTTGTGAAGCGACCCTGCCGTTCTGCAACTCCACGCTCGTCCAGTGCCTCGCGCACCGTTCGGCGGCTGGCTCGCAGCAATGGAATGAGCGCAATGAGAAGCGGTGCAAATACCCCGGCAAGTATTACTGCGCCCATTACCCGCCATGGAATATTCAAGCTCGTGACGTCAATATTTAGGGCACTACTGAGGATCATCTGGGCCAGGGTGCGACCCAGGAACATCCCGGGAACAACGGCCAGAATCGTGGCTAATACTGACACCAACAGTACCATGATTAAATACAACTGCAAGATCCGGCTGGAACGGGCGCCAACGGCTTTCATCATACCAATCTGGGGGATCTGCTGTGTCAGCAGACCATTAAACATGGTGGCAATCAAGATGGAGCTCAAGATGAGCGACAAAAGGCCGAACGCCGATAAAGCACTAAGTACTGCGTAAGTTATCGCCTGATGAGGGTGTTCGTACGGTGTTGGAACAGCCACTTGCTTAATGGTCAGGTCAGGCATGGTTTTGAGCCGGTCCACAAGACTTAGCGCGGTACGTACAATCGAATCACGATCACGGCTCGGTACTTCCAGCCCAGGTTGGTCAGCTACAGTGATGATCAACTGGTCCAACGCCGCTGGCTTGCCTAGTAATGGCAACGTGTTCGACTGAATATAACCAACTCCCGCTTCTTGACCGGCCAATGCCAGGCTTTGATCATGCACGGAACCCGTGACAGTCAGTTGCATTGGCCTGCCATCGAAACCGATAACGTCCACCTTGTCGCCCACTTTCAGCTTCAATAATTCAAGCGTTGATCGCTCAATCAAAATACCTCCCGGCGGAGGCGGCCAACCAGCACCTTGTTCAATATCGAACCTAGCAATTCGCATCGGATCGTTAACCGCAGCCACGAAGAGCTGAAGCGATTTCAAACCACTGCTCTCTTTTTGCAGCTTGACATTTGTTATCTGACGCATGGTGGCGTCGATCACCCCGGGTTCGGCTTGGGCTACGGTAATGAACTCATCGGTCTTATCGGGCGTGATCCCCGGCTCCAGCGTAATCCGCGCGGAGGCAGGATTCGTACTGCCATATCCACTGGCTGTATTTGATAACACCAGGGTACGGGCATACAACATGCCGCTAAAGACGGTCAAGCTGACGCTAATGGCTAAGACCATCATAACCACCCGCTCCCAGGTTGTTTGAAGATCGCGGAGTAATTTTATAAATAGTAGTGGTGTCATGGCAGCATTACCTTTGAATATCTTCGGCGACGCGGCCATCCACCAGCGTCACCTGTCGGTTTGTATAAGCGCTGATGTCGCGCTCGTGAGTGACAATGATGATCGTGCGCCCATCGGCGTTCAATTTGGTGAACAACTCCAGGACTGAGGTTCTGGTCGCCTCATCGAGATTTCCAGTGGGTTCATCAGTCATCAGGATCGGCGGATCGTTGGCGAGCGCGCGTGCAATCGCTGCCCGCTGCTGCTGTCCGCCTGAAAGGGTAACGGGAAACTTGTCCGCTTGATCCAGAATATCAACAAGTTCCAAAAGCTCCAAAGCCTTGGATCGGCGTTTGGCCGCCGGGATGATCTCTGCAAAATCCATTGGCAGCATCACGTTCTCGGCCACTGTCAACGTCGGCAGCAACTGGAAGAACTGGAACACCAATCCCACATTCCTACCGCGCCATTCTGCCAGACCCGACTCCGTGAGTAAACCAAGATTGGTTTCAGCAATAATGGCTTCGCCTTTTGTCGGCCGGTCGATGCCTGCCAGGAGGTTTAACAACGTTGTCTTGCCGCTGCCGGATTTTCCGATGATGGCAACGAACTCTCCCGTCTGTATATGCAAGTTGATGTCTTGAAGGGCAGTAAAGGATCCGGAGGGAGTTTCGTAATCTTTCTGCATTTGGCGCAGGTCGATGATATGGTCCTCGCGGTGCTCTGGTTCCTGCTTTTTGGTTTTATTTTTTTGTAATTGGTAGGTTTGCATTGTTACTCCTTTTACAGTTATCAGAATTTTTAATTCGTTATTGAACTTTTTGTCCTGCAATGTTATAGTGTGTGTGGAGGGTTTGGTCAACAACCAAATCATCAAGAAAAGTTCACTTATGAACTAAAATACCGAAATTGTATGGAAAGAGGTGAAAGATATGCCCCAAAACGATCTGGACCGAAGGGTGCAGAAGACCCGAAAACTCTTACAAGATGCTTTGATTGAGTTAGTCGCACAAAAGAGTTACGAATCAGTCTCGATTCGAGAAATTCTGGAAACGGCCAATGTAGGACGTTCCACATTTTATTCTCACTTCCAGGATAAGGATCAACTGTTACACAGCATTCTTGATCGTCTCGATAAACTCTTCGAGCAGCATGAAAAACTATTCCTGGATACAAAGAAAAACTTTGGTAACGCTGACCTCATGAATCTAACCCACGATTTTTCCCCAACACTTAGCTTGTTTCAGTTTGTTGGGGAAAATCACCGCTTCTTCAAACCCATGTTGGGGAATCGAGGTTATGGCATATTCGCCAAGCCCGTGTACGATTATGTGTTTGCTCATGTGCACGGCATATTCACCAAACCTGTCCATAATGATATGGTTGCTAATGTGCATGAGTCTTTCAGAATATCGAAGTCACATGAGAAATATGGGTCACTCGAATCCGAAATTGCGGCTCATTACTTTGTCAGCGCATTGATGGGCTTATTGGTATGGTGGGTTGAGAAGGATATGCCTTGTACAGCGGCAGAGGTAGATGGGCTATTCAGACAGCTGGCAATACCAAGCTTTGGACAAGTCCTGGCGGCAAATCACGAGACCTGATAGCAAGCAGACGCTATGTATTTGGGATTAATGACAATGGATGGGCACAAGATAATTAAGCGGATTTGATGCACGATTCATTACGGACCCAATTCGTGAGTCCTCCAGAAACAAGAATCTCAACCAAACGTGGTGTTAACGCATGGCTCACTGTGAAAGTCAGATCCTTTTTCGGAACGCGCACATTTAGTTTGCCATTTCCCTCTTGCAGTTGCTTATGCACATGATCGATTACGATGATATCGTCTTGTTCCAACTTGTTGTATATCTCAGAATTATCGAGCGTAACAGGCAGGATTCCAAAGTTGATCAGGTTCTTCAGATGGATGCGTGCAAAGCTTTGGGCGATCACCATCCGTAGACCCAAATATCTGGGAGCCAGCGCAGCATGTTCCCGGCTCGAGCCCTGACCGTAATTTTGCCCACCGATAATGGTGTGAGCGCCTTTTTCTTTTTGTGCGCGCGCACGCTTGGCGTACGTAGGGTCAACGATCTCAAAAGCATATTCACTGATCTTGGGAATGTTACTGCGATAAGGCAGGACGCGCGCACCAGCGGGCATGATCTCGTCAGTTGAAATGTCATCTTTTACTTTCAACAAGATGGGCAATTCAAGTTCATCGGGGAATGGATCCAGGTTAGGCAAAGCTACAATGTTCAATCCCTTTTCCAAAACAACATTACGCGCTTCTTCAATTGCAAGCGGCGGAATTAACATCTCTTGATTGATAACGCGCCTTGGCGGAGATTTAATAGTTGGATAGGGAATCACCATCCGACGCGGATCAGTGATCACGCCTGTTAATGCCGATGCGGCGGCAGTCTCTGGGCTGCATAAATAGACCTGATCCTCTTTCGTGCCAGAGCGCCCGGGGAAATTACGCGGCACGGTCCGCAGGCTGATCCGGCCGCTGGCCGGCGCTTGTCCCATACCAATACAGCCATTGCAACCAGCTTGATGCAATCGCGCACCGGCATGAATGAGATGACTTAACTCTCCGCTCTCAATGAGTTCTTCGAGCAAATCGCGCGAAGTTGGGTTGATATCAAACGAGACATTATCCGCCACCTTGTGACTCTTGACCATGTGTGCTGCGATCGCAAAATCACGATAACCGGGGTTGGCTGATGAGCCGATATAGGACTGATAAATTTCCAATCCAGATACTTCATGCACTGGTACGACATTTCCCGGACTGCTGGGCTTTGCGATCAACGGTTCAAGTATGGATAGGTCAATTTCATCGTAGCGAT
>Ga0180068_1000152_pt1 | contig 8601 bp, 10 predicted proteins | sample EasRivERM_16_10D_FD_121790 | JGI IMG/M metagenome (GOLD analysis project Ga0180068, IMG submission 121790) | Soil microbial communities from meander-bound floodplain in the East River, Colorado, USA - East River metaG ERMLT231A'_16_10D | ecosystem: Environmental > Terrestrial > Soil > Floodplain ... | reverse complement strand
CTCTGAAACACAACTTGCTGTCGACAAGCTCAATCATCGTCCTAGAAAGTGCCTTGACTTCAAGGCCCCTTTTGAAGTATTCTTCGATCACTCTGTTGCACTTCAGAGTTGAATCCAAGTTTAAAATAGAATAACTAAGAAAAAAATAAGAGGAATCTGATCCCGCAATCAACGAACAGATTGATGCTGCCTATCGCACCAAATATCGCCGTTACGCGGAAAGCATTATCAACCATATCAATGGCTCCGAGGTGCGAGCTGCGACAATCAAACTCATGCCGTGTTGAATAACGTCTTCGTTTCTTCAGAAAGTAGGAGGTATGATGCAAGGATCTGAGTTAGCGTTCCTAAACAACTGGCAAAACTTTTACATGCTCATCGGTACCGCTGCAGCGACCCTGACGGGGTTGATGTTTGTGGTAACAACCTTGATCGCCGGTACCGATGCACATGCGTCAACATTGAATGCGGCAGTATCTGCATTCAATACCCCAACCGTTGTGCATTTTGGCACTGTCCTTCTGCTGGCTGGGATACTCAGCGCGCCCTGGCAAACATTCTCAAGCCTTAGCCTTCTACTGGGCCTGGTGGGTCTGGGGATGGTGTCCTATTCGATCATCGTACTGCGGCGGATGCGACGGGTGCCCCACTATCAATCGACGTTGGAAGACTGGTTATGGTATATGGCATTTCCTCTTATCGCCCATATTTTGCTGATTGTCGCTGCATTTGTGCTCCCGAAAAACCCATCTTTGGCCTTGTATATCGTCGCTGCAGCAATGATGTTGCTCCTGCTTGTCGGTATCCGTAATGCCTGGGATATGGTGACCTTCCTGGCTGTCGAGCGTGCCCATTCTGAAAAAAAGAGCCGGGAGGAGAAGAGCAGCGGTTCGAGCAGCCAGGAAAATAAAACAACCAATAATAAAGCAACCAGGAGAAGGAATTAAAAAAATGGAAATCAAACGCATCGGTTTGTAGACGTTCCTTGAAGAATCAAGGAGAAGGTCATACGGCTGTCGTATATAGTGAAGCAGATCAAAGAATTTGCTCCGACGCCGAGGACGGTGAAGTAAAAACAGATCGAAACGAGAAAGCGGACTTTATTAGATGAAGTCCACTTTTTATTTGATGGCTAAAGAAACTAAAAACAGTTACGGATACTGGCGGTTTATGGCGTTTCTGCTTTTTCAAGTTGCCCTGAATCAATGTTTAACAACCAATATTCTGTGTCCGATTGATTGTAAGTATTATCTGGATTTAAACTGCTTAATAGGACATTCTCTTTATCCATCCAGCGGATAGGGTAAAGTTCGCTGCCCATCTGCAAACCTGAGATTAATAATTTTTGCGTATTCTTCGTTAAGTCTATTAGAGCGATTGAATCGACCCTATATGTGTTAGTGTCAGCTTCAACTTGTTGAAAAAGTGGTAGTATGATTAAGTCTTCATAGGGTGACATCACAGCATATTTCAGATCAATGTTTTTCTGAAATTTAAGGTTAATAATTTGAGTTTTCACCGCGATCAAATCTACAACTCTAATGTTGTAAGGCGGGTTTGTAACTGGCGTAAAGAGCAAAAAATGATCATCCTCAGAAATTGTAAACGAACCTAAATCTTCTCCATTCAGGATGTCTGTTTGTTCGCCAGTTTCCAGATTTAACTGAACAAGAAACACATATTCGCCACCCAACCAACAGCATCCTGAGTTAATTGAGGGTGATGTAACGTAAAGAATTTTTTCGCCTTTCGTCCAACGATAGGGGACAACCATATTTTTCGGTCCATATACCATGTTCCCTTTTACAAAATCGCGAAAATAGACTTTCCATTCTTTGGTGTGCTCTCGGTTAACCACTTGTAAAGGTGAATCGTCCCCATCGTTCTCCCCATAACATTCGGCAACAATCCAATTTCCAGTTGGAGAAATTTCTGAATTCAAAATTTGTACAGAGTTTTTGCACAAATCCTCAAAACCTGTAGCCGTTTCTGTGGGTGGTATTGATGTAGGAGTTTCTGTTGGCGTTGCCGACAGAGGAATAGTTGGCGAAAATTTTATTTCTGTAGGAGATGAGACCTGGGTCGTTCTTATCTCACTGCAAGATACAAATAGGATTTCACAAATTACTACGACAAGAATTTTAGTACAGAGATTTTTCATAAGGTTTCAGCCATCAACGATGATTTAGATGGTCAAATATAATTACCTATGAACAAACTGCTCACGTTAATAACCATAGTATAAATCTAAAAATAAGCGATTAACAACCAATATAGAAAAACAGACCTCCGTTTTGGAGGGCTGTTCGTTTACTTCACATCCACTAACGCAACATCAAAGACAAGTGTCATATTTGGAGGGATGATGATATTAGGTTTTACGCATAAGCGAGAGAAGTGCGAGACTTGTGGATTCGTCGTCTGTGGATGATCCATTCGACCACAATGATATTGATAACCCAACCGGCAGCCATGAGCAATGCGCGAGTCAATTCGTCTGGTACGCCGAAGAACAGGAGCCAGGGCACGTGGGTGAAGACCTGTGTGCCTGCGCCAAGTCCGATGGCGTAACCGCGCATCATCCAATCGCCGTGGCGTGCGTAGTCTCTGCGCCAGGCTGCGAATGCGCCAAGCACGATCGATATGAGCATCGCTGACCCGAATATCAGACGAAACACGTAGAGCAGTTCACCGTCACCTTTGGGCAAGGTATAAAACTGACTCATCCACAGCCCCGAAAGCGCGGCGGCGATTCCGCATGGGACCAGAATCCATTTTCCAACCATGCGATGCCAACGCGACTTCCGGCGGCGAAAACCAGGTGCGAATTGGAGGGCTCCCAGCATGGAATACAGACTAACACTAATGATGTGTACCACTACTGGCAACGGTGACGCAAAGAAACGAGCATTGTCCGGCGTGACCTGCGCTCCGCTCGCCAACTCGGATAAGCGGGCTGCACCAGCGAGTACCGGGACCAGGCTGAGTATGATCAACAGGGTGGGGATGAGCCACTCTGCTTTGTTCTTTTGCTTTTTGGTTGAATTCATGTGTAACTCCTTTTTGATAAATACAGGCGTGTTGAATAGAACGCAAACGACAAAATATTTGCGTTTCCTGGTTATGACTTGTGACTGAACTTTATGACTTCGAGCGGGTTGGGTTAGGTCGACTCATCCTCGGACTGATAGGAAAATACTTCTTCCAAAGGTACTTCGAAAACACGTGCGATTCGAAAAGCCAACTCAAGGGATGGGGAATATTTATCCTGTTCCATGGCAATAATGGTTTGACGGGTCACCCCTACTTTTTCAGCCAGTTGCTGTTGGGTCATTTCATTGCGGAAAAAGCGTAGTTTCCGAATGTTGTTGCCGATGCGACCTTTTCCCATTTAGAATCCCCTCCGATAAAGAGTCAGCCGCCAGATATCTGCGACAACTTGTGCCAGAACTCCGAAGAAGATCAACAGGCTGAACATCACCAGTGGCGGCTGACCAAAGACGAACGTCAGCATGGAAAGTGCGACGCCGATGGATGAGAGGGTGTAAGCCACTCGAGTGCCTTTCAGGTCAATAATCTTGTCGCGCTCATCTTGAATATCTTCGATATGAGGGTCCTCATTGGTTCGTACTTTATGAACAATGCCGCCGACAATATGCGTAAAGATGGTCGCAAGGATGGTCCCGATCACGGCGAGCACTGCGATGATCCCCCAAAGACGAAACATATTTGTCGAATTGAAACTTTCATTTTGAACCATCTGAAATACCCTGATCAAATAGAAGCCCAGGATGGCGACGAAAATTGATAAAGAAACAGTGATATTTTTCTCTTGAAATGACATATTTACCTCTTTTTGTTGTAGTAATCTAAAGCTTACATATAGTAATACAATTCTTACATAATGTCAAGTATTTCTTACATCAATTCTTAGTATTTCTTAGGGAGAATAGATGAAGAAAAAACGAAAACGCGACCGTAAATTTACGGTCGCGCTTCAATCGCACAGTAATGCTAGTGTCGCATTGTGAATCTTTTTACTTCACACCTACCAATTCCACATCAAAGACTAGCGTGGCATTCGGCGGGATGACACCGCCTGCGCCGCGTTCTTCGTACGCCAATCCGCTTGTTATTTTGATTACTTTCCGAACAAATCGCGCTTAAGCCCGCGCAGGAAAAACTTGGGATGTGGAGTCGGTCGCTCGGAGGGGTCAATGGCTCGATGGATATAGCGCAGGAAACCCGCCTGATATTCCGGGTCTGTCAGTGTCCAGCGAATAATCGTGTTGATAATGAATGGCGGCGGCTCGCCATAGGCTTCCTCTTTGATGCGTTCCACTGCTTGCAGGAACATAGCATGAGTCGCTTTCCAGAGTTCATCCTGATAGAACTTCATCGACTCTTCCCAGGACCAACTCTCTTGTTTCCACTTCCGAATCGCCTCAGCCAGGATTTTCGTACCGAGCAGGGCATCATAAATACCCTGTCCATCAATGGGATCTTTGTAATGCACAGCATCCCCTATTAACACCCAACCATTGCCGTATGGTGTCCGATAGCCGTTTTGAATGCCTTTCACTCCCACAACCTTGGTGACTTTCGTTGCATTTTTGAGTCGCGCCCAAACTTCAGGAATGGATTGCAAGCTTTCGAGATAACTGCTTTCCAGTTTCTGCGGTCCGAAGTTGGTTTTATCCATTGTGAGGTAATTCCCGACAATGTATTTCCTGGTATCAATTGGGATGAAGATAACAAGGAAGCCTTTCGCTGTATTGTAAAAACTCAGTGCATGCGGATGCTCAGGCGAAATCGGCTCAACATCCTCCCACTCAGCGTGATAAGACGTTCCCATATACTCATTGCGTTCTTCCACGACTTTCGCGCCGACTTCACGCGCCGTCCAACTAAAACGCCCGTCCGCTCCCACGACAATATCTGCCGTGACGCGAACTTTGTTGCCAGCGCCATCTTTGCCAATAATCCCCGTAATGCGCCCATTTTCTTTCTGGATACCTGTTGCCGAGAAATTGGCGCACGCAGTTACATTGGGAGTCTGCGCGGCTCGCTCCCATAGCGCCGTGTCGAAACGATTGCGGTCAATTCCGTAGCCGCGGTTGCGGTCAATTTTCATGAGTTCTGTCGGCATAAATACTTGAAAATGACCGACAAAGCTCAAAACATATTCCGTAATAAGCCCATCAGGGTGGGTATATTCTTTTTCATCGAAGCCCAGTTCATCCAATAGACGCATCGTGCCCGCATGGATGATTGGACTGCTGGGAACTTGTGGCAGGCTGGGAAAATTAGCACGGTCAATCAGAAATACGTTGAGATTTTGTTTTGCGAGGCGGATCGCTAAACTGGAGCCCGCATTTCGTCCCCCGACAATAATTGCATCATAGTGGTTGGTCATTTTGGTTTCCTTTTTACTTACTTTGGGATATGACCTATCGGATTGACCTGCCAAGACAAAGTATAAACCTATTAATTGGTCATTAGCAAACAGATAAATGGTTTGTGGAAATATCTTTATATAACAGCCCTCCAAAACGGAGGGCTGTTTTTCTATTACTTCACCGAAACAAGTTCGACATCAAAGACGAGAGTCGCGTTGGGTGGGATCACTCCGCCTGCGCCGCGTTCACCGTAAGCCAGATCGGGCGGGATGATGAGTTGCGCTTTACCGCCGACCTTCATCAGGGCGATGCCTTCGTCCCAGCCTTTGATCACTTTCCCCTTGCCGAGCGGAAATTCAATCGGCTCGCCGCGCGAGATCGAACTGTCAAAGACCTTGCCATCCTGAAGCTTGCCTGTGTAATGTACTGCGACAGTCTTGCCCGCCTCAGCTTGCGTGCCTGTGCCGGCTTCCACTTCAATGTATTCCAATCCACTTGTAGTTTTCATGGTGTCTCCATTTTGGATAAGATTAATGGCGCTATTGTACCTGTTGTTTAGGCGTAGGGGCGATATCATGCCCGAAGGGTACCCGCTCAGCGCAGGCAGAATACTCAAAGATCCTAACGGGTCGCCCTTACCCAGAGTAACTTCATTAGCGGTTTGGAGTATGACAGGGTAAAATAGTGCGGTGTCCGCCAATAAGACTTCGGAAGTCTAGTTTGACGGTTCATAAATCACGGAGTCTTCGTGAAGACTTCCGAAGTCTGGTAACTGGAGGTTTCAATGGGCTTAAAAAGGAATGTCAGCCTTTCGACGGCTCTGGGTTATAAGGGACAGGGTCCGTATTTAACCTTTATCCTGCATCGCATTGGCGGGAGCGCGTTGTTTATTCTCTTTACAGTATATATTCTGTCACTCCTGGGCGTAGACTCGATGCATGCCCTGCTAAGCAACTGGCTTTTCCAGGTTGTTTTTCTTGTCTTCGGGTTGTTCCACGCCATCAACGGTTTGCGGATCACCATCCTTGATCTATCGCCAAAACTGATCGAACACTTCCGTACTGCCATTAACATCGAGTGGGTGGTATATGTTTTGGTGGCAGGGTTTGCATTGTTCGTTATCTTGCGTAACGCGATGGGAGGCTAGACATGGCGGCAAGAACTCTTTCCATTAAAAAACGTGGTTTCACTTTTGAAGTCTTCATGTGGGCATTCACGCGCTTCACCGTCATCGCGATGTATGGATTAATCCTTGCAGGCATCCTCGGCGCGTTGAGCCTCAGCGCGCAGACGGGTGCAAACTTTGGCGACATTTTATATTGGGCGTTCTTCCCGAACTTGGCAGAGAATCCCCTCGGTCAGGTTTGGATGACGGTTCTCGCCAAGCTGATGGTCATCGCCTTTGTGTTGTCTGCCTGTGGACATGGTGTCCATGGCGTGCTTGAAATCTTGGACGATTATTTCACTTCCCATCTGGCGCGGCGCTGGTCTCGCAATTTCATCATCACCTATGCAGTTGTCGCGAGTTTGATCGCGATGTATGTGATTTGGACTAAATAAAATCATTAAACACAAAGTACACTAAGAGCACGAAGGTTGGTTGTTGGTGGAGCGAGAGGAATTGGTTTGGAGTTTGTTTGATGATGAGCAGGTCGGAAGGTGAATAATTCATGCCGAACTCACCGAAGAAGTTTTATGCGCCCGTTCCTGTTGAAACTGAGAGAATAGGCAAGGTGGTTCTCGATGCAGCTTATAAAGTTCATACTGTATTGGGACCTGGTTTATTGGAATCGGTTTATCAAATTGCGATGAAGCACGTGCTTATAACAGGCGCTACGCTTGCGGAGACAGAAGTGAAACTCCCAATTCAATTCGAGGGAGTAGAGCTCGAATCAGCATTGAAGATTGACCTGCTCGTTGAAAAATGTGTTATCGCAGAATTGAAGTCCGTAGAGAAAATGAATCCAGTTTATGAGGCGCAGTTGATAACCTATCTTCGTTTTAGTAAAGTCCGTCTTGGTTTTCTGATCAACTTTAACGTGTCTCATCTCAAAGATGGCATTAAACGAATCATTGTGTAAAACGTTTAAACACAAAGGACACTACGGGCACGAAGGTTGGTAGTTGGTGGAGCAAGAGGAATTGATTTGGAGCTTGTTTGAGGATGAGTTAGTCAGAAGTGTCTAATAAAGTCCATCAACTACAAAAGGCATCAAAGCCACCAGGCCTTTAAAACAAATCCTTAGTGCACTTCGTGTCCTTTGTGGTAAAAGCTCTTAAATTGTATTCAGGAGTATTCATGGCAAATGTTCATCAATTTGAAGTGATCGTAGTCGGCGGCGGTGGCGCGGGACTCATGGCGGGTCTGTATGCGTCCAAGACAGCGAAGACTGCGGTGATCAGCAAGATGTATCCCACGCGTTCGCATACCGGCGCAGCGCAGGGTGGCATCAGTGCGGCGTTGGGAAATTATGAGGAAGACAAACCCGAATGGCACATGTATGACACGGTCAAAGGATCGGACTATTTGGGGGATCAGGATGCCATCGAATTCATGACGAATGAAGCGATCGATGCGGTGCTTGAACTCGAACACATGGGTCTGCCATTTGATCGCACACCCGAAGGACGCATCTCGCAACGTCCGTTTGGGGGGCATACGAATAATGTCACGGGCAAGCCGGTCCGACGCGCGGCACATGCCGCGGATCGCACGGGGCATATGATCCTGCAAACGTTGTATCAACAGTGCATCAAGAACAAGGTTACTTTCTTCGATGAATATCAAGTCCTTGATTTCATTATGGCCGAAGGCAAAGCCACAGGCGTCGTTGCGGTTGAACTTTCCACGGGCGAACTGCATACCTTCCATGCGAAGTCGGTGGTCTTTGCCACAGGCGGATATGGTCGCATCTTTGAAGTCACGTCCAATGCGTATGCGTACACAGGCGATGGCTGTTCGATTTTGCTCCGCAAGGGCATCCCGCTCGAAGATATGGAGTTCTTCCAATTCCATCCCACCGGCATTTATAAACTTGGCATTCTCATCACTGAAGGTGCGCGCGGCGAGGGCGCGGTGCTCATCAACGGCAAGGGTGAACGCTTCATGCCAAAGTATGCGCCCACTGTGAAAGATCTCGCTTCACGCGATGTTGTCAGTCGTGCGATCTATACCGAGATCAAGGAAGGTCGCGGCATTGAT
>Ga0180068_1000140_pt1 | contig 8993 bp, 8 predicted proteins | sample EasRivERM_16_10D_FD_121790 | JGI IMG/M metagenome (GOLD analysis project Ga0180068, IMG submission 121790) | Soil microbial communities from meander-bound floodplain in the East River, Colorado, USA - East River metaG ERMLT231A'_16_10D | ecosystem: Environmental > Terrestrial > Soil > Floodplain ... | reverse complement strand
GGCCAAGCTATCCACGTCCTGTTTGGCGCTAACTTCCCGGTGCTGCCGGGAGATTTCCCGGTACTGCGTGTTGAGGGTGACGACCTTTTGTTCGGCGGTGGTGGCGGCGACACCTGCCTTGTCGGCGACCGCTTTGACATCGCGCCAGTGATCGGCCAACTCTTGCAGGTAGGTTTGGTCGATCTTGCCCATCGGACGTTTACAAGTCGGGCACTCCTTGGCCGCGCTGGCGTAGTTGTTATGGGCTACGCGGGCTTCGGTGACTTTCTGGTCGGCTCTGAACTTGGCGTCATTGAACGGCTTGCGGGCTTCTTCTGCCGCGTGGAGCGCGTCCTCGACCTCATGGAGTTTGATCTCCAGCTTGTGCGCCGCCTCCGCCCGCTGGGTTTCCATGAGCTTCAACTTTTTGGCGATGTCCGCCATCTCCAGATTGGCTGCCTCGACTTGCTGTCTTTTCGTGTTGATAGCTTTTTTGAGCCGCTTGATCTGGTCGTCGTTCTGCTGCTTGGCTTCGTTGTAGCGCGTGCGCTCTGTGGCCACTTCCCGTTTGGCTTGATCGACGAGAGCTTCCGTATTTTTGGCGGTCGCCGCCGCGTTCTGGTGAGTTGTCTCGGTCTGGGTCAGCGCCCGGCGAAAAGCGCCAAGTACTTTCTTGCTGGCTTCGTGATACTGGCTCCACGGCGGCTGGCGCAGGCTCGACATGACCAGTTCTACGGAATCGGCCTGACCCAGTTTGTTGAACCGGATGTTGTCGCCGTCGATGAAAGCCGTCCATGATGCCAGCAGCGGCGAGACGCCCAGCAGGTTGCTCAATTCATCGCGGGTCTGCTGGATGGTGCCCCGCTCGACGGTTTTGCTGTCGTAGTGATAACGCAGTGCCTCGCCGGTCGCGCTCAGTTCCTTGCACTTGTAGCCGGATTCGACTACCAGCATTTTGCCGAACAGTTCTGCCTCCAACCGGACGTACGTGTTGCCGTTTTTGTCGGTGCTGAACTGCTTGAGCGTGTTGAACCGGCCCGTGACACCCAGCAGCGTGCGACTGATGGCTTCGCCGACCCCGGTCTTGCCGCTGCCCACAGACAGCAGCGCTCCGCCCGAAGCCGTATTGACGCCTTGCACGAGCACCAGACCCTTGTCAGGGAAGGCGAGGTTAACTTGTTGGAATTTCATCCATCTTCTAATTTTGATAGATTTGAGTTTGAGATCGACCATAGTAATAAAAATCAGTTGATACGTGCGAACGCTCCAAAGAACTGAACGGCAGCTTCGCGGTAGGCGTCAGCCGCTTCCTGCTCAGTGCCGAAAGACCCAAGATGACGCAATTTTTTATCTACCCTGATGTAAGCTCTCCATCTTCCTCTATCGTTGGAGACGCCTTTGAACCTGCTGGAACAGCCAGCGTGTTTGAATCCGTTTCGCATGTTTTGCTGGCGTGTGGCAGCCCGAAGATTACATCGGCAGTTGTTAAGGCCGTCACCGTCACGGTGATCCACTTGTTCAAGACCCATTGCCGCAGCAATCTCCCTGTGCATGTAAACAGTTTCCTGCTGTCGTTTTCCGTTATAGTTGGTGCGCATGGCATACCAAACAGTGCGGTTTTTGAACCGGCATTTTCTAGTACACCACTTCCACTGGTTGAGCCATTCAAAGTCGGCATCGTAAACTAGCGCAACTTTCCCTTGAGAAAGCACGATCTGCTTCACAGGGGTTAAGAACGTGTATTTAAGGCGATGAACGCTCACGCAATCGTGAACCTGCTTCTTGAAGCTGACCAGCCCAACGCTGAACCGTCAGCCGGGGAGCGCTCAGGTGTATACGTTTTCGGGCCTAGTCTGCCGCCAGACGGTTATGCCTCGCACGACGTTGAGTCCGCGCTGGCTGAACTACGCCGCTTCAAGGTGATTGCGCCGCAGGTCAAAGATTCGGCCACCATGCTCGATGCGCTGGCGCAGGCTGGGTACACTTTTTTCATTAAAAAGAACCCCGGCGACGTGGAAGTCATTGGGCGCGTGCCCGCTAAAACAACGCCGGAGGGCGCTGATGAAGCGTCCATGTTTTTAGGGTTGGAAAAACACAAAAAGGTTCAGTACCGGCAGACACCGCGCAGTACTCCACAGGCGATGAGCGCGGAATACGTGCTGTACGGCAGCAGAGAGCTTGAGAAGGAACAGCAGACCAAGGCCGAGCAGGCGAAGGAAAAGCGGTCGGTGCCTACGCAACAGCTTGGCAAAATTGACCCGGAGGAAGAAGGGTTCAAAGCGCCACCGACCGGCGTGGGCTACAGCAGTGAGATGATGCCGCTCGATGCGCCGCTGCAAATCGGTGTAACTTTTGATGCTGACAGCAAGGAGGGCGTGCTCGTTCGCGAGGTTCACCCTAAAAGTCCGGCGGCACAGGCGGGATTACAGGCGGGCGACACGATCATTGAAACCGGCAAGTTCGCCCGGAACGACAACAAGGAGCCGAGGAAGTACGGCATTAAGACGCCGCAACATCTGGAGTTCGTGCTGAAGATCGCCGATCCACAGTATCCGATTCCGTTCCGCGTCCTGCGCGGCGACCGCGAGCACTGGCTGCCGATTGTCGGAGTGAAGAAACAGGAAAAGCAGCAGCCGAGCGCCACCATTCCCGCCGCCGAGGTTCAACAGCACGCGGGCAGCAAGGCACCGGCCCAGCCCGCGCAAGCGGCACCGCCCGCAGGGGGTGCGCCAAAGCCGAAGCAGATGAGCATGGCTAAATCACTGTTTGCCGGGCAGCAGAAGCCGCGTCAGCGTCGGCTCAATTTGAAGCCCAACGAGCCGTCTCCGGCCCGTGAAACCGGCAACCCGCCCGCAAATGTAAGTTCTCTGACGTGATATGCCTGTCTGGCTGCAAGAGCGTCTGACCTTCGACAAACTGTTTCGGATGAGCGAACCGAAACGGGTCTACCGTTCGTTTACAGTTCGTGGGCCGCCATTGGAGATCGACACCTATCAGGATGTCGTTTACTACATCTTCAACTTCAAAGCCAACCCCAGCACGACCGGATTGCGGCACCGGGGCTACGTGAAGTTCTTCAAGCCGAAGAATAAAAATCCGAAGAACGTACCGCTGCAACATCTGGAGTGTCTGGTGGACTGCACCTGCCCGGATTTTCGCTATCGCTGGGCGTGGGCCGACAAGCAGCGCCAGAGCAGCGTGGTGGGATCACAGTCGCTCAATCAGGCGTGGAACAAGGCACCGAGGAAAACCAACCCATACGGCAAGCCCGGTCTTTGTAAACATATTCTGGCGACACGGCAATTCCTTTACGGGCTGCTGGCGTCCTTCCCCGGTGATGAGCCGGATACCGCGTACAAACTGGATCGGCTGACGAAGTACGCGACCAAACGCTGGACGGATTTTGAGGGCCAGATGCGGGCGGCCAAGGAAAAGGAAGCGGAGATTCGGCGTCGGCGCGAGATGCGCAACATCGGTCAGGTGCCTGTGGCTCCGCCGCAGGCTCCATTGCCGGTGCGCAAAGGCCCGCAAGCGGCCAGCGTGAGTGAGCCGAAGTCCAAACCAGATGATAAGAAGGCCAAGGCCACCACTGATCTGAAAAATGTAAAACCGGAACCGCTGCCGCTGGCAGTGCCTCCGGGTCAACGTGGGCGCACGATGCCTACAGCAGCGCCAGCCACAACATCAACCTCCAAACCAAAACGCGTGATCGGTAATCGAGTGGTCAATCCGCCGAAACCGGGTGACAAAGGCTGGGTCAGACCCGAAGAAGCGCACCTGTGCGTTCCTCTGCGTGATTTAATTTTGGAGAGTGTAGTTAAAACGAACGGTGAATCTATGAGCAACATCAAAGAAGCCATCAAACTCGTCGAGGAAATGGAGGCTGATGAATTCAGCCATCTGCAATCCGAGGCACCGCCAGCCGATATGGGGTTGGATAACGACATCGGTGGTGAGACGCTGGAACCCAGCGAGCCGCCCATGAGCGACAGTGCCATCGGTGCCGACACAGAAGGCGAATCGGCGCTGAGCCTTCTGCGCTCCATGAAAAACTCTTTGGAACAGATTGCCGCCGCAGTGGCCCCTGTCGAAGCCATGCCCGGTGAGGGCGGCCCAGAGGGCATGGAGGGCGGCATTCCCGGTGAGGGCGGCGGTGGTGGCGGTGGTGCGGGTGGCGCGGGAGACATCCCGATGCCCGACGAACCACCCGCCGATCTCGACGCCGAAGGCGCTGCCGAAGAAGTCGAGGGCGCTGAGAAAAAGGGTGAGGCCGAAGCCGAGGAAGAAGACGACGAGAAGGAAAAGGCCGAGGCATAATCGTTCAAAGCGTTCAAAGTCCCCAAACTGATTTGAGACAATTATGAACCCCGGTGAATACGTTCAACCACTCCCGCGCAAAACGCTGGTTCATTGTCCCGTCGTTTCGGGGTATGTGACCTCGCGGTTGCATACGCAGGACGACTGGCCACCGCCTGTCTCCGGCGTGTCGTACTCGCAGATGATGGTGACGTTCGAGAACGTGGGCAACACCTACTTCTCGGTACACCTGCGCGAAACAGACGACCGCAGTGTCAGCGGCACTCGTTACAACCTCACGGCGACGCCTGTTTACCTCGTTCCCGGCGGCCAGAATACACAGTTGCTCAGCGGAAAGCGAAATTTCCTCGAAGTGTATTGCACTGGCACCACGACCGGTAACCTGCGTATGCAGATCGACGCGCAGCGCCGCTGGAATGAGCTTGGATTCGGGAAGGACGATCCGTTCTATCCGCCGCAGTTGTTCCAAGCGAAGACCATCCCCGGCCCGTTGACTTAAACCGGAGTTCCGGTATTTGCGTCCGTCACGACCGTAAAGGTTTTGGCGGACGATTGTTTTCCGGCACCCTTGGTCGCTTCGGAACTCTGCATTTCGAGGATGTTGGGGAACTCTCCCGGTGCCTTGGCTTCCGGCACCAGTTGGTTTTGCACGTTCTGCGCGGACAAGCTTTGCACACTGCCACGGAATTCGCCGCGTTCGAGTGTATACATTGAGTTGACGGCTTGCTTTTTGACGATGTGGAGCGCGGCGGTTACCAGATAAAAACCGCTGTGGCTGCTGGCGTTGTTGTTTTGCTGGGCAATGCCAATGTTGAGCAGGTCGCCGTGGCGGATGGCGATGGTCTTGTCGAGGCAAACTTCGATGCGAAAAGTCTGCTGGCGGGCGCGTTGGTAGTTGAACTGGGCGATGGCTGAGGTTTCAACCGGTGGGTTGGTCGACAGGTGATAGGGGAAGTTCCACTCGCCGTTGTTTACATTTGCATACTCATAGATGTAGTCGGAGAGCCGGAGCGCCTTGTCCGGCGTGCTGGTGATCTCCTGCGTTTGTGCCGTGTACGGGTCGTAGGCAATCACGCGCATTCCCGACAGACCACTGTCCCAGAGTTTCGGGTCTTGGCTGACATCGTGGACGGCCAGTTCGGTGCCAAACACATCGTAGTAATTCATCTGCCGCACATTGGACTGGTAATCCGGGGTGTGAAAATGCAGTACGTTGTCGCGGATGAAAAAATAGTAGCCACCGCGCCCGTTGGTGTTGATAGCCCGCGCCAGCAGGCGCTCGCGAATGAACCGGGTGTCGTCTACAAAGCACTGGCAGAGTAGAAACTTTCCGTCGGTGGGTTCAATCACCGTCTCGATCCGATTTTCGTCGGCAATCGTTTTTACGATCTCACCAATGGTGCCTTTGCGGGCCGCCACCTTGTTGGAGCGCTCGTAGCGGAGCAGATTGTTGGCTGTCCTGAACACCAACAGGTGGCCTGCGGCGTTGGCGATGCCCTCGTACCGGGCGAAATAATTGACGATGATGTGTTGTTGCCACGGGAGCCAGAAAGTGCTGGTGGGACTGCCAAAACCGAGCCGGAATTCAAAGATCGGGTTGGCGTTGCTCATGGCGTCCTTCACCGCGTCCAAGAAAACCGGGTCAGCGGTGCGAAAGGTATGCAGGCCGGTGCCGATCAGGTAAATGTCGTCCTTGATCTCCGCATCGACGAACGTCACCCGCAGCGGGTCGAAATCGAGGGTGCGCTTTCCGCCGATGACGAGCTTGTACTCGATGGTTGCGTAGCCTTCCCGCGATTGAATGATCTCAGCCATTTGTAAACATTTTACCCTTCATCCACGGCGACGAAACTACGTTCGAGTTCTTCCACAAGGGCGTCGGGCAGGTTGATGTCGAACAAAGCCAGCGACGCGCTCTGGGAGTCTACCAATGCTTCAACAAACCGTTCGATAGTGCCACGGTTGGCAAAGATCAGAACGCACTCAGCGCTGTTCAGTTCGATGCCATCTTCAGCCTCCGCCGCCGCGTCATCCGGGTAGATGACGGCTTTGGAGTTGTTGGTGACCTCCGCCTCAGAGCGTATGCCCTCGTTCTGGAGTTCTTCCAAAAGCTGCGCAAGTGCGTTCGGTTTCTTCATCTGCTAGAATAGTTACGGTGTGACTTTCACTGAACGGAAAGAGTGGCATTACGACCCGGAGGCATTCCGGCTCGCCGATGTCACCACGGCGCTCAAGATTCACGACGAGTTCATCCGCGTGAGTTCGCCGCGCCCCTACCCCAAGTTTTACGAGGTCGACCGGCGATCTGAAAAATACGATGACCTGTGGCATGTGCCATTGGACGAAAGAACTGTATTTTCAAGGGTTCTATGTGTTCCCGCCATCATCAATGCCGAGCGCCCGGATTGGCGGCTGACCCGCGTTGGTATCGTGCCCCAGCAGAAGTACAAGGTCTGGGTTTCCAACCTTGGATTGCAGACGGCCAACTGGTTCCCGGTGCGGGGCGACATCATGTATTTCAACGGCTACCGGAACATGATTATCAACGTCGTGCTGGAGCCGACTTCTTACTGGCAGCAGACCAATGTCTGGCTGGGGCTGGTCATGGAGACGGCGATCCCGGCGGAGGGAGATGCCCGCCCGCTCGTCAATCCCGGCAACCCGTCGCCCAGCGAATGTATACAAACCCGACCATTGCCTGAAGTGTGAAGGCGCTCATTGAGACGATCAATGACATGTTTGCCGAGCGACTGCAAGTGCCCGCGCACCGTGAACTCGTGGTCAGCGCCGTGATGACGGGTTTCACGCAGCTTCAAAAGAAGCCGGTGCCCGACCTGCTGGCGCGGACGGCCAAGCTGGAAGAACGGGTGCGGAGTATGACCGAACACATCGCGCTTCACTTTGTCAACGGCAGGCTCGTAGTTAAAGTAGCCGGATCAGCAGAAGCGCTGATGAACGAACTGCGGCGCGGGTCGGATTGGTATGCGCCGTGGGATCGGGTCGACGACCACGTGGTCGCTGCGATTTTGTTGGAGCCAAGCAAGTAGTTAAGATCAACGATCACATAGAGCACATGAAAGACATCAAGAAAATCATCGCGGAGTCCGTGCAGAAGAACAGCAAGGACTGTGTGCGCGAAGCCGTCCACCAGATTCTTGGTGAGGACATCTCGACCGGCCAGACTGTCGCGGTCGTCGATGATCCGATCAGCGGCATGACCGGAGCCAAAGGCAAGGTAAAGTCGATCAGCGACGCCAACTCCGGGTTCGCCCAAGTGGAACTGGAGAACGGCACGCAGGTTCAGATGCAGACCTCGCTGCTCGTTCCCGTTTAAGTTGCTTTCTGTCAGTCTGCGCGAGCACGGTCGCTGAGGCAGCCGTGCTCGTTCACTCTCCCTCCGCCTCTTTCGTTATTTCGCTTGTGCCGTAGTTAAGGCGTGGCCGACAACTGGACAGGCAACACTCTAAACGTAAGCGCAGGCGCACTCAGCAGTACCAGCATGAGGTACCACGAGTTGGCGCTGCAACGCTGGCTCAATAAAATCTTCCTGTTGCGCTGGGGAGTGCCGGTGCCGGTCGTGTTCACTACGCCGATGGATGCCTTCAGCTTGTTCAACAAGCTTTGGTCGGAGGCCAACAACCCCTTCAAGTATTTGCTGGACGTGAAGGACGAGTGCGGCAACCCCGTTTACCAGCCGCATCCGCAGCCTGTCCGCTATCCGATCATCAGTGTATACAGGAAGGGGTGGCATTTTCGCAACTCACACAATTTTTCGATCCACCGTATGCGCTGGATCAACTATCCGACAGTCAGCGACGCCGCTGAACTGCATGAGTCAGGCACACACCAGCAGGGGGTTGATCTGACGCGCTGCAATCTGGCGGAGGTCACCACCAGCCGGTTTCCGATGGCGTTCGATTACCGGTTTCAGGTCGACCACTTCTGCAACCGCCCTGATACACAGGCGTTTTTCACGTCCCAGCTTTTCCGTGAGTTCTGGCGCACGGGCGGCCCCCAGCTTCAAACGTGGATCAAGGTCAGCTACCCCGGTTTCGGGGACAAGTTGATCCGGCTCTATATCGACGGCGACATCCAGAACATGACGCCGGAGGAACCGGAGCAGGACAAGAACGTCGAGTTTCGCACGAGCTTTACGGTGGTCGTTGAGGGTTACGATCTCGACCTGAACTACAGGATTTATCCGGCGCTCTGGTATCTGATAATGCGCGAAGGCACCGCACCACCGGAGGCGTTGAACGACGCGTTTGAGTTTACGGGCACCGTCAGTTTGCGTGAGGACGTGCGAAGCGACGTTATCAGCTACCGCGACACGGTGAGTGTCATGCCTGATCCGGGCACCTGCTCCACGGCGCTTCAGAACGCACGCTTGGAGCGCGATCAGGTTCACGAGATCATCTTTCAATCGCTCATCGTCACCTTTCCCGGCCCGTTGTCATTCCCCGGCTATCCGGCGATGGCTGGTGCTGCGGCTTTTGGTGGCGGCACCCTCACCGCGTTGCCTCCGCCCGCACCCGCTGAAGCCTTTGGCACCGACTACGGCAGCATGTCGTGGGGTTTCTACGCTGGGAGTTATGCGGGCACGGCGGATATGGTGGACGCGGGCACGTTGAGTGACGGCGGCACCAATCAGTGGGCCTTCCATGTCGGTTCGATGGACTTGTTTGTTTACATCGAGC
>Ga0180068_1000124_pt1 | contig 9367 bp, 9 predicted proteins | sample EasRivERM_16_10D_FD_121790 | JGI IMG/M metagenome (GOLD analysis project Ga0180068, IMG submission 121790) | Soil microbial communities from meander-bound floodplain in the East River, Colorado, USA - East River metaG ERMLT231A'_16_10D | ecosystem: Environmental > Terrestrial > Soil > Floodplain ... | reverse complement strand
TGGTCTCAAGTTACTCTTGAACAGGAACGCATTTAATCGAAGTTGATGACGCTGGGCGTGAAGTTGTATCCGCAGACTGTGTTAAGTGAGATCAAAAAGGACTTTGTGAGATTGTCGAATGTGATTTCGGGAGAAGAAGTTGAGTTGCCGCGTGATGGAGTTATGTTGGTGAGTGATAGGGTGCCGAATGATTCGTTGTATCTTACCCTCACCCCAGCCCTCTCCCACAGGGAGAAGGGGATTCGCTCATTACGAATTATCGGTGATGCCGAAGCGCCGAATATCATCGCGCAGGCTGTGTTTGCAGGTCATCTCGCGGCGCGGGAGTTTGATGAGGAAAAAATTGAAGGGACGCCATTCAAGATCGAACGAATGCCAATACCCTAAGGCACAACAGCCGATCCAGTTACTGCTTGGATTCCTGCATTACGGATTGAGATCGTAAAGATAAATATTCGCATCCGTTCGATGGAAACTATCCAACATGATTCCCAGCTCATTGAGATAGTTTACGAAATATGATTGCATATCCCCTTCACATCCACCGCAGTCCAATATCCTGGCAAATATGAACCAAACCCTGTCACGCCCCCTAAGTGTTTCTACATTGTTGTAAAAACCTTCAAGCGCTACATCTTTCAGCGGTGAACGATAGCCAAAAAGAATATCTTTATTGTCGATGCTATAGAACGGCGCATAATAATCAACAACCGGAACAGTAGTGTAGTACACATAGATGACATCGTTTTTCTGTTCGTGCTTCGCCACGTATTCCAAAACCGGTTTTATATCCGAGCCAATATATGGCTGTTGAACATACTCGAAAGCACCGCCCGCGGATAGTAAAAAAAGTGGCAGGGCTGGAAAAAGATATACAACACCTGCCACACCAGCATGCCATTTCGAGATGATCAAATAGATCCTTGCAAGTCCCTCGGTAATCAGAAACAACGCCAAAGGCACCAGGAAGAGCATAAATCTATCCTTCAAAGGATATTTCTGCAAAGTAGACGCCAACAACGCAATAAAAAAAGGGGAGATGAGCATGATCGCGATACTGCGTTCCCGGAAAAGGAGCGAAACGCCCCCGATCAAGCTGAGAGTTGGAAAGAGAATCACCAATATCTGGTCAGTTCTGCCAAGGGTGGTTAACAACATCGAATAATAGGTTTTACTCAACCAAATACGAGTACCCCCGGGCGGAAGGGGCATGAAAGCTTTTTTCCAATATTCATACAACAGATCATTAGTGATCAGGTAGCGCAAAGAAACAAGATATTCCAAGCCAAAAGAGATCAGCCAAATTGACCCCAATCCAAAAAGCCACAAAACAGGTATAGGATGGCTTTTTGTTAGCGCAGCCACCAACATTGCCAATCCAATCCCCCCCAGAATAAAAACAGATGGATGCGATATCCATATGACAACTGTACCTGCAACACCCAAAAACAGGAAATCTCGTGCCTGCGGATTTTCTTTGAGACAGCGGCTCGCAAGAAAAATCAACAATAAGCCGATCATAACATCACTGGAATACTGTTTTAGTTCAGACGAGTAATAAATCAATGACCAGCTAACAGAAAATAACAAAACACCGAACATGCCACCCTTTATATGCGCATCTGCAATGCGATAGAACAAGTATATGGCAAGTATCCCCGAGAACAAGGGAAAAAGCCGCATTACTTGATCAATATTCCCAAGCCCAACGACCAAAAGTTTTTCAATGAACAAAAAGCCGATCGGCGCGCCCTGGTCATAGTCCAAACGCTGGGTCAGACCTGCGAAGCTACGGTTCGCCAAATTGAACGCCAGGCTGGCTTCATCAGCCCACAAAGAACGCCCCGAAAAATATTGCCGCAGCCGCAAGATGATCCCCATAACAATCAGTGCCCACCATAAAAAAGCTGGTCTCACCCATTGAGCGAGGCGATTTTTAGCTTGCTGCATAATCTAACTCACCATACCTTTTCCAAATCCGGATTTGCCAGAGGCATGCGCCCGATCTTTGCCATGTCGATCCATTCGCCGTGCACTTTTACGCGCACCACGTCCGCGGTGAAATCGATCACGGTTGCGCCGTTGTTGTTGAACAGCGATGAACCCACTGCGTAAATATCCACTGGGACGCCCAGCTTTTCAAACTTGCGAATCTTATCGGGATTGAACCCGCCGGAGGCAACGATCTTCACGTTACGACAATATTCACGCGCCGCGTCTTTCCAAATCTCTGGCATGCTCCAACTGTCCCAAGCCAAATCCAACCCCTGGCGAACGTTGAACACGAGGCGCGGCGTGACACCGAGGTCGAGCACAGGGTCACCCAAAGGTTCGACGGAAACATCTCGCAGCGCGCGAGTTTGATGAGGAAAAAATGAGGGTACGCCATTCAAGGTGGAGAGGTTGATTATTTCGTAATGCCGGTAAATCGTCATTGTTTTTACGAAAGCCATGTTTCACTCAGGCGCTATGGGTTTAAATCATAAAGATACGCATTCGCGCCAACCGCATGGACACTATCCAGCATGGTTCCATGCCCATTGAGATAATTCAGATAAAACATTTGCATATCCCCATCACAGCCGCCACAATCAACGATATGGGAAAATATAAACCAGACTCTGCCGCGCTCTTTGAGCATCTTAACATCGTCGAAGAACCTCTCAAGCGCAATCTTTTTCCTGGGGGCATCAAACCCAACAAGAACATCTTTTTGGTGAAGCTGGTCAAGATCATAAAACGGGGCATAATAGTTAAAAGCGGGATCTGCGCCATGGTAGACATAAATCATCTCATCATCCAGTCTGTTTTCTGCTACATATGCCATGATCGGTTTTATATTGGCATCATTCATCGGTGATAGAAAGAAACCAAAGGTGGTATTTACCATCAGCAAAAAGAGCAGAAGGGCCGGAAGCACATATACAACAGAAGCAATACCAGGATGCCATTTTGCGATAATCATATAAATTCGTCCAAGCCCTTCGGCGATCAAGAACAACATAAATGGCACCAGAAACAACATAAACCTATCCTTCAGCGGATATATTTGTACCGCTGAAGCGAAAAGAGCTATAAAAAATGGGGAAATGATGACAACGAGAAAAAGTCGCTCCCGATAAAGAAGCGCCAAACATCCTATCAAGATCAAAACCGGGATAAGCACTGCCAGTATCTGATCAGTCCTATTCAGGGCTATTAACAATATTGAATAATATGTCTTCAGGAACCAATCCAAATTTCTCCAGGGTGGATAAGGCATGAAAGCTTTTGCCCAATAATTATGCAAGTATTTATCAGCGACCAGGTGATGCAATGAAACAAAATATTCCACACCAAAGGAAAGCATCCACATTGCCCCCAGACCAAACAGCCACCGAATCGGCACAAGACGATTTCTTGAGATCGCGGCAAAGAACATCGCCAGCCCAATCCCTGCCAGAATAAAAGTAGATGGATGCGACACCCATATTGCCATTATTCCCATAATACCCAAAACGAGGAAATCCCTGGAGCGTGCATTTCCCTTCAAACAACGGTCTGAAAGAAACACCAACAACAAGCCGATCATCACATCGCTTGAATACTGTTTTAATTCAGAGGAGTAATAGACCAACGGCCAACTGATTGCAAATAATAAAGCGGCAAACATACCACCCTTGACGTGTGCCTGTGCGATGCGATAAAAAAAGTAGATGGCGAATATCCCTGAAAACAACGGGAACAGCCGCATGATTTGATCTCTATTTCCAAACAAAATAACCAGTGTTTTTTCGATAAACAAAAAACCGACGGGCGCGCCCTGCCTATAATCCAAAGGCAGGGTCAGGCCTGCGAAGGTACGATTCACTATATTGAATGCCAGGCTGGCTTCATCAGCCCATAAAGAACGCTCCGAAAAATATTGCCGCAGTCGCAAAATGATCCCCACGCCGATCAGTGCCCACCATAAAAAGACCGGCTTCACCCATTGCGTGAGACGATTTTGAAGTTGTAGCATCATCCGTTCACCACACCCTCTCCAAATCCGGGTTTGCGAGTGGTGTACGACCGATCTTTGCCATGTCAATCCATTCGCCGTGAATTTTCAGGCGCACCACGTCGGCAGTGAAGTCGGTCACTGTGCCGCCGTTGTTGTTGAACAGCGATGAGCCTACCGCGTAAATATCCACAGGGACTCCCAATTTTTCGAACTTGCGGATCTTATCGGGATTGAACCCGCCTGAGACAACGATCTTCACATTGCGGCAATACTGACGCGCCGCGTCTTTCCAAATCTCGGGCAGGCTCCAGCTTTCCCAGGCCGAATCCAAGCCCTGACGGACGTTGAATACGAGGCGTGGCGTTACACCGAGGTCGAGTGCCGGGTCACCCAAAGGCTCGACGGAAACATCGCGCAGACTTCCGCTTGTATCGAGGCGGACTCCGTACAAAATATATTTTGCGCCTTCGGCTTTATCGTTCAGATCGCACAACTCGCGATACTTTGCGAACATCACTTCCATCATGCGCAGGGTATCGCGCACGGAATCGTTATTGAAGTCCACGAGCGCGATGCGCGGGACATGCGCGGGCAGGACGCGCGCGAACTGCATCATGGCTTCCGCGGTGTCGCCGAGGAAAGAGGCTATTGCCGCATGGGCAACCGTCCCGCCGCCCGCGCCGCCCCACCAGTCACCCTGCGCGTCGGTCGAGACGAAGGATCCGATCTGATGCGAGAAGTCCATGTTGAAGCGTTCAATGGCAAGGTTGTAGGCATACCCATCAGCGGCTTGCACTTCGTGCAAATCAAAACGCGCCGGGAAAAACAACACAGGCTTGCCACCGGCAGCCATCAGCGTTTCATACACATTCGTTGCCACGCGGCTCGAACGGGTAAGGACGCCCAGGGTGGGTGTTTCAAGCAGGGCAAAATCGCGATAGCGACCGCGTGCTTTGATCACAGCCTCGGAGTTCAACGGGTTGCCATCCGACTTAACCATCGCCCCATCATGGACAGCCCATACTTCCAATTGATCTGACGTATCCACAAAGGTATTGCCATCCCAATAGCCAGTGCAATGCCTGAGCATTTCCAGAGTCTTATCCACACCAACAACAATGGTATTGCCAGGGCGGCGCGTGAACCACTGCATCTCCACTTCGATGTCACCGACTGCGATATTTTCGGGTGAAACATCCGGCGGCAGATTATGATATTTGCCCGAGTAGGTATATTTTTCAGTTGATAACGCAGTGAGCATGCGACCGATGTTCTCGAAATATTTATCCGAGTACCAGCCGCGGCGCATACGCTCGATGTCTAACTTGAAAGTTTCATTGGTAAGACGTTTATTATCAAAGATTGACATGGGAGGCTCGATACACGATTTCTGATTTTGGGTTTACGATTGGTGGGAAGTAGATAAGTATACAAGTAAATAGGGAAACATGGGACGTTTTGTATGTGTCTCCTTGTTTCCGTGTTTACGCCTAGAAATTTTCCGTTGATTTCACAACATGCATTCCAGCATTTGCAAACCTTTCGTAGGCGGCGTTTGCCGCGTCGGTGTGATCCACCACGCCAGGGACGACGACAGGCGAGGAGCAATTTTCAAGCAGGTAGATTTTTCTGGCAAGTTCGGGATCTGTGGCGTTGATGTCGTTGAGCAGGTCTTGAACTGTCCACGCGACGCAATGGGATTTTGCTTGACCTGCGATGATGAGTTTGTCAAATTGATGAAGTTGTTCAATGAATTTTGTATTATGTGTTCCAAGGGTTTCGCCCATGGGACCCGTCAACACCTCAGGACCTATGACGGAATAATTTTCTGTAAGTGGCTTATCGCCTTTGATCTCGATGTCATATTGTGTGGTGCGGGCAATGGAGTGGAAGAAGAGCGCTTCTTCAACCGATGAAACCAGCGCGTGACCGATCCCGCCAAGCATGGCATGATAGGGCCAGATCGTCAGCGCGTATTTGCCTTTCTTTTCCAACTCTTCGGCGTAATGGATCATCATCTGCTGTCCGTATGCGGGCGCGATCCCGAATTGAGGTGCGAGGGCAGGGTTGAATGTCCATTTGCCGTCACGCAATTCAGAGAGGTTTATATCGGTGTAAGGCGCGGGGTGATTGCCTTCTTTATCCACGAAGAAGACAGCGTGGAAGACTTGCATGGTTTTGTGCGTGTCCATGGTGGCAGTGATGTGGGTGACATTTCCCAAATTGCGATAGATGAATTCACTCAGACGAATGTTATCTTCCACGGCGCCGCGTCCACTGCGGCCGCCGACGTAGAGTTCAAATTCAGGAATGCAGAAGGTGTTCTGCACGTCGATCAGCATCAGCCAGATGCGAGTCGTCGAAACAGAGGCAGGTTGAAGGGCGTGTTGACGCACCCAGTCCCGCGCTTGTTGGGCGCGCGCTTCGTAGGGAATCCGCCAGACAGTGCCGACATTGCCCGCGTCAAAAAATTCAGGGATCGGTAAAAGAGGATCAGACATTGCGCCTCCACATGGATTGTATTGTAATTTCCTTTTAAGTGTAACACCCGGTTGACTTTTTTGCCTGAAACCTGTACACTTTGCATAACTTATTTATAGCATAGGAGCAGGCATGGTATCTCAATTCCAACTTATTATGCGATCAGGTCCGACACCCGGCGCGTCGTTCACACTGGAAGGCGATCAATTAACGATTGGCCGCGACGCAACCAATGAGATCACGATCAACGATGCTGAAATTTCACGCCGCCATGCACGCCTCACTTTTCAGGGTGGCAAGTATGTATTGGAAGATCTCGGCTCCACCAATGGGACGTTTGTGAACGGTCAACGCCTGGCTGGACCACGCGTACTGAAAGCCGGCGAGGTGGTTTCATTTGGCGAGCAGATCGTGCTGGTTTTTGAGGTGACCGCCAGCGACCCGGGTGCGACCATGGTTTCCCCACGCGTGGGTTTGGCTGTACCCTCCGTTCCACGTCCTGCCACTCCGCCTCCACCCGCGCCAGCTGAGTATGCCGGCAGTGTGCCAGCCAGCCCCGCGTCAATGGATGTAGCATCTGCCAAGAAGACAAATCTGACGCCGATCATTATTGGCGTGGTTGTGTTGTTTTGTATCTGCGCCTGTGTGGGCGCTTTGTGGTATATAGATGCCAATCTGCTGTGGTGCACCTTCCTGCCTTTCCTGGGCGGATGTTGATATTCAAAATCCCGCCCCCGCAAGACGCCAGTAGTTTTGCGGGGGTTCTTGTTTTAAGTTGCCAAACGCATCGCTCTTGACTAGAATAGGGATGCGAATTCGTTTTTATTGAACCAATCTCTTGCGAAAGTCTTTTTGCCGCAGCCCATTCCGGGATAATAAGATCACAGAGAAGAAAAGAGTTTAAGCGCTTTTTCTCAAAGGTCTCTGTGGCTGTATTGCACTTACTTATGCAAGAGGGCTACGTAGGTTTTCGGAGCACCGTCCATGAATCATACATCCACAACATCGCCTGGTTGGAGTTCAACCACAAAACTATTGATCGGGCTGGTCATCGTTGGCATCGCGGCATTTTTGTTGTACCGCTTTTCGAATCTAATTACCCCGCTCTTGATGATCTTCGTGTTGGTATATTTATTGCACCCGGTCACTTCGCTCATCGCGCGCGGCTTGCACCTTTCGTGGAAAGCCTCCGTCAACATTCTTTTTCTCATCATCCTGTTCATGCTGGCTGGCTTGCTGACCTGGAGCGGCGTGGGGCTGGTGGGGCAAATTCAAAGCCTGATCGAATCAGTGCAGGATATTGTCACCAACCTGCCGACCTATGTGGAACAACTCTCCACGCAAGTCTTTACTTTTGGTCCCTTTAGACTGGATATGCGGACGCTGGACTTAAACACCATCAGCCAGCAGGTACTTTCATTTGTCCAGCCTCTACTTGGGCGCACGGGCAACCTGGTTGGCGCTTTGGCTGGCGGCGCGGCGCAGATATTCGGCTGGACGGTCTTCGTCCTGATCGTTTCCTATTTTGTGATGATAGAAAGCAGTGGCTTGCGCAGGGATTTATTCAAGATCGAAGTCCCCGGCTACACCGAAGATTTCACCCGGCTGGGTAAGGAACTGGGCCGCATTTGGAACGCGTTCCTGCGCGGGCAGATCATTATCTTTTTGCTGGCAGTGCTTATTTATTCGATCTTGTTACCCACCCTGGGTGTGAGATATGCACTGGGGATCGCGCTCATGGCCGGGCTTGCAAAATTCCTGCCCTATATTGGTCCGGCCATCACCTGGGTGGTGATGGCATTGGTCACGTTCTTTCAAACCAATCATCCGTTCGGAATGCAACCCCTCGCCTATATGGCAATGGTGGTGATCATCACCTCCATTATTGATTGGATCATCGACTCATTCGTCACGCCGCGCATCATGGCAAGCACGTTGAAGGTGCATCCCGCGGCTGTGCTGGTTGCTGCCCTGATCGCCGCCAATTTATTGGGCATCCTCGGTGTAGTGATCGCCGCGCCCTTCCTAGCAACCTTTACCCTGCTGGGCAGATACACCATGCGCAAAATGTTCGATATGAATCCGTGGCCCGAGGCAGAAGAGCATCCAGCGCCACCCCTTGGCGCGGAATGGATCGCACGTATCAGGTTATTTTTCAAAAACCGCCAACAAAACAAACAACCAAACAAGGAGAAGCAATAATGACCAACAATAACAAAGAGCCTCAAACTGAAACCATCGCCGAGACCGATAACTTTCTGGCATGGAAGGCGGAAGAACCCGATGGTGAAACAACCTACCACATCGAGTTGAACAACGTCACCGTGCATTTCTTTGAGGAAGAGTGGACTGAGTTCATGCAGCTGATCCGTGATTTGAAATAAATCTTAGCTACAGAGCACACAGGAAAAATGAGTTTTCTCAAACATCTTGGTGAACTCTGCGGCTAAACATGATATGCAAAAAAACAAAAACGCCATCACGGCTGTGCGCGGTATTGAAGTGGGGCATGCACAGAATATGGAAGCATTGACCGGTTGCACAGTCATCCTTTGTCGCAAAGGCGCGGTGGCAGGCGTGGATGTACGCGGCGGCGCGCCCGGCACGCGCGAGACCGATCTGCTCAACCCGGTCAATCTTCTTCAAAAAATCCATGCGGTCGTTCTGGCGGGCGGCTCCGCCTTCGGGCTCGATGCGACGGGCGGCGTGATGCGTTATCTCGAAGAACAGAAAATTGGATTCAATACGGGCTCCGCGAAAGTGCCGATAGTCCCCGCCGCGATTTTGTATGACTTGAATCTCGGTCACGAGTCGGTTCGGCCTGATTCAGCGATGGGATATTTGGCGGCGTCTCAAGCCTCATCCGCTCCGCCGGGTGAAGGGAATGTCGGAGCAGGAACAGGC
>Ga0180068_1000123_pt1 | contig 9378 bp, 6 predicted proteins | sample EasRivERM_16_10D_FD_121790 | JGI IMG/M metagenome (GOLD analysis project Ga0180068, IMG submission 121790) | Soil microbial communities from meander-bound floodplain in the East River, Colorado, USA - East River metaG ERMLT231A'_16_10D | ecosystem: Environmental > Terrestrial > Soil > Floodplain ... | reverse complement strand
TAACATAAGCACCGACCGAGGCACCCGCCGCGACAGAGGCCCCGATCAGTGTTGAGAACACGCTGAGCGTGGCTAGCAACATTTCTGACCTGATCACGCTGGACCCGGCCGTGGTTTACGAGTACAGCGGCATCCTGGTGACCCACAATGTGTACCAGACTCTCGTGACGTTCGTTGGCTCTGACCTCCAGACCATCCAGCCAGCCCTGGCCGATAGCTGGGAGACCGTGGATGCTGGCGATCACTGGGAGCTGACCTTCAATCTCCATCCCGGCAACACGTTCGCCAGCGGCAACCCCATCACTGCTGATGACGTGGTGTACTCATTCAACCGCGTGATCGCGATCAACGGCCCCCCGGCGTTCCTGTTCACCGGTGTGGCTGGAATCACCGCTGAGAGCGTGACGGCGGTTGACCCCGAGACCGTGCTCATCAACCTGCCCAAGACGGCCAGCCCGGCCGCATTCCTGGCGGTGCTGACCAATACCATCGCCAGCGTGGTCGATTCCAAGGAAGTGATGGCCCACGAGACCGGCGGTGATAATGGCACAACCTGGTTGCAAGATCATTCGGCCGGAAGCGGAGCGTACGTTCTGGATCACTGGACCAAGGAAGTGGAAGTGCTGCTGACCGCCAACCCAAACTTTAACGGGGACAAGCCAGCCCTCAGCTCGGTCCTGGTCAGCCACGTGCCCGAATCGGCCAACCAACTCACGCAACTGCAAGTCGGCGACGCCGACATCGCCTTGAATTTGACCGCCGAGCAGCTGGCCACCCTCAGTGGAGATGCGACCAGCGTCCAAGGCCCAGACCTGCGCCTGTTCTACCTGGGGATGAACGTCGCCAAGCCCCCCCTGGACAAGGTGGAGGTGCGCGAGGCTCTGCGTATGGCGATCGACTACGATGGCATCGTCAACGACCTGCTCTCGGGCAATGCCCAGAAGGTGCAGACCATCATCCCCTCCCCCATGTTTGGCTACAACAGTGACGCACCCTTCCAGCAGGATGTGGAGGGCGCCAAGGCTTTGCTTGAAACAGCCGGTGTCACTGATGTCAACCTTGAGATGATGATCCCGGACGGCGCCGCTCCGGGCGGTGTACAGTGGTCCGACCTGGCCGCCAAGCTCCAGTCAGACTGGGACCAGGCTGGGATGACGGTCACGATCAAGCAGGTATCCTTTGCCGAACTGCTGGATGCGTACCGCGCCCAGGGCGCCGAGTTGGCGCTGCTCTACTGGGGTCCCGATTTTGCTGACCCCGACACGAATGTGACGCCTTTTACCGACTATGAGGCGAACTCCATTGCCTGGCGTAACTCGTGGAATGATCCGGACATTGCCGCCCAAGCGAAAGCCGCGGCGATCATGACGGATGCCGCGGAACGCGAGGCAGCCTACAAGGAGATCACCGAGTACGTGCTGCACAACGGCCCCTATGCTGTCCTCTACCAGCCCGCAGCGCTGTTCGGCGTCCGCTCCACTGTTCAGGGCTTCGAGTGGAACCCGATGGGCTTTGCCGACTTCTGGACCATCGTTAAGATCGCCTAGTTATCCCCCTAACAGATTTCCCCACACGCCGGCTGGCTTTTCGCTAGCCGGCGTGATCTTGCCACTTGCCGTAAGGCGCCTGCCATGACTCTACTCTCTTACCTGCTCCGACGGTTAGTAGGCTTTGCGGCTGTGATGGTCGGGATTTCGATCATCACGTTCGGCATTTCACACCTCGTCCCGACCGACCCAGCCATTGTGGCGCTGGGTGACCACGCCACTGACGAGCAGATCGATGCCTTCCGCGAGAAATATGGGCTGAACAAGCCCGTCGCCGAACAATACTGGATCTACGTCACCAACCTGATACAGGGGGACCTGGGGATCAGCCTTCGCACTCGGCGGCCCGTGTCCGCTGACCTGCGCGATTTCTTTCCGGCGACGTTTGAGCTGTCGCTGACCGCCCTTGTACTTTCGATCCTCATTGGCGTGCCGGCCGGGGTGGTCTCCGCCACAGCACGCAACCGTCTGCCCGACCATATTGTACGCATTGTGTCACTGATCGGCGGGTCTGTTCCTATTTTCTGGCTGGGCCTGATCCTGATCGGTTTCTTCTATGGCCGCCTGGGCTGGTTGCCGGGCGGCGCCCGCATCGACAAGTTCATCCCGCCTCCGCCGCTGATCACAGGCTTGTTCACCGTGGATAGCCTGCTGGCCGGGGACTACAAGGCATTTTGGAGCAGTGTACATCACCTGCTTCTGCCAGCGCTGGCGTTGGGATATTTCTCCACTGCGATTATCGCTCGCATGATGCGCTCGAGCATGCTCGAGGTGCTCCACCAGCAATACGTGCTGTCGGCGCAGGCCAGGGGCTTTCGCCAGGGCAGGGTGGTATGGCGTCACGCGGCGCGCAACGCTCTGATTCCTGCTGTGACAACGATAGGGGTTACCTTTGGGAGCCTGCTCTCGGGTGCCGTGCTGACCGAGACCATTTTCAGCTGGCCAGGTTTGGGGCGCTATGCCACCAACTCGGCGATCAACCTCGACTTCCCGGCGGTGATGGGTGTGACCTTACTCGCGGCGCTCGTCTACACGGTCGCGAACCTGGTCGTGGACGTAGGTTATCACTGGCTCGACCCGCGGATCCGCCATGGCTGAGACACTCGCCACACCTGCCCGGCCCCGCCGCCCGGCCTGGCGACGCAGCCCACTGACCGTGGCTGGTTTGGTGCTTATCATTGTATTGGCCCTGATCGCGGTGTCGGCTCCGGTCATCGCGCCAGCCGATCCCCTTAAGCAGGTCCTCTCCACCCGACTGGAGCCACCCTCGGCGGCGCACTGGTTGGGCACAGATCAGCTCGGCCGGGATGTACTCAGCCGGATGATCTATGGCGCGCGCATCTCGCTGTTGATCGGGATAGTAGTTGTGGGCCTGGCAGCCAGCGTTGGCACATTCGTTGGGCTTATCGCCGGCTATGCTGGCGGCTGGCTGGACGAGGGTCTGATGCGCCTGACCGACGTCTTCTTCGCTTTCCCCGCGCTCATTTTGGCCATGGCCATTTCAGGCGCGCTCGGTCCCAGCCTGACCAACGCCATGATCGCCATCGCAGTGGTAAGCTGGCCTGTTTATGCCCGGCTGGTGCGGGCGCAGGTGTTATCGCTGCGCGAGCGCGAGTATGTGGAGGCGGCACGCAGCCTCGGCGCTTCGGCGGAGCGCATTGTGTGGCAGCATATCCTGCCTAACACTCTGGCACCTCTGCTGGTGCAGGCCAGCTTCGACATGGGCGGCGCGATCCTTTCTGCAGCCGGGTTGAGCTTTATTGGTTTTGGCACCCAGCCTCCCACTGCCGAATGGGGCGTAATGATCAGTGAGGGCCGCAACTACATCGCCACCCAGTCCTGGCTGTCGCTATTTCCAGGGCTGGCAATCCTGTTCACCGTTGCCGCGTTTAACCTCATTGGGGATGGACTGCGCGACGCACTTGATCCACGGTTGCGTGGAACTGGGTAACTGGCGCTTCATCCACCCTCAGCATGAGACAAGTCGCTTGTCATTGCGTTGATTGAGGAGTCATTCATGAGTCGTTTATTGGGTATTGCGGGAGTGCAAATGTCAGTTGTGCGTTGGGATGCAGACGCAACGTTCGAGAAAATGGCTGACCTCACAACGAACATTCAAAAACAATTCCCATGGGTCAGTATGATCGTGTTTCATGAGTTGGTCGTGCCAGGGTTGGTACAGTTCGTGACGCCTGAAAATAAAGACTGGTGGAAGAAAAATAGCGGACCTGTGCCCGGGCCACAAACTGATCGCCTATGTGAGCTGGCACGCAAAACGCGCAAGTGGCTGATCCCCGGCTCGATGTGGGAAATCGATGGTGACAAAATGTATAACACGTCTGTAGTGATATCACCTGATGGTGAAATCATCGCGAAGTATCGCAAGATGTTCCCATGGCTGCCATATGAGGCAGGTACTGCTGCTGGGGACACATTCTGTGTATTTGATATTCCAAATATTGGCAGGTTCGGTTTATGCATCTGCTACGATATGTGGTTCCCGGAAGTGTCGCGCCAACTTGCCTGGATGGGCGCGGAGGTGATCATTCAACCCACACTCACTCCTACTTCTGATCGTCCGCTCGAATTGGTGATGGCGCGTGCGAATGCGTTGTTCAATCAATGTTATTTCTTTAGCATTAATGGCATCGGCGAATGGGGCGGCGGACGTTCCACGATTATCGACCCGGATGGGCGCGTTCTGCAAGAGGTCGGGGCGAGTCAAACTTTCATGACCGAAATGATCGATCTTGACCACACCTCCCGCACACGCGAATATGGGACACTGGGCTTGAGTCAAACACTCAAACAACTACGCGATTCAGGGCATACCTTCCCAATTTATGGAGATGGCAAATTACCTGAAGGAAGTTTTGAGAATCTTGGTAAATTAGCTTTTCAGAGGGACCTCACTAAATTTAATCAATCCGATAAGTGAGATCAACAAATATGTGACTCTACTTTGAATCACGTGGTTGTTTTTTGATGGCACCGGCGGTCGGTGCTATTTCATTTTCTTTGCCAAAAGAGATAATCATGAAAAAATCTGCTTCAACTCATTAGACTGTCCCGCCACACTGTGACAGACCGAGCATTGGGCTGCGCCGAAGAACAATAGGGCTCCTTGCTTTTCGGCCAAGGTCAACGCACCGAGTTCGCCGCGTGCAAAACGGTCAATGGGCGCGTTCGCAAACGTCAGCGTGAATTCAAATTCGGCGATAACCTGTGCAAACATCTCATAGGTGATGGGCGCTCCGGCTTTGACTGCGGGAAAACTTTTGGCGAACAATTTACGGTAAGCGGCGGTGGCGTTTAAGCGATTGATGACCTCGCCCCGAATGGCATCGTTATCGCCAACGAAATCGAACCCGGCCATTTCATTCCGCTTGGTCGGCGGGATGAAGGCTTGGGCAGTGAGCAAGTGCGGCTGGCCGGAAAGTGTGTGTCTCTCGGGGAGCGGAAACTGGAAACCGGCGCTGTTGTCGAACAGGTCGCCGGAGAGCGCGGCGAAGCGCGAGTTCCACATGAGATTTCTCCCCAATGAGTAGATTAATGTTGGAGCGCCCATGCTCGCGGTAACTCGCCTGATTGCGTAGAGCGCTAATCACAGTTAGGTTATGGAAATTCAAACACCATCTTCACGAGTACGAGCCGAGACGGGAAATCGCTGAGGATGAGCTCGATTCTCTCACACTCTCGGCTCGGCTTGAAGGTGCAACGCAATCGAAGTTAGATGGAAGGCGGACGTATCTTCCTCGGCGGTCGCCTAAGGGAGTTGGAAGTGGCCTTCGTAGAGGAATTCTCCAGTTTGGACATCGTCTTTGAAGTTCACTTGGCCCGTGATGCCCGCAAAGTCTCCGGTACCACTCACAAGCGGGTGTTCGCAGTGCCCGTGGAGCTCGGAACCATCCGGGGCGTACCTGGCGGTGAACTTATACGTCGTGCTGAAAGTACCGCATGTCGTTCCATCGGACAAACAACCAATGAAGGTTTCCGTGCCGCGCTCTTGGTAGGCCCCGCTCGACGTGGTCAGAACGACTTCGTACGCGTCGGTGTACCAACAGCCGACGAGCCCCCCTGCCATTTTGATGGGGGGATAGACGCTAGGGCGGTCGGGGCATTCGTCGGTGCTGACGAACACGCCTACCCCCGAGATCTGCGTGTTGCCCCTTGCACTCGCCGGGGCGGCAGCCACTGACGAGACGCTGACGAATAACATCAATGCGAGTAGAACGTTAACGATAAGTTTACGAGAAATGGACATGGGTTTCTCCTTGTAGATTGTAGATATTGAATAAATGGATCGAACGCGTTCGGCATGGTTACATGCTCACAACAGACATGCTCTTGATCATCGAGGGTTAATTTATTTTGTCATCCTCCTCATTCCCCGGCATTGCCGGATAAAAAATCGCTGATCCATAACGAATAAATTTGGATGGATATTCCCTGCCTGGATGACCTGTATCAATGGCGTAGGAGTAGGGTGCGCGAAACTCTTTACAACGGGAAAGGCGCAACGTTGAAAGCAATTGAGTCGCCGGCGATGGAAATGGTCAGCCATGTGGATCTGGAAATAAAACGATTGTTAAACATATTTTCCTCCAAAGGACCTCTTGCATAAGTAATCCTTTGCCTAGCCACAGAGCCCGCTGAGACCTTTGAGAAAAACTCATTTTCTCTGTGGCGAAAAGACTTTCGCAAGAGATCTAACTAAAATATAATGGGGCTCTCAAAGGAAACAAGTCTGTCCAAATTGTTGCACTCGCCCGCCTATTCATCGTCTCGGAGATATGAGAGTTTCCCCTGGAGACGGTGAAGCGACGCCTGAAAAGTAAAGTAATGGCATGAGTAGTTCTTACTTCGTTACTTGCCTCGCAAGCTCGCCCTGCATTTCACGTCCAATTCAGGAGGAAGACCATGCTGCAAATCCAGCTTCTCGGGCAATTTGAGGTTCGCGCAGATGGCAAGCGCATCTCCATCGCCTCGCGCCCCGCACAATCTCTTTTTGCCTTTCTGATTCTCACAGCCGGAACAGCTCATCGCCGTGAAAAACTGGCAGGCATGTTCTGGCCGGACACCTCCGATGAGAATGCGCGCAAGAATCTGCGCCAGGAATTGTGGCGCATCCGAAAGGCAGTCTCATCAGCATCCCAACATGACGAGATCGATTACCTGCTCGCCGATGAATTTACGCTGGGCTTCAATCGAGACGCGGAATACTGGCTGGACGTTGCGCAGCTGGAGCGGCCCGATCTCGATTTGCCTGCTTTGCTCTCGAACCTGTCCGCGTACCAAGGCGAGCTCCTGCCTGGCTTTTATGAAGACTGGATTGCACTGGAACGGGAACGCATCCAATCCGTCTTTGACGCCAGAATGGGACAACTGCTCGAGCAGCTCATTGCTGCCGAACGATGGATCGCGGTGCAAGAATGGGCTGAGCGCTGGTTGGCGTTCGGCAATACGCCCGAATTGGCCTATCGGGCTTTGATGCTCGCCTCCGGTGCGCGCGGAGATATCGCCAAGGTCGCATCCATCTATCAGCGCTGTACCGATGAATTACTCGAGCATCTCGGCGTTGAACCCTCTGCTGAAACCCGGGCGCTGTATGATGGTTTGCGTCAAGGCACCCATATCCCTCGCAGCAATATTGTTCAACAATCCGGCACGATCACATTTTTGTTTACTGATATCGAAGGCTCCACCCATATGCTCGACTATTTGGGTGATCATTATGCGCTCGTATTGGCAAAGCATCATGAGATCCTGCGCGCTGCCATTCAAAAGTGGCATGGGCACGAAGTGGATACGCAGGGCGATGCATTCTTCGTCACGTTCAACCGCGCCCTGGATGCCGTGCAATGTGTGGCAGAGGCACAACGTGCACTTGCCGCCCACTCATGGCCCCAAGACAAAGGCGTGCGCGTACGGATGGGCTTGCACACCGGCGAGCCATTGATCTCTTCCACCGGCTATGTGGGTATGGATGTGCATCGCGCCGCCCGTATCGGCGATGCAGGTCACGGCGGGCAGGTCCTTTTATCGCAAGCCACGCGCGAATTAGTGATCCACGATTTGCCGGTCGGTTTGACGATTCGGGAATTGGGCGAGCATCGCCTCAAGGATCTGAAATACCCGACACCCATTTACCAATTGGTGATCGAAGGATTGCCCACGGAGTTCCCGGCATTGCGCACGAAATTTACCGGCACCGAGGCACCTACACCGGGTGAGCCTCCGTTTAAGGGTTTGCAGTATTTTGATGAAGCAGACTCGGATCTCTTCTTTGGACGCGAACTGCTCACCGCTAAATTGGTGAATCGTCTGCGTGAACTTTTATCCCCGTCAGAAGGAGCTGGGTCGACGGCAAAATTTCTGTCGGTGATCATCGGCGCATCGGGCAGTGGCAAATCCTCGTTGGTGCGAGCCGGATTGATCCCCGCGCTGAAAAAGGGACAGCTACTCATCGATGGCATCAGGCCGCCAGAAGGCAGCGCCGATTGGCGCGTCCACATCATCACACCTACGGCGCATCCGCTTGAAGCGCTGGCAACGGAACTGACACGCGGTTTGGAATCTGTCACCGCCACTGCCACGTTGATGGACGATCTCATTCAGGACCCGCGCAGTCTTACTCTCTTTCTTGCCCGTCAAGCCCCGGAGCAGCACACCTTGCTGGTGCTCGATCAATTTGAAGAGTTGTTCACACTTTGCCGCGATGAATTTGAGCGTGAAGCCTTCATCGATAATCTGCTGACGACGCTCGATCAAAGCGGGAGTAGGGTCACGATCATTCTCACTTTACGCGCGGACTTTTACGCGCACCTCGCCCAATATCCTGAACTGCGCGATGCCGTCGCAAAGCATCAGGAGTACATCGGTCCGATGACCCCGGATGAGCTGCGCCACGCCATCGAAGATCCAGCCAAACGCGGTTACTGGGAGTTTGAAGCGGGACTGGTGGATCTGATCCTGCGGGATATCGGCGATGAACCGGGGGCACTGCCTTTGCTGTCGCATGCTTTGCTTGAAACCTGGAAACGGCGCGCGGGACACAGACTTACGCTCAAAGGGTATGCCGATGCAGGCGGTGTGCATGGTGCGATTGCACACACGGCAGAGAGTGTCCATCAAAATCTTTCGACTGGGGAACAGATCATTGCCCGAAACATTTTCCTGCGGTTGACCGAATTAGGCGCAGGGACGGAAGATACGCGCCGGCGCGCATCCTTCGACGAGTTGATGTCACATGCAGATGCGGAGCATGCCGCTGAAGTGCGGGCGGTGATGAACATCCTGGCCGAGGCGCGGCTGATCATACTCGGGGAAGATACCGCGGAGGTGGCGCATGAAGCCTTGATTCGTGAATGGCCCACCCTGCGCGAATGGTTAAATCAGGATCGCGAAGGCTTGCAGTTGCATCGTCATCTCACGGAAGCCACCCATGAATGGGAAGTGCTGGAGCGCGAGATCAGCGTTTTGTATCGCGGCTCGCGTCTGGCTCAAGCGACTGAATGGGCCGCGATCAACCCCCTGGCATTGAATGCACAGGAGAATGCTTTCCTGGAAGCATCCAATCGACAATCCTATTTGGAAGAACAGGAACGCGAAGCACAACTCCAACGCGAACTCAACGCTGCCCAAAAACTGGCGGAGACGGAACGCCAATCCGCTTCCCGCCTGCGGATACGAAATCGCGTCATCACCACTGTAGGATCAATCGCGGTCATCCTGGCATTGCTGACTGGAACGTTCGGCGTGCAATCGAACCGGAATGCAATGCAAGCAGAAACAAATTTAGGAATAGCCGATCAACAACGAGCCGCCGCTG
>Ga0180068_1000121_pt1 | contig 9474 bp, 6 predicted proteins | sample EasRivERM_16_10D_FD_121790 | JGI IMG/M metagenome (GOLD analysis project Ga0180068, IMG submission 121790) | Soil microbial communities from meander-bound floodplain in the East River, Colorado, USA - East River metaG ERMLT231A'_16_10D | ecosystem: Environmental > Terrestrial > Soil > Floodplain ... | reverse complement strand
TCGCCTCAAGAACAAGACTGGAACCGCAAACTCCCGCCACCCGAGGTCAGGCGCGGCACCGGTGAAGCCTGTGATCGGATTAGAGGGGACAGGTTCGCCATTAACTGCAATATATTGGGTGACGCCCTTATCAATTGCCGGAGATGTGGACTGGAGCACCAAGCCGCTAAAATCATCATCCACGGTTTCCCACGCTCCATCCGGACCGGGATTTGGCGCGGCGACGAAAAGCGGGTCCAACCCTGTGAGAATGCCTGTGCCAATGGTGCTCTGGTCAGCCTCGAGGCGGCTATTATTGTGGAACAAAGTATAGGCTACTACCGAGTTGGCTCCAGCCGGACCCTGTACTCTCCAAACTCCGATGTTTACCGAATTGACAATGATATTGTTGAATGCCACCAGGTTGTCACCACCGGAGATGCCGTAATCGTTTCCAAAGAACGTATTGTTAAAGACGCGCACAGCTTCCACGATATCTGCACCGGAATAGTCTTCCAGTGTGTTTGCGTTGGGCATCAGGCCAATGCCGGCCTTTTTGTTATTGGCGATCAGGTTGCCCGTGATCACAAAGCGGCGGTTGGTATCCTGCGGATCGCCTGCGTGGTCTATCAACTGAATACCATCCTCCCTGTTTCCAAGGATCATATTATTCCAAATATGAATCTCGATCAGGGCAGGTGGGATATTAATGTTTTGCAAACTGATCTCGATCCCATCACCTCCGCTATACATAATGCGGTTATTCTCGATCAGAATGGGTCTGTCAATATTATCCAGGCGGATTGCATTGCCGCTTGCATTGAAATAGATATTATTACGATTGAATCCGCCGCCACCTTTTTGGTAGGAGATCAGGTTGGTAGCCGAGTGGAGGAAATTATATTCAACAATGAACTCGGACGAGGCTTGAATGGCATCGATACCATTTCGGATGACAAAGCCACGAATGGCAGGCATCTGGGTCAAGCCGGGCGGAATGAGGATGGTTGTTGCTCCGCCTCCGCCATCAATGATAGTCAGATTATTGGCTGGGTTGATCTGGTCGAAGCTCTCAGCCACCAGTGACACCGGCTTGTTAAGGGTCAGGTTCTCAGCATAGATACCCGCGCTTACCTGAATAACATCGCCAGGTTTTGCAGCATCAATGGCAGCCTGGATGGTTGCGTAATCACCCGGTACCGTTATCAGATTACCTGCTTCGCTTTGACGGGCAGTTTGAAAAGCAAAGACACCAATTACAATCGCCAGTGCAGCGAGGATGATCAGAACTACGACCACAGCAACGGTCGAGTTAAAGGGTTGTCTGGGAATTTCGTCTTGTTCTTCACTCATACTCATTTTGTATCTCCAAAGTTTTGTTCATACAGAACGTTTTCCGAATCACAATAATTGTTAATGCACCGATGGAACTGGACTCTAAAGAGGTACACTGCCATCAAGCAAGCCTTGGGCAGAGAGCCAAAGACCCTCAAACTCGACTGGGATGAAATCTGGTCTTGTTTACTCTTCCGCTTTCAAACCACCAGACGATTGAAGAACGAGCGATAGCGCTGTAAGGCCTGGCGCAGATCTTCAGTCGAGACATCGTCACCTTGCTTCCACTGCCCCTCCAGCAAACCATGTTCATTGGCGAACATCTCGGTGATCTTATCGATCACCTCAGATACAAGCGTATCAGCCTGCTGGACAGCAGAACGGGGTTCGTCTACAAACCGTCCTTGAATATCGTTCCAGCGCGTGCGCAAATGCTCAGATTCCTCACGCTCAAGTAACGCCATCAATGATCCGTCATTCACGCTGATTGGGGTCTCTTGCAGATTTGTTTCGACCATCTTCGTCTCATGGGCAAGTTCGGCATCCACCCAGACTTTATCGGCATACAGATCGGATTCTATGATCCGGCTATCCGTTTCGTTTACGATTCCTTCAACGATATCTGAAGGATTTGAATCTTCCACAACGATTTGCTTGTGCATTTCGATTTCTCCTATACTGCAACTGGCTCTATTTCGAGCAGTTCCTCGAACAGAGATCGATAATAAATCATTGCCTGCCTTAACTCTTCAGTATTAGCCTGTTGTTGCTCGTTTTTGATGGCAATCGCGCGCGCGGCGCGGTAACTGCTCACCAATTCAGGATAATTGACCGAGACATCTGCAGCCCTTTGCTCAAAATCAGAGAGGGGGTAGGCACGCAACTGCATGACTTCCATGATCAGCCGGTCGGCATCTATGATCGCCTGCCCCGGATCGTCAACAAATTTGGATTGGACAGCGATCCAATCAGCCACGTAACGTTCACCCTCCTTGGCAGAAAGTGGATGGATGTTCAGAGATGCAACGTGCTTCTGTCGCCCCTCCAACTCTGTATGTGCTTTCTTCTCGTTACCTAGTGCCTGCACAGTGTGATCGTACTCAGATCCGAATTTTCCTTGTAGCCGCTCGGAACGTTTGCGGCGCGAAAAAATCGGCGCCAGAATAGCGCCCGTGATCAGCACTATTAAAACCACGGCGATGATCATATATGTAGTATTCATGGAAGTACTCCTTTTGTATGCAATAGATTTCAGGTACCTTAATTTGCTTATACTTTCTCGTTCATTATAGGGTACTCACTCTCCAGCCACATCCACCAGCCGGGGAGTATTTGTCTCGGTTACCTGGGGGAGATTAATGGTGGTATCTTTCTGGTAAATAACAATGCGATCCCGTCCGGCTTGCTTGGCGGCATACATGGCTTCGTCAGCTGCCCGCAGTAGCTCACCGGCGGTTGTGCCGTGTTCAGGAGTCTGCGCGATGCCAGCCGATAAAGTGATCATACCCAACACTTGCTCGCCAAATTGTATCGGGAGTCCCCTAATGAATATGCGGATCTGTTCGAGCCGCTCCTGCGTATCGGCGATGGATGAATCGGACAGCACCAGCACAAACTCGTCACCCCCATAGCGGCATGAGATATCGCTTTTACGCAGATGCTCGCGCAGCACACGCCCGAACTCGCGTAATAGCGAATCACCAGGGCCGTGCCCAAAAGAATCGTTGAATTGCTTGAAGCCATCAAGATCGAGCATCACAACCGATAGCGGAGAATTGCGGCGCTGCGCCAGATTCAGCTCACGGGGTAAAGTCTGATCCAGAAAGCGCCGGTTGAACAGGCCGGTCAGTGGATCATGGATGGCCTGCTGGCGCAGTTCATCACGCAGTTTCAAGTTGGAGAGCGAGAGTTTGATCGTTTCACCCACTGACACTGCCAGATGCTGCAGGCTCAATTGATGCTTGCCTTTCCGGGCGGCGTTATCAATGAGGCATAAGACTCCCAATGTTTCACCCAGGACCGTCAAAGGCAGGCATAGGTAGCCAGCCTCTGGTGCATGGGTAAAATGGCGACACAGTAATCCCGCCTGCGGATCGACAACCTCATGCAATTGACCGCGCCGCAGACCCCAACAATCGTCCAATGAAAAGGTGGGTTCCATGATCGCCTCGGTGCCCCAACGCGCCTCTACTACAAACAGTTGATCTTTGGCATTCAAAATCGCCAGACAGCCGTTGTGTCCAGAGAATATTTCTTCCGCCGTCAGGGTAACTACCTGGTAGGCTTCGGCCAGCGTCACACAGGACTGCAGCAGATCATTCATGTGATTGAGCAGCTGCATTTCCCGGTCGCGCCACTGGAGTTCATCGACCAAAGCCAGTAGTTCTTCGTTTGCGGCTTGTGCCAGAGACTCTGCGCGCTTGCGTGCCGTGATATCACGGATATTGCACTGGATCACCCTCCACCCGTTGACCAGGTACACGTTGCTGACGAACTCCACCTGTCTACGCTCACCCGCTTTGGTCTCCAGGGGTATATCCTCATAACGGATGTACTCATTATCCTGCAACTGCCGCATGGCTTCCTGGCTGGCGGGGATGTTCTTGACCGGGCCGATCTCCCAGAGCGCCTTGCCGATCAACTCGTCTTTAGAGTAACCCAGCAAATCCTGAAGGAAGGGGTTGGCGTCGGTGATCCATCCTGTGTCCCCATCCAGGATCAGGATGCCGTCTTTGGCTGTTTCAAAGAGACGGCGGTAGCGCACTTCCGATTCCTCCAATGTGATCTGTTTACTTTCATGGTCAATAAAACCGCCCTTGGGCAAAGTGATCTCATCTAATGACTGATTATTCGAATACGCTTCTGATTCATTTCGGGGGTTCGGTAAGGATGAATCCTCGATAACGGGTTTGGATTTATTTTTGAACATTATTGTTACTCATGTGGGCATTGCTGGGTTTTAACCTGTCAGCCATGCTCTTGTGTTTCCCCTGAATAAAAAGGTCAGCACAAACCCGGCAATAAATCCGCCGATGTGCGCCATATAGGCTACGCCGCCTGTGTCTGCTGTTTCGGCAATGGAAGCAATGCCGCTGAAGAACTGCAGGACGATCCAGCCGCCAATGACAATAAGCGCCGGTACCAGGGTTACGACTCTGCCGATCAATACCCGCACTTGCTGTTGGGGGAACATCACGATGTACGCGCCGAGCGCACCGGCGATGGCGCCTGAGGCTCCCAGGTTCGGCACGTTCGAGTCGAGACTGAATGCGAGTTGCGCAAAGGTTGCCGCGAGACCACAGAGCAGGTAAAAGACCGTGAACTGGCCATGCCCGAGGCGGTCTTCCACGTTGTCGCCAAAGATCCACAGGTAAAGCATGTTGCCTCCCAAATGAAGCCAGCCGCCGTGCATGAACATGGAAGTGAAGAGGGTTGGAAAATCAGCGGCGGGATTGGCAAGGAAGCGGCTGGGGACAAAGGCCCACTGCTTAATGAATGCCTCACCGCCGCTCAGTTCTACGAAGAAGAACAGGACGTTCAGGACGATCAAGACATAAGTGACCAGTGGCACCGTTCTGCGAGCGCTATTATCATCACCAAGTGGCATCATGGCAATTTTCTCCTTTTATACGAGCATGGTGGTCTTATCGAAAAACTTTATACAATGAACTTAATTTTATAATACAAACTCCCCAGCCGCTTCCATCAGTTGGGGAGTTTGTATCTAGTCCACTTGGGGGAGGCGGGAGGCCGCGCGGTGACCGCCCTGTAACGAATATGGTTGCGACGATCGTGATTCTCATCACCTTCCTCCCGATCTTCTTCGCGCAAAGACTATCCGCGCAAGGTTCGGATGCTAAAGGAGAGACGAAATAGCAAATTAGAACAGAATGAATTGTATACGTATCACAAGTCCCCGTCACTTGGCGGGGACTTGTTGTTTTAGGCAGAAGCGGGGTGATTTATAACTCTTTTGCGCTTGTTACGACTGCGTAATCCACATTCAATGCGTCTATGAAGTGACGTTTTCCCGCAGTAATTTTTCTGTTTTCATCAGGACGCCGTTTGTCAGGATCGAGCGTATCTTTTGTTTCTCTTACCAGATAGAGAACATCTTCCACTTCATCATCTTCGTTCTTCTTCTCAAGGACAATTGCCCAGTCAGGGTTGTACTCACCAATTGGTGTGGGGACGGTAAACCACCCTGGAAGTTTGACGTATAACTTTACATCGTCGCGGTGTTCCAGCCCTTCGACAAATTCCTTTTCAACATCAGAATCGTAAATGATGTGGTCGTAGATGGAATGTGGTGAGGGGATAAGGTTGTCTTCCCAACCTGGAATTTCTACAAACTGTGTCATTTCATAATATTCATTGATCTTTTCGTATTGAATGCCCTCAACCAGTTGATCGGCGAGTTTGTTCTTGATGATGCGTGAAGCAATGGAGGCGTATTCAAATGGATTCTTGAGCGCGGCTTGTTGAATGGCGGCGGATGATTTCTTGTAAATCTCAAGAAGTGTGTTTCGTGTTAATCGGACGGGTGGAGTAGTACGCTCTAGCAGTGATGTAATTACTTCTGTGACGCTTGGCAGAGCGTTTGTTTTATAACTTTCGTCCCAAGCACGTTCCGCTGTCATAATTGCGGAGAAAGATTCGTCTTTGGCTTCCAGTCTCGCGCGGCGGACAACGATCTGCGGCGGACGAGTGGTTTCTTCGTTGAGTTCTCTCACAACATCATCAATCAGTTTTTGGCTGTCAATCGTTACAGAGTAGCGAGTTTTATGTTTGATGCGATTCCAAAGTTCCTTGAATTCAGGTTTTAGTTCAAAACCTTTGCGTAGTTTTACTGTTTTTGGCTTTCGAGCATTAGAAAGTGTAGGAGCAGGGCTCCCGATGCCATATTCATTTTCAAGTTCGGTTTGATATTTAGCTACATAGTTTTCATAGCTTTCGTTAGCTATCACTGTCAAAACATTGACATGCTCGTCACGCACTCTATCGCCTTGTTGGTTAATTGCAAGGCGCACACCACGCCCGATTTCCTGACGTTTCTTGAATTCAGAAGTGGTTTGATTGAGTGTGCAAATCTGGAAAACATTGGGGCTGTCCCAGCCTTCACGCAAAGCGGAGTGGGAGAAGATAAAGCAAGTAGACTCTTCAAAGGACATAAGCCTTTCCTTGTCTTTCATGATCAAGTCGTAGGCTTCCTTATCTTTTTCTGATTCGCCCGTTTTGCTATCTTCATAAATGATTTCGCCTGTTTTGGTTTTGCGGGAGGCGAAATAGGCGGCTTGTACTTTTTCGACATCAACAGTTTTGAATTCGGAATTTGTTTTGAGTTCGTTGAAGGCTTTATTGAACAAAATACGGATCAAGCCATCTTCATTAGCGTAATTATCCACACGGTCAATGAAAAAGAGCGAAAGAACTTTGATGCCCTGCTCACGCAGTCTTTTTTGTTTGCGGAAATGTTCTTGAACGGTATATCGAATTTGCGCTTCAAAGATAGCTTCCTTATCGGCGCCTTTTGATTCGCCGACGCGGATTTCAGTATTGTTCGTGAACAGTAACGATTGATCGCTGATGTTAATTTCCTCCACGACAAATTCACCATATTCAGCACGATTGGCTTTCTTTTCAAGTGACTCGCCAGGTTTGACGGTGACGATTTGCTCTTTGACGACGCCCGTTTTCATCAGCGAGTGAACGGCTATTTTGGCGGTAACAGTTTTACGGTCGGTATAAACCGCATCAAGTCGCAGATAGACTTTATTCTCGTCCGATTCTTTTTCCACGCCTGCAACTTCCACGCGTTTGACCAAGCCCTGACGATAGGCTTCGTAAGGCGTGAGACGGTGAACAAGATTATAGGGGTTGCGATGGGTGGCGGAATACCGCAGCGCAAAAAGTGGATTGAGCGCGGCAAGGGCGGCAACGCGTAATTCGCTTTCCATGTTTTGCGGTTCATCGAGAATCAAAATGGGATGAGCCGCCTGTACAAGATGAATGGGGGTCTCGCCCTGCAAGCGGTCTGTGGTTTGATTGATGACGTTGCTGGCTTTGTTGAAGGAGTCAATCGTCATCACCATGATCTCGATGCTTTCGGAGAGTGCAAATTGGCGGACTTGCGAAAGGTTGGCTGAGTCGTAGGCGTAATAACGATAGGGTGTATTGTCGTATTCTTTGCGGAAGTGTGCCTTGGTGATTTCAAGAGTCTTGAGGACGCCTTCGCGCACTGCCACGGATGGGACAACCACAATAAATTTTCTCATGCCGTAGCGTTGAAAGAGTTCAAGGCGGTTCGCAAATAGACATAGGTTTTGCCTGTGCCGGTTTCCATTTCCACCGAGAAGTTGAAGAACTTGGCGAGTTGCTTTCCTTCGGCGGTTTCAACAGCCCGTTCAATGGGTATCAATTCTTTATCTTTCTCAATTTCATTCTTCTCTTGCACCGCTTGAAGATTGGTGAGCAGTTCTTTTGCGGTTAAGTTCAATTGATTGGGAAGCGCGGCAAAGCCCAGCGCGGATGTAATTTGAGTTCGCGCGCGCGGTTGACCATCGAAAATATTTACAACGGCTTCGATGGCTTGAAGTTGAAATGGCTGGTTGGCGTCAAATTTGATTTGCATAATAATCTGTGTGTCATTTATGTCGTTGCGAGGGCGTACTTGTTCTTCGCCCGAAGCAATCCCCCACGAACAAGGAGATTGCTTCGTCGGGAAGAGCACCCTCCTCGCAACGACATGACTCTAATGACATGTTATATCGTCTTCAACCTGCATTGCAGCGACAAATTCGCCGCTGTCTCATCATCCAGCGCGATGTCGCGGCAGATGAATAGATCGTCTTTTTTCAAATTCAATGGTTTGACAGCTTTCAATTTGACTTTATCGGCAAGACAGAGATAAAAGCCTTGCTCTTTATCAGGGTCGGTGACGCGGTAGAGACCTGACAGGTCTCCCGTGGAGTCTTTCCGACCAGAATTCTTTCCCGTAAGACCTGTCAGGTCTTCGAGGACGATATTCAACCCATAGCCTTCTTTAACAGCAACTTCATAAATAACATCCTCTTCCTTCCAGCCCTTGACCAGCGGATCGGCGAGCATTTCCATTTGTTTGGCGTAAGTTTTGGGGTCTTTTTGTTCGGTTTCGTCCCATTGCTTGTAATTGGACTCGCGCAGTTTGAAGACCTTGAAGCCTAAATCTTCGGGCTTATCCAGCTTCAATTGACCTTCGCGTTCTTTCTTCATTTTCTTGATTACTTGGCGGATGCGCTCTTTGCAAATTTCGGCAATCGTTGAAAATTGCTCATCTTTTGTAGGCTCAGGTAATTGCACGAGAATGAATTTTCGATTGCCGCTATCTTCACGATTTATATCCAAAACAGCTTGTGCAGTAGTTCCCGAACCTGCAAAAAAGTCAAGAATAATGTCTTCTTCATCAGAAGTGGTTGATAGTTCGAGCATTCGCTTAATTAATTCAACAGGCTTAGGCGTGTCAAATGTGTTGTTGGTTATTAAAGAATTTAAGTCCTGTCGAGCAGATTGATTATGTCCAACATCCTGATATGTCCAAATGGTAGTTGGTACTCTCCCTTGTTTAACTTCGGAAAGAAAACTTTTATAGGATGGAACTTTGTTTGTTCCGTTTGTCCCCCACCATACACGGCTATCTTTTTGTTTTTCTTCATGTACGGATTTAGAATAACGCCACACACGGGTTTCTAGTGGGTAAACCTTTTCTCCCGTGTTTGGATTAATAATTGGATAATACAGGTTAGGACGTTGCGAGCGAGATTTGTTGCTCGTCGAGTCTGTTGCTTTCCAATCACCTCTTGGGTCATTATCTGGATTTTTGTATGCAGCATCTTGGGTTTCTGTGCGAGCTAAAGGAATAGGTCGCCAAGTTGTTTTGTTCTTGGCGAATAATAGAATAAAGTCGTGCATGTCACTAAAATACCTGGCATCATTTTGAGGTGAATACTTCTTTTGCCAAATGATTGTTGCAACAAAATTTTCTTCACCAAAAATCTCGTTCATCAAAGATCGTAAATTATGAATTTCGTTATCGTCAATGCTTACAAAAATTACAGCATCTTCTGTGAGCAACTGTCTTGCCAAAAACAAACGCGGGTGCATCATCGAAAGCCAGGCAGAGTG
>Ga0180068_1000119_pt1 | contig 9510 bp, 16 predicted proteins | sample EasRivERM_16_10D_FD_121790 | JGI IMG/M metagenome (GOLD analysis project Ga0180068, IMG submission 121790) | Soil microbial communities from meander-bound floodplain in the East River, Colorado, USA - East River metaG ERMLT231A'_16_10D | ecosystem: Environmental > Terrestrial > Soil > Floodplain ... | reverse complement strand
TTTCTACTCCTCTTTGTTGCGGAGTAGAAGATGTATCATGGGTATTTGCAGTTCTTTACGTTAGAACTGTTATTAAGGTGCTTGCAGTTTTTCTGTTACAGAGGTCGTTGCAGTTCGCAAGTAATCAGTAATCAGACCCGTCTCGATGAGAGGCGGGTTTTGGTTATAATGCAAACATGAAAACATATCTCCTTGCTTGGAATCCAAAGCGATGGCAATGGGATAATATTGTCCAAATGTCCGATGATGTCAAAATCGGAAAAATTGTTCTCGATCGTTGGAGTTCAGGGGTATCCAAACGACCACAAAAAGGCGACAGGTTTTTCTTAATTCGACTTGGAGAAGAACCAAAAGGGATTATCGCATCAGGAAGCATTGAAAGAGATTCTTTTGTAGATTTACACTGGAATGAAGAAAAATCTTCTTTGGGAGAAACTACCAATTACGTAGAAATTAAATATGATACTTTACTAAATCCAGACTCCGACTCTATCTTGCCACGCGAGCTACTAATAAATATGCTGCCACTCTCGGAAATGCATTGGGACACTCAAATGTCAGGGGTTCAAATTCCTAATAATGTTGCAAATGAACTCGAAACCCTTTGGACAGGCTTTAATAATTCATCAATTTTTACCTTTCCTGAAGAATTAGATGCAACCCAAGAAGAAATATTTGAGGGAGCAGTTCATAGAATATTAGTCAATTCTTAAGAAAGAAACCCTGTAGCCCGAAGAAAATGCATTGAACATTATGGAGCTGCTTGCCAAGTTTGTAATGTTGATTTTGAAAAAGTTTACGGGGAAATTGGAAAAGGCTTTATTCATGTTCATCATCTCAAGCAAATCTCCGAAATTGGCGAAACCTATCAAGTTGACCCAATTCAAGATTTACAGCCAGTTTGTCCGAATTGTCATGCGATGATTCATAAACGAAAACCACCATATACAATAGAAGAAATGAAAACTTTGTTGCGAAGATAATCTAATCTTGAGGTTCATCATCAGTGGAGTCATAGTAATAGCTAGCTCTGACTCTAGTATTTGACAGCCTTTGAGCAAACAGGAGAAACTTTTCTATGCGAATCGCAATCATCTCTGATATTCACGGAAACAATGTCGCCTTTGAAACAGTGCTGGCTGATATAAAACGCCAGGACATTGAGCAGATCGTCTGCCTCGGCGATGCAATTCAAGGCGGACCACAACCTGCTGAAGTCGTTCAAAATCTGCGCGCGCTGAATTGTCCCATTGTGATGGGGAATGCAGATGCATGGCTGTTAAGCGGCGTGGCAGCTGACGATGAAGGGATTCGGCCTGAACGACTCAAAAAGATGGAAAATATTCGGATCTGGTCGTTGTCGAACCTCAATGAGGCTGATCAGGAATTCATCGCTAACTTTCAGCCAACGATCAAATTGAATCTCGAAGGCGATCTTGAGCTTTTATGCTTCCACGGCTCCCCCACCTCGTTTGACGATATTATCCTGCCCGCCGCGCCGCAGGAGGAATTTCAGAAATTCCTTGGCGCCTATGCGGATCAAATATTAACTGGCGGACATACTCACGCTCAACAAGTCCGCCGTAATGGTGAACTTTTCTTCTTCAACCCCGGAAGTGTTGGCTTTGCGTACAGTCACCATCAACCTGAGGGACAATTCCATGCCGACCTCTGGGCAGAATATGCTGTATTGACTGTCGAGAATGGTCGTACAAGCCTCGAGTTTCGGCGTGTCCCCTTTGACGCCAATGAACTAATTCGAGTCTATCGTGAAAGCGGGCGCCCATTTGCTAACGAGGCAATCGCACAATATCAAAGATAATCACGCATCATTTCGACACGTGAACTTTCTCACCAGAATCAAAAAGAGCCCCGCGACATGCGGGGCTCTTTTTTTGTCAATTAGTTGCTGAGTGTGACATTGGTCGCCTGGGGTCCTTTGGGACCTTGTTCGACAACGAACTCGACCTTTTGTCCTTCGGTCAGGTTGCGGAAACCGTCACCCTGAATGGCAGGATGTACCGCCTTTTTCATTTCTTCCTTTTGCTCGTTTTATACGTCGTTTTTTTCTCGCGAACCATTTTCGCAATATCATCCACAGTATATTTATCCAGCCATGTGTGGCGGTCTTTGGAATAATCCCCGTGTCCCATTTCAAATTGCTGCATAAAACGGATCATCCCAACCAAGCCAAGCTCACGGGATAAGGCTGCCAACCCAGCGACACGAATTTGCTGAGGGGTCATCATTTGCACGTTCATTAGATCATCTCCTTCATCCAATCCAAAGGATTCACCACTTTAACACGAAGTCTTTTTGCCAGTCGTTTTGCAAGTTTCAATAAGCGGTCATCCGTTGTAAGGAAAACATCTGCCTTGCCATTTTCGGCACAGGCTAGGTGAACCGCATCAAAGCCGACAAAGCCTAATTTCTGTAACTCAGTCGCACGATCTAATTCCTTCTCGCCAATTTCAACAGACAAACCAATAAACTCGACAATTCTTCGTAATCGTGCCTGCTGCTCGACATCTGGCGTTCTGTCAATCTCAACATCCAACGCCTGGCTTCCAAGCCACGTCCACTCTTTGCGTTCCAGACGAGCAAGAAGCAAAACGATTGCTTCGGTTTCAAGTCGAACCCGCTCCTGACTCTGGTCATCAAATGGGCGATTGAGAACACAATTGTCGAGATAAATCTTCGTCATTTAAGTTCAATTATAGCATTGAGAAAGGTAATTCTTTACATAATAGAATCAAAAAGAGCCCCGCGACATGCGGGGCTCTTTTTTGTCAACTAGTTGCTGAGTGTGACATTGGTCGCCTGGGGTCCCTTGGGACCTTGTTCGACAACGAACTCGACCTTCTGTCCTTCGGTCAGGTTGCGGAACCCGTCACCTTGAATGGCGGAGAAATGGACGAAAACGTCCTTTCCACCTTCGCGCTCGATAAAGCCGAAGCCCTTATCACCATTGAACCACTTGACGGTACCAGTTATACGATCAGACATTGTTTGCCTCCTTTGGCAAGTAAAAAAGTTTTTTAGGCGTCTTGTTTGTTCCATCGGAGGGTAAAACAAAACAGCCCACGGATCAAACCGTGAGCTGTGGCTGTTCTTCTAACCAACGTAACTACTGTTATCCTACTTCTAATGAGAATAACAGATTAATGAGCATAAGTCAATCAAATTTGATGAGTAAATTATGCTCTATGGTATAGTACCGGAAATTTCCTCACAAACTGGAACACAAAATGAAACGATTGACCGGCATTCTGCTGATCGCCATCTCCGCCGCCTCTTTTGGGACACTCGCCATCTTCGGTCGCTACGCCTACGCAGACGGCATGGACATCTTCACCGTACTCTTCCTGCGCTTCACCATTTCCGCCTCCATTATGACCTTCATCCTGCTCCTGCGCAAAGAGACTTTCCCACGCGGACGCATCCTCGCACAACTGATCGGCATGGGCGCACTGGGCTATGTGGGACAATCCTTTATGTACCTCACCGCCATCAATTACGCCTCGGCCGGATTGGTGGCTTTGCTTCTTTACCTTTATCCGTGCTTCGTGATGATTCTTTCTGCCATCGTTTTCCGCGAACATATCACGCGCTTGAAGATCATTGCCCTCGTCATCGCATTGGTCGGCACCGGATTAACCGTTGACCCGGCAGGCGGACAGCTGATCGGTGCGCTGATGGCGGTCACTGCCGCGGCGATCTACTCCGTCTACATCATTGTGGGTACAAATGTGATGAAGCATGTTTCCACTGTGCAATCGTCCACAGTCATCTTTGCATCTGCGGGTTTTGTGTTCGGAATATTGACTCTCCTCAATGGCGTACACTTCCCCGCCAACCCGTCAGGCTGGTTTGCCATGAGTGGAATCGTGTTCATTGCAACAGTCATTCCCGTTGTGGCATTTCTCGCCGGGCTGGAAATGATCGGTCCCACGAACGCGGCCATGCTATCCACGCTGGAGCCGGTGGTCACGGTCCTTTTGGCGGCATGGTTATTTCAAGAAAGATTGAATACAACTTCCCTGTTGGGAGGCGGATTAATTTTGGTTGCAGTGATCTTGTTGACGCGCGACGAACTCCGGCAAATAAAACCAGCGGAAGTCTGATTTCCGCTCGTCGCTGACCATGCTTTACGTAATATGCGCCGAAATGGCACGGATGTATTTTTACTCTCGTCTTGAGAACCGGAATAATCAATTCAAGCATCTGAATCAAAAAGAGCCCCGCGAAACGCGGGGCTCTCTTACATTTGACTAGCTCATCATTGTGACGTTGCTGGCCTGCGGTCCTTTGGGACCTTGTTCAACAGTGAACTCGACCTTTTGGCCCTCTTGCAAGTTCTTGAACCCATCGCCTTGAATGGCGGAGAAATGGACGAAAACGTCCTTGCCGCCTTCGCGCTCGATGAAGCCGAAGCCTTTTGTTCCATTGAACCACTTAACTGTACCGACTATTCTTTCAGACATTGTTTGCCTCCTATGGCAATATAAAGATTTTTTAGGCGTCCTGTTTGTTCCATCGGAGGGTAAAACAAAACAGCTCACGGATCGAACTGTGAGCTGTGGCTGTTCTTCTAACCAACGTAACTACCGTTATCCTACATAATCAATAATATCAGGCTAATGCAAATAAGTCAATCAAATTTGATATTTCGTCATTGCGAGCCCGAAGGGCGAAGCAATCCCCTACAAAGACGGAGATTGCCACGTCGCCCTTCGGGCTCCTCGCAAAGTCATAAACTCAAAGTGCTATAATCATCCTCACCTATGAATTTTCTAATCACCGGAGCCGCGGGATTCCTCGGCTCTTCGCTTGCCAACCAACTCGCCCGCGAGGGCCATCAAGTCCGCGGGCTCGACGATCTCTCCACGGGCAACCCGCAGGCCCTCGGGCCCGACGTCCATTTCACGCGCGGCGATGTCAGTGACCGCCCCAAGTTGTGGACGCTCCTCCAGGAAGTGGATGTGGTCTATCATCTCGCGGCGCGCGTTTCGGTGCCTGAATCTGTTTTGTATCCGCGGGATTACAACAACGTCAACGTCGGCGGAACCGTTGCCCTCATGGAAGCGATGCGGGATGTCGGCGTACGCCGCGTCGTTCTCGCCTCGTCCGGAGCTGTCTACGGCGATTTGGGCGTTCAAACACTGACAGAGTCCATCACGCCGAATCCGCGCTCGCCCTACGCCGTCTCCAAACTTGCCGCGGAATACTACGTCCGCACCATCGGCGGGCTGTGGGGAATTGAAACTGTCAGCTTGCGAATCTTCAACGCCTATGGACCGGGTCAACATTTGCCTGCCTCACATCCGCCTGTAGTGCCCCATTATCTTCGGCAGGCTTTGCGCGGCGGGACTTTGGTCGCACACGGCGACGGAAGCCAGACCCGCGATTATGTCTACGTGGACGATGTGGTCACCGCGTTGGTCGCCGCGGCAACTGCACCGAACATCAATGGGATGGTTATTAATGTCGGTTCAGGGACAGAAACCAGCATTCGTGATCTGATCAAGGCTGTGGATGATGTGACCGGCGGCAAAGCGGAAGTCATCTACAATGTCCAAACCTCCGGTGGCGTCTCCCGCATGCGCGCCGATATAACTCTTGCACAGGAGAAGCTCAGCTATCATCCATCCATAAAACTCGATGATGGGTTAAGGTTGACGATCAATCGTGATCCAAGATTCAAATGATGTTCGCAAGTTGACAGGTTGAAAAGTTCGAACGTTCAAACCTGTAAACCTTCAAACTTTCAAACAATGAATATTATTCCCCGTTCATTCTATGCCCGCCCCACCTTGACCGTTGCACGTGAACTCATCGGAGCGCGCCTGGTTCGGGTTTTGGATGGTGTAAAGTTGGTCGGTCTCATCACCGAAACCGAAGCCTATATCAGCGAAAAGGATTTGGCTTGTCACGCGAAGGCTGGACTCACTCCAAGCACCGCGCCGATGTATGGCGAGTCGGGTCATGCCTATGTCTATTTCACATATGGGAATCATTGGATGTTGAACGTAGTCACCGAGCGCGAGGGTTTTCCAGCGGCAGTTTTGATACGTGCGATCCAGCCGATCGAGGGCGTGGGGATTATGTCAGAGCGACGGCAAGGAGGCGATACATTTGGTCCGGGGAAACTGACTCAGGCGCTGGGAATCACTAAAAGTGAGAATCAGGTCGATTTAACGGAAACAACCTCCAGCTTGTGGATCGAGGCGGCTGCAAAAATCCCAAACAAAAACGTGACGAAAGGTCCGCGTGTGGGTTTAAATAATACGCCGGAGCCATGGCTCTCAAAGCCATGGCGATTCCTGGTCAAAGGTTGGAAGATCATCTAGCATGTCATTGCGAGGGCGACAGCCCGAAGCAATCTCCCTCATCGTGTTGAAGATTGCTTCTCGAAGACTCGCAATGACAAAAATAACGTGGAGGAACAATGGGATTACTTGAAGGCAAGAACGCATTGATATTTGGTTTGGCAAATGACAAGTCCATCGCGTGGGGCATCACGCAGGCGTTTCAACGGGAGGGCGCAAATATTGGAATCAGCTACGCGGGTGAAATGCTCGAACGACGTGTGAAACCACTGGCTGAAAAGGTTGGATGCAAGTGGCTCGAAGAATGTGATGTGACCAGGGACGACCAGATCGCAGCGGTCGCCGAGAAAGCCGCAAATCATTTTGGCAAGATCGATGTGTTGGTACATTCGATCGCATTCGCGGGACGTGATGAATTGAGCAGACCGTATTATCAAACCAGCCGCGAAGGCTTTAAGAACGCGCTGGATATTTCCGTATTCTCATTCGTTGCACTGACAAATGCCTTTCTGCCAATTTTGAATCCAGGCGCGTCGGTGATGTGTCTGACGTATGGCTCAGGCGCAGTGAAAGTTGCCCCCCACTATAACGTGATGGGCGTGGCGAAGGCCGCACTGGAATCATCCACGCGTTATCTGGCTTATGATCTGGGTCCGCAAAAGATTCGTGTGAACGCGATCTCGGCGGGTGCGATCCGGACGCTCGCCGCGGCAGGCGTGGGCGGCTTCCGCGACATGTACAAGCATTTTGCGGATATGTCCCCGATGCATGAGAACGTGACGATTGAAGATGTCGGCAATGCAGCGTTGTTCCTTGCATCGGATCTGTCAACTCGCATTACCGGCGAGATCCTGTATGTCGATTCGGGCTTTAATATCATGGGCGTGCAAATTGCTGGGAAGGAAGATAAGAGCGAGGGCAGTAATCAGTGAACAGTTGGTGGTTGAGTAGCCCGTGTTCGTTGGAGCGTATCGAAACCACAAAGTTTACAGGTTACTCTAAATTTGAATCCAACCCGCTGGTTTCGACTGCTTGCGCTCAACCAGCGGGTCTGTTTTAACGGTAAAATTGACTCATGTTCAAGCGCAACACCACCCCCACTGAAACGCAACAACCTGTGCAAGCCGTCGAGCGCATCACATCCGTGCTTGGTTCTGGTGTCATTTGGCATGGCTCCATCAACGGCTCGGGCGGCGTCCGCATTGAAGGCGCGTTCGAAGGCGAGATCGCATTGCGCGGCATGCTGGTCATCGGCGAGACGGGACGCGTGACCTGTCAAAATGTGCGCGCCAACGCGGTCATTGTCGCGGGTGCCGTGCGCGGCAACATCACAACGCAAAAATTGGAGATCCGCGGCAGTGGACGCGTATGGGGAGATGTAGTCACAACTGCATTTGTGACAGAGGAAGGTGCGATCCTGCGCGGTCAAATAAGGATGGAAGAAACGGTCGAACTCGACCTCGGTCCTGCCACAGAAACGACGCCTTCTGAGGCGGCTCAAGCCGAATCCATCGCGGCGACGCCGATCATTGTGCCTCCCGCGGCTGAACCGACACAGAGAATTTCACGGAAGAAAAAGACGGCAGAGTAGACCCCTCACCCATGAGTGCGTCGCACCAAATTAAACAGGACTGCCTCTCAGGGTGGACAAATCTGATTAACAAGGCTCATCTACGCTACCAGGTGCGACGCACCCTCCTAACCTCATGAAATATCGCGACCTCCAAATCCAAACACAACGAGAAGCACCGAATAATGCCCGCACAGAGGGATTTTCCTTCCTCGTCCGCGCGGGATATTTGACTCGTGAGAATGTTCCAACAAAATTGGGCGAACATGCGCTCAATCATCTTCGCAGTGTATCAAGCGAAGCATTGCATACTTTGGAAACCATTGGGAACGAAAGCCAAACGTTTTTCCCCATCACTTCAGGAGATGTTGAAGTTGCACATTGTTCGGCGTGCAAATATACGGAACGATTGGAATTTGCCCGCTTTTCAAAACCTGTAGGGGCGGAGCATGCTCCGCCCCTACCACTTGAAAAAATCCCCACTCCCGATTGCAACACGATTGAGTCGCTGGCAAATTTTCTCGGTGTTCTAAAAGAGAAGACAGCAAAAGCCTTGATGTACACGCGCGTGAGTGATAACAAATTCATCTTCGTGGTTGTGCGCGGGGATATGCAACTCAGTGACGCCAAATTGAAAGAGCGTGTTGGCGATATCCGCCCAGCGGTGGCGGAGGAAATTGTCAGTGTGGGAGCGGCGCCGGGGTACGCTTCAGCCATCGGATTGAAAGAGGCGTTGATCGTCGTGGATGATTTGATCCCGCAATCGCAAAATTTGGTCGCAGGCGCGAATGAGACGGGGTATCATCTAAAGAACACGAATTATGGACGTGATTACTCCGCTGAGATCGTCGCAGATTTGACCCAGGCAAGAGCGGGCGATGCCTGTATCAATTGCGAAAATCCACTGTCGGTTTTATCCGCCATCGTTTTGACAAATGATTTTGTGAACATTCTGCTGGCACTTGCTGAAACCCGTCACGATGACAAAGGCTTGACTCTCCCCCATCCCGCCGCACCGTTCGATGTATATCTTATGCAGGTCCCCGGCAAAGAACTTGATACGCGCGCCAAAGCCGAAGAAATATATAACAATCTGCAAAGTGCAGGCATTTCAGTTTTATTCGATGACCGCGACGAACGTGCCGGAGTCAAATTCAACGATGCAGATTTGATCGGCTGTCCCATCCGCGTGACAGTGGGCGAAAAGGCATTGAAAGAGGGACTGGTGGAATTGAAATCGAGAAAAGCGAAAGAGGTTCAGCTCGTAGTGTCTGGTCAGATCATCGAAGAAATTAAAAAAATAAGAGGGTAATTCATGGAGCCTAAACTGACGCCCACCCGCAATTTGAAGAAGGGTCAAAAGGTAATTTTGTTGGTAAACCGCGAAAAGCCAAACATTGCATTCATAAAAGATATCTATCTGGAACCTATCCAATAAGACCCAATGAACAACACCAAAGTCGGGCGCTTCCCGCCTCCAAAAAGATTCGGACTCGTTCTGCACGGGATCATCATCCTCTTGTTGGGTGGTGTTTCTGGATATGGGATATTAAATTTAACACGCGCACAGGTGGGACCTGCCTTTGTGACGTACCTCTTGTTGGCTTTGCT
>Ga0180068_1000115_pt1 | contig 9688 bp, 15 predicted proteins | sample EasRivERM_16_10D_FD_121790 | JGI IMG/M metagenome (GOLD analysis project Ga0180068, IMG submission 121790) | Soil microbial communities from meander-bound floodplain in the East River, Colorado, USA - East River metaG ERMLT231A'_16_10D | ecosystem: Environmental > Terrestrial > Soil > Floodplain ... | reverse complement strand
TTCTAATAGTTTCCCCCGCAAAACCTATATCCAGCTCAGAATTTCCGCTACAGATCTCAGTGACAATTACGGCGCTGGGTCTCTTGGCGATCATGCTCGGAGTGAAGCGCGGGTCGCGGTCCTTGGGGAGAATCATGGCTACACCTGTCCTTCTTGCATCTGCTCAATGGCTGGCGTTTTCATTGTATGTAAGCTTCCCTGATCAAATTTTTATCACCAAGCCTTGGAACCAAGTCTTTTCCCGATCCGAAACTGCACCAGACTATAAATAAGCGCGTCAGCGATTAAGATATAAATAATGAAACCACTATTGGCAAACGACCAATCCTTTATGGTTAAAAGCGTAAACACTACTCCAACAACTGTCGCAATCCATGGCCAGGCGAGTTCAGTATCGGGATATTTGTATGCTTTAACAATGGTAGGCACCGCTGCCAAACCATCTGCCACGATACTGAAGAAAATGGCGACATTACCCACTTTTGTGATCAGCCACAACGCCAAACCCAATATGGATAGAAGTCCACAAATTAGATCAAATCGTGTGATCTTCCATTCTGCTTTTTTGTTCACAAAAGAAGCCATAAATGTCATGAGTGGCAGGAAACCCGTACTAAAAGTCATGAGCGCTTCAAGACCTACGCCCTGTTTAATCTGTGCCGCAAAAGCGATGAATGGTGCAATCGACCAAAGCAAAAAAGATACCCGATTGGGTTTAACTTTACCTTTGACTGTATCGACAAGGTAAGCGATTGAGCCAACTGCGCCTATGAGCGTGCCAATAATGATAAAGTTTTGACTTAACATCAGCAAGCTTCACAATATCTTACGAGCCGCGCAAAATCTTCTCCATCTTCCTGCCCTTCGCCAACTCATCCACCAACTTATCCAAATATCGAACCTGCTGCGTCAAAGGATCCTCGATTTCCTCCACACGATACCCACAGATGACTCCGGTGATGAGCTTTGCATTGGGGTTTAGCGCAGCCTGTTGAAAGAATATTTCAAAAGTTGCATTTTCTTTGATGAGTTCCTGCAGCTTCTTTTGATCGAAGCTGGTTAACCACGCGATGACCTGATGCAATTCTGCTTTGGTTCTGCCCTTCTTCTCCACTTTTTCGACATACATCGGATAGATGGAGGCGAAGGTCATTTTTGCGATCCGTTGATTGTGGGTATTGGAAATTTTCATATATACCTTGTATTGTAGCGTTAATCTTTCAAATTATTTCAACGCGGACAGTTCGCGGCCGTGAATAACGAGCGTGCTCATTGGCCTTCAGGCGGCTGCCATAGCTCGACCTTGTTTCCTTCTGGATCCATGACCCAGGCAAACTTCCCATACTCGGATTCGTCAATATTCTCGAGCACATTGCAGCCTTCTTCCTTCAAGGCCTTGACCAGGGCGTGGAGATCTTCTACTCGGTAGTTGACCATGAAGGCAGCAGAGCTCGGGGCAAAGTGATCACTTTCTTGCGGATCGATCAACCAGGCAGTTGTGCCTGCAACCGGCTTGCCCTCGGCGTCAGTCCAATCGAACGCAGCTCCGCCCCAGACTTGGACATCGATTCCCAAGTGCCGCTTGTACCAAGCCTGCAGTGCTGGAGCGTCTTTGGCCTTGAAGAAGATGCCGCCGATGCCAGTGACTCGTTTCATGTTTATTACTCCTTATATGTGTGTTACTGAATGCGCCCAACGGTGTGAGGCGCTTTTCAAGGTGACTGAAAGAGCCTTCTTCTATCTATGATTGCGGGTAAGTCCCCGAGAGCTAAATCTCAACCCCAGGCCTGCCATCCGCACCCAACAGCAACGATAGTTCCCCGGCGTGGGGCAGGTCGTGGTCGAGGAGCCCCCAGATCGTCTGTATGATCTGTACATCCTCCTCGGAGATAGCCTCGGTAGGTGCTTCGCGCATCAGACAGGCAGTGATGAACCGCCAGGTCAGTTCCAGCCCATGCAGAATCTCGGCGGCAGTATGCGGTCGGTCGTCGGTGTCCTCCCACCGCAGCAGCGGCGTCAATTCTGCAGCCCCCTCGCCGAGTGTACGGTGCAGATGCAGAGCCCGCCCAAAGACAATATGTTCGGCGATTTCTCCAGGCGTGCGCAGACCAGGAATAAGCCGTCGCTGCAGTTGTTCCTCGGTGAGTGGCGCGATTGCACGCTTGAGAGCCTCTTGGTAGTCTTGCCAACTTTCGAAGGCACGCGCCTCCGCTATTGCTGCTCTTAGCATTTACTCTACTCCCGTCGGATTTGCTATTTTCCGTTCTGTCTTTCCGCGGCTCAACATGGCGCGAATATTCATCAACTTTCGGTTGTGATTGCGCCTGCCCGCTCGTAATTCACGACAATGACGCCATTCGAGCCGACTAGGCTTTCCGTCACCCTGAACGCCGCTGGGATCGTGCCATCGGCAAACAACCGTTTTCCACCGCCCAACGTGATCGGATATACCATCAGCCAGAACACATCGACCAGATCATGCTTGATCAACGTCTGAAGGAGATTACCACTTCCCCAAACGTGCAAATCTGGCCCTGGCTGTCCCTTGATCTTGGCGACTTTTTCTGGGATATCTCCGTTCAAAAACACGGACGGCTGCCATTGGCTGGAAGTTCTGGTATTCGAGGCGACATACTTGGTCGCCGTGTTGGCGCCCGGCCATGCGTCCGCATGTTTAGGCCAGTACTGCTCCCAAATGTCAAAGGTTTTGCGCCCTAACAACAGGTCGAACGGCATTTTCATCTGCCTTCTCAGGACCGTTCCAAGAATCGCGTCGGAATATGGACTTATCCACCCGCCATACGCGAAGCCGTCGCTGGTATCTTCGTCTGGCCCGCCTGGGGCTTGTATGACACCATCAATGGAGGTATGTTCAAGCACAATAAGTTTTCTCATGGGTATTCTCCTTTATTGGATGGTAGAACATGTTTTCTAATTTGTCAAGACGAGAAAACGTACTTTACTCAAAATCAGCTCAGCGAACGGCTGGAATGTAACCTCAAAATGGGCTGTCGAGTAGGTTCCGCCAAACCAGGCGGTTATTTGTCGGCAGGCTGGTAGACAAGCGCAAGGGATCCGAAACTCAGCATTTTGCTTTCGACAAGCCTCAGCGCCGTTGGGGGCGTCCCATCTGGGAAGAACCGCCTGCCCCTTCCCATGACGAAGGGCTGGACCAAGAATCGGTACTCATCAATCAGCGCCGTTCCCATCAGCGATTGTACCAACGTGCTACTGCCATCAATAATAATGTCTTTGCCCGGCTGCTGTTTTAGTTTCCTGATTTCTTCAACCACATTTTCCGAGATGATGGTGGATTCTTTCCAGGGAGCTGTCGAGAGCGCTGTCGAGACCACATATTTGTGCATCCGGTTGAGGATCGGGCCGGGACCATCGCCAGTCGTCTGTTTGGACCAGCCCGGCCAAAGCATTTCATAGGTTACCCGTCCGAGAAGGTAGGCATCACCTTTCTCATACTCCTCTTTAACGTACCGCATCCTCTCAGGGCTGTTCGTATTTTGCCACCAGTCATCCATCGTATCGGCGTCAAAGACGCCATCCAGGGTGATCCACGCTTTTACCCATAGTTTTCTCATAGTTGTTCTCCTTTTCCACTCACGAGAGTCTGTCTCGGTTTGGCTTGGCTTTTATTTCCGATGGCGTCTAACTTATTTGCGCTATTCACCTTTGTCCTTGCGTTGTTGATCCATCGCTACACCCAGAACAACACCAATGACGATGCCAATTGCCACGCCAATCGAAATATTGTTCAGGGCTGTTCCAAGTGCAGCGCCAAGGGTTATTCCGAGAGCCACGCCGACACCAACGCGACTGCGCTCAGCGCCCTTGGGTTGTTGGTCATTTTGATTGCTCATTCGTTACCTCCAAAATATGAGATGACTTAAAGCATACACAAATCAAGGAGCCCTTTCAAATGAGTCGGCGATCAGTTCCTGCAAAACGTTCCGGTCCACATCTGCCAGTTTCTTAATATACAAGCAAACCTTGCCCGTTGTATATTTACCAAGTTTCTTGAGCAGTGGGTTGTCAGAGTTGTCGCCTACCCCAATATAGAGCGTGAGGTTCTGTTTGCGGGGGGAGAATCCGATCTGCGGCATATCGCCTTCCCGCCCACTTTCATACTTGTAATGATATGAACCAAAGCCGATAATGGCAGGTCCCCACATTTTTGGCTCTTTCTTCGTCACCTGCTTCATGATCTTTACGATCTCAAAGCTATCCTTGCGTTTTTGCTCGTCTTCGACTGTACTCAAAAATTCCTCGACGCTCGCATCGTTCACCTTAGTTTTTATCTCAGCCATTTTTGACTCCTTACATTAATTGCTACAAATTATAGCGCCTGTGTTGGGCAGCGTTGACATTTTCTTTTACTCTCTTCGCTCAAGCTCATCAAGTGTCGGCTTTTGGAAGAAAGCAATCCAAGGCTTCATCGCTTCCTCGGAAATAAGAAAACTTTCCTGTGAAGACCGCGAATTCCTTTTCTCAAGCCGCCTCAATAACTCATCCGCCGGCACATCTAGATAGTGTACTTCGCTACTAGCCCCAAGTTGCTTCGCACGCAACCGATAATCTTCGCGTTCTTCTCGCGCCCAAAAACCGTAATCGAGGATAACATTCGTTCCCAATTCCAGCACCCTACTAGCTATATTCCAGAGCATAGCCTCGATTAGGCGATGCCGAGCATCGTGTTCTGGTTCTTCTGCATCTTGACCAAAGAGGCGTATGTGCCACTCATCAACTGTCAATCGAAGCGCCGGTAGTTCATGTTCAAGCTTTTGTGCTAGCGTTGTTTTCCCTGAACAAGGAAGCCCAACCATCAAATGGAGAGTAGCCATACTTCTTACTCCTAGCCATGAAGTTCTTATCCATCACGTCTGAGCAGGAAGAATCTCATTGTGCTTTTCATGAAAGAGCAACCTGTTTAGACCTATGGTGATGACGAGAGCACCTAAGCTAGCTATATACACGGCTTCGGGTCGGTAATTGTATAGGAATCCCGCTGCAAGTGGAGCAACGACGACTGCCAGGGCGTTCCCCGTCTCAACGAGACCATATGCCAACCCGGTATCCCCGACTTTGACCAACGAGCGCGAAAAAGCCAGCGCCATTGAACGGTACAGTTGGTACCCACCAACGAAAAAGTATCCCGCGAAATAGGCCATCACGCTTTGCCCCTGCCACATCAAAAGAGCAAAGCTAGCGAGAAGTAGCTGCCCAATCAACATCCCAGTGGATACGCGTAGATTCCCAAGGGCGAACATAATGATGGCGGTGCCAATACTTGCAATCGTTCCCATTGTTCCGATTTGTTGGATCGAAATGTGATGAACGTTCTGTAGATAAAGTGAGGTAAGTTGCTGTGGGACACTGAGGGCGATGATCGTGAAGAAAACGACTGCCAGTAATCCAAGGAATCGTGGGTTCGCGATTGGGCTGACAAGATGGATGGATGCCTCTTGATACTCCAATTCTAATGGACGTCTGGCAAGGGACATTACGAGCGTAGATACAAGGAAAAGTCCAGCGGAGTACCGAAAGACGATGGATAGTCCGGCTGTGTTTGCGATCCAACCGCCCAGTATCGGTCCGACAATCGCACCCACCTGGAATGCGGCAGCGCGGAACGTAACCGCGCGTTGTACAGTCCAACTACCACGTAAACTTGTGACATAGCTGTTGATGGGAGCGCCAATAAACGAAGTACAACCATAAGCCAATAACCCGGCGACAAAAAAGGCAGGCTACGAGCCGCAGCCATAACGATTGCAGAGGCGATGCCTAATAGTAGGGATGCAAAAATTAATGGTCGTGTGCCAAAACGGTCAGAAAAATACCCAGCGGGTACCTGCACGACTGCCATCGTTACCCCGATCATACTGAGTACAGCGCCGATTTGGACTGCATCCGAATTCCACATTTGGAGAGCCAACGGTAGGAAGAAGATAAACAAACCTTCACCCAAACCCCAAATGAACGCGGAGATAGCAACAATCGCTAAGTCACGGTGAATGCCCAAGGGCATTTTTGTGTCAATCCGATTCACGAGCCTTCACTTTCTTTGGTGTCGCTGTGCTCTCTATTCGTGTGAATGCTTTTTGTAATGAAGTGCAACAACTCCGGAATGAAACGTTTTCGAGCCGACAAGCTTCAGTTGCAGATTATCTTTCATACCGTCCAGTTCAAACAAGCGAGGTCCCTTTCCCGCAATAATCGGATGAACAACAAAGTGGTACTCATCAATAAGACCAAGCTGTGTAAGTTGTGAAGCGATGCTAATACTACCTATTGAGATATCTTTACCGGGCTGTTGTTTCAATTTCACGATCTCTTCTTGAAGGTTTGAGCGCAGGAGCGTCGTGTTGTTCCACTCCACACTTTTCAACGACGTTGAAAAGACGATCTTGGGTATTGAATCGAACGTGCGGGCAAATTCGTTGGTTACTTCTGTTTCCGATTGATTCATCGCAACGTCGTGCCAGTACGGATACATCAGATTATAGGTGTTGCGCCCGAAAATTTCGACGTCTGCGCTTTGCAAAAGCCTGGTGAAGTACTCGTGTAATTCATCATCGGCAATCCCGTTGGTATGATCGCATCCCCCGTCGAGCGTTATATTAATTCCAAACACTACTTTTCTCATTTTATTTCTCCTTAAGCTCCCATAGTACCCGTCTTAACTTCTCCAACTCGCTTGGAATGGACAGAGACTACTCCGCTTGGTGTCGCTGTGCTCTTTTTCAAGTGCCTACTTTTATACAGTTTTCCATAATATTTGGTGGATATGCCCGTCTTGAGACTTTATATTCTCATATGACTTTTGCATGATTTGCTCAAGGACTGGTAGCTCTACATCGCTAAGCCGCCTGATATAAACACAGTACCCAGTAGTGGTATGTCTACCTAACTTAGCCAGCAATTCAGAGTAGCGTGCCGTGCCGTCCATCAGGTAAACGGTAATCTTACCTTTTCTTGGATAAAAGCCAATAACATGACCGTCGCCTTCGCGTCCGCTGTCGTATTTGTAATGATAGGTATCAAATCCGATAGTTCCCACATTCCACATCTTTGGCTCATGCCCACTTATTCGCTGCATCATCTCTATAAGCACGTGGCAATCTGTTATCGACTGTTCATCGTCTAACGAAGCAATAAACTCTTTAACCGAACTGTTGTTTTGAGTGGTCTTGCTTTTAGATGAAACGCTTACTTTTTTCATGGGTATTCTCCTTGACGAGATTGTAGAATGCATGTTCTATTTAGTCAAGGTACTTGTTTAGCGTTCAATGATAGGCGAAGCAGGTATATCTAGTTGGAGTGGAGTGGCCGTGACCAAAGCTGGCGGCGTTCCACCACTGCCGTAGGCGTGTTGCAGTTGGACAAGATAATCCAAGATCGGAATGGAATGTTGACGACAGGTAACCAAGACACTCGCCAAAATGGCATGGGTCATTGCACTGCTACGATTGCGGTTACAACCGTTGGTCTTGCGTGTGATGACCGCGGGTCGCAACATGCGCTCCGCCAGATTGTTGGTGGATTCCAACTCGTCGACATACAGGAAACGCAGCAAATGCGGACGATGTTTACGCAAGCGCTTAGCGAAGCGGGCATTATCACGATCGGTGAGGCGGCGTTGCGGCGCGATCAAGAGATCCAAATGAGATTCCAGATCCTGAGCGCGCTGATAAAACGTGAAGGGATCCAGGCGGGCTTTCTCGGCTTTCAACGCCAAAGCCTCCTGCAAGATGCTCGTCACTTGGCGGGCAAAGTGCAAGGCTCGGCCACTCTTGCTCTCCTGCATCTCCTTCAGACAGTGTTTTGAAATTCTGTTTTGGAGTCTGTTGGTTTTCCTTTTGAGACCATTTCGCCACGAATTTCACGGATTTTCACGAATTTTGCCCATCAGAAGTCAATCCTTTGTGCTCTTTGTGTCCTTCGTGGTAAATTTTTAAACACTCTCTCAGATCTTTCAGCAGATGACCGACACATTTTTGTTTGAGCCACTTCTTCAGTTTCCGATCATCGTAGGCCAGATAACAGTCCGTGGTCAGGATGCCTGGGAACTGCTCACCCAGGATATCGATTACCACATCACTGCTGCGATTATCGCGGATGGCATACACAGTCACTTCGCGATGCGTGAACACCCACAACCAGGCGGCCAGCGTACCGATCCGCCAACCGGTCTCGTACGCATTGACGACACTGCATTGTCGGATAGCCTCCAGCAACGCGGCATACACGGGCTGGGCGGTGTGAGCCAGCTTCTGATCGGCTTGACACCAGCCACTTATACTCACTTGCAGTCCAAAGGTGTCGTTGAGCACTTCACTGACCTTGCCGTACGAGACCCCCAGTCGATGCTTGAGATCCGCCGCCAGGGCTTTGGCGCGCGGTCCAACCAGCACGCCCGCCGCACCGGTGGCTTCCGAAGTCTGCTCCGGATGATGCGAGCGCACCCGTTTATGACATTCCCGACAGTAGCCACTGTAGGTCACAAAGCGGGTCGTCTGCACTGCCACCACCGGAATGTCCGTGACGTACTGCTCATGCGTGTGGATCTCTTTCAACTTGCCACCACATGCTGGACAACCCTGCAGTTTGGCTATCTTCGTCTCTTGCACCTGCAGCACCTGCGGCAATTCCCGATGCACAAACTGGCCTTGGCCACGCGTGCGCCCTGGCGGCCTCGGCCGCTCCACCCAATGCCGCCGCGCGAACGGCGCCGCCTGCCGTTTCCCAGCGCGCTCCAATTCTGCCACACGCTCGCGCAACTCATTGTTCATTTGCTGCAACCGTTCAATCTGCTTTTGCTGTTTCTGAATAATCAACAGCGCTTGTGCCAGTTGCTCTTCCAGCTCGGCAATGCGTTGATCCTTCAAATCAGGCTGCGAGTGCTTCCGTTGTTTTCTCATCACAGCCATCTTACATTCTTCAATCTCTTTCAGACAAGAGCCTTTCCACCTGAATTTTTCAAGATGTTTGACCCTTTTCTATTTTCTACTTTCGAACGCTAAACAAGAACGGGCAGCGTTCGTGTTTAGCGGCGCGTGATCGCAAAAAAATAGTGACTGGTGATTGCTCACCAGCCACAGAAATGAAAACGGCTGCTCCTGTCATGCGGAACAGCCGTAGGCTTTCATCAGCGCTTTGTGCGCTTTCGCTCGATACTGATTGTTGTTGGGCCATGGACATTTGAGCCGTGCTTCAGTCGGTGGTTGCTCCTCCAACAGCGAACGAATGGCGTAGATCATACGTGGATTGCGTTGATACTTCTCCAGCACCAGCAGTGCCGGTGTCTGATGTCCGCGCTTGAACTTATCAATCCAGCGTAATCCCGGACGGTAGAGTTCACCGAATGCCTGCTGCACATCCTTGCGAACGGTACTGGCGTAATCGTCCAGCAGATAGTGATGGTTGATTCCGGCAATGAGCGCCGCATCTTCCAGCTTGACCTGGGTCGTGACATAGTACAGCGCGACTAAGTAGCGGAAACGATGTGGTTCTGGTTGCGCTTCATACTTCGCAACCAGACGTGCAAAGATGCGTTCGATGTCAACCCGCATATCAGTAGCCGTTGCCCATGCCGCCCTACCGACGTTTTCGGCGAGCGTAGCTATGAAGAAGCCGACATAAATTGCGGCGACTACTTCATACCCCGGGAAAAACG
>Ga0180068_1000113_pt1 | contig 9812 bp, 8 predicted proteins | sample EasRivERM_16_10D_FD_121790 | JGI IMG/M metagenome (GOLD analysis project Ga0180068, IMG submission 121790) | Soil microbial communities from meander-bound floodplain in the East River, Colorado, USA - East River metaG ERMLT231A'_16_10D | ecosystem: Environmental > Terrestrial > Soil > Floodplain ... | reverse complement strand
ATAAAAAAGTTCGGGCGTCCAATACTACCTGCCTTGCGGATCGCATCTTCAGGCGGAAGCGCAAACAAGCCGGGACCATATTCGGTCATGCCGAAGCCCTGCTTGAAGCGAATATTCTTTTCCTTTGTATATTTCTCGACCAACGGCACAGGCAACGGCGCGCCGCCGGATGTGCAGAAACGCAACGACGATAGATCCACTTCATTCCAATTCGATGCTATCGTCAACATCTGATACATCGTCGGCACAGCGGCAAAGATGGTTACTTTTTCACGTTCAAGTAAATTCAAAACCTGGGCGGGGTCGAACTGGTGAATCAAAATCGTCGTCCCACCAAAGATGACCTGTGGCAACGTATAAACAAAAAGCCCGCCTGTGTGGAACATCGGAAAGACGTTGAGATAAATATCGTTATGCGTCACATCGTGGATAACGGTGTTGAGCGTGTTCCACGCGATCATACGGTGCGACACCTCCGCGGCTTTGGGCAGACCTGTTGTGCCGCCAGTAAATATCAACGCGGCGATGTCTTCCGCTTCGAGTGTTTCGCATGTGACGGCAGTATCAATTACAGCCTGAAGCGTTGATTCAAAATGCAAACTGTTTTTGACTCCGTTTCCTTCCAAGTGGACAGTGGTAAGTGGATAGTGGGTAGTGAGTTGAGTGACGCCTTCTTTGAAATCGTCTGAGTAAATCAGGATTTTTGGATTTGTGTAATTGAAAATTTCGAGGAGTTCCTGCCAGTGCAAGCGCCAGTTGAGAGCGGTGTGGATCGCGCCCAGTTTGGAGCAGGCAAAGAAAACATCCAGATGTTCATAGCCGTCGCGCGCAAGCATAGCAACTCGGTCGCCCTTGCCGATGCCCTGCGATTTCAACCAGTTGGCAAGTTTATTCGCGCGGCGATTCGCATCACGGAACGTCAATCGCCATTCAGGAGATTTCCCCGCATCGATGAAAGCTAATTTGTCTGGAGAGTACAGTTCGCGTCTTGCAAGATAATCACCGATGTACATAATTTCCTTCTTTCGCGCTGAGCGGAGTGACGAGTGTTCTTCGAGGAACGAAGTCGAAGCGCACGGTTGCAACTGTCCTCCGACTTCGCTACGCTCCGCTCAGGACGAAATCATTTCGCCGTCCATCTCCACACCGACGACGCCATTGTAATCCCGCCGCCACTCGCGCAGAAAAGAATTGTTTCACCAGGCTTGGGACCTTTGCTTTGTGCAATCGCATCATCGAGTGCCATGACCACACACGGTGAACCGGTGTAACCCCACTTATCCATGACCCAGTGAGTCTTTTCGATAGGTTGTTTGAGCAAGTCCATCATGAACTCGATGGTGCGGAGATTCAGCTGTGTGAAGAACTAATGATCAACATCGTCAAAAGTTAATCCGGCTTTATCGAGCGCGCCTTGCATGAGCTTGGGCCAGTATTCGGTGTTGAAGGTCTTGGGGAATTTTTTGACGAACTCCACTTTCGGTCCGCCAAACTGCGCCAAATTTTCCGGTGTGCATGGACGGAACGTGCCGCCCGTGTAAATGCCCAATGCATCATGGAAGGAACCAACAGCTAATAGATTACTGCCAAGAAAACCTTGTTCTTCGCCAACGCCCAATACTACCGCGCCAGCACCATCAGCGAATAAGTTGGCAGTTTTCTTATCTTTGAAGTCCAGAAAGCGACTCATGCCATAGCCGCCCGCGACGAGAATATATTTCATCGTTGGCTCGGTCATTAGATAACGCGCACCCTGATCCAATGCAGTCACCCAGCCCGCACACGCGGAGTTGACATCATAGCAACCAGCCTTGTCCGCGCCAAGTTTGTATTGCACGACAACCGAAGTGCTCGGGGAGAGATAATCTGGCGTGTCGGTGGAGACAATGATCAGGTCCAAGTCTGAAGCGGAAATGCCAGCTCGCGCAAGCGCCTTCTTCGAGGCTTCCACAATGAGATCGGAGGTAACCTGATCGGGCGACATCCAATGGCGTTCGCGGATACCAATATTGTCTATCAGCCATTGCGAAGTGGATTCACCCATCAGTGCATCCACTTCTACATTTGTAATTACACGTTCTGGGACATAACTTCCGGTGGCAAGGATCTGTACATTTCGGGACATGGCATCTTCTCTAGGTCAAAGTATTGGGTTTTTCGTTCGAGTCTTCGAGGGGGACAAAACGGCGCATGAACTCCACGGCTTCAGGCCATTTGGTGAAGTTCAACTCTTCGGCGTTTTGGATGTGACGGATCGCGCCGTGATAGATAGTTTGTTTCCTCTCTTTGGAAGGTATATCTTCCACTACAAACCGTATGATGAAAGAGTGGATCAAGGGAGAGATATCTGACTTCATTCTTTCAAGAATAGCAGACGCCAGTCACATGGCAGTTACAAAAAGGTTTACCGCGATGAGTGGAAGCGCGAAGATTTTGAAGTGGGCCTCCATGTTCTTGGCGTGGATGGCGGTTCAAATTTGTCAGCTTGTCAACTTTTCGTACATCTGTTGCGTTTCGGACGAAGGGGAAATATCTAATTCGTCCTTCAAAGCCTGTACACAACGCTGATAGGTCCTCCCAACCTGACCGCGGTCACCCAATTTATTGTAGGCAAGCATCAAATGCCGATAGGCGCGTTCCCAGCATTTATCGCGGTTTAAGATACGTTGCGAGAGGTCAATGGCTTCAGCGAATTGATCCCTCGCGATCAACATCTCAGCCAGACGGTCAGCAGATTCAAGGAAGGTCGATGCCAGCCGCTCACGTTCCTCCGCCACCCAGGTTTCGTACAAGGCCTCAGGCAAATAATCTCCCCGATACAGGTTTATTGCATTTTGCAGGAGAAAGATATCTGTTTTTTCGGCCTGCCGCGCCAGCGTTGAAAATTGTTCCGCGTCAATCCATAAGTCTGCATTCGGTCGCAACGAATAAGTGGTTCCATCCCTGAAAATAAAAGCGGATTCACTGCCAGGGTCTCGTTCAGGTTCCAGCACTTGATACAACGTGTTCAAGGTGATCTTGAAATTACGATGCGCGGTTGCAAGGTCGGCATCGGGCCAGAGAAATTCACTAATCTGGTCGCGGTCGAGCGGCGCATGACGATACGTCAACAGGAGTTGAAACAACTGTCTTGATTTTTCGCGCCGCCATCCATTGGGCGGAATCGCTTCATCTCCCCGCCAAACCTGGAACCCGCCTAATGTCTGGACTCTCAACTGATACCCCGGATGCACCTCAATGCCCGCCAATCCAAGCCCTTCCGACAAAAGTTGGGATATATAACCGCGCTCCCATCCTTTTCGCGACGCGTGGATAAGAAGTGGCACAAAGGTTCGCTCATCCAACGCGCCCACAAAGGATGGACGCGTGAACAGGAAATCATAGCCATTCGCCTGACAGGTAGCGAGCACCTCAGGCAAGATCTGTGCGAGGCGGTCAACCTGCTTCTGTTTGAAATATCCAAGCGACAACCACAGGCGCGCGGCGCTGCGGCCAAACGGATCACTGCACTCCTGAAAACCTGTGACTGCCCTGCCCAGCCATTGCTCGGCAGTTTCGTAACGTCCCGCAAGCATCAGACTCGCGCCCATCGTGAGGCGGGTCAGGGAGGCGATCCACTCATCGCCCGCCTGCATGGCAATTTCAATCGATCCCTGTGCATAAACCAATGCTTTTGTCAGATCGCCTGCGTAACCGTGGGAACGGCACAAGCCCCAGCCTGATTCCACACGCAAGCGCGGCACAGCCAGTATACGGCTGATCTCAATACTCTTTTCATACTGTTTGCGAGCCTTGCTGAAATTCTCAGCACGGTCCGCGAAACTTCCCAACAGCATCCAGGCATGTCCCTGACGCATGTAGCCTACCGCGCTCACAAACGGGGAATCCAAGGATTCCCCGCGCAGCGTTCCCTCCAATGCCGCTTGATATGCCAATTCAGGTTCACCCTGTATGGAATATATAAGAGATAACAGCAAAAGTGTTTCGCGATGTGCACGCGGTGTTTGAACCGGAGTCATTCGCTCGGCTTGTGCGCGTTCCTCCAAACCCTTCCGCGCCTCATTGAATCGACCTGTGCGCAACAATACCCGAAACCATAATTGGTCGTTCGACGGGCCCTCCATCCGCAGACCCTCAGCGCGTTGGCGCAAACGTTCAGCTTCATCCACACGACCAGCGTTGAGTTTATTTTCCGAAAGAAGCTCAAACAAGCGCACCTGGGCCTCACGGTCTTCAAACCCATCGCTGAGCCGGATGGCTTCCTCAAGCAATTGTTCTGCCTTGCTTGGGTCAACCGTATCGAGATACACACGCGCCCGTCCACGCAATGCACGTGCGATGCCATCCTGTTGTCCGCGGTTGCGCCAGATGGTCTCCGCCTGTTTATACCAACCAAGCGATTCATCGAAACGGCTGTGTAACCGCGCGAGCTCTCCCAGCGTAAAAATAAGCATGGGATGTCCGTGCAGGATCTCAGGCGGCAGGGAATCGATATACGTTGCAAGCGTATCGAGTCGCCCCGCATTCAACAGGTTTCCAGAGTAGGAGTCGAGCATATCGGCCATCGCGTTCCACGCCTGTGCTTCGAGCAGGTGATAGATAACCGCCTCTGGAACATTGTGCGCGGAAAAATAATCCGCCGCAATACGATTCCATTGCTGGCGTTTTTCAAACGAGGATTGTTGGCGCAAAAAATTATGGAAAACATGATGGTAGCGCATCACACCTTCCGCGGTCTCGACAATGAACAGGTCCTGCCTGCGCAGATAGGCAAGCATGGAGGCTGAGTCGCCTACAGGGTTGCCAACGGCTCTTCGAAGCGAATCACACACATCGGGAGAAAGATCGCGCAGTGTGGATGTGATCAACAGAAACTCGCGCACATCCGCCGATTGACCCGCAAAGACCTCCCGCGCGAGCAAATCAAAAAGCGCTTCCAATGAAGCCGCCTGCCAACGCGATGAAAAATCCAACGACGGCACAGGCTGTGCACGCAGGTTCTGCCAGATTAGTTGTAGTGCAATTGCCCAGCCTTCGGTATAGGTGAGAAGCGAATTCGCCTCTTCGGTTGTCAAATCAACGTTGTAATGAGTTGCAAATAACGAGGTAATTTCGTCAGCGGTGAAGGTCAGCGCCATTTGATCAAGGAAAAGCACTTCCCCCTTTGCCCGCCAGCGTGAAAGATTCGGCAGGGTGATTGTCGGGCGTCCCGACAGCAAAACATGGAAATTCGCAGGAGCCAGACCTATGAGTCGGTCAAGCATGTGCGGCACTTCGCCCGTATCCGTGACATGATGCGCGTCATCGAGAATAAGCAAGGCGGGAGTGTCAAGCCCATTGCTCAAGGCGTTGATAATCTGATCGAGAACACTGCGCCATGGCAATGGACCTTGTCCGCCACTCCAGGATACGAGGAATGTCGTAGGCAGATCCCTGATTTCGGGCAAAGCCTGTTGTATGGCATGACAAATATGCAGGAGGAAAACCAGCGGATCGTTATCTTCATCGTTGACCTGATACCAGACAATGGGCTTAGTCTCCCCTGCCAGCTCTGCCAGCGCCGTGCTTTTACCGTATCCCGCGCCGGCCTGAAGGATGGTCAGGCGATAATCGAACGCCTGCTTTAAACTCTCACTCACACGCGAACGGGCTAATGTGCGCGATGCACGCGGAGGCGGAATGATCTTGGTACGAAGGACGGTATGGAGGGACATCATCGGAGTTCAAAGTGTATCCCAGAATAACCGAATTTTACAATGGCTATGGGATCGAAAAGATAATGACTGCATCTGCAGATCCATATCAATTCCTCATCACTTAGATCGTACGCCAGAGTTTTAGTTTGGAAAACTAGCGCCACATTGCCAGCGCACCACCTTCTATTTTTGCGTTTCCCAAAAGCCAATGATAAAAGATGAATAAAGTCATCCAAATAAGATTCAACGATGATTTATACCAAAGCCGCAACAAGTTCGCGACAGAAATCAGGAATATCTGCCACCACCCGTCCCCAAATCTGATTGCCTTCTCGAAATGCAGGTTCATCCGTCCAGACTGCACCTGCATTGATGAGATCATCCTTAATGCCCATTGAACCTGTTGCTTGTTGTCCCACTTTGATAATACCGGCAGAGATCGCCATCAAGCCGCCGTGGCAGATAATGCCAATCACTTTATTTTCAGTGTTCATCTCTTTGATTAGATTTTTTACTGTATCGTATCTGCGCAATTTATCGGGAGCCCAGCCGCCAGGCAGGATCAGAGCATACAGATCGCTTGCCTTGAGCGACTCAATTGGGGTATCTGGTTTGATAACCAATCCATTCTTGCCTCTAACAGGTTTCAAATCCATGCTTGCGGTTAATACCGTGGCGCCTTCTTCCTGTAATCGCATTAGAGGAACATAATACTCCAGGTCTTCCACACCTTCGGCAACGAGCGTGGCGATGATTTTATTCTCTAATCGCATATCTTTTCCTTTTTCTAGGTTTTGTAAAACCTCTCCAAATGTTTTTCAAGAGTCTCTATTGCAAGGTCTTCCTTAACGAGCCTCCCCCTTGACCAGCAGCCTGACCGCTTCGGCAGATCCAAGTTTCAGTGCCTGTTCAGCGAGGCTTTGGGCTTGAGGCAGAGACCAGGCACGGATAATTTCTTTCGCCCTTGGGATGGACGGATGCGACATGCTCAACTCATCCAATCCCAAACCAAGCAGGATCGGAATCGCATCAGGATCGCCCGCCAATTCGCCGCATACCCCAGTCCAAATTCCATTCAAATGAGCGGTTTCGATTACATGCCGAATCTGACGCAAGACAGCAGGGTGACAGGCATCTGCCAAAGATGCAACTTTTGGATTCGTGCGGTCAACGGCAAACGTATATTGCGTCAGATCGTTGCTGCCAATGCTGAAAAAATCCACCTCGTGCGCAAATAAATCTGCCATTTGTGTCACAGATGGGATTTCCACCATCATACCAGTCTCGATCTTTTCGGCATATGATTCGTTGCGAGTTAGGAGTTCCTGCCGTGAATCAGCTAGCAGAGCTTTGGCGCGGCGAAGTTCATCGAGTGTGGCGATCATTGGGAACATGATCTTTACGGGAAATTCTGCCGCCACGCGAAGTATCGCGCGCAATTGTTGTTTGAATAATTCCAGCTGTGACAAGGATATTCGTATCGCCGCAGGTGCAATGTGTGAGAAGCGGTTGTGTTTCAATCAAGATGATCTACAAGAAGGCTCTGCAAGAATTGATCAACGAAGCATATAATTGAAGCCATAGTTCTGGATATATCCAATAATTGGAGGCTGACATGGCAAAGGCTGAACTCAAAACCAAGGTGAACGACGCCAGTGTGACGAAATTCCTCAACAGCGTCGCCGACGAGCAGAAACGGAACGAATCCTTCGAGATCCTCAAGCTGATGAAGCAGGTCACCAAAGAGGAGCCAAAGATGTGGGGATCAAGCATTGTCGGCTTTGGGAGTTATCACTACAAGGGCGCCAGCGGACGCGAAGGCGATTGGATGTTAACTGGCTTCTCCCCTCGCAAACAAGCTCTGACGCTGTACCTGATGCATGGTTTCGATGCCCATAAGGACCTGCTAAAAAAACTTGGAAAATATAAGACTGGCATGGGATGTCTGTATATCAATAAGCTGGACGATGTGGACAGGAAGGTCTTGAAAGAGTTGGTGACCGCATCTGTCAAGAGAATGAAACAGTCTAGCAAATGACATGGCAAAGCACAGGCGGGTGAGATGAAAGGTCAGGCGCGGACTCATCCCCATACCGACAATCCATAACCAGCGATTGGTTTGTTTCCACTACAACGATCTCGCGTCAAATGAAGAATAAGGAGAGCACATGAATCTGCATGAAAAAATCAATTACGTTGAACTACCCGCTAAAGACCTGGCAGCAACAAAAGCGTTCTTTGAATCCGTTTTTGGTTGGTCTTTCGTAGACTATGGACCCGAATACACAGCGTTTGAGAATCAAGGGCTTGATGGTGGCTTCTTCAGGTCTGACCTTGCATCCTCCACGGAAAAAGGTGCAGCTCTGATCGTATTCTACAGCAATCAATTGGAGGCTACTCTTGCGAAAGTTGAAAAAGCGGGTGGTTCGATCCTCAGACCCATATTTTCATTCCCTGGAGGTCGCCGATTTCACTTCACGGAGCCAAGCGGAAACGAATTTGCTGTCTGGGGCGAATGAGCGACCTGCCTCACTTCTGTTGACAAACTAACGTAGCGATTGTTGTGTTTCCAAGGATTAAAATAATGTCAGAAGAACAACAAATGAGAAAAGTTATTTTTGCAATCAACATCACGATAGACGGCTACTGTGGCCATGAAACGGGGATCGCCGACGACGAATTGCACGAGTACTTCACTGGGCTCTTGCGCGAGTCAGGCGTTGAAATTTTCGGACGCAACACGTATCACTTGATGTATCCGTACTGGCACGATGTCGCAGTGAATCAATCGGAAACGGAAGTGATCAACGAATTCGCCCGTACATTCGATTCCATACCAAAGCTTGTCTTTTCAACGACGTTGAAGAGTGTAGAGTGGAACAACACGACGCTCCTCCACTCAAATCTGCGAGAAGAGATTATGAAGTTAAAAGGACAGCCAGGAAAAAATATTTCCATCGGTGCACTGAGCATAGCATCGCAAGTTGCACAATGGGATCTCATCGACGAGTATCACTTTGTCGTTCACCCGATCATTGCGGGAAGCGGTCCCCGCTTGTTCGAATCGGGCAAGAACCTTACATTAAAACTTGTCGGGGCAAAAACGTTTCGTTCGGGAGTTGTTGCGTTACATTATAAAAAATAAAGGATTTTACATAACCACCGATTGTTGTGTTTCCAGTCAAAACCTCATTTCAAGGTGGTCTGGGCTTCTCCGCCTTGGGGAACGTGTACCCGAGCGTAGCGAGTGGTAGACGGGAGAGGGGTCATTCCCTCGTTGTGTTTTTGTTGACGTAGTTCTATAATGTCGTATAACATAGTTACTCGCCACCGAAAGGAGGAGTACTTGAGTAGCGATAACCCAGGAACCGTTTCAAAAATACTTTGGCATTTCACTGGTGGTCCCATTTGGGATACAAAGGCAAATAAACAAGGGAAAAAACTTAAGCCAGCAAATGACGCTTTCAGTAACCTGAAGGCTATTATTAAATCTCGCACTCTAAGGGTAGGTCGGTTTAGAGAAGTCGTGAATGTAGTCCTTCCAAGTTACAAACAGTATTCGCCGCATGAAAAACGAGTGGTGGAATTTAAGAACAAGCCAATTACCATGTATTCTTCATCAGTATGTTGTCTAGCCGATATTCCTTCCGTTCATTTAGGATATCATGCTACACGATATGGAAAATTTGCTATTGGATTTCATCGCTCGTCAGTAGTAAAACATGGTTTTAACCCTGTTCTATATACACTTCCTACTACTGAGGTTATCAGACATATATACGAAGGTTTGAGTAGCATCGAGTCAATCGATGCAGGTGATGTGGTCGCAGCAGCTGAATCCATTGAAACCAATATAATAGACGAGATAGATGAATACTCTGATATTTCAGTTGACACTTCCGAAGTTACGGCAGAAGCCGAAGTCATGGAAGGATATGCCCAAGAGGCTCAAAGTAGCATTCAGGATTTCATCGCATTCATAAAGACATTTGAAGAAGACCAATTTGACACCATTTACTGTGAGCGTGAGTGGCGTTCTGTTCAAGATTTCAAATTCACTTTTGACGACGTGGCAATGATTGTTGCTCCAAAGCATTTCGACGGAGAAAATTATTT
>Ga0180068_1000110_pt1 | contig 9940 bp, 6 predicted proteins | sample EasRivERM_16_10D_FD_121790 | JGI IMG/M metagenome (GOLD analysis project Ga0180068, IMG submission 121790) | Soil microbial communities from meander-bound floodplain in the East River, Colorado, USA - East River metaG ERMLT231A'_16_10D | ecosystem: Environmental > Terrestrial > Soil > Floodplain ... | reverse complement strand
TTCAAATCAAACAACACCGTGCCCGCGCCATCGGCTTTATCCATCGCGTACTCACCCATCAATTTATAGCGAATGTAATCCTTCGGCAGTAAAACATGTTTCGCCTTTGCGTACACATCCGGCTCATTCTCCTTCACCCACAATATTTTCGGCGCAGTGAAACCGGTCAGCGCGATGTTGCCCGTGATCTGTATAAATTTTTCCCTGCCAATGATCTGATGAATTTCATCGCACTGACTCTGTGTGCGCTGGTCATTCCATAGGATGGCTGGACGCAAAACATTCCCCGCCTCATCGAGTAATACAAGCCCATGCATTTGTCCCGTTAAACCGACTGCTCCGATTCTTTCCCCACCGATACCTGCTTTTTCCAAAACAGACTTGATACTCGCTGAGACAGCCTCCCACCACTCGAGTGGATCCTGCTCCGACCAAAGCGGCTTTGGTGTTTGCAATGTGTGCGAATTGGATGCAACCGCGACTACATTACCCTGTTCATCAATCAACAATGCCTTGCTTGATGTCGTGGATGTATCTATACCAAGAAAGTAAGCCATCCTGATTTACTCCAAATTTTTATTACACACAACAAATGTCACCCTAGCAGAGGGTCTCTTGCAACCTGGTAGAGGCATCGCTCAGCATGACATAAAATGTGCTATGCCAATCCCAGTTTATCCGCAAGCATTTGCGCTTCGTTCTCATTCTGTGGACGATCTATATCTTTGTATAAATTCCAGGTCTCAACATGAGTCGCTGTCGCCCCGGGTGCGATCGTTGAAATAGGCGCAATTGTCTCCAGTTCAATGAACTTGTCATTGCAATAACATTCGCTGGAACTGCCACCATCATAATATTCTGCATGTGACTTATACTCCGCATATTTTACAAACAACGTGCCATTCAGCCAATATGCCTGCCAGCCGCGCGGGTTTGGGAAACCGATCTTGAATGGAGACGTCATATTGGCTTGCACCAAAATATAGTTACTCCCCCAATACACGTTCGGGCTGGTCATATCAGTGTAGGGCCATAACATCAAAGTGCGGTTCGGGAGAACACCCGTATCTATTTTGATCTGAGGGAATATTGCTGTGCCACCCGTCTTGAGTTGTGTGATTGCCCAGGGAGCGCAGGTCACATCCCAAAGTCCGTGATTGGTAATGCGATGCGTCAGGACGACTTGAGCAGAATCAGCCGCCAGCTGAATCTCAATTGATTTTTGCAGACCAGTTTTGGGTTCGGTCTGTTGCGTGGCTTTTAATCCATTTTGAAATGTGGAAATCTCAACCGCCGAATCATCCGGCAGATAAGTGCGGGCTGGTTCCTCGGGCGCGTGCCAGAGACGGTGCCCGCCATAGAAATGGAATGTCCCTGTGCCGGGACATTCCGTCACAAAGTCTGGCAGTTCAGCCAACAGGTTTTCACCATCTGAAAATTGGAGGGAAAGGATTCGAGGTCCAATGGATTGTGTAACGAGTAATTTCAAAGTCTCATTTTCCAACGAGACGCATTCCTGTCCGAGAAATTTTGTTGTTATCATAATTCCCAACATAAAAAAGTGACAGTCTCTTGAGAAGAAACTGCCACTTTAATGATTAGCGATTCTTCTTGAAGTAAGCATCTGAAGCCAGATTGGTTGTGAAAATAGGCAGGTAAATAGATTAATGTGCTCTGTTACGAGTGGCTACATCGAAGATCACTGCGGCGGCAAGGACGGCCCCTCTCGCCATGTATTGGTAGGATATGCCAATGCCCATCAGGTTCATGCCGCTTGTCAGTGACAACATCACCAATGCGCCAATGATCGACCCAGCCACCTTTCCGATACCGCCCGCGGGGGATACACCGCCAATGAAAGCCGCTGCAATAGCATCGAGTTCCCATAATTGACCCGCTGTTGTCGTGGCGGATTGCAAGCGGGATGCAAACAAAATGCCCGACAGAGCAGATAACATACCCATCGAACCGAAAACTATATAAGTAATATTCTTTACATTGATGCCGCTCAACTCAGCTGCTTCGGGGTTTCCGCCAACAGCATAAATATGCCTGCCAAGCACAGTTTGTGTTGTAATGAAATGATAAATTACAACGACTATCAATACCACTACAGCTGTCCAGGAGAGTCCCTGGTATCCTGCGAGCAGCCAGGTAATGCCGCCGATCACAGCCGATATGAATATCAGTTTAATGACGAACATCTCTATCGGTAATACTTCAAAGTTATAGGCTTGTTTCTTTTTGCGGCTGTTGATTTCGCTGATGATAAGTAAAATAATAGCGATTACACCGATGATCAGAGTCAATTTATGTACGCCTGGTAAAATCCCAATATCCGGAATGTCGGGAATAAAACCGTTTCCAATGGCGTTAAAAGTTTTGTCGGGGATAATGATCGTGCCGGTACTTTCCGTCACAACCAGGATAGCTCCTCTGTAAATCAACCATCCAGCTAGTGTTGCAACAAAGGCGGGAATTTTCATCTGTGCCACCAGGAAAGCGGTGATTGTCCCAGCCAGGATCCCGAGCACTAGGGTGAAAGGTATTGCCAAATAGACAGGCAGATTCCACTTTACCATGGCAATGGCGGCGATGGCGCCGAGAAAACCGCCAAGAAAACCGACTGAAAGATCAATATGTCTGATCACGATGACCAGTGTCATGCCGACAGCTAAAACTGCTATGTAGCCCGTTTGATTCACCAGGTTGACGATGTTCCTTGACGAAATGAATGTACCTTTCGTTGTGATTGTAAAGATCGTCATAATGATGAACAGGGCAATATACATGCCATATTCACGGATATTCTGCTGCAATAATTTTCGTGCATTTTGTAAAAATGACATTTGAAAACTCCTTAGTAATTGGTTGCTAAGTGCATGATTTTTTCCTGAGTTGCATCAACAATTGCTAATTCACCCGCAATTTTTCCTGAGGAAACAACATAAATCCTGTCGCTCATCCCCAGGATCTCTGGCAGTTCAGATGAGATCATAATAATGCTCATGCCTTGTTCCACCAGTCTTGTCATGATCGTATAAATTTCATACTTTGCGCCAACATCAATGCCCCGCGTTGGCTCATCCAAAATTAACAAGTTTGGTTTGACGAACAGCCATTTACCAAGAGATACTTTTTGTTGGTTGCCGCCGCTGAGGTTTGAAACAATCTGTTCCACGCTGGGTGTTTTGATATTTAAGGAGACTCTGTACTCGTTTGCAACTTTAACTTCTGAATTGTCGTTGACTATCCCTCGCTGTGCGATTTCCTTCAAATTTGCGATGGTGATGTTTTGTTTTACATCCTGGATTAAGATTAAGCCATCGCCTTTTCTGTCTTCAGTGACATAAGCAACGCCCGCCTTGATTGCGTCCTGCGGATGTTCAAAGCGTTTCTTGCTTCCCAGAATAGATATTTCACCGCTAATGTTATAACCATCAGGATTTCCAAATATGCTCAAGGCAAGTTCCGTACGCCCAGAGCCCATCAAACCTGAGAACCCAACGATCTCACCTCTATTCACATGAAAGCTAATATCCTTGAGAATACTTCTTCCGAGCGCGGGGTCGTAGGCAGTCCAGTTTTCAACATTTAGCACATTTCCCCCGATCTGATGGTTTTCTCTTTTTGGGTAGATATTATCGATCTCGCGTCCCACCATGTGCTTTATCAATACGTTTTCGGATACTTCACCTTTTTGCGCTTCCAAAGTGCATATTGTCTGTCCATCGCGTAATACTGTAACTGAATCCGCGATCTCTATTACCTCTTTTAATTTGTGAGAAATCAATATACAGGTAACACCGTGATTTTTTAATTCGCGTAAAAGGTTTAGTAGATTTTCACTATCATCTTCATTTAACGCTGCGGTGGGTTCGTCCAGGATTAATAGTTTAACATCTTTGCTGAGCGCTTTGGCAATTTCAACCAATTGCCTTTTCCCCACTCCCAGATCCCTTACTTTTTCGGCGAGGTTTACATTGAGTTTTACTTTCTTCAACATTTCACCTGCGCGTTTGATGGTTTCGTTCCAATCAATAAACATGCCATTTTTGATCTCATGGCCAAGGAATATATTTTCATATACAGTCATTTCGGGAACAAGCGCAAGTTCCTGATAAATAATGGAAATGCCAGATTTTTCGCTGTCGCTAATCCCCCTGAATTTCTGCACTTCGCCTCCGAAAAGGATTTCGCCTTCGTAACTACCATGCGGATATACCCCGCTCAATACTTTCATCAAAGTGGATTTGCCTGCGCCGTTCTCACCAACGAGACAATGAATCTCACCATCAGCCACCCTGAAACTGACGTTGTTCAATGCCTTCACGCCGGGGAACTCCTTGGTAATATTTTTCATTTCGAGGATGGGGGTAGTCATGGCAACTCCAACTCAGGGGATATTCAAGTTTTACAGAATTATACAGGAATAGTGATGGATTTCTCCATCACTATTCCTGTAATTTATTGAACTATCTTCTTACGGAAGGCCAGTGAAATCACTGGCGGGCCAGTAACTGGAGTCGATCACCGCTTCCTTGACATTGGCTTGATCAACAGATATCACCTCAGATGGCTTGGCGGGAACGTCAATCTTGCCGTTGTTATAGGTGTTAGTTTTTGGGGGGGTCTTGCCTTCAAGATAGGCGACAGCTGCACTAATGGCATCATCAACTAATGTGCGGACATCCTTCAAAACGGTCATAGACTGCTTACCGTCAATGATGTACTGGATGGAAGGCTTCTCAGCATCCTGACCAGTCACCACATAACTGGTGACATCACTATCAACCGCGAAGGTATCCGCGATGGCGCGGGCAGTGCCATCATTGGGGGCAAGGATGAAGACATCACCCTTGTCAGCGGCACCAGCAGAAGTCAAGTTGGACTCAGCCAGATTCTTAGCTACATCAGGTTTCCAGTCGGTGGTTACCTGACCGATGATCTTGCCCATCTCATCACGTGTAAGAGTCGCCTTATCCTGCAAGGCAATTGCTTCGCTGGAGTTCTTGATCACAAAAGTGCCATCGGCGATCTTGGGCTGCAGAACATTCCAGGCACCCTCGAAAAACAGGAACGCATTGTTATCAGAAGCCGCGCCAGCATACAGGTAAAGCGGGTTGCCGGAACCAGAGGCTTTATCAACCAGATATTGCGCTTGAGCGGCGCCTACTGCGACACTATCGAAGGTTACATAGTAGTCCACTGCATCAGTTTCGCGAATCAAACGGTCATAAGAAATGACCTTCACGCCTGCAGCTCGAGCTGCATCCGCCGCAGCGGCAGCGGCAGTTCCATCCTGCGGACAGATGATGAGCACTTTGATACCCTTGGTGATCAGCGATTCCACATTCGCCTTTTCCTTGGCAGAATCACCTTGGCTGAACAGGATTTCCACATCATAGCCAGCAGCTGTCAGAGCTTCCTTGAACCGGGTCTCATCCTGGATCCAGCGTGGTTCATCTTTCGTCGGAAGTACAATACCCACTGAAAGTTTGGTTTCTGATGCGGTTGGTGTACCGCCACCGCAGGCGGCAAGTGCCATGGAGGCAATCACCAAAATGCTGAATAGTGCAAACAACCTTTTATTCATTCTTCTCTCCTATAATAATTTGTTTCTTGATGGTTAACGACATTTATACTGAATTAAAAGTTTACAAGCCAGTGCAATCACCTCCTTTCAAAATGTATATATGAAAAATAGCGAAGTATTTACGTTCCAAGTGAACGCAAATACTTCGCTAATAACATAACTAATACGCATAAATCTCACGAGTAGTTCCATAAAGAATTAATCAAGGAAACTCACCTTCGAAACTTTCGAATTTACAGCGTTAATGTCAAGTTGTATTTGAACTGTTTTTTTATTTGTTTAAATTAAAGTAATAAGCAATAAAACAGATATTCAAAAACAAGGCGGAGCAAAATGGCATTTTATTTTTGGCATGAAACCGACATTACAACTTTCTGTAAGAGTATATTGTGGTTCAAGAAAGCTGTGTACCTCCTAACCCCCCTTTTGCGAACGTAATACCCCCTTTTTTATTAGGGGAAAACCCTTAATTCACCTTTGAACTACCTAAATTCCTGGAAAATGCCCCCCGATCAATAATTTAAACTGAAATAAGTGGGTATGGACTGGGAATCTCCACCTGAAGGATCGTACCGTTTCCTTTTAAAGATTCTATGTGCATGAATCCACCTAGCAGGGCCACACGCTCACTTATGCCCACCAGTCCGAAGTGCTTATTTATTGAAAGAGAGGCCAAATCTGTTGGGACCGGTAGACCCTGTCCATCATCTTCCAGACGTACCAACAAGTTGGTTGATGACGTGCGTTGCAGGGAAAGCCTGACGTGATGAGCGACTGCATGCTTACGGATATTGTTTAACCCCTCCTGGACAATGCGAAACACAGATAATTCAATCGTTTCGGGTAAACGCCCCAATGCAGGGTCAATTTCCAGTTGAATCTGAATATCGTTCCTTTCAGCCCATTCATGAGCAAGAGAATCGATCGCGGCTGTCAGCCCATGATGATCAATCGTCGGTGGACGTAAATCACTACACATCTGTCGCAATTCCCCAACCAGATTTCGAATTCCATGACGGATGGCAGCTACATCGTGGCGTAACACTGAGGACTTTTCGAGATCCTCAATTTCCTCAAGGTGGTAACTTAGGCCCAAGAGGTCTTGAATAACCTGATCATGCAATTCCCGCGCAAGTACTTTACGCTCGTCCTCGCGTTCGGTAATTAACCGTCGCTGGGTGGCTTGGAGGGCTGCATTTAATTGATCGAGAGCGACGAGTTGATTACCAAGACGCTCGACCAATTGTCGGTTTTGGGAGTTACGGACTTCCAGGCTTTCTTTCAGGGATACCTGGGTTCGGCGTAACTCCTCGGATTGTTGTTGAGCAGAATGGTAACTTTCCAATGCCCAAATAAGAGGTGAGACCTGTTCCTGTCGGGATGATCCTACAATTAACTCAACAATTTCACGCGGTGTAGATTCAGCCGTTCGACGGTCAGCAACTAATCTGCCCTCATACAAAACGATAATTCTGTCTGTCACAGTGAACAAGTGCTTGAGGTCGTCACTACTGATAATAATGGATATGCCTTGAGCTGCCAACTTTTTGATTTTATCCAATAGGATTTTTTGACGCTTGAAACTTAATATCGGGATAATATCGTCCAGAAGCAATAGACGGCATGATCTGTATAGCGTACGAAGCAAAATAATCAACTGCCGCTGTTCATCTGAGAGGTTGCGGACGTGTTCATGTGCCAGGTCCGGCGATAGATCGAATTCAACCAATAACTCCCGTGCGATGTCGACCATACGATCCCAATCGATGATCCCGAACCCGGAATTTTTTTTTATTTCACGACCTAATAGAATGTTCTCGGTTACATTGAACTGTTCCACCAAACCGGAAGTTCTTCGTGTAGTTCCGACACCTGAATCACTATCGGTGAGGATATTGACGGAGAAGTCGAGCCAATTTATTAAACCGGATGTCTGGTACACGGTCTCAATTCCGAACTTTTGCGCGTGAAGGCGATTTGAAAATCGCAGAGGCATTCCATCAAAATGAATACTCCCTGATGATGGAGGCATGGCACCATTTAGCAGGTGGAATAATGTTGACTTTCCAGCGCCCTGCCGACCAACCAGCCCTATTACCTCACCTCGCGCAAGCGAGAAAGATACATCTTTCAAAACGGGCAGGCGGTCAAAATTTTTTGATAAATTTTCCACGCGCAACAGGGATTCGACCATAAACTTATTTTAACCTGAATCCTTTGAAATTGGCTGAATGAGCTACCATCAAAGAAAATGCCTGCATCACAAAATCAGGTACTAGTCAGTTACTGTCAGTTACGGCATAATAGCTTTATGCCGCCCATACGAGTTTTGTTGGCTGATGACCACACTGTGGTCCGAGCCGGTTTACGTAATGCTCTTGAAATCTTGCCCAATTTGGAAATATCAGGTGAAGTTGGAAATGGCCGTGAATTAATGGAGGCGTTGACTCTCATCAACCCTGACCTGTTGGTTATGGATGTCAGCATGCCTGACTTCGAACCGATTTCGGCGGTTCAGAAAATAAAGGCCGAATATCCTAATATAAAAATATTAGTAGTCAGCGCGTACAATGATGAATCCTATGTAGTGGGGTTACTAAGAGCTGGTGCAAATGGTTATCATATGAAGGATCAACCTTTGGCCGATCTGCAATTGGCGACACAAAGGGTCTTGAATGGAGAGCGCTGGATTTCTGGCAGTCTGATTGACCTGCTTACAAGCCGCCGCCCAACATCCTCGCTCACTACTACTCCCTGGCTGACTCGCCGACAACGCGAATTGTTGCGGCTGATTGCTCAGGGTACAGATAATCGCAATATTGCATTAACTTTGGATTTGAGCGTCAAGACTGTTGAAAACCACCTGACCGCTTTGTATCGTGTATTGGGCGTTGACAGCAGAATCAAAGCATTGAACTATGCATTACGTAACCCTGATATATTAGCTTCAAGTGGACAGGAGATGCGTGAACTGGGGCCTGCCCAGATCGAATCTGCTCTTACAGTTTTGGTTGTGGATGATAATGCGCGGTATCGCCAGCAACTCAAACAATTGATTGGAAAGATCCATACTTCATCGCTTTTATACGAAGCCAAAAATGCATCTGAAGCCTTGAATTTGGGAAAACAGATCAAACCTCAACTTGCTTTTATCGATATAGTTCTGGAGGAAGAAGATGGGATTTTGTGTGCACGTCGATTCCGCATCATCTCTCCTCAAACACGCATTTTTATCATAAGCGCATACCCGGACCGCGAGTTCCATAAACAGGCTATGTCCGCGGGAGTTGTCGCATTTTTGGATAAAAAAAATATCGACATGGCTTCCATGCGGCAGGTCATTGAAGACGCTTTGAGATAACCAATCAAACTGACTCTTGAAATCACAGAATGCGCAGAGAAAATCGCTGTGCATTCTGTGCCTGGCATGATGCAGGTTGAGTCAACAATGCCATCCCTGCGCTTAGGGCAGGTGTCGAACCTACTGCCAAATTCAAATCCACATCACCGCACGCCGAGTAAAACTTCCACGGTTAACTGATCAAGCCGCTCATACTTCAATCCGCGTCCTGCAATGGTGGAACGGTCGAACGCTTGGGCTTTGAGGGTATTCGCTTTTTCGGTGGAGTATTTGCCGAAGTATTTATCCATCGAGCCGTCACTGGCGTTAATCTCAGTCAACAGAGACTGCACTTCCTTGTCCGCATTCCATTGGGTGGCTTTTTCCTTCAAGATCAAATAGGTGCGCATACAGCCGCGTGCGAAATCTTTCACGCCTTCGTAATCTTCGGTGCGATAGGCATGCGCATCGAAGTGACGACTTGCATCGTATTTATTATCTTCGAGCAATTTCACAAGGAAGAATGCACTCTTGAGATTGACTGCGCCAAAGCGGAAGTCTTGATCATAGCGACCGAAAGCCTGATCGTTCAGGTCAATATGAAATAATTTTCCTGCTTCCATGGCCTGCGCCACACCATGGACAAAATTGAGTCCCGCCATGCTTTCATGAGCCACTTCGGGATTCACGCCCACCATATCAGGATGATCAAGCGTATTGATGAATGCCAGCATATGACCCGTGGTGGAGTTGTAAATATCGCCGCGTGGTTCATTGGGCTTGGCCTCGAGTGCGAATTTCAAATCATACTTTTTATCGTTCACGTATTCGCAGAGGAAATTCATGGCTTCGCGCGAACGTTTGATGGCTGTGATTGGGTCCTTGGTAGCATCGCTTTCCGTCCCTTCGCGCCCACCCCAGAAGACGTAGATCTTCGCGCCGAGTTCAACACCGAGGTCAATCGCGTTCATTGTCTTTTGCAAGGCATACGCACGGACTTTGGA
>Ga0180068_1000109_pt1 | contig 9952 bp, 10 predicted proteins | sample EasRivERM_16_10D_FD_121790 | JGI IMG/M metagenome (GOLD analysis project Ga0180068, IMG submission 121790) | Soil microbial communities from meander-bound floodplain in the East River, Colorado, USA - East River metaG ERMLT231A'_16_10D | ecosystem: Environmental > Terrestrial > Soil > Floodplain ... | reverse complement strand
GCGTGCTGGAGCTTCCGGTAGTATTCCGGGTCTTCGGTCAGGTGATCGGCGGCGATTTCCTCTGCGACGTGTGGATCGTTGGTGTGCTCCATTTCAACCTTGGTGCCGACGGCCAACTGTTCACGGTCGATGCGGCCCCAGCGATGGTTGTCAGGTGCCCTGCCGCCGGGGATGTCGTCTTCGAGCAGCTTGGAGATGACACGGCGTGCGCGGCTTTCCGTGGCGGCGCGTTTCATCAGGTGTCGAGAAGTTTGCGGACAATACTTTCCGCCGTGGGCTTCTTCTCGTCCTTCTTGGACGCATCGGCGTCGTCGGCCTTCTTGCCGAGCTTGCCTTTGTTTTTGCAGAAGCCACACGTGCATCCAGCTTTGTGTCCCCGTTCGTTGAGTGTGCGCATACACCGTAACTACGGTCTTCGATTTTCGCGGCGTGGTTTACCCGGAATGGCAGACGGGCCTGCTTCAGAAGCAGTGAGCCTTGGTGGTTCAAGTCCACTCGCCGCGACCATCTCTTTTGCCGCTGTGGCTAACGACGAATGGCAGAGTCACGTGACTTAGGATCACGAAACCTTGGTGGTTCAATTCCACTCAGCGGCACCATTTTGCGGGTGTGGTTTACCACGAATGGCAGAGTGGCCGCCCTTAAAGCGCGTGAGCCTTGCTGGTTCAAATCCAGTCACCCGCACCAATTTATCGCGGCGTGGATTACCACGAATGGCAGAGTGGCCAAGCTCAAACCTTGTGATCCTTGCTGGTTCAATTCCAGTCGCCGCGACCAAAAAATTCTTGTTGACCGTGGGTGAGCGAATGGATACTGTATACGAAGTTCATTGAATCACGAGTCGCCGCACGTCGGTTATCATACATGGAAACCACAGACCAGTTCGCTGGTCGCGCTGTCCAGCACAACCCATAAGCTACAGCGCAACTACCGCAGTGGCACTTCCGGTCGGCCCGTCTCCGGGTGGTAAATCAGGGGAGAACGGCTGGAGAACCCCGGTGTTAAAATGCCGGTTTTCGATGCGCAAACTTTATTCGTGTTTCGTTGAACGATCTTTGATTTTGCGTGGGTAGCTCAGTGAAAGAGCACCAGCGTTAAGCGGGGAGCTTGCTCCAGCGCAGCGCAGGGGGTCGCTGGTTCAAGTCCAGCCCCATGCACCATTTTCGCGGGATGGCGCAGTCTGGCAGCGCGGAAGGCTCATAACCTTCAGGTCGTTGGTTCGAGTCCAACTCCCGCAACCATTTGGGTGTATAGTCCGGTTAATTGTGTCGGCCCGTATGACCGACTGGTGGATGGCTGCACTGTTTTTGGTGCGTCCTCACTGCCCGGCGGCTGGCTGCTCCGGGCAGTTCTTTTCGGCACCGGCTGTTGGAAGGACAGCAAGCGCGAAGAATTCGCCGGGGTTCCCCCGGTCGACCGAGACGCTGCTAGAAAACCACTCGGCGCGTGAAAACCGGCCAATGGGCGGTGCCACTTTGATCTTTGAATTTGGGCGCGTACTGGTTTCGATTTGATTCTGGAGCCAACGCCGACATGCCGAGGATGACAGTTGGCCTCGTTAATCCGTCTGTCAAAACTCAAATGCTACTGAAGCAAATGAAACGGACAGTGGCCTCGACGCCCTGCTCGCACAGGCTGCGGACATCATGAATAATGCTGACGCTGTTCTGCGGGACGCGGGATACGTTGAAGCGGCTGACCTCGTGGAAGTCTAATCTGACCTCCCCGTTCACCGCGTGACGCCTGCTAGGGCGAGCGAACGACATCAGCAGGCTAGTGTGGGTGCCGAGCACAGTCGGCGCTAGTGCCGGTCACACCGGAAAGCAGCCGTAGTAACAGTCGCCAGTCTGACTGCGGTTGTAAACAAAGCTGGAGAAGCATGTGCATGGTGCGGTGAAAGAGGCAAAGACGCGAGTTCAACTCTCGCCGCGTCCACCAATTTGTATCAACTGGCTTGTGCTGCTGATTTTTAGGTCGGCAAATCGAGTCAGGGGATCGGCAGCCAGATAGAAAGACGCTGCAAATCTAAACGACGGCAGTGGACTGAGCAGAAAATCGCAGAAGGCGGCAGACGCTTGAACCGTAGCCGTATTCTGAGGTAGAAAGCACGTGAAATCCTTCAACTGGCTGTTAAATTCAGCGGGCCGAAGATCGAGGCTTATCATAATGGTTCTAAGGTAGTGGAAGTCCGGTGACGGACAACGCGAGTGCGACTGGCGACTTCGGTGGTCAGCAGCACGTTTCGATGGCGGTCAGCCGGGTCACACCGGCCCCGTACAGAAAGCCGTAACGGCCTTGCTCGAACTCTTGTCCGCTTTCGTATGTAAGGTATGAGAAAACTTGCCGCTTTGGCTGCGTGCTTTGCGCTCGCAGGATCACTGGTGGCTCACGACATAACGCTGACATGGAACCCAGCGAGCGGGGATGTTGCAGGCTATCGAGTTTACTACGCGCCGGTCGGTCAGTCGCTTACCAATGTCTGGTTGGTTGGAGTCACCAATCTGACGACGATCACCAACCTCGTCTCGGCGACGAATCTTCAGTATCGGTTTTCCTGTGTTGCTTTTGATGGTGCGGGTGTGGAAAGCGATCCGTCGCTGGAGTTGATTACCGTCATCACACCGCACGCAGTCAAGAACCCGCGCTTCGTGGGGCGCAGCAGCCAGTCATTCATGCTGACGTGGACGCCTTCCGATGAAGCGGATGCCGCCACGTATCGGATTACTTATGGCACCGTGATGCCGTGGACGACTAACACTGTGCCCGTTGCCCATCCAGCCAACACGGTCACGATCTCAGGCGGGCTGGTTCAGGGAACTGATTACTATTTCGATTTTACGGTCGTCAACGGCGCAGGTGTGGAGTCGTTGCCGAAATACCAGTTGCGGGAAAAGCTGCTGCCGGGTGGGCTGCCGGACTTGAGTGTCGACGTTCTGGTACATTGAATTTGCGGGTCGAAGCATGTTGGTTATCCATAAACCTCGTGGCCGGGTTCAAATCCCGGCGGGTGCGCAAGCGCTCGTGATGTAGTGGTAGCATAGAGGTTGGCGAAAGCCATCTCCGACGGCAATCCTTACCCGCATCTTTTTCCGCTCTCCTGTTGACAGGAGAGTCTTTTTGTATACACTTCCTTTACTTTCTATGGGCCGTCAACTTGCCCGTAGACAGTTCAACACAGATCAGGCCGAGATGCAGGCAACGGCCAAGGGTGTGAATCCCGTCACGCGGTAGTTGAGCGCGATTGCCAATCAACACATGGCTAAGATGAATGTATCGCAGTTCGATACCCGGTCGGCGCGGCGCAGCCGGACTCTCCCAGTTCAGACCCCGATTCCCGACAAGGGTCAGGTCTTGAACAGCACGGGTGGATACGTCTGGCAGGTCAACGACTGGGATCGCTTGACGAGGTTCCTTGTTCTCGGCACCGAGGGCGGAACCTATTACGTTGCCGAGCAGGACTTGCTCAAGGGCAACCACGGTGCCGTCACCAACTGTCTGGCGGCTGATCCGGCTCGCACGGTTCAGTTGATCGTGGACATCAGCACGCAGGGCCGGGCGTACCGGCAGGAGCCTGCGTTGTTCGCGCTCGCACTGGCTGCGGCCAGCAAGGACGCGGAGACGCGCAAGCTGGCGCTGGCGGCGGTGCCCAAGGTCTGCCGGATTGGCACGCACCTGTACCACTTCGCGGATTACGTCACCAAGATGCGCGGCCTTGGCCGTGGCTTGCGGACGGCGTTCGCCGATTGGTTCACCGACAAGACGCCGGAGAAGCTGGCGTATCAGGCGGTGAAGTACCAGCAGCGGGATGGCTGGAGCGCACGCGACATGCTGCGCTTGGCACACCCGCACGCATCGACTCCTGAGCAGGAGGCGGTGTTCCGCTGGATCGTCGGTGGTCTGGAGGCAACCGGCACGCGGGCGGTCAACCGGAAGGCCGGTGTGAAGAACTACCCGGATGTGCGCGAGCACCTGCCGGAGTTCATCGCCGCCTTCGAGAAGGCCAAGACGGCTTCCGAAAAGGAACTCGTCAGCCTGATCGTCCAGCACAACCTGCCCCGTGAGGCAGTCCCGACTGAGAAGCTGAACAGCGTCGAGGTCTGGGAGGCATTGCTCATGCACATGCCGCTGACGGCCATGATCCGCAACTTGGCGAAGATGACGGCCATCGGCCTCGTCAAGCCGATGTCGGCGGCGCAGAAGCTCGTCAGCAAGCGGCTGAAGGACGCAGAGTACCTGCGCAAGTCGCGGGTTCACCCGATGCAGGTCTTGGTTGCGACCAAGATTTACGCACAGGGGCGCGGTGATAAGGGCAGCCTGACGTGGACTCCGGTTCCGGCAGTGCTGGGCGCGTTGGAGGAAGCGTTCTACGGAACGTTCCCGAACGTAAAGCCCTGTGGCAAGCCCCTGCTGATCGCGCTGGACGTGTCCGGCTCAATGAGCAGCAGCATGGCTGGAGCGACCCCGCTCCGGGCGTGTGAGGCAACCGCCGCGTTGTCGCTGGTTCACGCGAACGTCGAGGAAGACTACCACGTCTTCGGTTTTGCGGATTCGTTCCGTGATCTCGGCATTCGGAAGGGCATGACGCTCGTTGAGGCAACTCGCCGGGCCGTGCAGAACAACTTCGGTTCGACCAACATCTCGTTGGCAATCGAGTACGCGCTCAAGAACGGCATCGACGCTGGGGGCTTCATCGTCATGACCGACAATGAGTGCAACAGTGGCCGCCACGTCAACCTCGCGCTGCGTGAGTACCGCGAGCGGAAGGTGGCAGATGCCCGGCTGGTCGTCGTCGCAACCACGTCGACTGGCTACACGGTCAACGACCCGAACGACAAGTTCGGTCTGGACGTGGTTGGTTTCGACCCGGTAACTCCGAGCGTCGTGGCCGACTTCATCCGGGGTGAGCAGCCGACTGCTCCCGTGGAGACTGAGGATTAAAGGTTGACACTACTCACAGGGATAGGCCGGTATGATCCGGTCTATCCCTTTCATTTTCGGAGGGTTGGCCGAGTGCTAAGGCATCTGCTTGCTAGGCAGTAGTCGGGGTAACACCCGCACAGGTTGAATCCCTGTACCCTCCGCCATTTCATCCAGATTGTGGGACGCGGCGTTGAGCGCCCATTTCTCCCACAGTTCAATCGGCGGCAGCCAGAACCAGCCGCCGTCGTCATTGCCCGCCTTGATGGCGGTGCCTGCGTCTTCGAGGGCGGCGGTCAGCAGGCAGATCAGCGCGGCCCGCATCTCATGGTCTTTTTCAGCCACGATGCGTTTGAACACGTGCTCCGGCAGCTTCATGTAGCCGCGCAGGAACATGATCTTTTCGTAGGCGTGGTCGTAGAGCCAGTCGAACTTCTGGCCCCGGCGGAGCGCGGGTATCCTGTTGTAATCTTCTTCGCGCACCATCACGCCGAGGAACAGGTTCGGGAATGCTTCGATGGTATGGCTTTTGTAAACACTGAACTGACGGCTGGCTTCGGTGGTGGCTTCGCGAAGCGCCAGCCCGGTACCAAAGTGACTCAGGCCCGGTTTGCAGCGGCGGCTGAACAGGCCGCGAGAGAAGAATTTTTCGCACAGACGGACAGTGAGTGGATCGGCTCCAGTTGGGATCAGTGGGCCATCGAAGGCCGTGACTGAAGGTGAAAAACCTTCAGGGATTAAACGTTTACGATCTACTTCTGTGGAGTTGGCGCGGTAAACCGTCAGGTCATCGCCGCGTACGAAGGCGATGCCCGTGCTTTTTTGGACTTTGGAAAATCCAACGTCAACTCCAAGTAGTTCCACATTGGAAAGAACAGTTTTCAGGGCTTGTAGCTCAACGTAGAGCGTCGGCCTCATAAGCCGGGGGTTCTCGGTTCAAGTCCGGGCAGGCCCACCATTTTTGCGCGTGTGGTTAAGAGGGAATGGCAGACCCCACAGGTCGAGAGCCTGTGAGCCTTGGTGGTTCGAGTCCACTCACGCGCACCACTTTTTGCGCTCGTAACTCAACTGGCAGAGTAGCTGGCTTTTAACCAGCAAGTTGTCGGATCGTCCCCGACCGAGCGCACCATTTTCATTGCCGTGTGGCGTAATCGGTAGCGCAGCCGCCTTTGAAGCGGAAGGTTGTTGGATCGTTCCCAACCACGGCAGCCACTTTGTAGTTACCATGATGACAGCACAGAACATCGTGCGGCACTTGCTCGAAGACGAGCCTCTGGATTCACTGGAGGGTGTGCCGGATTTCGACACGGTGCTCCAGCCCGGCACCCGCGAGAACCGTGAACACAAGCTGCGCCACGATCCACCACGCAGCCCGGATCAAGCGTGGGCGCGGGGCGTCAACTGGTACATCAAGCAGGGCAAGAAGTACACCTTCTCGATGGCGGAGCCGCAGCAGGGTGGCTACCCGCGCAAGTCGCATACGCTGGCGACCAATCGAAACTTGCGCCGAAAATCTTTCGGCTATAGAGATGTATACAGCACACGGGAGCGTGACTGGCCCTCCGGGGGCCGCGACGCCTTTTACAAGCGGCAGGATAAGGCGCGACTGGCACGGGAGCAGGCAGCGGAAGCGGAAGTTGACCGGCTGATCGGTTCAGGAATTTAATTGGCGAGTGGTGGAACTGGCTAACACGTCCGGCTCTGACCCGGAAGACTGTAGGATCGTACCCTACCTCGCCAGCCATTTACGATGAATGCACAGGAAACAGTGAAGCGGTTGCTGGAGGGCGACCCTGATGATCCGTCTACATTCATCAAGCACTATCAAGACGCGTGGGAGCGGGCTGATTTCAAGCAGGTCGAAGTGACCGTTACACCACAAGTTCGTGACATACTGTCTACGGTGCCCGGCTCCGCCGACGAGTACCGCAAATACGTTTGGAAAGAAGGCATCTTCTCGGTCGAGGCCACGGAGATCGGGCGTGGCGGTGGCTGGGAGATTTACGCCTTCATCAATAATGTCGCAGGCGACCCCGAAGCGAGATCACAGAGCGCGTATGCGCGGAAGGAGGCCAAGACAGAGCAGCGGGCTTTGTCGGTGGCGATGCGCTTGCGCAACGAACTGGAGAACTCGATGGCGGCCAAGCTCGTGCGATTGGGTTTCGTTGGCTGGCGCAATAACTGGCACAAAAATTCCATCAGCGTGAATCTCAAGCCGCAGACCAAGAAGCACGGCGCTTACGCGCACATCAAGCTGGAGATGAATTATCTGCCCAACGACGCGGCGATCAAAGCCCTGACGACGCTCAACAAAGTCGTCGGCAAGTTTTACCCGGAGGCTTAGAAGGGTTCGTTGTCGGTGACCGGCTGCTCTGGTTCCTCCGCCAGATCGTCAGTGTCCGCTGCACCACGCACATCCCGGCGTGTGTTGTCTGCGCCCTGATCGCTGTTTTCCGCGTGCGTGAGCACCCGAATGTTGCCGATGTGATAACCGTCGTTCCAGTCGATCCGGTCAATGGTGAGGTCGCCCGGTTTGTTGCCCCGGCGTTCCAAGTAGCCGGTCTTCAGGCAGAATGCTTTGAACTCGGCGATGGTCAGGCTGAAGGGCAGCTTGCGCTTGCGGGCGCTGTGCCGGAGCATGTTCAACACATACGTCCACGGACGGCGTTCCTTGAGCATCCGGGAGTGGCATTTCCAGCAGTGGTTAAGGAAGCCTTTGTATACAATGATCGTGCCGTCCGCCGCCTTGTAGGTGGTGGTCTTTTCCGCTTTGCGGTTTCGGCACCACTTCGTTTCACACTTTTCTTCTTTGGTTCGCGCTATTGGTGCTTTCTTCCAGCGTTTTCGATTGCGACGCCGCACGAACCTAAGAACACTTTGACAAGAACAAACACCCCCATGATCCTTATTTTATGATGGAACTGCTAAAGGCAAAGGTTCTGGTCATCAACAAGCAGTGGCAAGGCTACGAGGAAACTGATGTCCAGACCGCGTTGTGCGACATGTGCCGTGGTGCCTGCACAGGCATCGACACGGCAAACATGATCCCGGTGATGTGGGACGAGTGGATCAAGCTGCCGATTCGCGAGGGCGACCGGGCGATCCACACGCAGCACTTTGCTGTCCGCATCCCGACGGTCGTGTGCAAGGCGAAGTACGCCGAGATGCCGAAGCGCCGCCCGAAGTGGAGCAAGCGCGGCGTCGCGCAGCGGGACAAGTTCATCTGCCAGATCACGGGCAAGTACGCGCCAGACGGCAACGTCGACCACGTAGTCGCCCGGAGCCGTGGTGGACGTGACGCGTGGTCTAACACGGTGTGGGCCGACAAGAAGGTCAACACGAAGAAGGCCGACAAGTCCCTCAACGAGCTTGGCTGGAAGCTGCTCAAGCGCCCGGCGGAGCCGCCGCTGATCCCGATGATCCGGCTCATCAGGCCGAAGCACCCGGACTGGAATCCGTTCCTCTGTCTGGGCTAATCAGCCAATAACAGTTACGCGGTTGTAGACGTAAACAAGATTGTAGTTGCCAAACGTCTACAACCGCTCTACGTTTGGGGCATGAACGCTGACGTAAACAATCAGCAGCCCTGTACGTGCGAACTGTGCCAGCCAAACTGGCATCTGGGTCGTGGTGATGATGACTTCGAGGCGCAACCCGCCGAGGCTAAGGCCCGGCAGGTCACGCTCGAAGAAGTTCACGCCCGCAAGATGGCCAGCAACCAGTTTGCGAACGTGATGGCTAACTAGGCCGCCTGCTTCAGCAGGACAAGGTGAATAACTCGCTCGTCGAGTTCGACTACTTCTCCCACGTAACCTTCACCCGTCAGGCCCGTGATCTCAATTTTCGGTTCCCCATTGCTGGGGCGATGTTGCAGGATCAGGTTTGTCTTGAAGTCGATGCCCAGCACGCGGTTCACCTGTTTGATCGCGGCTTCGGGCTTGTAGTCGAACACGTTTTCGTCCCCATGATCGACGATGGAACTGCCAAGGCGCTTGACGGCGGCCTCGTGCAGAGCCTTCCACGACAGGTTGTGGTCGAAGAACTCGATGGTTTGCACCCCGGCGTGCGTGATGAGCGCCAGCCCGGCCTGATTGTCGACCATCTTGACCTTCGACAAGATGTCGTCGAAGTGCTTGGCGAACTCCGTGAAGCTGGAGTGCAGGTCGTCAGCTTTGGCTGACGTGAAGGCCGAAGCGTGCAGATCGGCGGTGATCGGCGGTTCTGCTGCGTCGCTGCCAATGAGGGAGGAGTACATGATGGAGTGATGCCCTTCTGCTCCTGCCGCACCGACGGCACCGACTGGCCCGGAGGCCATGCGCATCGCGCCGGTCATGTGTGAGGTTGGGCTTTGTTTGCCCATCTTGGCGTTCATGCTGGTGGTAGACTTCAGCACGTTCGACCACGTGGTGTGCTGGTCTTGGAACGCGTAGCCGTGCGAATAGTTGGCGCTGTCGAAGTCCAGCGGCGTGATGCCGCCATATTTTACGCCCGCATTGGGGCTGATGCCACGGGAGGCGTGAACACACCGGACGCCGAGCTTCGCCTTCTTGCCGGGGAAGATGACCGCGCTGCGTTGGAGTGCCCGCTCCTGCGTGCTGCCACGGAACAGGGTGCCGGAGCGGATGAACACGTTGGAGTCGGTTTGATTTTCCGCTTCCATCTCGTCGATCTTGCCGGTGTCGAACACCAGCACTTTCTCGGTTTCAGGAAACGTGATGTACTGCCGCGTCAGACTCGTGGCGCGGAGGATGGGAAGTACAACCGCGAGTGATTTTTCATCGACGCGGAGGGGTTTACCGAAGGAGTAACCGAGCTTTTGGTCGGTTACCGTTTGTAGCACTTTCAGCATAATTGCCTTTCTGTTGGCGTAATCGCCAACTGATGTTTACAACCAGCGTGATTGCTGGCTGCATCTTAACTACACAGGTAGTTAGAACAGAAAATGAAAGTTCCACATGGAACAGATTTGAGGGCAGCCCTTGTCGCGGGCCGCTTGCTCGAAGATGAAGGTTTGGATTTTTACAACATGCTTTCG
>Ga0180068_1000097_pt1 | contig 10312 bp, 9 predicted proteins | sample EasRivERM_16_10D_FD_121790 | JGI IMG/M metagenome (GOLD analysis project Ga0180068, IMG submission 121790) | Soil microbial communities from meander-bound floodplain in the East River, Colorado, USA - East River metaG ERMLT231A'_16_10D | ecosystem: Environmental > Terrestrial > Soil > Floodplain ... | reverse complement strand
TGGAAGGTTTCTGCTACTTGGGTTATAGTCGCCATGGGGATCCTTTTGTCATGTTTGGGCTTGAACACCACCATCATGCCAGAGAATCCCCTCTTTTACACCTTACGTTGATGCACATGGGCGACCGCAAGGATCGCCCCTACGAAAAATTAATATCCCAACACTTGTAGGAAATCGACCGTCATGCGCGCGGTGGCGCCCCAAAGTAATTCGCCATCGTATGGATGATAAGCGATGAGGCTCCGCTTCCTGCCCTGGACTTCGAACTGCCACCGGTTCGACGGGTTTGCCAGCCACCCAAGCGGAATCGTGAACACACGCGCCACTTCATGCTCGCCCAAACGAAAGACTGCGGGCCATTTGATGACCCCCACCACCGGCGTGACTCGGAAATATGAAATCGTGATCATGTTGGTTAATCGCCCTAAAACCTTTACATCATCGGGATTAATTCCGATCTCTTCATCGGCTTCGCGTAAAGCCGTTTGTTCAGGAGTAGTCTCACCTTCGTCACATGCACCACCAGGGAATGAGACCTGGCCTTTGTGTGATTCAACTTTATCTGTGCGGCGCGTAAAGAGTAAATGCCATTCATCGTCGTGCCACACCAATGGGACAAGGACTGCCGCGCATTTCAGGCGCGTTTCATCGGTGAGGTCAATTTCTGCGTAACCATCGGAGGATGGTCCCGCAGATTGGATGGCTTCTTGTAATTGCCTGGAGATGAAATCTTCTGTGAGTTGGATGGACATGTTCTGAGAATGGACAGTAAAGAATAAACGGACTCGAAGAAAGAGGGAAAGAAGAAAGGTCATTTCGTCATTGCGAGGTCTGGTGGTCGAGTAGCCTTGAGCGTTTGTTGCGAAAGGCGTATCGAGACCCGGCTCCTCGCAATGACGCGGTTATTAACTCTCTTCACGAACTGGGCTTCCACAATAACCACATTCCGCGGTGACATCGTCCAGCCATTCGACCTCATCAGGTTTCATTGCCGCGCCGCAGGATGGACAATGTGTTGGCAGGATCGGTTTTTGCGTTAGGGTTGCTTGTGTATCAAAAGTGGTTTTGGATGGCAAGAGTGTTTTCAATAATATCTCGATATCAACAACTTCGCTATTCAGTCCGCGCTCGTTAAGTTCGGCGATCACGCGCTGACCAGCATCCTGCAAGCGCTGAAATTGTTTGCGCTCAGCAAGGAGTTCGAGTCCGCGTTTGAGGGAGGGCATGCCTAATTTTGTCTGCCCGGCATAGATGCGGGCGCGCCCGGCTTGCAAATGAAAGAGTGGAGCGCGTGGTCCGCCGCGCGCATCCGCACCTTCGGCGATTCTTTCAAAGAGTTCACCCGCGCGTCCATATTCGCCTTTGCTGAAAGCGAAGTTAGCTTCCTGTAGAATCGGGGGAACTTCGTGGGCGAGCGTTTTTTGTATGTGACGACGGAACGTGCGGCGCATTAGATTTTCTCCTCATTGAGTTCAACGCCTACTTCTTTTGCCAGTTCTTTTCCGCGTGGATCATCGCTGGGTTCGATGCGTCTTGCGAAAACAAGGAAGCCTGTATGTGCGACCATTCTGTCGGTAGGGCGGATCTTAGTAGGTTCGGCCTGAAAATATCTCAACAAGATCTCACACACATTAATGAAGGCGAATCGTTCTCTTCGCAAAGAATATAAAGTTTTTTCCACTTGATTGAAGGTGGGGATCAGGCAACACAAGAATCCACCGGGCTTGAGCGCCTTGCGGACTTGGGCAGTGTAGTCATATGGATTCGGCAGGTCGAGGAAGAAGGAGTCGGCGTCAGTTTCGTCGAGGCCCTGTTGAATATCGCGCAGTTTGAAATCGACGCGCGAAGCGAGTCCGAAACGGGTCAGGTTTTTGCGCGCAAGGTTTTGATTATCCTGTTTGATTTCATACGAGACGACGCGTCCCTCAGGTCCAACTGCATAAGCCAACGCGGTCGTCATGGAACCTGAGCCTGTGCCTGCCTCCATCACGGTATGACCAGGACCTACGCCCATGGTGACGAGGATGAAGCCGATATCTTTTGGATAAAGGATCTGCGTGGTGCGCGGCAGGTCAATGAGGAGATCGGCGAGCGAGGGTTGTAATAAAAAGAAGGGCGAGCCGTTGTGGCTAAAGACTTGTGTGCCCCAGGTTTTTCCGATGAGGTCATCATGTTGGAGAATGCCGCGATGGGTTTCGAGTTTTGTGCCAGCTTGTAAGGGAACGATGAAGTGTTTGTGGCGCAGGCCAACCAGTTGGGCGAGGTCGCCATCGCGGGCGATGGATGTGTATGTGTTTACAGTCATATTGTTATGTTACCACGCTGGCATGAGACGAAGTGCGTCTATGGAGAAACGCTGCCAGTATTTTCAATCGGGTCATTGGCGTTTGTTTGATTGAGACTTTTGTTGCCGAGAATCAATATTATCAACAGAATGACAGCCAGGGCAATGGAAAAGGCAAATGTGAAAGGGGTCAATGAACTGAGCGGGCTGGAGGGGTCAAGTTCCTTTGCAAGCAGTGAATAGGAATACAGGATCGCGCTGGCGTTCCACATGCCGTGTAATGCAGAAGAAAAAAGATAGATGGCAAATAGTTTCAGATACTGATGCTTCTTCCATGCCAGTGCAATCCCCCAGCCCATCAACGCTGTGGATGTGATGTGGAGCAGGGTTGTGCCGATCCGGGTGATAAGCAGGGTTGCCCATCCGGCAGTCTGCCCGCTTGAGCCGATTGTTTCAATCAGCGAATATGCAGCTCCGCTGAGCGCGCCGAGGGCAAAACCCTGTGCGGGCGATTCGAGTTTGCTGGCAAAAACCCATACGCCGATCGGTTTCACCAGTTCTTCTGTGAAAGGCACGATGAGCGCAATAAAAGATAATACTGCGATGATCGAAGCTGGTTTTAATGCATAAGGGAGGATGAGATTGATGAGCGCCTGTGGATCATCTTGTGCAAGACTTATCTGATTTGTGAGAGTTACGATCTCATTCGACAACCCGGGTTGCGATATCAGATAAACTGCAAAGAGAATAATAAAGAATATGAGGACAAAAATTTCAATCATGAATAAAATTAGTGGACCAAGCGTCATACCCAGGCCGAAGATGCCCCACACTCGCCAGCGCGGACCAAGCTGAAGCCTGTGTGCGCCAAAACCAAAGATCAATCCAATTGGTAATGCCACAGCGGGAATCGTCAGTACGGGGAGAATCAACCAGTTTATATTTTTGTTTTCTGCGACGAGATATCCGAGCAGTAATACCAGACTCGCGCCAAACAGTAGACTCAATATATGCCAGCCTTTAAGTCGAATCTGGATTTGAAGATCTGCCAAAGCATGTTCACTGTATTTTTGAAAACATAAATAAGTGGCCACAAAAAGGAGCAGGGCTTCAAAGCCGAACCCGAAACCATAAATGGTTCCCTGGGCCTGGATCTCATTGCCCGAAATCAGTGGGAGAAACGCTGTAAAGGCCATTGAAATCGCAACGGCAAAGACCAACGCAGCACTCAGGAAAAGAATGAGTGAAATGAGAAGTGAGGGTATTGACCTATTGGCAGATTGCAAGTTATTTTTCCTCAATTGTTACTTCAAGCAGTTTATCGCCCGGTGGCGTATTCGCGCCGGGTTGTGCGTCGCGGGGAGCGAGCGATTCGAGTACATCCATACCGGTGAGCACTCGTCCAAAGATCGTGAATTTACCATCGAATTGCACGGCGGGCGCGTAAGTGATGAAGAATTGGCCTCCGCTGGTATCGGGTCCTGAGTTGACCATGGCAACCATGCCGGGACTTTCAAACGTCAGAGATGGAAGGATTTCCGTGATCAGATAATAGCCGGGGTTGCCTCTGCCTGTCCCGCTGGGGTCACCTGTTTGCGTGAAGAGTTTCGGGATGACACGATGAAATGTGATGTTATCGTACCAGCCGTTTTGAGCAAGAAAAATAAAAGAGTTCACGGTGTAAGGCGCTTTATCGGCCAGAAGTTCAATCACCACATCGCCTTTTTCTGTATGGAGTGTGGCAAGATATTGTTTGTTTGTTTTTACATTGAAGGGCGGGCAGGTTGTGAATTGGCGTTTACCAAGGATGATCAATTGGGCGATATCATTCAGGCTGGTGTAATCACGCGGACCCTGATACATATTTCCGTTGATTACAATGACGGGCGTGCCGGGTAGGTTGATCTTTGTTCCTGCGTCCCAGGCACTTTGGACTTTGGCGACGATATCTTCACGTGTCCGGTCGGATTTGAACCGCTCCACGTTCATTCCCAAAGCCGCAACCTGCGTGTTGACCCATTGGTTAAAATCCTCCACTGACATATTGACCCAGTTCGTTTGTTGCGCGAAGAGAAGATCGTGAAGTTCCCAAAATTTACCCTGCTCGCTCGCGGCTTCCACGGCGAGTGTGGCATAGGCGGATTTGTCATTCACAATGAATATGGGGAAAGGCCGGCTTACCAGGCGAATATTGTTGGGATTTTCTTCAAACAATTGTTTGGTCGCTTTTGCCAATTCAGAGGAGAGCGGGTCTTGATAGTCACTATAATCGATGATGGTGATGATAGCATCTTCCGGTCCACGGGTATGGTCTGCATTTGTAATGGGTGGGAAGATGGATGGTGTTTCAGATCCCGGTGTAGGTTCGGTGAGCAGGGTTTCACACGCGATCGGGGTGGGGATGATGATGTTTGTGGGTAGAACAAAATCAGTGGCAGGTATGGAGGTGTTCGTTGTTGAACAAGCAGTGATAATGGAAAGAAGAAAGAGGAAAAAGACGATTGTTTTGAATATTGAGGGTTTCATGGTTGTTATTGTTGAATGGCTTCCTGAAGTTGTTGGAATGAGGTCATCCAGCCGATGGTCTTGATGAAATCGGCGAGTGAGTCGCTTTGTTCGCGCAATGCGCGCACAGCCGGACCGACCGGGTCTTCGCCTGCCGCGCCGCCGGGCAGATCGGCATAGGCTCCGTGAAATGCAAAGTAGGCCTGGTTGAGTTTGCGAATCAAATATCCATTTTCCCAGAAGATCAAGCGGCGTTGTTCCATGTAGGCTTCAGCTTCCTCGATTTTGCCTTGAGCGAGGAGTTCATCTGCTTTGACGCGCGTCGTGTGCATTTCGGCGCGGAAGTCGAAGGGGGTGTCTTCGATGTATCCACTTGAGGGACGATAAGCTATATTGAATTGAAGCAGGTTCCGGCTTGAAGATGAAGCGAGCAATTCCGGGTAATATTTTTCCAGCACCAAATATCCCACTTCATCGCCGCTGATGCTGGCGGTCGTCTCGTTCATGGTGCGGGTTTCGGGCGTGGTGTCGTAGTTGAGGCCAAGCGGACGAATGTTCAAATAGTTGTGAGTCCATTCGTGGGCGATGACAGTGAGCATCCAGCGCAGGTCGGTGGTTTCCATCACCATAGTCGGGTAGACGCCGATGCCGCCAATTGGGACGATAAGCGTTGAAACGTTGAGGGAGCTGGCAACGTCATCTTCGAGTTTGATCTGCTGGTCGAGAGTCAATGACGGGAGGATGGAGATGTTGGTGGTTTGTTCAATATGTGCGCGGGGTGAAATGATGAGCGCAAGCGGTGTGGGGGAACTGCTGTACAGGAGAGGTGGCAGGGTTTGTCCGCCGGTGGTGAGACCGAGTTCGGCGAGCACATCATTGACCTGGTTTTGTAAAATGGATTCAGCGAAGGGTGCGAGCGCGGCTTGTCTTTCAACGAGTTCGTCACGTTGGGCGCGCAGATGTGCGCTGGTTGAATCTTTATCTGTAACGGCCGGGTCGGCAAAAATCTTCTCGATTTGAAATTCCGTTTGATTCAATTCGTCAGTTGTTCGCAGGTATTCGAAGACGATCTGTCTATTCGAGCCACGCTTGAAGATGTGGGGTGCATCGATCACGCTTTGATCTATTTTGCTCCAGATGGCATCCCAAACCCAGGTGGGGTAATCAAACTCGATGGCGCGGGTGTAACTGCGGGCTTGATCGATTTGACCTGTCAGGCGTGGTACATCACTTTGGATAAGCATGGCAAGGACAAGAATGGAAAAGACTTTATCAAATACCCATACTATTCTATGAAACATGTAGTGATTATAACCATAAACAAGTACTGCTCCATCGGATAGTGCCGATGGAGCAGTATGAAGTGCATATTTTTTATTCCCCTTCGGGTCTACATGGACCTCTGGCGAAAGTATTTTTAGCCGCAAATCTCACTGAGAATATAGGAAAAAACTACTTTTATCAGTGTCTTAAATTAATTTCCGATCATATCTATTTACTTTTCAGATATTCATCAATTGCCCAGGCGGCTTTTCGTCCGGCTACCATGGCAGTGACTACCAGGTCAGGTCCTGTTACACAATCGCCTCCTGAGAAGACACCCGGGCGGGATGTAGCGCCAGTCACTTTATCGGCTGTGACAAGACCCCAATCATGGATTTCAAGATTCGGCGTCGTTTTACCAATGATGGGATCGGGCCAATAGCCAAGCGCGAGAACGGCTGTATCACATGCTATGCTAAAGTTCGATCCCTCTATTGCGACCGGCTTGCGCCTGCCTTTTGCGTCGGGTTCACCCAGTTTCATTTCAAGACATTCCACTGCGGCAAGTCTTCCATTTTCGCCGGCGATGAATTTTACAGGTTGAGTCAGGAAGCGATATTTGGCGCCTTCCTCCCTGGCAAACTTGCGATCTTTTTTGCCGCCAGGCATTTCTTTCTCTGTGCGACGATAAAGACATGTCACCTCGTCGGAGCCAAGTCTTAACGACGTTCGTAAACAATCTGAGGCTGTGTCGCCGCCGCCAATGACGACAACGCGTTTGCCAATTTCAAGTGGTTTGTTCATGTCAGGCGGAAGGAGTTGCGGATCCACATTTCCGCGGATCAGGAAATCTGTCGCTTCGTAAACGCCGGGAAGGTCTGTTCCGGGTGTATCTTCCATCTTCGCGTCGATCTGAGATCCCACCCCGATGAAGACTGCATCAAAACCTTCGTTGAAAAGATCGTCAATGGTTTTATTTTTTCCGATATATGTATCGCCAACGAATTTGACACCTGCGCGTTCAAACTCTTCCCATTTTTCCAGCCACACATCTTTGGGAAGTTTGAAATTGGGAATTCCGTAGACCAACAGACCACCCGGCGTTGGCTTCGATTCAAAGATGGTTACTTCGTGTCCGCGCTGGACGAGTTGATCGGTACACCCCAAACCGGCAGGGCCAGCTCCGATGACAGCGACCCGTTTCCCAGTAGGTGGAGTGAGCGGAATAACGCGACCTTCATTGCGGCGTTTGTAATCCACGGTAAAGACCTCCAGTTCCCCGCACAGAACCGGTGTTTGTTGTTTGTTAAGTACACAGGAGCCCTGGCATAATGCCTCATGTGGACAAACGCGCCCGCAAATTTCAGGCAGTGAACTTGTCTGATGATAAAGGTTCGCGGCATCTGAAAAGCGTCCCAGTTCAATGAGCCACATTGCAGAAGGGATATCGTTATGGGTTGGGCAGGCTTTCATGCAGGGGGCAGGATCTGGGCAATGGATGCAGCGCGCCGCTTCCACCATGGCGCGCTCCGGGCTGAAATCTATAACCACATCTTCGAAATCGCAGGCTCGCAAATCGGGAGGCCGCAAGTCAAGATCGTAAAATGGCATATTGGCGCGGGCTTTGCGATCAATGGTCAGGTTTTCACTGGGTATAAACTGCATTAATGCCTCCGAGACTGTAGGAACATGGATTTCATTATCATGATACCTAAACACAAAACATGTCCACAGGCGTAAATGTCACCAAACTGGACGACAATCGTCACATTTATTTACACATTAGATATTTGTAAGCCTTCCCGTGAAATTCACCGTCAATTCATATTTGTGGTGTAGAATTTCCTCACATTAAATGAAAATTTTATGGAGGATCAATGCGAGTCTTTGTCAAAAAATATAGGGGTTTACTAATCTTTTTACTGATCTGCGCGATTGCGGCTACTGCTTATGCGTTCATACAGAGAGGCGGTGGTGATACAGCGAGTCAATTCGAAACAGTCAAGATCAAGCGCGGCGATCTGGTCGCGACGATTGGTGCGACCGGTACTGTCCGCGCAAAACAATCTGCAGTTCTGGTCTGGCAGGCGGCTGGTACAGTGGATACAGTCAATGTGAATGTCGGCGATAATGTTCCGGCAGGTTTTGTCATGTCGTTTTTATCCAAGACTTCCATGCCACAAAGCATCATTATGGCTGAGGCTGATCTGGCCAGTGCTCAAATCGCCCTCGATGAATTGCTCAACTCTGATACAGCCCGCGCGCAATCTGTGATCAATCTGCGCGATGCGCAGGCGGCATATGATCGTGCTGTGAATTATCGCAAGGAACTTAATGGCAGGATCCATATCAAGGAGATCGTTTATAAAACGGTCGGTAATCAGCAATACCCTGTTTTAAAGGAATATCGGGGCTATGCGGATGAGACCACCAAAGCCAAAGCGGATGAGAATGTTGTGCTTACCAAGGCAAAACTGGATGATGCCCAACGCGAGTTTGACCGCCTGAATGCGGGGAACCTTGTCGAGATCGCCGCCGCCCAATCACGTGTGGATGCGGCTCTTGCCACCCTCAACATGGCGCGCGTCATCGCGCCTTTTCCTGGCATTGTGACGGAGTCTCATATCCTGCCGGGTGACCAGGTCGGCGCAGGTGCTACGGCATTCCGTCTGGATAATCTTTCCAGCTTGTATGTGGATGTGGAAGTTTCAGAAGTTGATATTAATAGCGTGGTTATTGGACAATCCACGACCCTTTCATTTGATGCCATCCTCAATAAAATTTATCACGGTGAAGTTGTCGAAGTTGCGAAGGTCGGTAACAATGTCGGTGGTGTTGTGAATTTTACAGTGACTGTCGAGTTAACTGATGCCGATGAGTTCGTAAAGCCAGGTATGACCGCCGCGGTGAATGTCGTGGTTCAAGAAGAAAATGACGTTTTATTGGTTCCCAACCGTGCGGTGCGCCTGCTGGATGCTGAACGCGTGGTGTATATGCTTGTTGACGGTCAGCCTAAAGCGGTCACGGTCCTGCTTGGTTCTTCGTCCGGCATTGATAGCGTACTTGTCGGTGGTGATGTCAAAGAAGGCGATTCGATCATTTTGAATCCACCCTCTGTTAATGGTGGTCCCTTCGGAGGTTGATATGGATTGGGTGATCGAAGCGCATGACCTGGTTAAAACTTATAAAATGGGCGAGTTTGATGTGCAGGCGCTGCGCGGTGTTTCATTTAAGATCAAACGCGGCGAAGTCGTTTCCATTATGGGACCTTCCGGTTCGGGTAAATCCACCATGATGAACACGCTGGGCTGTTTGGATAGACCAACTTCGGGGGAATATTTATTGGATGGCGAATCGGTCGCTCAAATGGATGATGATCAACTTGCCAGTGTTCGTAATCGTAAAGTTGGTTTTGTGTTCCAGAGCTTTAATCTGCTCTCGCGTTTGACTGCTTTGGGCAATGTTGAATTGCCTTTGCGTTACTCAGGTCAGACCGAAGGGCGTCGTGAGCGCGCCCGCGCTGCTCTTGAAGCCGTGGGACTGGGTGATCGTATGACACATCGTCCTTATGAGCTTTCAGGCGGTCAACAACAACGAGTGGCTGTTGCCCGTGCGATCGTAAATGACCCTGCCATGATCATGGCAGATGAGCCAACCGGGAATTTGGATTCCAAAGTTGGGAAAGAGATCATGAACCTATTGCTCAATCTCAATAAAGAACATGGCACAACCTTGATCATCGTTACGCATGATGCTGCGATCGCCGGGCAAACCCAGCGCGTGATCCGCTTAAGGGACGGCGAACTCGAGTTGGCTGGTGAAGAAAAGGAAGGGATGAAATAATGACCATTGGACAAGCCCTTCTGGAAGCCATTGAAAGTTTGAATGGCAATAAAATGCGCTCGGGTTTGACGGTGCTTGGCATTGTGATCGGCGTTGCGGCAGTGATCGCCATGCTGGCGGTCGGAAACGGAGCGCAGGCCTCCATCACAGGTTCCATTAGCAGTATCGGTACGAATTTATTGTTCGTGTTCAAAGGCAGTGCAGATGGTCCTCCTGGACCTGGCGACCGTAATGGCGGAAGCGGTAATAATGACCGCCCGCTTACACTTGCCGACGCCGAAGCAATCGCGGATCCTTTTGCCGCGCCTTCGGTGGAATCAGTAGCCCCTGTGATCCAGGGAAATGGAACACTGGCATTTGGCGGTGAAAATTCCACAACAACGATCACAGGTGTCACCCCTGATTATTCTGTAGTGC
>Ga0180068_1000090_pt1 | contig 10752 bp, 9 predicted proteins | sample EasRivERM_16_10D_FD_121790 | JGI IMG/M metagenome (GOLD analysis project Ga0180068, IMG submission 121790) | Soil microbial communities from meander-bound floodplain in the East River, Colorado, USA - East River metaG ERMLT231A'_16_10D | ecosystem: Environmental > Terrestrial > Soil > Floodplain ... | reverse complement strand
TCAGCAACCTGCAAAGTTGCACTTCCGACTTGAATCTACAACTATAAAACGACTGCCTTTGCCAACTTCGCTTTCCACTTGCATGCTCCCGCCATGTAACTCGGTTAATTTATAGGCGATGGTCAAGCCCAGGCCGGTGCCCTGATACTGACGCGCCAAACTGCTATCCAACTGCATGAATGGGCTGAATAATTTTTTCAGATCATCAGGTGCAATGCCAATGCCATTGTCCATAATGATAAATCGGATCTGATCGCGCTCATCATTGAGCTCCACTTCCAGGCTTACATTTCCCTTTTCGGGGGTGAACTTTACGGCGTTGTTGAGCAGGTTGATCAGGATCTGTTTGAGGCGCTGCGGGTCTGCGAATAGCGTCGCAACCTTTTGGTTATTCCAGAAATCGAGGGTGATCGATTTTTTGAGCGCCAGTTCACGGGTGAAGTTGAGGCTTGATTCGCACACTTCCTTTACAGAGACAATATCGGGCTCTATATTCAATTTTCCGGCTTCGATCTTTGAGACTTCCAGAATATCATTGATCAAACCCAGCAGGTGTTTGCCGCTGGATGCGATCATCTGCAACGCCTGATCCTGCTTTTCGTTGAGCGGACCGCGAGTCTGTTCGAGCAGGGATTCAGAGAGTCCTAAAATGCTATTGAGAGGTGTCCTTAGCTCGTGACTCATATTTGCCAGAAATTCACTTTTGGCGCGATTGGCGTGGGTAAGTTCAGTGGTGCGTTCTGCGACCCGCCGTTCCAGATCTGAAGCATATTGCTTAACCACTTCCTCGGCCTGCTTGCGCAGGGTGATATCAATGATCGATACAATGACTTTTGAATAGTCATCTTCATGGCCCGGCGCCACCGACCAGCTCAGGCTGATCTCGATCGGTTGACCCGTAAGGGTTTGGTCGGTGCCTTCCCAACGAAAAGTGGTCCGGCGTTCGGCAACGTTAAGAAGCTCGTTCTGGAAATTCCCGCCTGGGTCGAGATTAATAATGTGCTTGAGGTTCTCAAGCATTTCCGCGCGGCTGCGGGCGTGATACATTTGAAGGGCAGCCCGGTTCACATCGACAATCTTCACCAGTGCCGCACATTCCGCCATTGTTTCGGGATGAGATGCCAGGTAGGCGCGAAAATCACCAACGCCACTCAGGCGTAAATCTTCAAGACGCTGTTTGACCAGTGAGAAATCCTCTTCCCAGATCGAGATCGGAGAATCTTCAAACAGACCGTGATAGCGTTTCTCGCTGGCAAGCAAGGCGACCTCAGCCTGCTTGCGTTCGGCGACCTCAGCCTCCAATTCCTCAACTTTTGTTGCCAGCGTGTCAGTGAGCAGGCGCATGTGCACGCCGTGGAAATCCTCCGAAACAGTGGGGATGATTGGTGTCTGTTTGGTATCGAGCGCGGTATTGACTACATCCAGCAGTGCCTGTGGTTCAAAGGGCTTACTAAGGACCAACACAACACCGCAGGCTTCTGCCAGGCGACGGGTCTCCTCAATAACATAGGAAGCTGTATTGAAAATGATCTGGGTGTTGCTGATGAGCGGGTCAGCCCGCACCTGCCGGGCGAATTCATATCCGTCCATCTTTGGCATCACGATATCAGTGATGATCAGGTCGGGATGTTCGGCGCGAGCGATAGCCAGACCTGCTTCTCCTTCTGCGGCTTCGAGCAGGCGATGACCGGCATAACCCAGCAGGGTCACAAGCAGTTCGCGGTTGCTCGAGCGGTCGTCAACGATCAAGATAGTCGCCATCATCCCGCCTTTGGGTGCGTGGTGTTCATATAACTTTTAGGATTGCGAGCCATCGCTATTGCTCTGCGATCATCAACCTGAATGCGCTGCCCAGACCGTGGACGCTTTCCACGGCAATATTTCCGCCAAGCAGGGTCGCCAGTTTTTGGCTGAGATAGAGTCCAAGCCCGGTGCCCTCATGTTTGTGGGCGTTTGAATTGTCCAATTCCTCGAAGGCCTGGAAGAGTCGCGCCTGCTCCTCGTGCCGCATGCCAATGCCGGTATCTTCCACACTGATCTCAACCACCATCCGGCCAGCTTTGCTCAGATGGGGCGTGCAAAGTTCGATGCGCACCTCACCATAGTCAGTAAATTTGATGGCATTGTTGGCGAGATTGAGCAGTATCTGACTCAAGAGGCGGTGGTCGGTTTGTATGAAAATATCTGACGGCGGAGTGATGACCTGGAGGTGTAAGCCTTTGGATTCAGCCTGAGGGCGCAGGGCGGTTGCCACCTCTTCCAGGACATTCTGACAGCGCACCAACTCAAGGTTAAGTTCCACCTTGCCAGCCTCGGTCCTGGTCAGATCAGGCAAATCATTGATCAGTGAAAGCAAATGCCGGGCGCTGGTTTGGATCATGCGCAGTTGCTTTTCCTGATCGTGCGTGAGCGGACCGGGAAGTTTCATCAGCAGTGTGCCGGCGAAGCCCAGAATGGCGTTGAGCGGCGTACGCAGTTCGTGTGATATATCTGCCAGAAAGCGGTCTTTGGCAAGATTGGCTTGCTCCAATTCAAGATTCTTCTCATGCAAGGCGTGTTCAAACCGCTTGCGTTCTGTGATATCGCGGATCGCGGCGGTGATCAGAATCTCATCCTCGATCTCCAGCGGATTGAGGCTGATCTCGATCGGGAATTCGACACCGTCCTTGCGCATGCCAAATAGTTCCAGACCCGTGCCGATGGGACGCATGTGTGGTTCAGCGAAGAAGCCATTGCGCTGCGCCGCATGCCTGCTCCGAAAGCGCTCGGGTACCAGACGGTCCACCATTTCATTGATTATTTCCTGGCGTTTGTAGCCAAATAAATTTTCGGTTTGTGAGTTGGCCAGGACGATCCTGCCCCCTTTGTCCACGATCACGATGGCATCAGGGGCGATCTCCAGCAGACTGCTGAACTTATCCTCCAGGCCTTTCGTATCTGATCCAGTTGCCGGTAAAGTTTTCATTTTTTGCACCATATGACCTCTATAAAATACAAATAAACATAATTTAATACAACATGGTTACTTGCTTTTGTCTTGATCCGGCGCTATGCTGCTGGCTGTTTTTCATGCATTTATAGTGATGATGTTGGAATTTCAGTGATGTGGAGCGTGTATTGTGATTGCAAAGAAAAATTTATTGACCTTCAACTGTCTGCGTGATGTACCCCATGGCTTGATGAGCAGTTGAACTGTCTGGTTCCTCGCGGTTGGATGTGAAAACCGCCTGCATTGCCTTTTGCGAATTGGCTAGGAAGTCGCATTATAACATTTATTTGGACTGTTATTGTCCGATTTTTTTGTGAGGCTTGATGGATAAATATGGTGTGCCTTATTAAATCGACAGCGGAGACACATCGGTCTCCGCTACCTGTTCTCCTGCTCCCAGCGACTGATCGCGTTTTGGATGCAGATCAAGCGCGTCGCACCTGGTTTGAGCTGTTTCTCGTACTCGATCAGCCTCTCCACCACTGACGGGTCTCCGCCCACCTTGCGGAGCAGATCATCAAATAATTCTTTCTGCTTCAATATGCCTGTAAACAAATCTTCTGCTGGATGTGGTTCCCCGCGTATCTTCCGCATCATGGATTCGATCACAAGCTCGAATTTACTCTTCGGTCGAAACTTGGGACGCTCCTCTTCGGTCTCGTTCGGCTCATCCAGATACACCCCGCAATTGGGACACTTCAACAGGTCATGATAAATATACGCGCCGCAATTGCCACATTCGACTTCGTCATCTTTGGGTGGAGGTGTGAGGCTGGTAGGCATGCGAAGATTGTATCAAATTGCCAAGAAAAGCTCTTGATTTCAACCTATGAAGATAACGCTGAAATGGATATGGTTGACCCTGCTTTATGTCACTAATAAGGCATTTTTCTTTGGAGTACAATAATCTTATTCCAACCAAGGAGAATTTATATGCCCATCACCCTCAACGGATCGTCCCTTACGATTGAAAAACTCGTTGCGATTGCACGCGATAATGAAAAAGTAGAACTTGCCCCCGAAGCGTTGGAGCGCATCAAAGTCTGCCGCCTCATGCTGGAGGATAAACTTGCCAGGAAAGAAGTCATGTATGGCACTAACACCGGTATCGGTGAATTTTCGGAAACGATGCTCAACGATGAACAGGTGAAAGAGTTCCAACGCTATCTGGTCTATAACCATGCCGCTGGTATTGGCGACCCTGCGCCCATTGAACATGTTCGTGCGGCGCTAACGGGGCGCAGCAATGTCCATGCGCATGGGAATTCCGGCTGCAGGCCTGAGATCACCTTAACACTGGTGGAGATGCTGAACAAAGGTGTCACACCAGTTGTTTGTCAGAAGGGCTCAGTGGGCGCGAGCGGCGATCTCGCCCCGATGGCGCAAGCCGCGCTGCTGCTCATGGGCGAGGGTGAAGCTTTCTTTAATGGTGAGCAGTTACCGGGTGCGGAAGCGATGCGGCGGGCGGGGATCGAAGTCCCAGGCTTGCAGGCGCGCGATGGTCTGGCAACGATCAACGGATCCAATTTGCTGACCGCCATGTCTGCCATCCACATTTACGATATGGAAAGATTCCTGCGGCAGGCAGAGATCGCGGCGGCAATGTCTATTGAAGCGCTGCTTGGAAACCTTCGGCCTTATAACACCAAACTGCATGAACTGCGTGGCTTCAGCGGCTCGGTCACGTCCGCGAAAAATATTATGAAGGTGCTCGAAGGTTCTGATCTCACCACGGGCAAAATGAAAACCAAAGTGCAGGACGCCTATTCGATGCGTTCGACTCCTCAGGTGATCGGCGCGGCGCGGGATGCGATCGCGTATGCGCGCTCACAGGTTGAAATTGAATTGAATGGCGTGGGCGATAATCCGATTTTTATCCCCGCAGATAATTTAACTTTGACCGGCGCGAACTTTCAAGGTTCGCCCGTTGCCTTGCCGATGGATATGGCGGGCGCCGCGATCACGATGGTGTGTGTGTTATCGGAGCGCCGACTCAATCGCTTGACGAACCCGGCTCTTTCTCAGGGGCTGCCCGATTTCCTCGCCCATGAGCCGGGATTCTACTCTGGGATGATGCTCAGCCAATACACCGCTGACCATTTGATCGTTGAACAACGGATATTATCTGCGCCTGCGAGCATTCAATCCATCCCTGCCGCAGCGGATCAGGAGGACTTCGTTTCGATGGGTATGAACACTGCGTTGAAGAATGGACAGATATTGGATAACGCATTTGGTATCCTTGGTATCGAATTCATGGCAGCCGCACAGGCGCTCGACTTCCGTGAATTTACACCGGGCAAAGGCTCACTCAAAGCGCGTGAAGTGATTCGCAAGTATGTTGACCACCTCGAAGTGGATCGTCCACTGTATAACGATCACAACGCCATGAAGAAGTTGGTGAAATCCGGGGAGATATTGATTGAAGTGGACAAGGTAGTAGGGGAGTTGGGATAAGAATTGCCTGTTGATTTTTGGTATAAGGTGGAAGGTTTTGGAGAATAACTTCCGCCTTATATTTTATTTATCAAATCGGTAGATTACAAAATCTTCAATGGTTGTTTCAAAATGATAATGTGTGAGAACAAAATTATGTAATTCGTTAAAGGAATTATAGGCAGTCCACGAATCATCGCTTGTAGCTGTAACATGAGAAATAGCGTCGTTCTTGACGATCACTATATAAACTGGCTTTTGCTCCTGAAGTTCATTTAGAAATTCAAGACGCAATTCAGGGTTGGCATTCGGGCCATAAAGCGGGAAATTGTAAATAAATCTTGTGGCGTTCTCGCGCTGAGACAAAAAATAAATGCTTGGCTCAAATCCCCAAACGAATATTTTTTCATCCTGCTTTGAATGAGAGGCGATATATTCGGCAACTTCCATGTCTGCGCGCGATGAAAAATCGCTGCCGTTGTTGTATCCGCCAAATCTTTCGTGCCCATAAACTGTCTGAAGCGGGACTTCGCGGGTGGCAACATTCCAGAGGCGGATATATTTCCATGGGAAGTCAAACATAGTAAATGGAACTGCCATCAGCAAGACCCCTATAACACTAAGAGCAAACCTGACTCGATTTGATGTTTTTAGGCCATCAATAAAAAATTGACTTAGCATAAGTGCTAATGGAGCATACATGGGGAGCGCATGGTAGCCATAAAATTTATTTTGCACGATAAAGTGAACTGCGGCTGAAATCCACCATGCTGCAATAATAGCCACTTGCACGGGTCGCGAGCGGCTGGATCCAACAAAGAGACCGTACCAGCCGCATATGCTGGTCCAACCGATGATGGGAGACGACAGCATTATTAAGAAGCCCAGACCGATAGAGCCTATGTAACTCAATCCAGGCTGAGACATTATTGAGTATTTTGATATGTAAGTGGTTTGTATCCACAGGAAGTCATCCAAATTACTGCGCCTGAACATATCTAGTGCACTAACAGATAGCGGTAATAATAAACCGACTCCCATCAACAAAGCCGGGATAAAACCGTTTTTTTTCAACCTTAGCAATTCCAGGATCATCAATAAAAGCGCTAAAATACCGATTGGGTATTTTAAGAGGGTCGCCAGTCCGATTGCCATGCCACTGGCGGCATAACGCCAAAGCTGGTTCTTTTGTTGCGCCTGAAGAAAGAGAAGAATGCCTGCTGCGATAGGCAGGGTTATAAACCCATCTGTTTGCGCAGTTGTCCAAAAGTTCATTGTGTAATACAAAGTCAGATACAAGACTGCCGCAATAATACGCGCGGCCGGATGTTGTTCAAGTTGCTTTGCGATTTTAAAAATGAGAATGGCAGTAACGCCCTGCCATAACAGATCTAGGATACGTATTGAAGCCATGTTGTATCCGAATAACAATAATGCGGCTTCATGGATTAAATGAGAGAGAGGTGGTTTTACATTGAAAATATCACTATAGCTCAGTTTACCGTGCAATGCGGATGCAGCGATCCAGGCATATTCAGCTTGATCGCGCCCGAATGGATAGACTAATGTCGGGGCACCTAGAATAATCACGGCTAATACTATAAGAGTGATTTGTTTCCACATTGTGCGTTTGTTTTCAGATGACATAATACTGGTTATGGGAATATATTGTATCTGGTTTTCTTTAAGGCATTTCACCTGCACATATTCGCAATGGCATGGTTAATCGATTACATCCAAAAATTGACCAAACTCATCGTTGAGCCATTCGAATGTCGGTGGCTTCGGCGGCTGGTGATAGGGATGTGTGAATTTTTGGATGGTGAGATTCTGAAAATGCCGTCGGACGATCTGTTCGGTTAAGTTGTAGTCCAATATATCATCATTGACCGACATGCCAAAATAACAGGGGTTGCTAAACTGCACACCCGCATATTGATATTCCATTTGGAAGATTTCATCCATGGTATAGGCGAACACATCCAGTGTTGTGAGCGGTATGCGAAGAGCGTGCTTGCTTTCCAGAATTCTTCGGTCAACTTTGCTGATCTTGCTAAGCGCGTAGGTCAGGGGTTTCTCAAGTCGCGGCGCGTTCATGATCTGGTGCGCGCCTTTCAAAAGAGCGGTGTTTTTCATGGCTTTGATCGAGGCCTTGAAAACCCACTGCCGCGGCGTGGACCACTTCAACGCGTGGCGACTGACGCTGGGTGATAACAGGATCACTTTTTCAATTCTGTCTTGCAGATGCTCCAAGGTGCGTAATGCCAACAGGCCCCCGAACGAAAAACCCATTAAGTTAAATTTGTCATATCCCAAATTATCTGCAAACGCCTCCACTGTTTTGGGTACAAAACGACTCTCAAATTTTTCAGGGTAGGGTGTTGAACCTCCATGTCCTGGCAGTTCAAAGAAATAACTTGTGAAGCGTTGGCCCATGAACTGCGTCAGTGGAAGCCACTGACGAATCAGCGAAACAGTCGCGGGGACGATGATGAGCGGCGATCCCATCCCGGCTTTGACGTAATGCAGGCGCGTGTTCGGTAATGTCACATCACCAAAGGCGGCTTGTGGTGGGTGCGTGGATAATGTCAAATCTTAACCCTCATTTGGGATGATGAAAGTCTACGTCAGTTGATGATATAGTTTCTGCCCTCTTGGCACACCTTTTACCCGGCTCACCGAATTCCCTCCCAGATTCGTAATATATAGTTCATCAAAATTTGGCCCGCCAAACGCGGGATTGGCTGGGCTGACCAGTTTCTCGGCATTCACATCTTGAAGGAAGATATCCATTGCCAGGTTGGGCCGAATGCGATAGATAATTTCCATCAAACCTGTCACAACCAATAGAACTCCACTTTCTGTAAATGCCATACCATCCGGAACGCTATCCAGATTTCGGGCATAGACACTGACATTGCCAAGCTTGCCATCCGGCTTGATTTCCAACCTCAGTACGTTGTTGGCTAAAGTTTGAATGACATATAACGCAGACTCACCGCGTCTTATGGCAAGCCCATTGGTTTGATATAGACCCTCTGCGAACATTTCGCATTGACCTGTTGGCGAAATGCGGAATATCTTTCCATCCGGGTTGTGGATTTGCTGACGCCAGCGGGCCGTTCCTGTGTCGGACACGTATAAGTCACCCTGTTCATCGAACACGCAGAAGTTGGGAAATTGCATTTTATGGATGCCATCTGTATCGGCAAACAGAGACACTTCCTTGTTGCGATCTACTTTATACACCCCATGCGCCTCCCAATCACAGACGAAGAGATTCTCCCGCCTGTCAATTGCGATTCCAAGCGGACGCCCTGGTGTCTTCACATATTGCGAGACATCATCGTTCGGCGCGATAGCATAGATCCAGCCATCCTCCGCGCCGATGAAGATCCGCCCATCGTTGGCGATGGCGATTCCCTCCGCCCCGGGGATGTCTGTGGCGATGTTTTCGATGTCTGAGGCTGTGAATTTTGTCATTGGCTTTCTCCTGTAAATCGAGCGGACAGTTTATCGGTCGACTCGTGTCATGCTGACCTATCCCTGCCACATCGCCACCCGCAGGGATGTATCCACGGCTTCGAGTTCTTCGCACGCCAGCCCCCACGAAATGTAATCCATGCCCGCGCCGCCATACCGCACCGGAAAACAAATGCCGAGAATGCCGAGTTCGCCCATGCGCTTCAACGCAAACGGTATCGGCTCCTGCTTGCGATCATATTCCTTGATCACTGGTGCGATCTCCTTTTGCGCGAAGTCGCGCACCATCTTTTGTGCCATTTGATGTTCTTGAGAGAGGGAGAAATTCATGATGAGTTTCCTGACTTGAAATTTTTCTTCTTCATTATACTCTTATGGATGGAGTGCCCCGCTTCGCTCTACACCGATAATTGCTTCTGCTCACAAACCCTTATCCCCCTCACAAGTGCGTCGCTCTGAACCTCATACGGAGTCTTTCTGCTCAACGAACAATCCCTTGCTAAAAGGTGCGACGCACCCTCCAAAGTTAAATAAAAAATGCCCGACGCGTAATGACCGCATCGGGCTAGGGGGAATGGGTATCACCTTTCATGATTTCTTCTCGATACCCATGTTGCTCAGCTCATCTGAATTGATATCCGAGATGAGCAGGTTTGCGCCAGCCAGGGCAACAAACACGAGCAAGCAGATTGAGACTGCGAGGACGAACATAGGCCACACTCCTTTCTTCATATACCTATACCTATTTAACCTCGTTCGGTTCAAAAAGTTATATCCCCTAACAGTACTGATATTTGAACAAATTTCAACTATGCAAGCTACGTACTTAACGATGAAGCACGTATTTTGTTCCATAAGTTATACGATCTTGACGATAAACTGTTGCAGAATAATAAAAAGTCATATTCAAGTTGACAAAACCCGCCTTTGAGATAAAATTCAAACCGCAACCGATGCTAAGCATCGCAAGCCGAAGTGGCGGAATTGGCAGACGCGCCACGTTCAGGGCGTGGTGAGAGCAATCTCATGAGGGTTCAAGTCCCTCCTTCGGCACAAAATGTGACTCGCTGAAAGGCGAGTTTTTTGTTACCCACATTGCCTGTCTCTCTGCGAGAAATTTCGCGGTCACGATCCATAAATACGCAGGAAAGTAACCACAAACTCTCCAGTTTTAAGACGAATTTAGGGATAACCTGGGTAAGGCGGGTGGTATAATTAGAGCAATTCAGGCAAATGCTTCATTAATTAAGACACGGAGTTGCAAAATCTATTCTTCGTGTCTTTTTTACGCCGATTATCCCATTTACAGAGAAAAACATGGCTGAAGAAAAAATCTCAATTGCTGGAAATATCGAAAGTGTTGACATAGATGCCCAGATGCGGTCTGCGTATCTTGATTACGCCATGAGCGTGATCGTGGCGCGCGCGTTGCCAGATGCTCGTGATGGGTTGAAGCCCGTTCACCGCCGCATTTTATATGCCATGCAGGAATTGGGCATCCGTTCCAACACATCTTATAAGAAATCCGCCCGTATTGTGGGTGAAGTTCTGGGTAAATTCCATCCGCATGGTGATTCTGCCGTCTATGAGACGATGGCACGTATGGCGCAGGATTTTTCCATGCGCTATATGCTCGTGGATGGACAGGGCAACTTCGGCTCGATCGATGGTGACGCGCCTGCCGCGATGCGTTATACCGAAGCGCGCCTTCATAAAATAGCCGAGGAACTGCTCGCCGATCTCGATAAAGATACGGTTGATTTTGGTCCAAACTTTGATGACTCGCTCGAAGAGCCGCTGGTCCTGCCTTCGCGTGTGCCGAACATGCTGCTTAATGGCACATC
>Ga0180068_1000086_pt1 | contig 10889 bp, 11 predicted proteins | sample EasRivERM_16_10D_FD_121790 | JGI IMG/M metagenome (GOLD analysis project Ga0180068, IMG submission 121790) | Soil microbial communities from meander-bound floodplain in the East River, Colorado, USA - East River metaG ERMLT231A'_16_10D | ecosystem: Environmental > Terrestrial > Soil > Floodplain... | reverse complement strand
CCATAGTCCCGGGCGTGGAGGGTCCGTAGGCACCGAGCAAATAACTTGCAAGCGCCGGCATAACGACCCGCGTGGAACTCTCAAGCCCGGCGCCGAGGCCCAACATACCGCCCACTTCTTCCCTGCCAACGGCTTTACTGATGGCGCTATTGATGAGCGCATTGAACGAACCTGCGCCAATTGCCATCGGGAACATCGCCACCAAAAGCAATGGGATGCTGGGAACAATTGCCCAGCCGATCATGCCGACCAATGAAAAACCCAAGAACGCAACGAGCAGATTTGATTCCTTGAAGCGCGCTGAAAGCGGACCAATCGCGCCGCCCTGCATGGCAACCAGCACGACGCCGATGTATGCAAGAATATAGCCTGTTTCCTGTGCGCCTAATCCGAATTTATATAAAAGATAAAGCGGGAAGACGGTTTGAAATGAATTGAAGGCGATTGCGAACCCAAAGCGAATCCATAATAGCGAACCAACCAGCGGACGCTGAAGCGCGGCGAATAATGTATTCAACGAAAAAGCAGGTCGTTCCTCCATGGTCAATTGCGCGCGGCGTTCTTCTGTCAGTGATTCTGGCAGCCAGAAATATACTGTGAGCAGGTTGATAAACGCCATGGTGGCTGCGACAAATGCAGGGACGGCAAAACCGTATACGCTCAACATGCCGCCAATTGCAGGTCCAAGAATAAAACCAATGCCGAAAGCTGCGCCAAACATACCCATGCCGCGCGCCCGATTCTTCTCATCGGTAACATCGGCGATATAAGCCTGGGCGACGGAAATATTTCCCGCCGTTATTCCAGCGAGCAGGCGGCTGGCAAATAACATCCATAAGGAGTTGGCGAAGCCGAGAATGAGCAGACCGAGAAATGTCCCGAAGATGCTGATGAGGAATACAGGTCTGCGCCCAAACCGATCTGAGAGACGCCCGAGGATCGGCGCGCCGATCATTTGCATGGCGGCATATGATGAAACCAATAAGCCTGTCTGAAATTCCGTCGCGCCAAAGGAAGCCGCGTAGAAAGTTAATAAGGGAATGATCAGCGCGAAGCCGAGCATGTCGATGAGGACGATGAGTCCGACGTTGAGTAGGCGTTTGTTCATAAGTTATAGTCTATGTCATTGCGATGACGTGGTCTCGATACGTCCCACGAAGAGCATGCGGGACTACTCTCCCACCAGTTTTTATGCAATGACGTAGAGTTATCGATTATCCCCGTCCCCTTTGATCTTGCCTCTTTCCAACCGATCATATAACTTCGCTATATTGTATTCGGCGATCTCGTCCAACGTTAAATCCAATTCGGTCGCGACTTGCGCCATATACCACAGCACGTCGCCGAGTTCAGCTTTGAGCGCGTCGCGTGTTTCAGGATTTATTTGTCCATCCTTATCGCGGAATACTTTCTTGATCTTGCCCGCCACTTCCCCCGCTTCATTGACAAGTCCCAGTGTCGGATAAATAATAGAATGCCCAATGGCGGGATATTTCGCAGTCTTGCGTGATTTGGTTTGGTAGTCGTTGAAGTCCATTCCTTATTCCATAGTCCTGGTATGTTCCCTTATCCAATCCGTGAAGGCATCGCGACTTAACTTTCCAGAGGCAAGTTGCAGAATGATGGATTCCTGCTCATCCAAAGATGCATCAAACTCATGACCATTTACAACTAGAAAAGTTTCCATTGCATAATGTCCAATACGTTTGTTGCCGTCCACAAAGGCATGATTCATAATCAGTGAAAATCCAAGCGCGGCGGTTTTTTCAATGACTGTTGGATATAACTCGTTCCCATCAAAAGTCGCGCGTGGCTGTCCCACAGCGGATTCAAGAGACTCAATACTTAAAATACCAACTGTACCGCCAGATGCTTCCATCACCTGGCGGTACAGTTCAATTACCTCTGAGACAGTCAAATAGCGCATTAGGCGGCAAGCCGTTTATACAGTTCAGCGTTCTTTTTGAGAACGTACTGAGCGGCCTTGCGAAATTGTTCCTCAGGCTGAGTGAGCATATCCTCCACGCTCACGCGGACGAGTTCTTCCATTGAAACGCCAAATTTTTGTGCCATTTCACGCAACTTTTGCAGGCGTTCAGTCGGCAGTTCAATTGTGATTGTTGTCATAACTTACTCCTGAACAAAGTTTACCTATTTACGGTTCAAAACACAAGTTCGATTCTTCCAGTGTCGGATAAATAACAGGATGCCCAAGGCGGGATATTTCGCGGTCTTGCGTGATTTGGTTTGATAGTCGTTGAAGTCCATAATGGACTATTTTATCGCTTAAGTTGGCGCGTAATAGTAGTATCTGTGATCTTCTTATCCTCAGCAAGCAGGAAAGCCTTGGATAAAATGATCGCCAACATCTGGTCGCCTTCAAAAGGCACGAACAGTTTATCCCTGCCCATTTCTCCACTTCGGCGTGAAGGCACAATACAAAGATATTGATCATTCGGTTCCATAAGAATATTTCCCGAACCAAGATGAATTTTATATGTCCGAATATCACCGCGCACGACCAGGAACTTGTTGGTAAGTTTACAGCGTTCGGCAATTTTCAAACGCGGAACAAGCGCTTCAAGCACCTGCTTGCGGGTCTTTGAAGACTCGGTCAATTCTCCAAACGAATAATTATGCCAGTAGTCCTGATAGCGTGCGTCCCCGCCACCATCCATCCACGTTGGATCATTCCCGACACTTGCCACGCCAACGAACATATCCACATCCCGCATGATCTCAGAGAATACCAATGGCGGAATTTCTTCAAGCGGCAACGGCTCAGCATTTGCCGCGCCAAACCAACGGCGGGTTAAATATCCGCCCCCACCCGCATGGGCGTGATTTTCCGCCGCGTCAACTCGATAAAAGCGGACCTGGTCAGTGGTCAGGTAAAGATATGTGCCTGTCTCGTTTGTATCAGTGCCAAACTGATCGCCGATCCCCTCCACCCAATACTCGGCGCGCAAACCCCATTGCGGCAATATTTTTGTCGCGGGTGGGAACGTATCATCCACCATTAATCGCAGGGAATTCTTCCAACCCTTCGCCGCACACAGGGAATTGAATTGATGCTGACGCAGGATGTGCGCGGCATAACGATTCGAATAGACGCGCGTGTTCAGTTCGGCATCCGTGAGCAGGTAGATCTCGCGATAAGCCTGCTTGAAAGGCTGTCGGATTTCGTGTTCCATCAGCCATTGCCGCCACTCCAAAACGACATTCGATTCGGTGTGGATCGGGTGCCACAATTCGACCATGGTTGAATCATCGAGCCAGTCAACAGGTTTGCCGTCCCTGCCGACCATGCGCCCATCAGACCAAATCGCAGACGCAGCTTTATCGTCCTTGCTGAACTTCCAGATCAAACGCCGCGCGATCGTGCCAACAAGCGGATGATCGATATAACGCGCCTGCCAGGAGCCATATGTCCACTGCTTTTGTTGAAGAAATAAATTATCGATGCGGTCACGTTGGGCGGGCAACATTTTGCGAATATCCTTTACCGCCTGCGAAATCTCCTTTAACTCTTCAGGATATTTTTCCTTAAGAGCCTTTGGCGCAGACGCCAGACGCTTCGCATCTTTCCTCGTCCAAGCCTGCTCCACCTCACTACCATTGACTCTCAACTCGGAGCCTATCTCATCAAATTCATCGCGTCGTAAACCGACTTCCTCCAACCCATACGTCGGCACCGACATCTCTTCGATTTCTTCGGCAGTGATCCCGGTACGTTTGGCGGCGATTTCGAGTGCATTGGCGATCACCTTTTGCGCCGTATTGGTTTTGACCTTGATCTTCAAGATACTCAACTGTGCGACACCTTCACTGCCAGGCATGTTCCCCAACGCCCAGAAGCAGGCATTCCCCACTTTACCGGCACGTGGACCGGACCCTGGAATCTTTTTATAGGCTGAGACAGCCAATGTAGTGAGCGCGCGGGCAATTTCAGGATCGTCAGATTTACTGCACACCCAAGCCAGTCCTTTCAAGATGTCAGCATTGACTGGCAATAGAGTCTGAACATTATCATAGCGGTTGGACACTGTTGCGCGGGGTTTATCCGCCAGAGCAAACCAATGTAAAAGTGTATTGAAAAAATACTGGCTTCCGATGGTATCCAAATATTTGTCGATCCCCTTCAGCCATTTACTGCTTGGTGCAGAACCTGTCGCGCGTAAACAATACAGGAGAAGTTCCGCCCATGCTGTTTGTATCTTTGCATCCAGGGTGCGAAGATCGTTTAATGCTGTATCTGCCCAAACATCGCCAGCAACTAGGGGCAAATTGATTTCTGTATCACCCTCCAGTTCCTTCAGACGCAACACCCATCGGCGTGGTTCAACACCTCTTTCGGAGTCAATTACCTTGATCAGATGATCTATGGCTGAAGTCAGGTCTACGCTCATTTCATTCTCTTTTAGATAATCGCCCACAATTTTTATCATTTGCGGCATACCGCTTAGATAGGTATAACCGGGTACGCCTGATTCAGCAGCTGACCAATTTAGTATTGCAATTACATCCTGCTCATCAAGAGGCGCCTTGCGTTTGAGCATATGAAGAAATGCCTGACGCATTTTCCATCCCACCTGCCAGGCGTTTTGATCAAAGTGAGGGTGGCGTCTAAGCGGGTGCTGTTGGATCCAGGCAAGCATTGCCATGATGATGGTGCGTTGCGCCTGCGGGTCGGCATTCTGAAATTTAACTCCCGCAGTGAATTTTTTTAAGTCGAATGGGTAAGAGCGCACATCCTGGCGGGCAAATTCTTCCACCAATTCTTCGGATTCAGAATTGGCGGAAGCGTTTGTGAACTTTGATTTGAGAAAGTTGAACATGGGTGCCTCTCATCTTTTAACCACCTACAAGAGGAACCAGCTTGAGAAATGTTACTGACGTTTCTGGATGAAGAGCTATCTCATCGTCCAAACCCTGGACCTGATAGTTATCCACCAGGACAACGAAACCATTTCCCTCAAAGGCTTCGATCGCTTTTTCATATTGCGTAATTGGATCAACAAGACGCGGCTTGTGGAACTTGAATCCGTTCAATGTTCGCTCGGTGTCACTGGGTTGGACCAACATGCGAAAAACCGCAGGCTGGCGGCTGTTGAATTCTTCAACTTCCTGGGTCACGCGCTGACGGATCAATTCACGGATGCTGATCTTTTCCCCCGAAACATGGACCGTGAAAGTGTGTTCCGTTTTACCCAGGCTGGCAGTCGTTTCATCTCTAATCAAAAGTTTGGTAAGCATGGGTGCCTCCTATTAAGATTACTTGGTTTTAGAACGTCTGTACTAATTATAGAACTTTTTATAAGAGTGTCAAGAGATTTGTAACTTTTCAGTCAATCATTTCTTTTATTTAGCCCAAATGGGGGACCCAGCGTATTGGGCACAATCTTTCACAAATCCTTTAATATAGCAAATTGAATTTTGACGGTATTTCAGAAACATTTATAGTCTCTTGGCCACTTATAAGATTTATGCCTTCGGCAGCGATTTGATAGATAACAACCAATTCAGGCTGTGTTCCAAGTTTTGATATATCCAAGTCAAAATTTATTGCAGTTATGTCATGCGTTATCCCCGGGTGGATAACAATAGTTTGAGAGGACCCATAACGTTGGTGGCTCATATTATTCACTCCTGATAATATTGGTAACCCGAAATGCCTATTGCCATCAACACCATAACTTGAAATCGTATACGGGAGTTTCACGCTTATATCAAGGAATGGTGATTTAGCTGATCCTCGACCTTTATTTTCGATTCCTAAAATTACAGTAAAGTCCTGAAATTTTCCTCTATTACCTGTATGGTTGACCTTTACACTTAAAGCGAGATTCGGCTTCGGTCTTCGTCCAAACATATCCTCAAGCATAGTATGTGAAGCCACAATAAAGGAGCTGCCACTCCTCATAAAATAATGATTCTTTATTCCTTCAAAATTCAAAAGTACCCGGTGTGGGGGAAGCTCACTCTCAGGTATGAGTAATATTCCAAATCCTTCCCCAGTTTCAGTATTTGAAATTATCCAATTTCCATCGATTTTTCCCGCAACCGGATCAGTAATCTGAGGTGCTAATTGAAGTAAATTTTGCATAAATTGTTGGATATTCGTGATTGGCTTAGCTTTTAGAGTCTCATCTTCTAGTCCCCACACCAAGACACCTCCGCCAGAATTAGCAAAGCCAGATACGGCTCTTGCTAAGTTTTTCTTGTCATCATCTTCAAGTTTTGAATTCTTTCTGTCGCGCTTTTCCTTAAAATCTACATGAATACGTTCAACGCCTCCAAGTATCTGAGTACAATACTCTAAGAACTCTTCTGAGTTCTTCAACGATTGAAGTTTTTCAAATAGTTCGTGTGCTTGATCCATTACTCTTATATCCTTCTTGGGAATCTTTGACCAAAGATTTCCACCATTCATCCCTCTCCCCAGGCACAAAGGGAGATTTACACAAACACCGCAGGTGAAACCTTGAATTTCTTTGCCAGAACGCGAATCTGACGGACGTTCAACTCGCGTTTGCTATTCAATATTTCTGAAACCACCCCCTGCGATCCTACTTCGGGCAAATCGGATTGGGTCAATCCTTGCTCATCCATGAGGAAACGTAATACCTCGCCTCCTGTAGATTCTGGAATGGGAAAATGTTCTTCTTCGTATGCATGAATCAGTGTGCCAAGTGTGTCGAGCAGGCTGTACAGCGGATGCTTTTCATTTGTACCAATCTCGTCGAGCAGTTCATTCATCCGTTTCACCGCCGCATTATAGTCGCGCTCGTTGCGAATGGTTAGCAGGGGAGCAATATTCGTCCAGTGAATTTGGATTTGGTCATTGGCTAGAGTCATTTCTTCCAATCTCCTCGGTCATATTCTGTGTGCGTCAGAACATACCGAATGTAAACCTTGCCGCGATTAAAATGGATCGATGTTATCAACCGATATTTGTTCCCGCCGATATTGAAAACAATCCAGTCTTGCACTTTATCCGCTGAAGGAAAGACAGCTCGCAATTCAACAAAACTATGAAATTCGGTCGTTTTCAAGACTTTAAACCATCGGGCAAGCGCTGTTTTGCTGTCAGGATATTTTTCCCAAAACTGGATCAGTGCTTTGCGGGAGATGATGTGCACGTCAACATTTTATCTCAATTTGAGATATTCCACAAGTCCCCAATTTACAGATTGTTGCTATCGAATTTGCCTCGTTAATCCCTTCCACCACTCATCCTTCTCCCCAGGCACAAAGGGAGTGTACAACGTCAGCCGATCAGCAATCCCATCATAGCGTTTTTTCAATTCACTTGCCAGTTTATCTTCATCTGTCACCAGACAAAACTCATTCAACATCTCATCTGTGATGAGCATTGGCATCTCAGCCCATTCGCCCTTCGCCGCGTGAGCGGACAACTGCTCAGCAACACTGCCCCAGCCATGCAACTCCATGACGGGGTGATAGGAAGGCGTGGAGGCATAGAATGAAATTTGCGCACGCGCGAAGTTCAGCTCTTCAGGAGTCGTTGCCATGAATGCGGTCACTGAAACTGTAACATCTGCTCTTTTTCTGTTTTCTTTTTTCGCACCCTCTTCAAGCGCGGGCAACATCACTTCTTTCAAATATCTCACGCTATGAAATGGATGCGCATGAAATCCCTCACACAATTCGCCCGCCAGTTTTGCCAAACCGGTATTCACGCCCGCAATATAAATTGGGATTAAGCCCTCACCCCCATCCCCTCTCCCTGTGGGAGAGGGGCGCAGGGGTGAGGGTTGAAAGAACGGTGACATCAACGTGATCTTGTAATACTCCCCGCGGAAATTCAACTTCGTGCCATTCTGCCAGCAATCCCAAAATGCGCGCATGACTTGAATCTGCTCGCGCAATTTGCCCGTCACAGACTCGGGCCAGGGCATACCAAATCTTCTTTCGATGTGCGCTTTAACCTGTGTGCCGAGTCCGAGGATGAATCTTCCGTTGGATTGCGCGGCCAAGTCCCAGGCCGTGTAAGCCAAATTCGCTGGGGAACGCGCGAAGGAAACCGCGACAGCCGTCCCGAAGTTGAGACGCGTGGTATGTTCAGCGATCAACGCGCAGGGCAGGAAGGGGTCATGTTGAGTCTCCTGAGTCCACAGCGCGTCGAATCCAATTGCCTCTGCGGATTTCGCAATCGCAGGGACGTCTATTAATCCAGTGATGGGAAGTGCGGCATCGAATTTCATTTTTTCACCACAAAGGACACAAAGGGCACAAAGAAAATCTATGGAACGGCGATCCACTCCTCGTTCGTCCAACCTTGGTGATCTCACCTGCACTTGCGTCAGGTGCAAGTTTCGTGTCCTTTGTGTTTAATCGAGCAAATAAGCCATGATCCAATTCGTTGTTGCGACGAGACCATCCATGTGGGCGCGTTCGTAATTGTGCGAGGCATCGATGCCGGGACCGATCAACGCCAGCGCCACATCGCCACCCGCGTGCCAGAACGCTTCGCCATCCGAACCATAGAACGGATACACATCGGTCTTATATGGAATGTTATGTTTCTCCGCCAGCGCGCGCATTTTGTTGTTCAAGCCAAAGTGATACGGTCCGCCGCTGTCCTTGATGCACAACGTCGCGCTGAATTCATCCGACTCCTGACCATTGCCCACGACCGCCATATCCACCGTGACCAACTCCGCCACATCAGAGGGGATGCCTGCCGCCGCACCATGACCGACCTCCTCATAATTTGAGACGTGGAAATAAACGCTGCGCGCGGGACCTTGACCTGCCTCTGCCATCGACTTGATCGCGGCGACAACATTTGCCACACAAGCCTTGTCGTCGAGAAACCGTGAGCGGATGAATCCATTCGTCACTTCAACACGCGGATCGAACGCGACGCAATCTCCAATGTTGATTCCCAACTCACGCGTTTCTTTCTCTGATGTTGTGCGCGCATCCAAGCGGACTTCCATATGCTCATCGTTCCGTGTCGTTTCATTGCCCGCCGCGCCATGGACATGACCCGATGCCGTATCAATCAACACCGAGCCGCGTATCTTCCCGCCTTTGGATGTGAAGATCCACACGCCCTCCGTTTCAACAGTCGGCCATTGAATCCCGCCAATGCGACTCAGCTTGAGCCGTCCGCTTGATTTTATTTCCTTCACCACCGCGCCAAGCGTATCCACATGCGCGGTGAGGGCTACAGGCGGTAAATCAGATTTCACTTCCCACTTCGCAACGAGCGCACCTTTGCGCGTGCGTGAAAGGGATAATTGCTTGAACTGCGAAAGTTCCTTTTCAACAAACGCAATCGCAGGTTCAGCAAAGCCTGTGGGCGAAGCGATGTTCAATAACTTCACAAGAAAGTCTGTGAAGTATTCCTGATCGATAGTTGGTAATAACATATTGCTCCTCTTAATTGTTTGAATGTTTGCAAGTTCACAGGTTTGAATATTTAAACTTTCCAACATTCAAACTTATAAACCTTCGAACGCCTTGATCTTCTCCCGCCACTCGTGCGGAATATTAACCGTCTTCTCTTCTTTATAGTCATACGTCACCATGATCACTTCCCCCTTGGCTAATTCCTTGCTTATCTTTGCATCGACAATGTTCTGCATCCACGTCATGGACTTGGTCCCCAATTTCGAAATGTGAACCCCAACCTTGATCGGCTCACCAAAATAGATCGGCGCCAGATACGTGATGTGAACGTCCGCCAGGATCACGCCAATTTCCATGAAAGACTGGTCTTTCGTGAACAGTCCCAACTCGACCATGTAGGCAATCCGCGCCTGCTCGAAATACGTGAGATGCTTGGCATTGTTGACGTGCCCCTGCGGATCCAAATCCCCGTAACGGACTTCGATGGGATGATGGAAATTGAAATGGGTCATGCGGTGATTATACCTTTTGATACAAAAAGTCCTGACAGGTCTCCAAAACTAATCAGGTCTCCGTGCCCATTTTAGAATTCCATTGTTTTGCTCATTGAATCTCGCTTCGTTAATGGCTATAATACTTTCAAAATTACAAAAGGGAGAGCCATATGACCGAATCACCCACCCCAAACAAATTCGCACAATGGAGGCGACCTCTACTCGGTGGTCTGTTATCTGCCATAATTGCAGGTATATTCTTGTTTATTGCCGAAATATTTAGTGGCAAAGTGACAGAATTCTTGACATTAGGCTTTTCACTGCCCACCCTTTTCACATCAAACACAGGCTTCGCTATTTTCCTGTCAATATTGTTTTGGTTTACGGCTGGAGCAACGATAGCCTACCTGAGCAGGAAAAATGGGATGGCAATTGTTTACTGGCTTGTTCTATACATAGCTTCCATTGCATTGTTTTGGGTATTTTTTTTCCTGCTCGGCCACACTATTATATAGCACGCTAAAGTACGATTGATTTTCAATTGCAATATCGCGCCAGACCTTCGCGATTGTGAATACTGATTCTTCCATTTGCATCCGTATCAATTAACCCCTGTTCCTTGAACGCCACCATTGCCTGATTGACGCGCTTGCGCGACGCACCGACCAGATCGGCGATGTCGCCTTGCGTCAACACAATGCGGATTTGCGTCACGCCATCTTTCTCGCGTCCATATTTTTCGGCGAACGCCAATAATTGACGTGCCACACGGCCATTCACATCCAAAGTTGCCAGCGCTTGAATCAACTGGTCAGAGAGCCGCACGCGTGAAGACATGATCTTGACGAGATTGCGTGCCACAGGCGGGAAGTTATCCAGAATATAGCTGAACGTAACTTTATCCATCCACAACATCAGCGACGTTTCAAGAGTCACCGCACTGGCGGAACGTCCCACACTATCGATCAGACTCATCTCGCCAAGCATATCGCCCGCACCCAGGATCGCCAGGAT
>Ga0180068_1000082_pt1 | contig 11052 bp, 8 predicted proteins | sample EasRivERM_16_10D_FD_121790 | JGI IMG/M metagenome (GOLD analysis project Ga0180068, IMG submission 121790) | Soil microbial communities from meander-bound floodplain in the East River, Colorado, USA - East River metaG ERMLT231A'_16_10D | ecosystem: Environmental > Terrestrial > Soil > Floodplain ... | reverse complement strand
CGGCGAATCTCCTCCAGGTTCCCAAGATGCTGCATGAAGGTCAGGATCAAACCTGTTGCAAGCATAAGGAAGTACCACATGTTCCGAAGATTCCAATAAGGCAGATTTCCCGGGGACGGATCCATGAATGATAGCAGAATACCCACGAGGGCAAGAATTCCAATCGAGGCCAGGGTTGTCCGTTTTATGGAAAAGAAAATCGCGATGAAAATAAGAGGAATTACAAGGAAGGCGAGGAAGGCGGGGTTTTCTCCGGAATAGAAGGGTATATAAATAAATACCGCTACAAATAAAAGGAAATATCCAAAGGCGGCAATACTGGTATATCCAAGCCGGTTGGCAATATACAGCACTACAGATAACCCGACTATAAGGATCGCGCCTTGTACGGTAGGCTCATTGATATCAACTGGATCGGCTTTTAAAACCAGCATGATGATCAACGTTATCACCAGCATCTGCACAAGCAGGATGGTAGAGAGAAGCCGCGACCTTTGAATTTTTTCAGGATCGGTGACGCGGGGATGGGGATTCAAGAACCAGTTCAGGAGCGAGTTATAGGATGATTTCATTGGTATCTGCGAAATTTAGATTTACCGATAATATTCTTCATTATAAACGGTGCTTCCTCCCAACATCCCAACAAAAAGTCGGGTGAAAATCACCCGACTCCCTACAAGCAAGGGCGACCCTTCATGACATTCATAGAACCATTCTGAATCCAGGCGGTCGCCCCTACTAATCTCTATTCTCTATTCTCTTATTTCTTCACCCCAAACTTCTTCATCAAAATATCCTGCAAGGTCGGTTGACCGATCTCCTGCAATTCATATCTCACACGCTGAAATGGCTTTGTGATCTTGATGACACGCGTCAGATCAATCGGTGTTCCCACAATGACCATATCCACATCAGACTTGTTGATCGTCTCTTCCAAATCCTTCATCTGCTCTTCGCCATAGCCCATTGCCGGCAGAATGGGTCCGGTCTTCGGATATTTTGCATACGTCGCCGCGATGGAATTGACCGCGAACGGACGCGGATCAACGATCTCTTTCGCGCCGAATCTTCGCGCCGCAACATAACCCGCGCCGTATGCCATTTCGCCGTGAGTTAATGTTGGTCCATCTTCAATTACAAGCACGCGCTTGCCACGGATTGCGTCGGGATCATCCACAAATAACGGCGACGCGGCTTCGATCTGGATCGCATTCGGGTTCAACTTGCGCAGCGACTCACGCACTGCGATAACTTTATCAGGGTCTGCTGTGTCTACTTTATTGATCACAAATACATCCGCGAGTCTTACATTCGTTTCACCGGGGTGATAAGCAATTTCATGACCTGCGCGATGCGGGTCAGCTACAACGATCTGCAAATCGGGAACATAAAACGGAAAATCATTATTGCCGCCATCCCACAACACGATGTCCACTTCCTGCTCAGCTTGTCGCAAAATCTTTTCGTAGTCCACACCGGCATACACGATCACACCGTTATCGATGTGCGGCTCGTATTCCTCACGCTCCTCAATCGTCGTCTCATGTTCATCGAGATCGCCATAATCCGCGAAACGTTGCACTTCCTGCCTGACCAAATTTCCATATGGCATCGGGTGACGGATCGCCGCGACTTTATATCCCATTTCTCTCAGGATTAAAGACACCCGCCGCGTTGTCTGACTTTTGCCTGATCCCGTCCGAACCGCGCAGACTGAAACGACAGGCTTCGTCGACTTGACCTGAGTGTATTTCGTGCCCATCAAGCGGAAGTCTGCACCCGCCGCGTTGACCATGCTGGCCTTGTGCATAATGTGTTCATGCGGCACATCGCTATATGCGAAGATGACCTGCTCCACGCCATGCTGTTTAATGAGGTCGAGCAATTCTTCTTCGGCGCGGATGGGGATTCCGCCTGGGTACAATGGACCAGCCAGTTCGGTCGGGTAGAGGCGTCCTTCAATGTCTGGTATTTGCGTCGCGGTAAATGCCACCACTTCGTAGTCCTTGTTGCCGCGAAAGAATGTATTGAAGTTATGAAAGTCACGTCCTGCCGCGCCCATGATGAGGGTTTTGATTGCCATAGGGTTCTCCTTTGATTTATGTGTCATTGCGAGGAGCGCTTGTAGCGCCGAAGCAATCTTCTCTTAACTGGGAGATTGCTTCGGGCTTCGCCCTCGCAATGACATGATTCTAAAGAAAACAGACTAACCGCATAGATAACGTTTAGCCTGTTTTCAATATGACACCTTTTACCTTGAGTGCCGCATTGCTACATTACATCCGGTGCCTGAATATCGAGCAATCGCAGCGCGTTAGCAATGGTTTGCTTTGCGGCCGCGACCAATTGCAGGCGGGCATTCCGAACCTTTTCATCTTCTGTTTGTGTGACTGGCACTGCATGATAGAACGAATGGAACGCATTCGCCAGATCATATGCATACGCCGCCATCACCAGCGGACGATACTCATTCGCGGCCTGTTGCACTGCATCTGGGAATTTGGAGATGCGCTCGATCAACTCGATCTCGTGTTTGGTCAAATCATAATCAAACGACATGTTTCCTTGTTTACTTGTATCCGTATCTACTTGTCCACTTTTTTTCAATATCGAATTCGCCCGCACATGCGCGTTCTGAATGTAAGGGCCTGTGCGTCCATCGAAGGCCAGAGCCTCATTAATATCAAAGACTATATCCTTGTTGTTGTCCACCGAAAGTATTGAATAAGCCAGCGCGCCTAAACCAATTTGTGTCGCGATTTTCTCGCGTTCGACCTCAGGGATATTCCCACTTTTCTCTGATTCAACGGCCAGCACACGTTTCACAGCTTCATCGGCAACGTCTTTGAACAATACGACCCGTCCACGTCGCGCGGACATGGCTCCTTCTGGCAGAGTGACATAGCCATAGGAGAGGTGATAGCACTTGGCTGCCTGTGGGAAACCCCACAGTTCCAATATCTTGAATATCTGCTGAAAGTGCAGGCTCTGGCGAAAATCCACCACGTAGATCGAGCGATCAACGTGATACTTTTCAAATTTTTGTTTTGCCAGTGCCAGGTCGTTTGTACTGTACAATGCCGTGCCGTCGCTCCTCAAGATGACCATCGTCCGATATTTTTCCTTGGTCAAACCAAGTTTTTCATCGATCTTGACAATGACCGGGCCGCCCTTGGCGCGTTCATCTTCGGCAATACCTTTCGCGATCAACTCGTCTACGATTTCTTTGCCCAATTCATTTGCTTCACTTTCGAAGAACCAAACGTCCATCTTAACATCCAGCATACGCAGGATGTCGCGAAATTCCGCCAGGCTCCACTCGCGCGTGACGCGCCAGAGTTCACGAATTTCAGCATCGCCGGTCTCCCATTTGCGGAGCAGGTCACGGCGTTCGGCATCATAGGCTTCACGCTTTGCAGTTTCTTCGGGCGTCTCGTTATCCTTCTTCTCCAACATGGCGGTTGCTTCAATATAAATTTTCAACAGCCATTGCCCGCGTTCGTGTACACCTTCGGGTTCCTGTCCCTTATAGAATTTGTTGTAAGCCCAAAGGATTGTAATCACACCCAGCCCCATATCGCCGGGATACGTCGCGCGGATCGTTTCAAAGCCCGCGAATTCCACAATCCTCGCCAGAGATTCTCCCAAAAGTGTTGTGCGCGCATGGCCAATATGGATGGAATGATGTGTGTTTGGTTGAGAGTATTCGACCATTACGCGTTCGCCTTTTGCCGCGCCGCGCCCAAAATCGGATTTGGACGCAAGCACTTCATCCACAACCCGCCGTGCATAATCGGATGTTTTAAAGTAGACGTTGAGATAGCCTTTGACTGCTTCGATATGACTGATCCCCTCCACACTTCCGTCCTGAGCGGCTAGTCGAAGGACAGCCTTAACCTGCTCGGCGATTTCTTGAGCCTTTTGCGGCACTGGAAGTTTGCTTCCCTTACCAGAACGCGCTTCATTGGCGGCAGTCTGGAAAAACGAGGTCGCGAAGCCCCATTCGCCCGAGAAGGGAATGGCGGTCCATTTCAGTTCAGCCAGCGCAATGTCATTCGCTGTGCACCAAGCTTTGATTTTTTCTTCGATGAGTTGTTGTTCTTTTTCAAACATAGGTTTTTGGATTATATCAGTAGGTCACGTTTGAAACGTACCTACGTTCGCAGGTAACAAAAACGGGAGCCGATTGCGACTCCCGTTTTTATGATCAGGTGAAACTTACTTTTTCTTCTTCGAAGCTTTTGTTGTTGCTTCGGTGGCTTCGGCAGGTACGAAAGTAGAGAGTTTCTTCATCAAGCGACCCTTGCGGCGGGCAGCGGCATTCTTGTGGATCACGCCTTTGCCAGCGGCCTTATCGAGTTCACTGATGGCTTTGAGGACGAGGTCTTTCGTCTCGGGAGCTTTGTCCTCGAAAGATGCGCGTGCCTGACTGACGGCAGTACGGGAGGCGCCACGCACGTTACGATTGTTGATGCGGCGCTTTTCGTTCTGCTTGTTTCTTTTGATTTGTGACTTAATATTAGCCAAGGTCTTCCTCCAGAATGTTTCTTGCCGTTCTTTATCGACGGCGGCTTATTTTACATGAGGGTTACTGATTTGTCCAGAAAAATGCGCGTTTAGGGTTTAGCCAGGACGACCACAAAATAGCTGCCTAACAGGCTTTTATCTGACACGACGTATGCAACACCGAATTCAGTGACTCCGGAATTGAGAATGTTAGCGCGGCTGACGGGGTCGTTCATCCACCAGTTAAAAGCGGATTGTGGGTTGCTTTGCGGCAGTGCATATATATTCTCAAGCACAAGAGAGGCTGTATATCCTTGTGCCGCGACACGGGATTCTTGTGTCGAACCATTTAACCCATCATGGCTTAGATAATTGTTGCAAACCATATCTGTCGCATGAGCTTTAGCCGCGCCCGCCAAGTTCTGATTGACATTTAGTGCGGGCAGGTTGTTACTTGTACGGGCGTTGTTGATCAAAGTTTGAAGTTCAGTAACGAAGCTTGCATTTTCCGCAGGAACGCAAGTTGACGGAGCGGAACCGGTTGCAGTGATGGCGGCTGGGGTTGGCTGTCCAGCTACTGTTGGCGTAACAGGCGTGGACGTGGAAGGCAGCGTCGCGGTCGCCGTCACAAGGTTGACTGGAATTTGCAGAATATCACCCGGGTTGATTGCATTGGCGTTCTCGATATTATTGAGGGTGACGATATCTTCCTCAATGCTGTTGAATTTAACAGCGATGCCGGCTAATGTGTCACCGGGCAGAACTTGATATTCTATCCTTGCACCGCGTCCTAAATTTGCAGGAAGTGGTGTTGCGGTCTTAAGCAATGTTCCTGCAGGTGGAATAGTAATTGTGTCTCCAACGTAATAGATGCCACCGGCTACCATAATTTTTGGATTTTCTTGCAGGATGAGTAAAACACCATTGTCGCCCAGATTGAATTTTTCAGCAATGCTTTGTAAGGTGTCACCGTCAATGATAGTATATGCCACAGGACCTGTAGACGTAGGGGTAATCGTTGTCGTCGGTGTCAATGTGATCGTTGGTGTAATCGAGGGCGTGGTTGTATTGGTTGGCGTAAACGTCAGAGTTGGCGTAGGCGTATCAGTGGCAAATAATGTACTCAACGGCTTTTCGTCTGAACCAAGCAGCCAATAGGCAAGCGCAATAAGCCCGATCACAACCAGTGCGGTGGCGCCATAAATAAGAATTGGTTTTCGCTGCTGTCGTCGCTTGCGATAAGCGCTCAGTACTTCCGACGTATTTTTGTTGCTGGGTGGAGTTCGGTTTAGCATATCATTTCCTTGTTTACAAAAGACGCGTGCAGATGAAACTTGCTCCCACCTGACGCGGTGAAATAATTCTACCTGAAAAACGAGGGTTGTGGGAAAGAGACCTCCGGGTTTTTGAAAAACCCGGGGGTCTGGTTTACTTCATATGATCCTTCAAATATTTCCCTGTATATGAACCTTTGACCTTCATCACCTGTTCAGGTGTCCCCTCTGCAAGGAGCTCACCACCGCGATGCCCACCTTCAGGACCGAGATCAATAACCCAGTCCGCGACTTTGATGATATCGAGGTTATGTTCAATGATCAAAACCGAGTTCCCTGTATCAACCAGCCTTTGTAAAACTTCGATCAATTTATGCACATCTGCCGCGTGCAAACCGACAGATGGTTCATCCAAAACGTAGAGCGTTCGACCTGTGGCGCGGCGCGAGAGTTCCTTTGAAAGCTTCACGCGTTGCGCTTCCCCACCTGATAAAGTTGTGGCAGGTTGACCCACACGCACATATCCCAAACCCACCTCCTGTAACAACTTCAACTTGTTCAACATCTGGGGATAATTTTTGAATTCTTCGAGCGCGTGATCAACGGTCATATCCAACACATCTGCGATGCTATATTTTTCATGGAACATCACTTGCAATGTCTCACGGTTAAAGCGCCTGCCATGACATATATCGCAAGGCACATACACATCGGGCAAAAACTGCATTTCGATTCGCAACTCACCCTGTCCCTGACAGGCCTCACAACGCCCGCCGTGAACGTTGAATGAAAAACGTCCGGGTTTATAGCCACGTACTTTGCTTTCGGGCAGTTCGGCATACAGTTTGCGAATCTCATCGAACAAAGCTGTGTATGTCCCCGGGTTGGAGCGCGGCGTTCGTCCGATCGGCGATTGGTCAATGTTGATGATCTTATCGAGATGTTCCACGCCTTCGATCTTCTCATGCTCACCAGATTGCGTGCGCGCGCCCATCAGCCGGGCGGCAAGCTGGTTGTATAAAATGTCACTCATCAACGTGGATTTACCCGACCCCGAAACACCGGTAATGCAAACCAATTTCCCAAGCGGGATCGAGACATTGATGCCCTTCAAATTGTTCGCTGTTGCGTTGAGGATCTTAAGCGATTTGCCGTTGCCTTCCCGCCTCTTCTTCGGAACCTCAATCTTTTTACGCCCCGAAAGATATTGGCCCGTCAACGACTTCGGGTGCACCAAAATCTGCTTGGGCGTGCCCTCCGCGATAACCTGACCGCCATGCTCGCCCGCGGCTGGACCCAGATCAATGACCCAATCCGCTTCCCGGATGGTTTCATCGTCATGCTCGACAACCAAAACTGTATTTCCCAGATCGCGTAATCCCTTGAGCGTTTCCAACAACCGCATATTATCGCGCGGATGCAGCCCAATGGACGGCTCATCCAACACATACAACACACCAACCAGGCGCGAGCCGACCTGCGTTGCAAGACGAATGCGTTGCGCCTCACCCCCCGATAAAGTAACAGCTGAACGATTCAAAGTCAAGTAATCGAGTCCCACATTGACGAGGAAGTTGAGCCTTTCATGGATTTCCTTTATAACCCTTTCAGCAATCGTCCTCTGTTTTGAGGTTAATGGTGAGCTCTTGCCAGCAATCTTCTTGACCCAATCAAGTGTCTGCAACACGGGCCATGAATTTGCCTCAACAATATTTACATCGTCCACGGTCACAGCCAGCGCGGCCGGGTTGAGTCTTTTGCCTCCGCAACTTGGGCAGGGACGGTCAGACATAAACTCTGAAATTTTCTCGCGCATCCATTCAGAGTTGGTCTCACGGTAACGGCGTTCAAGATTCGTGATCACACCTTCAAAGGCACGCGTGAATTTAAATTCATTGCCATTGGTGTTTTTATATACCATTTGGATCTGCTTATCGCCTGTACCGTACAAAACCAGATTGACCTGTTCTTTCGTCAAATCCTTAACCGGTTCATCCATATTAATTTTATAAGCGCGGCAGGCACCTTGTAATGATTGCCAATAATATCCACCCTCCTCTTTTGGTCCCCACTCCATGCTGATGATCGCTCCCTCGTTCAGAGACAGGTCGCGGTCCGGGATGATTCGGTTAGGATCAATCTCCAATTTGGAACCAAGCCCCTGACAGTCCGGGCAGGCGCCCTGAGGAGTGTTGAAAGAAAACGTGCGCGGTTCCACTTCATTGATGCTTACGCCATGTTCAGGGCAGGCAAGATGTTCCGAAAACTGGATATCTTCTTCTTTATCAACGAGGTTGACCGTGATATAACCTTCGCCAAACTTGAGGGAAGTCTCGACCGAATCGGTTAAGCGTGTGAGAGCCGCTCTCTTTTCTTCCTTATCACCTTCATGCGAAATGACAAGGCGATCCACCACGGCTTCAATGGTATGTTGTTTGTAGCGGTCAAGCTCGATCTCGTCATCAAGTGAAGAGACATTCCCATCCACGCGGACGCGTGTGAAGCCAGCCTTGCGGATTTCTTCAAAAACAGCCTGATAAGTTCCTTTACGGGCGCGCACGAGCGGCGCGAGAATTAAAATGCGTGTGCTTTCGGGGAGTTTCTCGATCTTATCCACGATCTCTTCAGCAGATTGTTTGACCACCTCCCGCCCACACACCGGGCAATGCGGAATACCGGCGCGCGCAAACAACAAACGCATGTAGTCATAGATTTCAGTTACGGTTCCAACAGTTGAACGGGGATTGTGACTCGTGGATTTCTGGTCAATCGAAACGGCTGGGGATAACCCGTCGATGTAATCCACATCGGGCTTGTCCATTTGACCGATGAACTGCCGCGCGTACGCCGAAAGCGACTCAACGTAACGGCGTTGACCTTCAGCGAAGATCGTATCAAACGCCAAAGATGACTTACCCGAACCCGATAAACCAGTGATAACTACAAACTTGTCGCGGGGAATTTCGACTGTGATGTTTTTCAAATTGTGGACGCGTGCGCCCACCACACGAATTTTATTGGATGACATAATTCTCCTTGCGGGAGTCTATTTTAGCACAAATGTTTTAGTTTTGATTAATTTTCGTCCAAATGTCAAACTTTTATTATACCGAATCGTACACTCTGACACGCTTGGATGAGTTTGCAATGAGCATGTTATACTCATGTGTAACTTCTAAAACCCGTCGGGGTTATTTTTATCAGCCCTGCCGGTAGGATTGTTGTGTGCAGGAGATTGAGTTCAACGAAGATGAAGTCCTAACCCTCGCCTCGCAAGGTGACCGTGATGCATTTGGTCTCCTTTACGAGCGTTATGTTGACCGCATTTTCAACTATGTTTACTACCGAACGGGCAACCTCCACGATGCGGAGGACCTTACTGCCCGCGTCTTTCAGCGGGCAATGAACCACATCAAAACGTATACAGATCGCGGCGTCCCCTTCTCTGCGTGGCTGTATCGGATCGCCCACAACCTGGTTGCCAACTGGCACCGTGACCGAAGCCGCAGGCAGGAAATTCCATTGGATGACCTGCCCGTTCTGCAAAGCAAAGGCGATCATCCTGAGCGTAACCTTGTTCACTCACAGGAACAGGATGCGCTTCTCAAACTCATCCGACGCCTGCCCGGTGAACGACAGAATCTGCTTATCCTGAAGTTTGTTGAGGACATGTCGAACGCCGAGATCGGTCTGATCATGGGACGCAGTGAAGGTGCAGTCAAAAGTTTGTATCACAGAACTCTACTGGCATTACGCGACCAGTTGGGTGATCAAAACATAAACCTGGAAGGAGAGTAAGGTCACGATAGGAAAACTTCCAGAATGGCAATACTGATTTGGTCCCGCGCCAAATTGAACAAGGATTGAGAGCTAAAATGGCAAGACAATCATCAACCTCTGATGAAATTCTCAGCAAACTGGAAAATCGCCTCGCTGGGGTATTGAAACCGATTCGCCCCTCCAAGGATATTGTCCAGCGCCTTCGCGAGCGAATCCACTTCCCCGCGCGCGAGGAGATCACTGTTCGTCTGGAGGATTGGAAGCGAATGTTTCTGGTTTTCGGCGGCGTGATGTCTGGCTTATTGGTGGTCATCACTGTTGCGCGGGCGCTTTTCTTTTTGGTGGGTAGAAGGCATATGTAACGGCCTATAAAAACACGAGCCTCAAAGAAAAGTCTTTGGGGCTCGTTTTATTTTGGCGTCGAGGCGCTTAATCATGAATTTCACACCGCAGGCTGTCTAACTCCCAAATTATTTCAACAATTCGTCACATAAGACGCGTGCCTCCGCGACCAGATCTGCATCCACGGGGAGTTTGAATTCTTCAGTGACGCGCAAAGTCAAATGATCAACGATCAATTTCAAGTCGGGGGAAAGAAGCGAGTCATCTTTGAGCAGGTTAAGTAAATCGACAGCACTCGTACTTGGAGGGCGAATCCCTTTACGAGTCAAATATTCCCGAATCGCTATTCCCGCCGCGCGGCGTGCACAGACGCGAGCTTGTCCCTCATTGTTGCGGGCGCGCGCTTGTTCGGCCCTTTCGAATTCTGCATTGATTTGAGCAGCTAAACCCATAATTGGATTATACCTTCGGCGTTATAATTGACTGAAATGTATTGGAGGCATCAATGAAATTAAACTTATTTCAAAAGATTATGGCTTTGGTTGCATTGAACCTGTCTATATTCGCTTGCTCATTAGTAAATCCTGTAGTTGTTCCGAATGTTACACAAGTATCTGCACCAAATGACGGACCTACGACCGTTAATGGAACCGTAACCTACACTAATTCCTTTTTCACTGCCGGGGTTGCTGAACCGGAAATCATCCTTGAAGATCAAGGTGGTTTTGTTACGCGCGATCGAACGTTCTTATTCCCAGTTGAGTCGCAAGTTATCGGCCAGATCACCTCTGACTTTTACACCTCACCTTTCACGTATAGTTTAACTCTGCCTGCAGAGCCAAATGGTACGTTGCATGATGTTAACCATGATGATAAGAAGGATTCTGGCGTAATGGTGTTCGCCGTTGCCTATTGGACGAATACTTGGGGTGATCCATATCTTGAACGCCGCGATCAGGGCGGCGGTGGTTGGTCCACAGCTTATGCCTCTACCAAGGTCAGCGACGATCGCGATTCCTATCGCGAGATATTCGGTGGCAAGTATCTGGTTTACTCTCCAGATGACAAACAACAATTTCCCTCGGACTTCGGATCGGATAAAAAACTTTTTACCAACGACGACGCATTGATGAATCTGGCAGCTGGATGG
>Ga0180068_1000079_pt1 | contig 11170 bp, 8 predicted proteins | sample EasRivERM_16_10D_FD_121790 | JGI IMG/M metagenome (GOLD analysis project Ga0180068, IMG submission 121790) | Soil microbial communities from meander-bound floodplain in the East River, Colorado, USA - East River metaG ERMLT231A'_16_10D | ecosystem: Environmental > Terrestrial > Soil > Floodplain ... | reverse complement strand
CTTGCAATTGTGAAGGAGATCGTTCAGGCGCATGGTGGTAAAATTGCCGTCCGCAGTGAGGTGGGGCATGGGACGACATTTACGATCCAGCTACCGCTTGCGCCAAAATAATTTATGCCAAAAGTTTCCATCATCATTCCCTGTTATAACGAGCAGGCGACCATTCGATTATTGCTTGAAGCTCTGCGTGAGCAAACCTTTCCGCGCGCTGATATGGAAGTGATCATTTCTGATGGCTTTTCAACCGACGGCACCCGTGATGCGATCGCCGCATTCCAAAAGGATTTTCCTGATCTGGCCGTGCGCGTGGTGGACAATACGAATCGTTCCATCCCTTCGGCTGTTAACCGCGCCATTGAGTCTGCGCGTGGCGATATCTTTATCCGCCTCGATGCGCACTCAAAACCATATCCTGATTATGTAGCGAATTGCATCAAGGCTCATGCAGAAAAACGCGGCGATAATGTTGGTGGCGTATGGGAAATTCATCCCGGCGCAGATACATGGATCGCAAAATCCATCGCGGTTGCAGCGGCACATCCGCTTGGGGTGGGGGATGCGTTGTATCGCCATGCCAAACATGCCGCAGAGGTGGATACGGTTCCGTTTGGTTCGTTCAAACGCGAGTTGATTGAGCGCGTTGGTAACTTCGATGAGTCGCTACTTACGAATGAGGATTATGAGTTCAATGCGCGGGTGCGAAAGGCGGGTGGTAGAATCTGGCTTGACCCATCCATTCGCTCGATCTATTTTGCGCGTCCAACCTTGCTGGAACTTGCGCGGCAATATTGGCGTTATGGATTCTGGAAGTGGCGCATGCTTAATCGTTACCCCGCTACACTTCGCTGGAGGCAGGCTCTGCCTCCGTTGTTTGTATTGAGCTTGATAGGCTTGAGCCTTTTTTCGTTATTTGTCCCAGTTGCGCGCTTTGCACTACTCGGTGAACTGGCTTTATATTTTTTCATTATGATCCTGGCAGGGTTATCCGCGGCATACTATCAGAAAAAAGCATATTTGTTGTTCGGCTTGCCGCTGACGATCCCTGTTATGCATATCACCTGGGGTGGCGGTTTTTTATGGAGTATCCTCGTTTTGAGTAAACAAAAGCATGGCTGATAATATTCGTACTGCGCCTCTACGCTTGCGACCCAGTGAGCATCGCACGATCCTGTTTGTTGGCGACCTGCTTATGTCGATCGCGTCTGTTTTTGCAGCAATTGAAACATGGCGGCGTTTCAATATCTCTGCCGAAATTGCCAAGCAGGTCGCGAAAGGTCTTTCTCTTGCCAGAGCAGAGCAAATTGTTGCACAAACAGCTAGTTTAAAGGTTCCATTTTGGTTCTATCTTCTACCGATCATTTGGATGTTGTTGCTGGTCGAATTATACGAGCCGCATGTTGCAGCCAGCGGCAGGAAAACTACCCGCGGTATTGCCATTGCGGCGTTCCTGGGGCTGGCGGCTTATTCACTGGTCTTTATAATACGACAGGATCCAACCAACCTGCCCCGTATTGGTGTAGGGGCGTTCCTGTTTTTTGCAGCTCTGCTAACGTTAGTCTGGCGCATGGTCTTCATTCGTATTTATAAATCCACCGGGCAGCGCCGCCGGGTTATATTGATCGGCGCAGGCAATGCCGGGCAAACCCTCGCGGAACTTTATCAGTCCCTGGGTACGCGTTCGTTCTATCTTGTCGGTTACGTTGATGATGATGAGCAGAAGGTGGGGAAATCTTTTCAAGGATTGCCTGTATTGGGTTCCAGCGGCCGTTTGCTTAACTTGATCGATGTGTATCGCGTTTCAGATCTCGTGGTTGCCATTAATGGTGAGATCAAAGGTGCCACTTTTCAATCCATTTTGGATGCGCAGGAACGCGGCGTGGATGTAACCCGCATGCCGATCTTGTACGAAGAAATGACCGGGCGAGTCCCGATCCACCACCTCGAGTCCGATTGGATCATTCGTTCCTTTGTGGACGAAGTGCGTGTCAGCGGCTTCTATGAACTTTTCAAACGTCTCGTGGATATTCTGGGTGGGATCGCTGGCATGCTGATCCTCGCGATTTCTTTTCCGTTCCTGTCGTTGGCAGTCGCTTTGGATAGTGGCTTCCCGGTTTTTTATTCACAACTCCGGCTTGGGCGCGGGGGCTCTGTTTTTAGGATTTATAAATACCGTTCCATGTATCAGAAAACAGGAATCGATGGCGAGACACACACGACCCTGGAAAACGATCCGCGCGTAACGCGTGTGGGAAACTTTTTGCGGAAAATACGGCTGGATGAACTTCCACAATTTTGGAATGTTTTGCGTGGCGATATGAGTCTGGTGGGTCCACGTGCCGAAGTGCCTGACCTGGTCCTCGAATATCAAAAGCAGATTCCATTTTATCGGGCGCGCTTATTGGTAAAACCCGGGCTGACAGGTTGGGCGCAGATCAATTACGGCTACGTGGCCAGCGTATACGAGACATCGTTTAAACTCGAGTACGATCTATACTACATCAAACATCGCACGCTTTCGATGGATATCCAGATCATTTTGCGCACGATTGGCACAGTATTCAAAGGAACTGGGAGATAATCAATGAAATATTTGATCACCGGCGGTGCAGGCTTCATCGGCTCGCAGATTACACGGACGTTGCTTGAAAACGGCGAATCGGTCCGTGTGCTGGATAATTTCAGTAAAGGCAAACGTGAAAAAATTGCAGAGTTGACTCAGCGATTCAAAAGGAATCAATTTGAAGTCCTAGAAGGAGACGTGCGGGACGCTTCACGCGTCGGGGAGGCTTTGCGCGGTGTCGAGATCATTTTCCACGAGGCGGCTTTTGTCTCCGTCCCGCAATCCATGGACGAGCCTCAGACATGTTTCGATGTGAATCTCAGCGGCACATCGTTATTATTTGATGCGGCGCGGCGCGCAGGCGTCAGACGCGCGGTGGTGGCTTCGAGCGCGGCAGTCTACGGGGAGTCCGAAGCGTTGCCACTCGTCGAAGAGACGCCGCTTCAACCGAAGTCGCCGTATGCGGTTTCCAAACGCGTCAACGAAATGTATGCGGAGCTGTTCACGAATTCATTTAATTTTGAAGTGGTGGCATTACGTTATTTCAATGTATATGGACCGCGCCAACGACCCGACTCAATGTATGCCGCGGCCGTGCCGATCTTTGCGCGGCGTTTGTTGGACGGCAAACCGATCACGGTGTTCGGTGACGGCGGACAGACGCGTGACTTGATCAATGTGCATGATATAGTGCGTGCGAATTTGGTTGCGTCCGAACACCCGAACGCGGCGGGGAAAGTTTTCAATGTCTGCACAGGCGTTGAAACGCGTTTATTGGATCTGCTTGATGTGCTGTACGAATTATTCCCGAATGCACCGCAGACCGAATTTGCCGCGCCGCGCGCTGGCGATATATATCGATCCGTTGGAAGCCCGCAAAAGGCAAAAGATGTGATGGACTTTCACGCGCAAGTATCATTAATCGACGGCTTAAAGGAAACCGTTGATTGGATGCGCGCCCATTAATTCTCCAATTGCCAATTCTCTAATCTCTAGTCTCTAATTACCAATCTCCCCATGAATCCCTCCCGCCCTCACATCCGCAATCGCTTCGTGTTCATTGGCGATATCGCGCTTATCATCATTTCGGTGCTAGGCAGTTTTGCTTTGCGACTCGATGTGGGTGAACTGCCATATTATTTTCCATCTGTTGTGTTGATGAGCGCGGTGGCGCTGGCTATAAAAATTCCCGTTTATTATTTTTTTGGTCTCTATCGTCGTTTGTGGATTTATGCCAGCACCGGCGAATTGCGCTTGATCACCGTCGCGGTAACTGCTGCTTCAGTGCTGACCTCAGGAGTAATGGCGATATTGATAGTAACTGGTAACGTGTATCGTGGCATGCCGCGCTCTGCATTGGGAATTGATTGGTTATTATCGCTCGTGTTGATCGGCGGCTCGCGCTTTGCATTACGCATCCTCGCTGAACAATCCATGACATCCCGCACAAGCGGGAAAAGCAAGCGTGCCATTATCATTGGCGCAGGTGACGCGGGCGCGTTGGTAGTGCGTGAATTACAAAAATCATCGCAACTCAATTTAACCCCCGTTGGCTTTCTGGACGATAACCCCGCCAAACAAAAACATGCAATTTATGGGGTTACCGTGATTGGTACAGTTAGCGATCTGCCTACTTCAATTGACTTGCATCATGTTGATGAAGTCATCATTGCCATTCCCTCAGCGCCAGGCAGATTAGTCCGCATGGTCAATGACGTTTGCCGCGTCAAAGGAGTCGTGTCCCGCACCATGCCGGGCATTTATGAATTGATCGGCGGCAAGGTAAACGTCAGCCGTTTGCGTGAAGTGGATATCACCGACCTCCTGCGTCGCGAGCCGGTGCGTGTCAATGATGAAGCTGTTGGTGCAACCCTCGAAGGCCGGCGCGTGCTGGTCACAGGCGCGGGTGGTTCGATTGGGCGAGAGTTATGTCGTCAGATCGCACGCCGTAATCCTGCTGAATTGGTTCTGCTCGGTCATGGCGAGAACAGTATTTTTGAGATCCTGCTTGAATTGCAACAGGATTATCCCAATCTTTTGCTTTCACCAGTCATTGCAGATATTCGCAATTCGGAACGCCTCACGCAAATCTTCAAACAACACCAACCTCAAGTTGTGTTCCATGCCGCCGCGCATAAACATGTCCCATTGATGGAGGCGAATGTTGTTGAAGCCATTACGAATAATGTGCTTGGCACGCGCAATGCTGTGCAAGCCGCGCTTGATCACAACATCGAACGGTTTGTTTTGATCTCAACCGATAAAGCGGTGCGCCCCTCATCCATTTATGGCGCCACAAAACGACTCGCCGAAATGATCGTCCTCGACACTGCCCGAAAAACCCAACGCGCTTTCACAGTTGTCCGCTTTGGCAATGTGCTCGGCAGTCGCGGTTCCATCATTCCCATCTTCAAACAACAAATTGCGAATGGCGGTCCTGTCACGGTTACGCACCCCGATATGTATCGCTTTTTCATGACCATCCCCGAAGCGGTCTATCTTGTCCTTCAGGCTGCGTCCATGGAAAATGGCGGCGAGACCTTCGTGCTCAACATGGGTGAGCCTGTCCGCATTCTCGATCTTGCCGAAGACCTCATTCGGCTCTCCGGATTCGAGCCTCAGCGCGATATCGAAATTTCATACACTGGTATTCGCCCAGGTGAAAAACTCACAGAGGAGCTTTGGGATCAGGGGACTCCGCTCGCGAAGACCCTGCATCCGGATATTTTTCGACTCGAAAACGACGCTTCCTTACCAAGCCTGAATTTGAATCAAGCCATTGACTTTCTTTCACGCCTCAGCCACTCCGCCGAAGCCGAAGCGATCATCAACCAGCTGGACGAATTGATTCCCGGTTCATCCATCCGTGAAGCGTCACACCTTGATATAACGTCAATCATTTAGATATGTCACTCTGAGCGGAGCGAAGAGTCTCCTCCACGTGGTAGAGATGCTTCGTCGCAAAGAACGATCCTCAGCATGACAAAATCAAACTATGCCCATCATCTCCCTCACCGACTGGAACCACTTCCTGTCCCAACATCCCAATGCTCATCTCCTGCAAACAGGGGAGTGGGGTGAGTTGAAGTCCGCGTTTGGGTGGAAGCCGGTGCGTATTGTCAGCGAGAATGTTGGTGTGCAAATCTTATTCCGTAAATTGCCTTTAGGTTTTACAGTTGGGTATATTCCAAAGCCGGTAATCAGTGATCAATTGGTCAGTGACCAGTTCTGGAAAGAGATTGACGAAGTGTGTCGAAAACATCGGGCTATATTCTGTAAACTTGAACCTGATATATGGGATATTGAGAATTGGACAGGCTCGAAGAAAAACATTCAGCCTCCCAAACTGGTTATTGTTGGATTGCTTCTTAATAATGGTTGGAAATTCTCTCGACACAACATCCAACCTCCTCGTACGATCATTATTGACATTCGCGGAAGCGAAGATGAAATATTAGCAAGAATGAAACCGAAGACGCGTTACAATACCCGTCTCGCCGAAAAAAAAGGTGTGACTGTCCGTGCATGGAATGACATCGAATCCTTTCACAAAATGATGCTTGTCACAGGCGGCCGTGATGGATTCGGGATTCATTCTTTGGAATACTACCAACGTGCCCATGGACTTCTTCATCCCAAAGGCCTGGGTGAAATCCTGGTTGCTGAATATGAAGGAAAACCATTAGCCGCTTTATTTGTCGCTAGAAATGGAAATCGTGCTTATTATCTTTATGGCGCATCCACGGAAGAAGAGAGAAATCGCATGCCGACTTACCTCCTGCAATGGGAAGCCATGAAATGGGCAAAAGCGCGCGGTTGTGAAGAATATGATCTCTGGGGTGTCCCTGACGAAAACGAGGTGACTCTGGAAGCCAATTTCGAAACACGCCACGATGGCTTGTGGGGAGTCTATCGCTTCAAGCGCGGCTTCGGTGGGGCGCTACGCGTCAAACGTGCCGCGCAAGCGCTGGATCGCGTTTATAATCCATTATTGTATTGGGGGTATTTGCGGTTTATTGGGAACAAGGCATAAGAAACATAAGAAAATGGAAAATAATTTTTGGAATTCTCTAATCTCGAAACTCCCGAACCCTCACTTCCTCCAAACCTACGAATTGGGGCAGGTGAAGGCGAAATATGGCTGGAGTCCTTTTTACGCAGTGTGGACTGCGGACGGGAAATTCTTAGTACTCAATGAGACTGATAACTTGCCATTGGATACAGACGACTGCATCGCCGCTGCGATGATTCTAAAACGCCAAATCATTCGAAACGGATTCGCCGCACGGTTATCAATCTTTTATTCGTCGAAAGGACCTCTGCTTGATTGGACGAATGAACCATTACGCGAGCGCGTACTCAACGATCTGCAAGCCTTCGCGAAGCAACAAGGCACGATCTTCCTGAAAATGGATCCTGACGTTGTGCTTGGAACGGGAGTCCCTGCCAGCGGGGAAGATGCCCTTGAAAACAATGGGCAGGCTGTGATGTCGGAGTTGAAGCGGAAGGGATGGGAATATGCGTCCGATCAAATCCAGTTTAAGAATACAGTCGTCATTGATTTGGAGTCGACCGAGGATGAAATTCTCGCGCGCATGAAACCGAAGACCCGTTATAACGTTCGTCTCGCTGAAAAGAAAGGCGTTAATCTGCGTATAGGCACAGGTAATGATTTTCCCATGCTTTACAAAATGTACGCTGAAACTTCCGTGCGTGATGGATTTGTAATTCGTGACGAAGGTTATTACAAAACAATGTGGGGAACTTTTCTGCGGTCAGCGGTCAACGGTCAGCCAGCCTGTGAACCAATAATTGCCGAGGTGGATGGTGAACCCGTCGCCGCGATCTTTGTCTTTTATTTTGCAGGGCGCGCGTATTATGTCTATGGCATGTCGCGCAACGTGCATCGCGAAAAGATGCCTACGCATTTCCTACAATGGGAAGCAATGAAGCGCGCAAAGGCAAATGGATGTACGGTGTATGATCTTTGGGGCGCGCCCGAAGTGTTCGATAAAAGCGACTCGATGTGGGGTGTGTATCGGTTCAAAGAAGGACTCGGCGGAAAAGTTGTGCGCACGCTCGGCGCCTGGGACTTTGCGCCCAGTCCGCTTTGGTACAGGATGTATTCAGAGGTCATCCCGCGTGTGCTGGATGTGATGCGCTCGCGTGGGAAAGCGAAAACGAAACAGAATCTGGGATCGTAGTTTCATAAATATGCCGTTGGTTGAGTAGGCGGTGTTCGTCCGCCGTATCGAAACCAACAAGTAACAGAAGTACTTTTGCTTAGTGGTAGTCTCGATATGGGCTTCGCCCTACTCGACCACCGAATATTTCTGAAAAGAGAAAATATGACCACTATCCCTCGACTTCACTTCGCACATCTCCCAACGCCGATTGAAGAACTTCCGCGTCTTTCTGAGACTTTGGGCGGGCCGCGCATCCTGATCAAGCGCGACGACCAAACCGGACTCGCCTTTGGCGGCAACAAGACTCGTAAATTGGAATTTCTCCTCGCTGAAGCGCAGGAACAAGGCGCGCATACTTTGATCTCAGGCGGCGCGTTGCAATCGAATCATTGCCGTCAGACAGCGGCGGCGGCGGCGCGCTTTGGATTCGATTGCATCCTTGTATTGAATGGGGTGATGCCTGAACAGCCATCTGCAAATTTGTTGCTCGATCAATTGTTTGGCGCGGAGATCGTTACGATCCCCGACCGTAAGGAACGTGACCGCGTTCTGCAGGAGACGTATGATAAGGCCGTTGCCGATGGAAGGAAACCATATCTCGTTCCATATGGTGGATCGAGTCCGACGGGTGCTTTGAGTTATGCATTTGCAGTGGAAGAGTTGATGGCACAAATAAAAGACTTCCGAAGTCTTCGAGACTTCGGAAGTCTGGACTGGATAGTATTCGGCACATCCTCGGGCGGAACCCATGCAGGCTTGGTTTTGGGTCAACGCGTGTTTGGATTCAAAGGCAAGGTGTTGGGAATTAGCATTGACGAATCGGAAGAGTGGTTGAAGAGTCATGTCTCAGCGTTGGCTTCTGATTCGAGTGAAAAACTTGGAGAGCGGATTGAGTTCACTCCGGCTGACGTGTCCGCAAATGCCGATTATTGCGCGGCAGGCTATGGCGTGTTGACCGACGCGGAGCGCGAAGCGGTCAATCTGTTTGCAAAGTATGAAGGTCTTCTGCTTGACCCAGTCTATACGGGACGCGCCGCGGCAGGGATGATCGATCTAATCCGTAAGGGATTTTTTAAGAAGGATGAAACGGTACTGTTCTGGCACACCGGTGGACAACCCGCGTTGTTCGCGGATAAATATGCAAATAAGATTTAGAGGGACACCCCGAAGGTTCAAAACCTTCGGGACGTTTTTTATCCGAGAGATACACCGATCAATTTACCAATGCCATAGGTGAGTGTAGCAGCAGCGATGCCGACCAACACCTGACGTGTGCCGGAGAACCAAATGCTTTTGCCGGTCATCAAGGTGATTGCTGCACCGATGATGAACAAGCCAACAGCACTGATGACCAGACTGAGGATGATGGCTTGTGTTCCGCTCCAGAAGAAATAGGAGATCATAGGGAAGAGTGCGCCGAATGCAAACAGGAAGAACGATGTGAACGCGGCTTCATATGCCGAGCCGCCGAGTTCCTCGGGGTCAATGCCCAATTCTTCGCGGGCGAGCGTATCGAGAATATTTGCCTTGTCAGCCATCATATGTGACGCCATCTCTTTGGCACGATCTTCCGGCAAACCCTTGGATTGATAGATCAATGCCAGTTCTTCCTGTTCTTCTTCAGGGTTTTCCGCGATCTCTTCGGCTTCGATTTTGATCTGGTGTTCATACAGTTCGCGTGAACTTTGCACGGAGAGCCATTCGCCCAACGCCATGGAACCTGCACCTGCAAGGACGCCAGCGAGACCTGCGATCAAAATATCGGGTCTTGAATTGGTCGCGCCTGCCACACCCATCGTGAGACTCAGAATGGATACGAGTCCATCGTTAGCGCCGAGCACTGCCGCGCGCAAGGCGTTTCCTCCACCCGCTTTATGACGCCCCTCGAGTTGTGCAACGGTTCCACCAGACATGCCTCCTGTGGATTGTGACGCCACGGAAAGCAAACGCGCATGCGATTTTTCCTCCAGTGAAAATTCACTCGCCTCAGAATCAGGCTGACCGTCGTATGCCTGGCTGTCCGCTTTTTCGTTGCTAGTAATGGTGGGTAAAACAAACTGCGGACCGAATCTTCTTGCAAGCCAGATCATGGTCGCGGCGCGCCAGGTTGGCTTACGTGGTGGAATATTTACTTTGAGTTCATCCAATTTCTTTTCCCAGGTCGCAGCGTGTTTCTCTTCGCTTGCCGCCAACTTACGATAGACCTGTGCCATTTGAGGTTGTTTTTCTGTATCTGCCAGTACTTGATATAATGCCGCCCCATCGATTTCTTTTTGCCGGTTGGCAAGGTGTCTTTTTATATCTTCTTGAGTTGACATGTTCCCTCCCATATAACCTATGTCATTGCGAGGGCGATAGCCCGAAGCAATCTCGTACTTGGATGTTACTTGAGATTGCCACGTCGCTTCGCTCCTCGCAATGACAAGACTGTTTTATTTCAGTGCACCCCAGCCTGCGTACTTGGCTGTATCACCCAACTCTGCTTCGATGCGGAGCAGTTGATTGTATTTCGCAACCCGATCTGAACGCGCGGGCGCTCCCGTTTTTATTTGACCCGTGTTAAGTGCAACGGCAAGATCAGCGATGGTTGCATCTTCGGTTTCGCCCGAACGGTGTGAAGTCACTGCACGCCACCCAGCACGATGACAAGTTTCCACGGCTTCGATGGTTTCGGTGAGCGAGCCGATTTGGTTCACTTTTACAAGCAATGCATTCGCGGCGTTCTCTTTGATGGCGCGGCGTACACGTTCAGGATTCGTTACAAGCAGATCATCGCCGACCAGTTGAACTTTATCGCCCATGGTGTTGACCATCAACTTCCATGATTCCCAATCATCCTGCGCGAGACCATCTTCGATGGAAACGATGGGATAGTCCTTGACCCACTTTGCCCAGAATTCAACCATCTGTTCGCCGGTGAGTTTCTTGCCTTCTTTGCGCAGGTTATAGGTCTTTGTATCTTCTTCATAAAGTTCAGATGCAGCAGGGTCGAGCGCGATGGCAACTTCCTGTCCGCGCCCGGCTTTGAAGCCGGCTTTTTCGATTGCGGCGAGAATCACTTCAATCGCTTCGTTGTTGGCTTTCAACGCCGGAGCATATCCACCTTCATCGCCGACGAGAGTTGCATACCCTTTTTCCTTCAACACAGATTTTAATGCGTGATAAATTTCAGCGCCCCAACGCACACCTTCAGAAAACGACGGCGCACCGAATGGCATCACCATGAATTCCTGCATGTCAGTGGATTGCCACGCAGTATGCGCGCCGCCGTTCAAGATGTTCATCATCGGTACGGGTAGAACATGGGCATACACGCCGCCGAGATAACGATACAATGGCAAACCAAAAGAATTCGCCGCGGCTTTTGCCACCGCGAGACTCACACCGAGAATTGCATTTGCGCCCAGCTTTGATTTATTCGGCG
>Ga0180068_1000077_pt1 | contig 11261 bp, 8 predicted proteins | sample EasRivERM_16_10D_FD_121790 | JGI IMG/M metagenome (GOLD analysis project Ga0180068, IMG submission 121790) | Soil microbial communities from meander-bound floodplain in the East River, Colorado, USA - East River metaG ERMLT231A'_16_10D | ecosystem: Environmental > Terrestrial > Soil > Floodplain ... | reverse complement strand
GATGGTGGGGTTGACGGCCTGAAAGTGGTTTTTGCTGAGGTCTGTGGATCCGTTAAGAGACCTGAAGCTTTGTGAGTTCCAGCTGAGGTCTTGGTTCGCTTGAGGATCGATACAATAAATGCCGGACTTCATGTAAATGTGTTTGTCATTGGGTACTAGACTTGCTTGAGGAAATGCATCGCCATAGTAGCCGGGATAAATGAGATATGCTGGCTCACCATCTAATGGATCTGGACCAAGGGGGGTGGGATTGGGCGGCGCTGCGCCACATTCAGTCGGCTCATCAGGCCAGGAAACATCCTCCGGGATGTCAATTACATCCTGATTTAGGTTTTCTGGGGGTTTGACATAAGGTGGGGGATAAGTACAAAAACCATCCTTTTGATCGATGTTATCTATAGCTGCAGCAGAGCCGATACCTGCACCACCAGTAATTTGGATTTTCGGGCAATTCGGTGCGTTATAGCCGCAAGCAAGCTGTGAATTGATCAAGATGCCGCCGCCATCCAGGTTAAGGGTGCTGTTGCCCTTCACGTCCACACTGCCACCGCCGTTGCCTGGGCCAGTAGGGCAAGTCGGGTTGTCGTCATAGGAAATGATCATGGCGCCCTGGGCCAAGTTTTTGGACGGTTGGGTATAAGCCACCGCTTGAACCGTATTCGTGGTTTTGTTAATACCGATCACACGCGCAAGGTAAGTTCTTACATCGGATTTGATGATCACCTGCACATAATCAATGTTTCCAGCATAATACCCACTGATCGGCGGGGTATAGACATCAACCGTGTTCGTGGTCAGGTTGTTGTCATAGCCATTGCCTGAGGCGCTATCCTTGCCGGCTGTTATGAGGGCGGCGCAAACAGGCGATGGTAAAACGCCTGTCGGGGGTGGGCAGGTCGCTGGAGCACCGGTTGTGGGACTGTTATTAGATAAAGATATATTTGAGGGGTCCAACTTTGAATACGCCGCAGCTAACGCAGCAGCATCGGCCGCGTTTTGCGCATGACGGCGATCTGAAAACTTGGCGCTCCCGTCCATTGCCAAGGCGGTAAATCCGAATAGCACTATGATTGACAGGGCGATCACTACCAATGCCTGACCGCGTTCTGAGTATCTATTTGATTTCATTTTCTTTGTCCTTTCAAACTGCGTGCGCGCCCTATGGGTTCGGAAGTTCGAAAATTCCGAGAATGGTTCTCGTACTGGTTGATGTGATCGTTTTTGGGCTGATCGGAAGAAATACGATCATGGGGCTGTATTGAGCCTGAACAGAAACCTTCACAGTATATTTTGAATCCACTGAAATATCGTCTTCTCCGATGGTGGTTCTATCGCAAACTCCGACACCAGTACCAGTTTCGTCATAATAATTAATGGTGGTGGAAGTTAAAGGGACAAAGACAGCGGCTTGCTGAGCCATATTCTTGATCCCTAAACAGTTTTTATACTTAAAATACCCATCATCACCCTGCCCCACTGCAGAGGCATAGCGCACCGCTTCGCGGCTGGCGTTAATTACCAGGGTATACATCAGCATCATTCTGCCTGCTTCCATGATCCCATATAGCAGGGCGAAGAGGATAGGCAGGGCAATCGCAAATTCGACCATCGCCTGTGCGCGGCGCCCCGGTTTATTTTGTTTTTGAAAAATAGATTTTATAGCCATTTTATTTACTCTTCCTATAACTAATAACTGATAACTGATCTTAAGCACTTCGCTACAAAGGCCACGGAGTTCTCTGAGTTTTTTTCCATTGTTTTCTCTGTGACAAGTGACTTTACAACAAAAGAAACCGACCTCCAAGGATCGGTTTCGCTATTGCTCACCAGAGACTACACCCACCGTGTGAAGGCGGGTTATGCGACCAGATTTCGTCTCGGGGTCTACGCATCCCAGAATATTGCTATTAAATTTTCAAGCCGGCTAGCGGGTCAATTCAACTTCCGCTCCAGAATTCAAGACGAAAAGTTACGGTAAAAGTTACCCCCATGGACACTTTTGGAATTCTGCACAACCAGTGCAATGAGAATGCAATTTTTATGGTATCGCAGTCACCACCCAGCGTTTATCCGAGTCTTGTTTTGCAAGCACCAACAACAGGCAAGGGGAATTCTGATCCAATTCCTGCATCTCTGTCAGGGTCAACTCCTGGATCGAATTCACATTATAAGTGAACCTGTCAGCATTATTCATTACCAGATCAATTGTGTCTTTTTGTGTCAGCGTTCGAACAACCGCTTCCAATTGCGTACTCCACGGAATCGCAACCCAGCGGCAGATCTCTGTACCCTCCAGCCACTCAGGTCCGCGCGGGTTCCATTCCCCATCGTTGATCGCACCCTTGCCAAGATTAAAATTCAAGCCTCCCGGCAAAACCATGGAAGTGGGGAAAGGTAGATTGGATGCTTCCGTGGCAGGCTCTGGCGGCAGAGACCGCTGGTAAAAAGTGTACATCATGAACAAAACCGACACGGCCACCACCACACCCAGAAAAGCCAGCGCAAAATCAATGGCGCGCCGGTACGGTCTCAACGAATTCTTAAATGCCTGCAGGCGTTCATCCAGCGGGTCGGCAGTCTTCGCCTCAACTTCAACGAAAACATCCTCACTGCCTTCCAGGGCGATGTTGCGAACCTCACTTAGCTCCCGCTCTTCAACTGCCTCAGCCGGACTAAACACCCGCTTCTTCAATTCATCCAGATCAACGACTGGCTCGGGCTCCACAGTTGGCGGCACAACCACCGGTTCAGCTACTGCTTCTAACTTGGGCGCTTCAACCTCAGGCTCAAGCAGATCGATCAATTCATCGATCTGCTCCAAATATTCGCCCTCGCTCTTTGGCGTCTCATCAACATTAACTGCTGATTCGACGACTGGCAGAACCTCTTCACTTTGTAGGACCTCTTCACTTTGTTCCTTCCGCTTACCTTTCGCTCTTCGCTTCCACCAGGTCGACTTCTTTTCATCGCTTTGAGCATCATCCTCGATCAGGGAACGGCGAACATCGTCCAAAAGATCATCTGCAGAAACATCCAAAACCGATTCTTCTGGGGGTGCACTCGCTTCGCCCTCAGCCGGAGCTGTCTCTGTCAATTCAGCCTTGACTTCAGCTGATTCATTTTCGATTGATTTATCTTTCTTTACTTTTCGATTTTTCTTCGTCATGATCCATTCTCTCTACGGCAAAATCGTGGGCAATACCGGCTGGTCAAATTTAAATACGACAGTTATATCGCCTTGCTCAGGCAATAAAAATACATTATTACGATACAACCCGGGCAAACTCACATCAATACCGGAGTTTGGCGCAAACCCTGACATATCAAATATCGTCACACCATTGACCGTTCTTTGCGTGATCTGCTCATTATTCGAAACAGTAACCTGCACCGTCATCGCATCGATCCATTCGCCATCTTCAGGAAGCCCATTCCCATTGCGGTCCATATACACCTGAACAATGATGCGCGCACTGGAGGCATAAACTGTCGGCGTTGGAACTGGCGTGCGGGTTGGCACGATCGTTGGCTCAGCCATCCCAACAAGCGCATCACTGGGCTCAAACAGATAGAAATCATAAGTCAACAGATTATCCATATAGCCATTGACATAATCTTCCCCACCACTACACTTAATTTCCGGGCCAACATTCTCCCATTTAATCGGAAGACCGTTCTTGCGCGTGGCGAACACAGCATCTTGAAAACAGCTTATACCACTGTGATAAGAAGCAAGTGTAAATCGCCACATGTCTTCATAATCCGTTGCGGGGCTGTCCCCTCCAGCGACAACTGTGGCAACCGCTGCCGTGGCAGCTGCAGCATCAGCATCAGGGTCGGGTAAATAAGGAATTCTAAGGATCTCGTTCACCTGCTGGCAATTTGCCCTCACCACACTGGCAATCAAGTTGATACTTTCCTTTGCTATGTCAAGATTAATGCCATTTTCACATCCGGCGCATGTGGCGTCTGCCAGGCTAACCACCGCTCCACGAATCTGCCTTTGCAACTCAGGCGCCAGGCTGGCATAGGGCCGGGAACAGTCAGCCATCACACTTGGACAAACTTGTTGATAAATGGCTGGGTCTCGACGCAATAGTACATCCACACCAAGTTCGTTAAGCTGTCCCAACCCAATTTCATTAAGCTGAAAGCGTGCATTCCCGGGCCAGAACTGCGATTCAAACTCGATCAATGTTTTCAATATTTTGGGAGGAATCCCATAATCCCTGCTCGCAAGCCAGATATGTCCATCAAATTGATTCTGCCAGGCAGTCACCGCACTGGAGGCTTTCTCCAGACCACAGGAAGTGGGCCAATCCAAGCCAATACTCAAACCACCAGACGGACAATCCCCAGCATCCACAATGCCATGAAAAATTAACTGCGCCGTAAGCGTATGCAGGGTTTTATCGGTATTTAATTGAAAAGGAAACTGCGCAAAATTATCCCAGCTTACGTTATCTTCGTCTCTTATACCCCAGGTGCTGGAACATGAATCGGTGAAAGATGTAAATTGACTGACGGTATCAATATTAACAGAGTATCCACTCAAGCCTTGAGTCACACTGACAGACGCGACCACCTCCTCACTGCTTTCGCCGGTATTCGCATACGCTCGAAAGATCAGCCGCGTGCTGGATTGCAGGAAGACTGCGCAGGGTGATTCTATGCAAATGAATTCCTGCGAGTTGATAAAGCCTCGAATTTCGACTGACCCTGTACGCGGAATGGATGCAAACGCAGTCAGGATTACATATGGTCTTGCAACCTGCCCAACTGGGGCCTGAATGAAGGCGTACAAATCAATGGAAGAAAGGCCCAGAGGGAAAGAAGGATCGGTAAACGGCAAAGCGGTTGAGGTCAGGGAAGGAGGCGGGGTATTTGTCAAAGTCAAGGTGGGGGTTGGGGTAGGTCCGTTTTGCAAGGAGAGTTGCGCGTTGAGGGTCTGCTCTTCGATTGCCTTTGCCTGAACCGCGAAAATCCCCACCAACCCTGGGAGTATTAACCCAAGAATTAGCAGGGTCGTAAAGAAAGAATTACGCGGTTTTTTTCGCATTGTTTTTTTTACTTACCCGCACTCACACGTTTCCATGTAGCTGATGGCGCCACAGGCGGGATTGCCTTATACGAATCGTCGCTGAGCGCGTAGGCCATCTTTTCCAGGTTGAGGCATATCGGCAGGTCGGGGTTGCTTAAAATGAACGGTTGTCCAAAATTAAGCGCACGGTTGACCTCCCCGGCCTCGAAGGGTAACACAAAATCAAAATTGCGCCTGAGCACTTTTTCAAGTTGCGCCTGTTTGATGGCAGGGCTGGAAGAGTTGTTGTTTAAAACGATCTTTACTTTTTCAAGGGGAATGCCCAAACGATCATAGATTTCAAGCGCGCTCATGGTTGTGCGAAGCGAGGCCATTTCGGGCGCCATGACCAGCAGGATCGTGGATGACATGCTCAACATGTGAATGGTCATATCCGAAAAGTCATGCGATGTATCCACAAGGATGAAATCATTCGTGCTTCTCAGTCCATCTACAAAAAGCTTCAGGGTATCCTGCGAAAATGTATCTGCGGCAATCGGGTATCTGGGTGAGGCAATGTACCGAACACCACTTTTATGGGCACACATCATTTCGCCAACAACCGCTTCATCGATATTTTCAATTTCCACGCCGACCAGGTTTTCCCAGGTGGCTGAGGGTTTGGCATCCAACATCAACGCCACCTGACCGGCAGTCAATACGCCATCCACTAAAAGGGTTTGTTTAACCCAAAGTTTATAAAATGCCAGTCCCAAATTGACAACAATACTCGAACAGCCCAGGCCGCCCCGCAAACTATGCACTGTGATCAGCGAACCGTTTGTACGGCTCTTGGTTTCCATCTGCTGGACAATTTGCATTGCCTTGCCGCGGCGCGCAAGAATAGCCATGCGCGCGACTAATTCCTCCGGCTGAAATGGCTTTACCAGGTAATCGTCGGCGCCTAATTCAAAGGCTCTCAGTTTTTCACTTAATTCATCCTGCGCGGTAATGACAATCACAGGAATGTGAGTAAACTTCGTATCGCGGCGCAAACGCTCAAGGACTTGAAAACCATCCATCCCCGGAAGTTTCAAATCTACGATCAGCAACTCGGGGTTAAAGACCGGGATCTTTGAAAGCCCATCATTACCCGATTGTGCATATTCAAGTTCGTACTCTGCTTCACTAAGTGTTTTTTTTATTAGTTTATAGTAAAACGGTTCATCATCTATAAGCAATACCCGCATGCGATCCTCCATAAGCAATGCAATTTACTACAATCCGCTGGCTTTCAATTCATTATTGGCAAGAAAATTGAATGCGCTTTCTTTTAATTTTTCCGACGTGACTAAAATATCGTTGAACACACTCTCTATCCCATCAGTATAACCCTCACCCACCTGCTTTTCAAGCCTGTGCGCATGTTCAGACAGTTGCAAAGCACCCAAATTGGCAGAAACACCCTTAAGGTTATGTGCCGCCCGATACAGACCTTCCATATCCTTTCCCCTAAAACAGACTTTTATGGTTTCCAATTTCCCAGGCAGTTCCTGCATAAAATCAGTGAATAATTCCTTATAGGTTTCACGATCTCCCCCAACGCGCTGGATACCGAGCTGATAATCGAATGCCTGATCGTCTGGAGATACGATCACTGGATGTTCCTCGCCGGAGGCTTCCCTTAACTTGCGATTTTCGAGACCATATAGCAAAATATGCCGAAGGTGTTCCATATCAAACGGCTTGGACATATAGTTATCAATCCCGGCTTCGAACAATTCACGCCCTCTTTCAGGCAGGTAACTGGCAGTCAATGCGACGATAAATGTATGCCCGCCGCCCTCTTCCCACTCACGAATACGACGACTCGCCTCCACCCCGCCCATAACCGGCATCTGCAAATCCATCAATACGATATCAAACGTCTGGGACTTAACCGCATTCAGTGCTTCCAGACCATTGGAAACACATTCCACCAAATGACCCTCGCGCTTCAGAAGCAGACGCATCATGCGCTGGTTTAATTCGTCGTCATCCACAACCAGAATGGACAGGGATGTATTGGTTGTATCGCTCGAACTATCGCTCATAAAAGTAGGTTCCTACACAACATACCAGATCTCTTGCGAAAGTATTTTTTAGCTACAGATTTCACAGATTTTAACGGATTTATAAAAAAAATCGTGGAATCCGTGGCAAAGAATTTGATCGAACCACTGCGTTACAGACTTATGCAAGGGGCCCATTGAAAATTCAAGGCGTCTTTCTTATGGAGCTTGCCTATACCCCAAAACCCAGGCGCGCCCCTATTCCGCCTGCGAGCACATGACGGTTAAAAATTCCGTAAGTTACTCAGAGCAGGCCCCTTCTCAAATCGCAATGAAACTTCAATATATTATCCCAGATAAATCACGTGCCCGCGGGATCCGCGGGCATATGATCATAAACTACTCTTCCTTCATTTCCCTCATTCTCGGTTTCAGGAACAGCATAAGGCCATAGCCGAGGGCAAACAGGACGTAGATAAGGATTGGTATCCATGTATTCTGGCGGAGCACCGCAGTTGACGAAAAGGTCGCCACAATAGCCAGGACCAGCCCCACAAGCGTGCTGATGAACATCCCCCAACTTATCCCTTTTTGAACACGTTCTTCAGCATCCTTTGCGAACCAAAGGATCAATCCGAGCGCGAACAACGCCGACCCAAAGAATCGGGATGCCCACAATGTAGACGCATATCGCTCGGTTACGCCAAACAGAGGCAATACAAAATCGGGTCTGAAAAGGAAACCCAAACCGAACACAAGTACAACCACCGCATTAAGCACGAACAATACTTTGTAACTCATGACATTCTCCTTTTGTGAAATAATGTGGAAGCGATAAATCAAATATACAACATCTTCAAACAGATTGGAAGTGGTTTGCGAACATCCTACTTTACACAAGCCTTACATCCAAGAATCAAACTGACTTTCAGATTCGGATCTGGACTCACTCGCCTCATTACCATCAGCTTTATTTCTACGCCTCATTTCTCAGGCCCAGCCTGCACGCGGCTTTCTCGCGCAGGCTCCACGCTGACGATCGTGGGGACGGTTTTAATATGTCCAGGATTCAATCGCGCAAATCAGCAGGATTAATTTTCAAGTTCCATGTTCTGCATCAAAAACGTGCGAGTGCATGTTGGCAATCCACTGTTTTCCATCTTCGGTCAAGCGCAAATACTGAATTGCATCCTGAATATAAGGGTTGACACTCTTCCAATAAAAGGACGCGTAGTTTGCGCGCATGTCAGCGGGTGATTGATATCCAAGCGCCTCGTTAATACCTAATTCTTGAAATTCATAAAACAACGCAGGAATTTTTCGCAAATAATCCGGGTCGCCCAACTGGCCGATAAAATCAGCCGCGCGTACCAATCCGCCCAAACCCTTGGTATCTTGATACATCTCCTCATTCGGCGACGGAAAGCGTGTCATTTCAATGTAGGATGCAATCAAATTGGCATTCAATTGACTGGTCTGATCCTGGAGCAGAAGTCCGCCAAACCGTTCCCTCACAAATAATTTGCTCCGGTCAACATGATAAGGAGCAAGTGCAATATCGGTTCCCGCAGGGGATATTTGCACTTGCGTGTCACTTACACCAGTGGCAAATGTGTCTTTCGCATCATGCCTGCACACACCTTTGACATAGCCGATATCATGACATAAAACGGCAATCATAAACTGCGCCCAGTCGCGCGGGGACACCCCTCCTTCACGTAGATGTTTTCCCTCTAAAATTGTCTGTCCAACCAGAGATACCATGATGGTGTGGTCAATATCATGGTATAAGGCGTCAGAGTTGGCAATATTCTCGAGCGCGAGCCTGCCACACCAGGTTACGATGCGTCCCAGACTCTTATCAATATCACCGTATGTCCTTTCATATACAAGGCGCAACTCTTCCACAAAATTATCAATCGTGAGTTCCTGCCAGTTAATCATATTGATGCTCCTCTCGATACAAACTGGATAGAGTCTACCAGAGGTGGATATAACGGCATAGCATCCACCCTTCGAATTTAAGTTGTCAGCTGAGCCATAGCTTCGCCCTGCACTGGAAAGATAATCCTGTGCTATAATGCCGCCACTATGAAATATCAGTTCCGCTTCGCCAATAATAACAATAATAATGACAATGACGATCCCTGTATCGTTGGGCGAAGCTTTGCTGGTTGACGAATAAAATCAAGTCAAATCAAATCGCCCAACGTGGAGCCAAGGCTCCACGAAGGGCGATTTATTTTATCTACATCACATGTCATTGCGAGAAGGGTGCTCTCCCCGACCAAGCAATCTTCTCTCTAATGTAAAGATTGCTTCGGGCTAGCGCCCTCGCAATGACATAATCGAACTGGAGGCGCATTATGTATAGAACTCATACTTGTGGGGAATTACGACCCAGCCACGCGGGGCAAACAGTCACGCTTGCCGGCTGGGTGAATCGTCGTCGCGACCATGGCGGGGTGGCATTCTTTGATCTGCGTGACCGTTCAGGCACGGTTCAAATCACGATCAATCCTGACCTGCCTAAAGAAATTCTTGACCAGGTCACTAATGTCCGCTTTGAGTGGGTATTGCAAATTGAAGGTCTCGTTCAAAAACGACCAGAGGGTATGGCAAATCCCAAAATGGAAACGGGCGAGATCGAGATCATTGCCAGGAACATCACTGTTTTGAATCCTGCGAAGACCCTGCCTTTTATGGTCAGCTCGGATGCCGACCTGCCCGATGAAAATACGCGCCTCAAGTATCGTTACCTTGACCTGCGCCGCGAAAGATTAACTAAAAACATGGTTCTGCGCCACAAAGTCATCAAGTTCATGCGCGACTATCTCGATAAGGAAGGCTTCATCGAAATTGAAACGCCCATCATGTTCAAAGCGACTCCTGAAGGCGCACGTGATTATCTTGTTCCTTCACGCCTCTTCCCGGGACAGTTCTATGCCCTGCCGCAATCGCCTCAACAGTTGAAGCAATTGCTCATGGTGGCGGGCATGGATAAATATTTCCAGATCGCGCGTTGTTTCCGCGATGAAGACCTGCGCGGTGACCGTCAGCCCGAGTTCACGCAACTCGACCTTGAGATGTCCTATGTTCATCGTGATGATGTGCTGGCATTGGTTGAAGGTTTATATACTAAAATGATCCCTGAGGTTGCGCCAAACAAAAAATTACTTTCCTCTCCCTGGCTCAAACTTTCTTATCATGAAGCGATGGAGAAATACGGAACCGACAAACCCGACTTGCGCTTTGGAATGGAATTGGTCGACGTCTCGGATGTTTTTGCCAAAAGCGAATTCCGCGTCTTTCAATCCACGCTGGAGGCTGGTGGCGTGATCAAATGCATTGTCGCCCCTCGAAGCGCGGACATGTCCCGCAAAGAAGTAGACGTGCTCACGGAAGTGGCGAAGTCGTTTGGGGCGAAGGGCATGCCCACGTTGGCAGTAACAACTGAAGGCGTGAAAGGAAGCGTGGCAAAGTTCGTTAAGGAGGAAGAGGTCGAGGCGTTGAAATCCAAAACGGGAGCAGGAGTCGGTGATCTCATCGTATTTGCCACTGATACGAAAGCTATCGCAAATAAAGTACTCGGCGGATTACGTCTGTGGTTCCGCGATCATTTGGAACTTGCCGACGAAAGCATTATGGCATTCGCATGGGTTGTGGACTTTCCGTTTTTTGCTTATAACGAGGAAGAAAAGAAATGGGAGTCGGAACATCATCCGTTCACGATGCCGAAGTTAAGCGATTTGGATAAGTTCGATACCGACCCAGGCGCGGTGATGTCTGATGCGTATGATATGGTCTGCAACGGCTATGAGTTGGCGTCAGGCTCGATCCGTATTCATCGTCGTGACATTCAATTGAAGATGTTCCAGATGCTCGGCTTGAGCGATGAAGATATTCAGGCAAAGTTCGGTCACATGCTCGAGGCGTTTGAATACGGTGCGCCCCCACACGGCGGCATGGCACCCGGCATCGACCGCCTCATCATGTTGCTCGCCGACGAACCCAACATCCGCGAAGTGATCGCCTTCCCCAAGAATCAAGCCGGGCGTGTCGTGATGGCAGACGCGCCATCTGCAGTTGAGCCGAAGCAGTTGAAAGAGTTGCATATCCAATTCAAGGACTAATTACGGAATTATGGAACGAACACTCATTCGCAATGCAGGCAAAAGGATTGGAGATTT
>Ga0180068_1000075_pt1 | contig 11367 bp, 13 predicted proteins | sample EasRivERM_16_10D_FD_121790 | JGI IMG/M metagenome (GOLD analysis project Ga0180068, IMG submission 121790) | Soil microbial communities from meander-bound floodplain in the East River, Colorado, USA - East River metaG ERMLT231A'_16_10D | ecosystem: Environmental > Terrestrial > Soil > Floodplain... | reverse complement strand
AGGCGGCGAGGAGGATTAATATAAGAATCATACTCGCGCTGAGCGGAGGGGCGATAGCCCCGTAGACGAAGCGGCTGTTGGGTGGCGAAGTGCGCGTCGTCTGCGCTACGCTACGCTCGGCGCGAATGGTTAATTTCATGGAATAACAGTCGGTGGCGTGGGCGATGGCAACGGTGTATTCGATGGTGTTGGTGTGATGCTCGGTGTTCGAGTTGGCGATGGCGTGAGCGTGTTGCGCGGTGTGCGTGTGGATGTGGCTGTTCGAGTAGGTGTTGCTGTTCTGGATGCCGTGGGTGTGGGCGGCAGTAAGCGCGTCGGTGTGAGCAACACATCGGGTGGGTAAAGCTCAAGCATGGCTGAATAGAAATCCAGCCCGCCGGTGAGGACAAATTCTGTGAAGCGTGCGCCGCGAAAGAATGTGCGCCAGTTTGGTAATGCAGGGACGCGCTCCCAATCGTATTCCCTTGCAAGTAACGTGACATCCACCCAATAGCCGGGCGGTACCTCGCCATATGTTCCGCCTTGTTCATAAGCTTTTGGGTCAAGGTTATAGCGTGCGCCGAGATCCCAGGGTGTGTTGTGCATGGGTTCACCGAGCGAACCATCCTGCAATTGGGCGCGGATATATAAACGCAAGTAGGTCTGTGCGCCAAAATCTTCGCGTACTGCCACCATCCAACCGGCGTTGGTCATCAGTGAATTGATGGCGAAGGCGCGGCCTGTGTAGAGCCAGTCCTCTTCATAGCCCGGGTCGAGGGACGTAGTGAGTGGCACAAACGCATTCTCCAAACTGGCGAGCGCGTCCCAACCGGCTTCGTTGATCAGGCGTTCACGCAAGGCGATAAAGGCTTCATTGGCAAGATCATGGAGTTGCGGATACGGCGCCTGCACATTCCTCAAATCAACAAGCGACCATCTTGCAAAGGCGCCGCTGGAAATCGGTCTGCCGTCTGCCGCCCAAAATGGAGCCGGAGTGCGTTCCGCCGATTGCTGGAATTCGCGCGGCATGGGTTCAGCCATGAGCAGATTTGCCCAGGTTAATCCGCGCAGTTTTGCAGGGAAGGGAGTTAAGGGTTGTAGAAAATTCCCGTCTAATGAATAGATGCTGAGATAGGTTTCATTGGGTGTTGGAATGGTTGTGATGATCTGATCGCCGCGCGTGTTCCATGCCGGATAATCACCGTCACCGATCCATTGCGCAGGGACGTTGCGAGTCGCATCCCAAATATAAATGCCGCTACGGCCAACACTCTGTGAGGTTGATGCCCATGCCAGCCGCTTTCCATCGGGTGACCAAACCGGATGCGATTCAGATGCCAACTCCGTGTTGCTCAAGTTTATGAAGCGTGCGTCATCTGTTTTGTCCAGATCCGCCAACATGACTTCACCATTGGATATGAACGCGATCTGACGTCCACCCGGCGCCCAGGCTGGTGAATAATCCGCGGCGGATGAGAAGGTCAGGCGCGCCGGACTACCAAGCGGGTCTTCTGCGGGTCCGATCACGATCTCAAGATTTTCATTGATATAGGATTCGTATGCAATGAAGGAACCATCTGGCGACCACGAAGGCGCCCCTTCATAAGTGGGCGTATCCGTTAATTGCGTGACATCACCGCTGGTTAAATCCAGAAGATATAGATCCCAGTAACCGTTGCGGTTGGATGAGAACGCCAGCTTCTCACCATCCGGGCTGGCGGCGGGTGTGGTATCGTCCCAGTCGTTGGAGGTTAAGCGCGTGAGCGGCAGTTTGTCGGGGATGTAGGCAAACAAGTGGGCGTAGCCATCTTCTTCCAGTGAGAAGATGACAATTTCATCCGCATTTCTTGGCACAACCGGAATGAACTCTTCTGTTGCGGTTGGTGCGCTGAGCGTTGCGGTTGTATTGGGAATCCCGGTTGCAACCGCGCGCGAACAGCCGAGGATGGAAAGACCGACCAAAACAAAGATCGCTATCAGCGTGGGGAGGCGGGAAAAATGTTTTCGCATGAATAAGGTCAATTAAGCAGAATCAGACGTCGGTGAAGAGAGAGGCGGCTTCACATCAAATGTAAATTTTTGCAGCTCGGCGCTCGGTCCTCCATCGGGGTAATACAGTTGCGCCTCCACGGTGTATGGGTTTTTCAACTCATCACGGATGTGCATCGTGAATTCGAGCTTCCAACTCATCGGCTCGACGATGCTCGAGGATGCAACTTCAGCGCCATCTGAGTCCTTGAGCACCACTTCAATATAAGGTCGCTTTTGAAACGGCGTGATCTGAATATTGACGCGCAAACGATAGCCATCAGGATACGGCTCAGCCGAGAGCGCTGTGATATGCGTCTCTTCGGGTGTCATGCGGTTGAGGTTGTCTTCAGGGAAAAAGAAATCCATGTTCTACTTTCCCCTCTCCCATTTTGGGAGAGGGCAGGGTGAGGGTGATCATTCATCAAACAAAAACGTTGCTTCCGAATACAAGCGCACGCCTTTTTTCTTTACGCGTTCCTCGATCCATTCCTTTAGATTTTCCTCTTTGTATTCAATTGGTTTGCCACTCGATAACTCATGCAAAGGATAATTCAAATGCAAGGCGCGCGGTGAAACAGTGAAGCGCGTGATGCCGGTGGGCAATACAATTTTCTGCGCAGCAAGTTTGAGAACAGTTTTAATTTTAAAACTGGGGAAAATAACCAGCGCGGTCAGGTCCGGGTAAATCGGTTTGAATGAATCGATCAATGTTTGGCGGGTGCGGTCCAGCGAGGCGCGTACTTTATATGTGCTCACGATCTTGTGCAGTGTCTCAATATGATGGGCAAGATCTGTGGGGGTTTCAGTCAATAGATAAAATTTTCCATCGGGAAACCTGATCTGCACAGGCACATACTTCGGCGGGTCGAGTGATTTGCGCGTGTTGATCTTTATCAATTCGAGTCCCATGAGCTTGCGGATCGCACTCATCAAAGATTTCTTGGTCATACCCCAGATCACATGGTTCCAGGTTTGCAGATTCACATTCGGGTTATTGGGTTCCACCACTTGTGCAACGATATGCGGAAACTCCATCTCCCGCAAAGACGTAACCCGGTTCGCGCCATCGAGCACCATGTAACGATCCGAACCATCCATCAATGGCATCACGATGGGTGGGTTGCGAATAACTCCCTGGACGCGCAACCTCTCCACCAGCGGCAGGGTGCGTTGGTTATCATGGTCTTCGTGCAGGATCAAACTATCAAGCGGGAGAATTCTAAGATCGGGCAGGTTCTGAATCATCGGGCGAAGGATACCATACAACGTTTAGCGTTTCAAACGTCCAAGTGTCGCCCGAAAGTCATCGGGGTACGGCGCCCGAAAAGTTTCGCGCTGCCCATTTAACTCGATGGTCAGGGAATTCGCATGCAACGCGGGGCGTGCAGTTAGATTCGTTTCTGATGCGCCATATAGGATGTCTCCCAACAATGGATATCCCAACGCTGAAGCATGGACGCGTATCTGGTGTGTTCTCCCCGTCATGGGCTGCGCCTCCACCAAAGCCGATGATTGATACCGTTCCAATATCCTGAATCTTGTCTCAGATGGCTTTCCGTTTCTATCGTCCACGATCGTGCGATGTTTATGGCCCACATTCGCATGCAATGGAAATTTCGTGATCTTCTCCTCCCATTTGGGATTCCCCTCCAGAATGGCGTGATAAACCTTTTCCGCTTCATGCTTCTCGAATTGCATGTTGAGCGCGCGATGAGTCTCGGCATCGCGGGCAAAGACCATCACGCCGCTGGTGATCTTATCCAAACGATGGACAATGAATATTTTGCCATATTCCTCTTCAAGCATCTTCACAAGATATTGCGAATCCTTTTCCCAGCCATCCGGCAGGACGGGCAGTCCAGCGGGTTTGTTGATAACGATAATAAAATCGTCCATGTGAATGATATTCATTTGGCTTCAACCGTTTGTGATGAAATGGATTTCGCCTTCTTTGCCATTAGATTATGCTTCAAGCCTGTGCCAAAGCACATGATCGTCCCACCAAAGAAGAATGTACTAAAGGTTAATACCGCGATGATCAAAAATAGAACGCCAAAAAGATTTGTCTCAAAAGCGGATACTCTGTACGAAAACCAATTTCGATAGCTGATCTCCCCATCCACACCGCCATTTCTTTTGATTTCGCGAAAAAGAAAAACATTGCGAAGATGCCGGAGGTGTACAACAACTTCAATTAAGAGGAACATACCAAGATATAAATTGTATAGCCGAGGAAAGACAAAGAGATAATCAAACACCCACCATAGGATGAAGATCAAGAGGCTGTAAACAAACAGCAGAATGATATGACGTTTCGAGACGAGTCTCAGCGCGTCAACATCTTTTTGATACTGTGGGGTTAATTCAAAACTCCCTTCAAATTGAAAATGCCCGATCTCGCGGAAGCCCCGCGCAGAATAGATCGTCAGATAATAATCGCTTGTGTAGAGGATCATCCACAAGATCACGCCGGGCCAGGGGCTAGTTGCCAGCCAGTATTCCATTGCGCAATTTTACCTTTTATGAAACAGACCTCCAAATTATTCATTTGAAGGTCTGTTGTTTATGGAAATTCAATTCTCTCAGCGGGGAGTTAAACAAACTTTAGATATTGAGTGCCTTCAAAAGTCAGCGCGACCCATTTATCCTTGCCGATTTCGATCCAGGCTCTGGAAGCGAAGAATTGTCTGCCAACGATCTTCTCGCCTTGTTTTAATTGGGCCACTTCTGCCCCGCTTGTGTCTGGCTTGGCACGGACTCTCAAAAACGCATTCGTGATTTCCAAGTTCAGGCTGGGGAGTTGGATGGCTCCGGGGGTTGTGCTCACAGGCAACTTATTCAAAGCGCCGCTTCCGGTGATCTTCATAAAGGCTTCCAGGTTAAAAGCCATTGCACACCATTTGCCGGGTTCAAATTCAACCCATGCGCTCCATGAGTGCATACGCGTCCCTTTGACTTTTGTGCCCACTTTAAGTTGTTCGAGAATCCCAAATTCCACGCCGGGACCCGTACGGACATTGACACCATCATAGATCACTTCAAAATTCAAATTGGGAAGATCAACGGCACCAACGATCGCTCCGGGAACTGCTGGCGCTTGCGGGGTCGCCGGGACTCCGCCGCCACCGGGTGTCGTTGTGGGTGTCGGTGCAGTACCGGTTAAATACGGCATGGGATCCAAATACCCTTTAAAGGCAGGGTTCTGACCATCAATTTTGATTCCAAAATGCAGGTGCGGGCCCGTGCTGGCTCCCGTATTATTACTGAGCCCGACGACGGTGCCAGCTGTTATTTTCTGTCCGACCTTCACCGAAAAACTCTGGAGGTGGGCATAGTATGTGTAATATTTTGTTTTGTCATCCATGTGCGACATCTTCACAAAAAAGCCGTATCCATCTTTTTCGAACTCTGCTTTATCAACAGTGCCATCTGCTGAAGCTACAATCGGAGTCCCGTTTGGGATGCCATAGTCAATGCCATTGTGACCTGCATAGCCCCACTTTGAATAGATCTGCGGGTTTTCTCCAAAGTACTGTGTGATGGGACCATTTACTGGTAAGTTAAGTTTTATAGCCATGGTATTTTCCTTTCCTGTGTGGTGGCTGGACTTTGATTTTCCAATTGTAACACTCTCAAATCCAAGATGTTGCGGAAAAAACGCAGGAGGCAAAGGTGGTAAATTGCTGTCGCTGATTTAACTGCTTGCGCTGCTGTATTGTTTTAGTCCTACCTTCCATACACGGGAGGCAACTAAAAAACTAATTATCCCGATGAAAAAATACAAGACAACCTGATTCAGGCTTAAGGCTCCGCGCAAGGCTTGAAGCGGAATCGTTGTTGCCACTGCAATGGGAATAATGAAGGTTACGATAACCTGTAGCCACGCAGGATAGACTGTTGCAGGATAACGTCCCGCGTCGAGCAGGGCGTGCAGGATGGTGACATTGTTGTCGAATTTGGTGAACCAGAAGGTGAGGGCGATCAAGACGATCCAAAGGCTGTAGATGACGATCATGCCTGAGGTGGCGAGCAGGATAAAGGTCAGGATTTGAAGCGGGGTTACTATATCCCCAGACATGTTGATTCCGATGACGATCAAAACGATGGCGAGCACGAGGTCCCAAATCCGCCAGACGGTGATGCGCGAGAAGGTGACGAGGAACATGGTGTTGACAGGTTGCAGGATGGTGTAATCCATGGAGCCATCACGGATGCTCTGGTTGAATTTTTCGGTGTTGGGCCAGATGAGCGCGATCATCATGGTGTTGACGAGCCGGAAGACGCCGAGCAATGCGATCAATTCACCCAGGCCCCAGCCGCCGAGGGTGGTGGTGTTGCTAAAGATGATGTTCAGGCTGAGCAGTTCCCAGCCGAGCCACATCAGGTTGAGCAGAATATTCACGATGGTGTCGGCGCGATATGCCAGCGCCATTTGCACATTGACTTTGAAGAAGGCGGAGAGAAGTTTGAATGTGTGCATATTATGCTCCCACCGCCGAATAGCGTTTGACGCCATTGCGCCAGACCCGATTGAAAAGCACAACTGCAATGACCAGCCAAATGCCTGCCATGACATATCCCTGAATGATCTGATCGGTGGAAAACTTACCGAGGATCAATTGAATTGGATAATACATCAGCAATTGGAATGGGAGATACTGGGCGATCTCCTGAACGATCCTGGGCATAAGGGTCAGTGGCACGAATTGGCCGGAGAATAAAACTGCCAAAGCGAAATAGAATTCGTGAATCGAATATACGCGTGTTGTCCAAAAGGCGAGCGAAGTGATCGTTGCGGAAAGCAAATAGCCGACGAAGAATCCCATGATCATGGCGGGGATGGCGAGTAAAATACCAGTGAGCGCCACATGACTAAAATCCGGTTTGAACAAAAAGAATAAAACGATCCAGGCCGGGATCAGGCCCATGATCGTGAGGGTTTTGAAGGCAATGTTGTTGACGAGTGCATTCGTAAGCATGGGATGGATCGGCCGGATCAATTCGCCTGAAAGTGAGCCGTCTTGAATCTTGTATCCGAAAGTGTGGATAACAACGTTGCTGGTGATCTGGTCCACGATCAACAGGGTCATGTAATAGGTTGTAAAATCATTGGCGGTGAATCCGTTCACATCACCTTTGGCATTGGCGATGCTCGTCCACACGGCGAGATAGATAATGGGGGAGACCAGCCAGTACAGCAGATACATGATCAAGTTGGCGCGGTACTGCCACTGTTCCGCCCAGTTCACTTGCCAGAGTCGTTGAAATATTTTTAGCATGATTTCTCCTCATTTATTCGCGCTGAGCGGAGAGAGGACAGTTTTATCGTCCGAACGCAGTCGAAGCGTTTGTGCTCATGCAACCTGCCCTCACCTGCACTTGCGCCAGGTGCAAGTGTCGTCTGCGTTCCTCGTTACGCTTGTCACTCCGCTCAGGGCGAGAGCTACTCATTAAACGCGCGCTCGATGACATCTTCGATGGGCGGATCGGCGATGGTAATGTCGCGGATGGGCAGGTCAGCCAACAGGTTGGATGTGATGCGGGTGACGTCCTCCGCTTTGACCTGGATGTAATACTTCTCCGCATCTTCCTCATTTTGAACGGGTTCGCCATACTGGGAGAGATCATGTGAATTGGACTTTTCCAGCAAAACGCCGATCAACTTGAACGGCGCGATGCGGCGCGAGAGGTCATTGATGCCGCCATCGTATTTGAGTTTTCCGTGATGGATAATAATGATGCGCTCACAAAGTGCGGTGACATCCGCCATGTAATGACTGGTGAGCAGGATGGTCGCACCGGTGCGCTTGTTATATTCGCGCAGGAATTCCCGGATGCGCGCCTGACCGGTGATATCAAGACCGATGGTGGGTTCATCCAAAAACAAAACCCTGGGACGGTGCAGCAAGCCGACAGCGATCTCACACTTCATGCGTTCGCCCAATGAAAGATTGCGCACTGGTTTTTTCATCAACGGCTCGAGTTCGAGCAGTTCATCGAGTTCTTTATAAGTCTGCTTGTATTCATCATCAGGGAGGCGATATATGGCTTGATTGAGTAGAAATGAATCTGCGGCGGGGATATCCCATGAAAGGCGATTGCGTTGTCCCATCACAAGGGTCATGGAGCGCAAATAATCCTGCTTGAGTTCCCAGGGTGTGAAGCCAAGCACGTTTGCAGTACCACCCGTGGGATGCAGCAAGCCTGCAAGCATTTTAAGTGTGGTGGTTTTACCCGCGCCGTTCGGCCCCAGAAAGCCGACTACCTCGCCCTGCGCGATCTTGAAACTGACCTCCTGTACAGCCTTTACATCTTTGTATTTGCGTTTGAAGAAACTGCGGACTGCCGCACCGAAACCGCCTTCGCGTTCGGGCACTTGATAGGTCTTACTTAATTTTTCTACCGAAATTGTAAGGGACATGAAATTCTCTCCTGAGGGAGAGGGAATTTTATCATTTTTAGAACAAAGGTGCTAGTGTGCGGTTGTGTGTTTGGTCAGTGCGGGAACATTTTGTGTTAACCAGCGTCAAGATATTAAAACTACTGTTTGGAGAAAAGATGAAAAAGTTTGTAATTGGTTTGTTGGTTTTGTTGGTAATGGCTGCGTGTGCTGGTGGAACCTCTGCTTCCATCACTGGAGAGTGGAAACTAGTTTCGCACGGTTCGACATCGAATCAGGTTCCCGCTGCGCCGGATGTGGACACTTCGATTGATTTTGGCTCAAATGGACAAATGGATGGCAATGTGGGTTGTAACGGTTTCGGTGGTGATTTTAAAGTGGATGGCGATACGATCACTTTTGGTTCGGTCATGTCCACGATGATGTTCTGCGAAGGTCCGGTAGGCGAGCAGGAATTGGGGACGATTGCTGTGCTTCAAGAGTCCGCGACTTTTGTACTCGATGGCGATACCTTGACAATCACTTCCGCGGATGGCAATTCTGTGATCGTGCTTGAGAAAAAATAATAGCGTATCAAACATCAAACGCCAGAGGCCATATGCCTTTGGCGTTTTGGTTTAAAGTAAAGCCATCACTCCGGTAGTTCCGGGATTTTCTTGCTGAACAGCCACGCATCGAAAAATGATTTTAGATCCTGACCGCTCACTTCTTCCGCAACCACAATGAATTCATCAGTGCCAGCGTACCCAAAGCGATATTGTTCAGCGTAGGCTCGTAGAATTTTGAAGAAGGTCTCGTCACCCACCTCCAGCCGTAATGCCTGTAAAACAAGCGCGCCGCCGGTGTAGGATTCTTGGGTGTACAAATCTTTGGGTGCAGGATCAGCCACCGGGTAGTCTGAATCGAAGAACATCTGCTCCTCACTCTTTGCTATTCGCTGCATCGCGGCCGGATCGTTTTTCGATTGCCAAAGCCATTCTGCATACGCGGCGAATCCCTCCTTGAGCCAGACATCCTGCCAGTTCTCGAGGCTGACACTGTCACCGAACCACTGATGCGCCAGCTCGTGGGCGATGACCCGTTCGGAAGTCATGATTGCGCTCGGGCAGTGAATGGACATGGATTGCGCTTCCAGTGCCAGTTCAACTTTCTCGCATAAGCCACCTTCCGCCGCAACCACCACCCCGTACTCCTCAAACGGATAGGGACCAAACAGATCATCGAAGAAATCAATCGCCTCGGGTATGATGTCGAAATCGATACGGTAGGGTTTGCGGAGATCAACCGGAAAATAGTTCCTGATGATTAAGCCATTCGGTCCGGTTTGCGTTACGAGATCGTACCGGTCGATGTTAATGGATGCCAGATAGGTCGCCATCGGCTGTTCCATTTCCCAGATGAAGGTGGTTTGATCGTTGTTCTTTTTTGTCTCTTTCAAAGTGCCGGTCGCTGCGACCATCCATGGGTCTGGAACGGTAATCTCAAAACGATAGGTTGCCTTATCGCGCGGATGATTATTATTTGGGAACCAACTTGCCGCCGCTTCCGGTTCGCCCCACATATTGATCGCTCCATCCTTTGCATGTGACCAGCCCATCGGGAAAGGCGCGGCCTGCGAAATAAACAGCTCGGGCGAGCCGTGATACTCGATCACCACTGTGAATGGTTTATTTATCTCCAGCGGCTCCGATGGCGTGATCGTCAGTTCGTCTTCATTGCGGGATGATTTTGCCGTCTCATCGTTCACAGTGACCGAGTCAACGGTAAGCGCATGGAAATCAAGATTGAAGGAAGCCAGAAATTCCGTTGCAGTTGCCTGAATGGTGACAGAACCATTGATATCGTTGGTGGTTGGGTCAACATCCAAAGTAATGACATAACGTTGCACATCGTACCCTCCATTCCCCATGCTTGGATAATACGTGTCTCCAATTCCGGGCGCGCCGTTGACCGGCATAGGTGAGGGGGTTATTGTGAGAGCGGATGAAGTGCATCCCGCCATAAAAGATGCAATCAAAAAAATGAGCAGGAGTCGGTTGGACCGGAATGTCATGGAGATCCTCCTTGGGTATATAAATACCATACAACAAACCTGGTTGGGATTCAATCCCCGTAAAAGCCGTCGCGCTTAATCATTTCGAAATTCAGAAACTCGATACCAAATATCCACACCGATGTTAATCGTTTTGCTGTGTTGGATGTCCATGCCCAGGCTTGGTTCGGGTGCCGCCTTGCCGGATAATCGCATTGGCATCGCCTGCGCGGCAAATTGTGGATAGGGCATTTCTTCATCATAAATATTTTCAATAAAGTCATATACTCCCAACAACTTCACACCCAAAGACTTCGCAACCTTGTCGGCTTTTGATTTTGCCTTTGCCAACGCGGTTTCCATGCCGCGTTCACGCGCGGCTTCCTCGGGATATTTCCAGTCGATGCGCTCGAGCGCGGTGTTCTTTTGCGATGCGATGATATCCAGCAGTTCGGCAAGTTGATCCAACTCTTCACACTTGATTTTTACTTGATTTTTAGACGATACGTTGCGCTGGATGACTTGAGCAACACGCCGCTGGACGTCTCGATGTGGACGCCCTGCAAATGGATCGCTTCGGGACTCAGCCCAAAGCTGGTCAGCGCTTCGACGAGTTGACTCACCTCTTTGGCTTTTTTCAGCGCCTGATCGCCGCTGACAACGGATGAGCCTTTGACAGTCACGAACAGCTCTGCATGATTGGCAGAAATCTCCTCGCGCTGGGATGCTGATATTTTTATGGTGTCGGGTTTGGATTCCATAGTTCCTCTTTATATCATCATGAGTCAAATATAGGTTTGAGTTTAACAATACCTTCGCCAAATCTGATGTAAAAAGGTAGGGCTAATCGGGTAGAGTTGAAGTCTACCAAACGACAACTCCCGAGAAGCCCATGAACGAGATTGTAGCACTTTTACCAAGCATT
>Ga0180068_1000074_pt1 | contig 11458 bp, 11 predicted proteins | sample EasRivERM_16_10D_FD_121790 | JGI IMG/M metagenome (GOLD analysis project Ga0180068, IMG submission 121790) | Soil microbial communities from meander-bound floodplain in the East River, Colorado, USA - East River metaG ERMLT231A'_16_10D | ecosystem: Environmental > Terrestrial > Soil > Floodplain... | reverse complement strand
GAGGGAATTTTCGCAGGCGGTGCGTCCGGGTCTGCGCTGGCGGGCGCGATCAAATATTGCCGCAGGTTGAGCGGAGATCGAATCCCTGTGGTGATACTTCCCGATTCGGGTTCACGTTATCTTTCCAAATTCTATGACGACAAATGGATGCGCGAGTTCGGTTTCCTCTCAATGGAATTTGGCGAAACGGCTCTCAGCGATCTGTTGATCGCCAAGCAGGATAAGATGTTGTACACTGCCACCCTTGGTGATTCGATCCGGAAGGTCGTTGCTGTAATGCATCAACACGGTATCTCGCAGATGCCCGTGGTCGGCAGGGACGGTTCGCTGGCGGGTCTGATCGAAGAAGTTGATCTGCTCAATCACATGCTCGAAAAGCATGAGCACAATCAGGATGAAACGATTGATGCGCTTGTGCAAAACGCAGGCGCGGTCTTCCCCTCAGAGACTTCATTGGAAGAAGCCATGCCATCGTTGAAGTCAGGTCTCGCCTTGATCGTCGTGGATAACAGCCGACCTGTTGGAATCCTTACCAAAATCGACGTGCTGGATTATGTGGCAGGGAAGATATAACGCCGCTTCGTTTCCAGCCGGTCACTGATTCTACAAAATAAAATTTACTCTCTCCGAATCAAAACGGGACACGCTAGTTCGAGTGTGTCCCGTTTTCTATTCTCTAATTGTCTACTCACTACTATCTTTTACTTATCTTCCGCAATTTTCTTTCCTGCATATTTCAATGCAGAATGTGCTGCGGCGAGACGCGCAATCGGCACACGGAACGGTGAACATGAAACGTAATTGTTACCGATGATGTGACACCACTCGATGGAGTCAGGGTCACCGCCATGTTCACCGCAGATACCAACTTCGAGATTTGGGCGCGTCTTTCTGCCTTCGGTGATTGCCCATTGCATCAATTTACCTACGCCGCCACGATCAATCGTCTGGAACGGATTCTTTTCAAGGATGCCTTGTTCCTGATATGTGACGAGGAAATTTCGTTCGGCGTCATCACGTGAATAGCCGTAGGTCATTTGTGTGAGGTCGTTGGTTCCAAATGAGAAGAATTCCGCATGGGTGGCAACTTCTTCGGCGGTCACAGCCGCACGCGGGATTTCGATCATCGTGCCGAACTTATATTCAAACTTGACCTTCTTCTCATCCGTGACCGCCGCGGCAATGCGGACGAGTCTCGGCTGGATCCATTCCAGTTCCTTGACTGTGCCGGTGAGCGGGATCATCACTTCGGGCTTTACAACGATACCGCGTAATGTGCAATCTGCCGCGGCTTCGAAGATGGCGCGCACTTGCATCTCCACGATCTCAGGCATGGCAATGCTCAATCGAACACCGCGCAAGCCCATCATGGGATTCGATTCGTGCATCCCTTTGATGGCGGTGAGTAAAGACTCTTTTTCCTTGAGTCCATCCGTCTCGCCTTTGACGCGCATTGTGATGACTTCTTCGAGAAGTTTTTCTTCATCGGGCATGAACTCATGTAGAGGCGGGTCTATCAAGCGGATGATGACTGGGTAGCCATCCATCGCTTCAAAGAGACCGTCAAAATCCTTGCGCTGGTAGGGGAGTAGTTTGTCCAATGCGGCGGTGCGTTCTGCGCTGGTATCGGAGAGGATCATATCCTGAACAATGGGTAAGCGCTCGGGTTCAAAGAACATGTGCTCGGTGCGGCACAAGCCGATACCCACCGCGCCGTATGAACGGGCGCGGCGCGCATCCTTCGGATAATCTGCATTTGCCCAAACTTGCAAGCCGCGTGTGGGCCAGCCTTTTGGCGCTTTGCGAATATCTTTGCGCGCACAGATCTCATCTGCCCATGTGAGCAGGGTAAGCAAATCGGTTTGTTCTTCCAGTGATGGCGCGGATGTGGGGATCTTGCCAATGAACACTTTGCCGGTGTTACCATCTACTGAAATCCATTCGCCTTCTTTGACGATGACATCACCGACGATCATTTGTCGTTTTTCAAGATCGATCTTGATGTTCGATGCGCCCACCACGCATGGGATGCCAAATTGTCGAGCGACCACAGCGGCATGGGATGTTGCACCACCTTCGCTTGTGAGTACGCCTTGTGATGCGATCATGCCATGCACATCGTCAGGCTTGGTGAAGGGGCGCACCATGATCGTATCCTGTTTGGCTTCCTTAGCCATTTTTTCAGCCATATCGGCATCGAAATAAATTTGTCCAACTGCCGCACCCGGCGAGGCATTCACGCCTTTGGCAAAAAACGAACCCTCGTTTTCAGCCTTCTTCATTGCAGCTTCATCGAATTGCGGATGCAACAACGCGTCCACAGTTTCAGGTGTAATGCGCAAAACCGCATCCTCTTTTGTGATCAGTTTTTCCTTCGCCATATCCACAGCGATCTTGACTGTCGATTTCGCCGTGCGCTTTCCGTTACGTGTCTGGAGCATCCACAGTTTGCCGCGCTCGATCGTGAACTCAACATCCTGCATATCTTTATAATGTTTTTCAAGTTTGCGGGTGATGTCCATGAATTGCTTATAGGCTTTGGGCATATTGTTGACAAGGTTTTCGATTGGATCAGCATTGCGAATGCCAGCCACAACATCTTCGCCTTGTGCATTAAGCAAATATTCGCCCATCATCTTCTTGTCACCATTGGATGGGTTGCGTGTGAACGCCACACCTGTGCCTGAGTCATCGCCCATGTTGCCGAAGACCATCGTCACAATGTTGACGGCGGTTCCCAGATCATCGGAGATGCCGGTTGCTTTGCGGTAATCAATGGCGCGTTTCCCGTTCCATGATTCGAAGACGGCCTTTGTTGCGAATTCGAGTTGTTTATATACATCCTGCGGGAAATCAAAACCAACATGCTTTTTGAAGACTGTCTTGAATTTGTATGCCATTTCATTCCAGTCTTCGGCGGTCATTTCAGTATCCACCTTGTAACCCTTGTTAGCTTTGTATTCAGCCATTGGGTGTTCAAAGACCTCATCATCCAGATTGAACACGGTTGTGCCGAACATTTCGATCAGGCGACGATATAAGTCCCAAACGAAGCGTGGATTTTTGGTCGTTTTGATCATCCCGTCCACTACCGCGTCATTGAGGCCGATATTCAAAATCGTGTTCATCATACCGGGCATGGAGAACTTCGCGCCGGAACGACAGGAAACCAGTAATGGGTTATTTGGGTCACCGAACTTTTTGCCTGCCTGCTTCTCGGTTACCTTCAACGCCGCGAGCACTTGTGACCACATTCCAGCCGGGAAACTACCAGTTTTCCTGAAGCCGTTACAGGCTTCGGTCGTGATCGTAAATCCGGGTGGCACTGGCACGCCCGCGCGCGTCATATCTGCGAGTCCGGATCCTTTACCGCCAAGCAGGGAGCGAACGCCTTCCCACGAACCAGCATATTTCTCTGCGGCTTTAACTTCATCAAAAAGGTAAACCCACTTTTTGCCTTTTGCAGATTTTTGAGTTGCTTTTGCTTTGAGTTTTGTTGCCATATTGCCTCCAGAAAGGGATAAAAATCCAAATTATTGTGTGGAGTTTACCACAAAGGATTTCTGATAAATGTGATATTTTTGTTATCCATTTGTCAGTGTTTATACGCCATTAACCTGTTAGCATCTTGCAAAGTACAGAATCTGATAAATCGGTGATAATATTAATAATTAGGAATATAAATATGACAACAAAAATACTCGTTATTGACGATGACGCTGCCGTAACAGACCTGCTTTCCATGCTATTGCGCTCACAGGGTTTCGATGTAATCGCAACCAACAGTAGCTCAGATGGTCTCGGTTTTATCCGCAAGGATGAGCCTGATATGATCATCCTTGATTTGATGATGCCTGAGATTGATGGTTGGGAAGTCTGCAGATCTGTCCGCACATTCAGCCAGGTGCCAATCATCGTTCTTTCCGCGCTCAACGACCCGTCCATGGTTGCCAGCGTGCTCGATGCCGGCGCAGACGATTATTTGACCAAGCCCACGCCCAGCCGTGTTCTCGTAGCGCATATTAATCGTCTTATTCGCCGCAACGAAACCAACAAGAACGAGATAAAATCTTCAAATAACAATATCTTGACAAGGCCACTCCCGGCATCGTAAAGAAATGCTTCCGCTGCGTTTCAACTCCGATCTACGCAGGCTTTCTTAGCCGGTGCCTGATCCTGCCAAATAAAACATCCCGTCATCCAATCAATGACGGGATGTTCGTTTAATTCAGCCTGATTAATGCCTGCGCAGTTTCATCTGGCGCTTCACACATTGGCATATGACCAACACCTTTTATTTCAAATAAATGCGATTCTGGCAGGGCGGCTTTTACTTCACGCGCACGCTCGATCGGAATTAACATATCAGCATCGCCATGAATAACCACGAATGGATATTTGATCGCGGGAAGCAGGGTAGTGGCATCCACTCTTTCAGCCATTGCCTTCAACCCGCCGATGTAAGCCGCAGGTTGTTGGGCTTCCATGTTTTGGCGCGCAAAAGCCTGCCACTCTGGATTGGATGTGAACTTGGGAGTCATCGTATCCACTACACCGCTGATACCTTTTTCTGCCACCTCCGCGGCAGACTTATACCGTCCATGCTTGCGGTCAGGCGGATCAGCCAACACTTGCGAAGAGACCAACGCCAGCGCGCTTACCCGCTCAGCGTAAAGCCGGGCAAATGCCAAGGCAACATACCCGCCCATGGAATGACCCGCAACGGCTGTTTTTTGGACGCCGAGTTGATCAAGCAGACCTGCAATGTCTGATGCAAAGTCATACATCGTGTAAGGCGTATCAACTGTAGTTGATTCTCCAAAACCGCGCAGGTCAGGGATGATCAGATCGAATGTGTCTTTAAGCAAAGGCACAATGGCGTCCCAGAGATGGTGATCTAGAGGGTAGCCATGCAACAAAACAAGCGGGCTCCCTTTGCCTTGACGTTCATAAGCAATTTCGATATCGTTAATGGTTATCTTTTTCATGATTTCTCCTTATTTCCAATTCACAGCAACCTTCAACTTACTACCCAGTTTCGAGTAATAATGGACAAACCCATTGTCGCGCCCAAACTCAAACACGCGATGTGTGATATCAACATCTGCTTTGCAGTAATCCGCGACTTTATCCAACTCGCCATTTTTGAACCACTCAACTGATTTTAATCCATCGGCTGTCTTTGTTGCTCCCAACGTTGCCTTCGCAATGGAATCCAAACTCAAGCGAAAACCCAACATGCGGAAAATATCCTGCAACATATCAGTCGAGCGGATCGAGCGGAAGTTTTCGTTTGGCGCATAAGGCTTCAGCACTTCGTAATCAAAACGGATGATATTGAAACCGACCACACGATCTGCGGATTTCAACTCCGCGATCAATGCCAACGCGTCTTTCTCCCAATATACTGCAAAATCATTCCGTTCAGTGGACCAGGTTACACCGCACGCCAATAACAATTTGGATGGGTCGCGCCCGTCAACCTCTTGAAAAAGTTTCTGGCTTTCCAGATCGAAGTAAACGGTGTTCATGGATTCTCCGATTTTTTTAACTCGTCACGCGCAAACTCAAGTGCTTGTTGACGCGTTTTGATCTTGCCAATCGCCTGTCTCTCGCGAATGGCTTCGAGCAATTGACCGATGATGCGCCCGGGCTGAAGATTCAGTTCGCGCATCAAATCATTCCCGTCCAACAGGCGGGGTGGAGCGATGGTTTGTTCGCGCTTTTCCCAATAATTTTCAAGCAATATGCGCGCAACATCCAGGGCAGCTACCCAGTGTTCCTGTTTTAAGGTGTGATCGCGCGTGCCGCGCAAATCTGCGAGGCCCAGCAGGACAAGGTCAACGCCTGCTGCACCAGCATCGCGGAAAAAGCGATAGATGGCTTTGCGCGAAGGTTCCTGTTTATCGTCTTCGATGCGGCTGGTAAAAAAGTGGAAACGCATGTGGTGGAGGATAATCTTTTTGATGCGCTCCACTTCATCATTACTGAGATTGAACGCGCGGGCGCGTTGTGCCGCGGCCTCCGCACCTTTGACATCGTGATCGAAGAAACGGATCCTTCCCGCCCCATCCACCGACCTTGTAGCTGGCTTCTGGACATCGTGATACAACGCGGCGAAGAATAGCGCACCGTGCACGGAGCGATCCGGGTTGAGGGATTCGGCAAAGTGTGCCGCAAATTGTTCACGGAAACGCCCAATGCGGAGGGTGAGTAAACCGGTAAGCATATCATTGGTTTCTTCAGCGGAATAGCCAATTCGCAAGGAGGCGAGAATCCCTTCAAGATGACCAAGCACGCTAAGGGTATGTTCCCAGACATCATAGATATGAGGCAGGGATTGAGTTACTCCCTTCATCGCCGAGAGTTCGGGCATGAGATGCGGAAAGACTCCCAACATTTCCAGCGCGCGCATGGACACACCAGGTTTTGGTCCCTCGAGGATCTTGAAAACCTCATCGCGTTGGCGTTCGGGTGAAATATTCGGTAAAAGCGGCGCGGCTTCCTTCAACGCTTTGCGTGTTTCAATTTCGATCTTGAAATCAAAAGCTGCAGCTAGACGGATCGCGCGCAGGATTCGGATGGAATCATCTTGCAGAGAAGTGGGCGAGCAGGCGCGGATGATCTTTGCGCGCAAATCCGATGCACCGTTAAGCGGGTCAATGATCGTGCCGGCGTGAATATCATAAGCAATGGCATTCATGGTGAAATCACGCGAGCGTAAGTCTGCTTCCAGTGTCACGCCATTCCGATAGGTGGCGAAGTCAAGAAAGGTGCGCGATCCGTCTTCTTCAGTAACAATGACTCGACCCGTGTCGCGTTCATCGTCAAGAACCATGAAGTCGGCCTTGAGTGCGTTGGCAACGCGTCGGGCGAGGGAAATGCCATTCGCAGGCAGGGCAAAATCAAGGTCGTGTGAGAGGCGGTTGCGAAGCATATCCCGCACCGCGCCACCGACGAGGTAAATTTCCTGTTCAGGTAACGCGTCACGGACTTTATCGATTAATGGCGAAAATGAAAGTGGGACAGGCATGTAGATGATTTCCGTTTTTTCTTTATGGCGGCTTTTTTGCGCGGCGTGCAAGGCTTGTTCAGGTGTGCCCCCTTGTGCGACGATCCTGCCGCGGACACGGGCAACCCAGCGCCCGGCATATGGTGATGCGGTTTGAGAATCGTCTGACATAAATCCTCAATCTGAATTCGCGCTGAGTGGAGCGGTGCTATTGGCGCCACGCAGACGAAGTGCGAAGGTGTAAATCAGAATGGTGGCTTGTATTTTTCCAAATCTACAACGCCGACAAATGGCAGGTTGCGATAGTATTCATCAAGATCAAGACCATAGCCAAAGACGAACTTGTTGGGGATGCTGAAGCCGCGATAATGAACGGGCACAACTGCTTCACGGCGTTCTTCCTTATCGAGTAATGCGCAAACCTTGAGACTTTTTGGCTCGCGTGTTTCAAGGAGTTGTAAAACAGATGCGATGGTGTGGCCGCTATCGATGATATCCTCCACCAACAGGACTTCCTTGTCGCGGATGTTGGTCTGCAAATCCATTGTCAGGCGAATATTACCCGAGCTTTCGCGTGAGCCCTTGCCATAGGATGAAATCGCCATGAAATCAAGCATATGCGGGATGGTGATATGTCGCATGAAGGCCACTAGGGAGGTAGCTCCGGCGCGCAGGATGCAAATGAGCATGAGGCTGCCATTGGCATCGGCGTAGTCAGTGCTGATCTCTGCTCCCAATTCTTTGAGCCGCGTCTGAAGTGATGCTTCATCTACGAGAATCTCGGCTAGAAAGTCCTGATAGTTTTGCATGGGCGTAGTCCGCTAGTGGTTTGGTCTGATAGTCTGTTAGTTGGGGCAATTGGTTGTGAGAGCAGGTTGACCATATGACCACTCGACTAAATGACTACTTTGGTACTTCGTGATGTTTTCGACAACGCGCTTCATATAACTCTGATGCGCCGACGATAACAACGGGGTCATCATATCTTGCAGGTTTGCCGTTTACCAGTCTTTTGGTGCGCGAAGCGTCATCACCACAGACCATGCAAATGGCGTGGAGTTTATCCACGCGTTCGGCTTGTGCCAAAATCAAAGGCATGGGACCGAAGGGTTCGCCACGGAAGTCCATATCCAAACCGGCGACGAGAACGCGTATCCCTCTGGAGGCCAGTTCCTGGGCTACATCTACAATCTCAGGGTCAAAGAACTGCGCCTCATCAATCCCGGCAACCGTTGTATCTTCATCGAGTTTCTCAAAAATGTTTGCGGCGTTCGTAACTGGAATGGCATCATAATTTGCACCCGCGTGCGATGTGACCTTTTCCACTGCATAGCGTACGTCGATGGCGGGTTTGAAAACCTGCACTTTTTGCTTGGCAATAGTTGCGCGTATAAGGCGGCGAATCAACTCATCCGTCTTGCCGCTGAACATCGAACCGCAAACTACTTCAATGGAACCGTGTGTATGATGCATATCACCTCTTGTTAGCTAGTAAGTGCATTCGCGCCGAGCGGTGTGGCGCTATCAGCGCCACACAGATGAAGCGCTGGTAATGAAATAACAAAACGGGCATGGCGCATATTCGCGCCATGCCCGTAAGTTTACCTGAGATTATTTAATCCGCAAGACTACGCAGCGGCTTCGGGGAGTTCGTAACCGAGTGCGCGCAACTTCTTCTTTGCAGTAGTGAGGGAGGCCTGACCGAAGCCAGGGACTGCCAATATGGCCTCGTTGCCACCACTGAGTTTCTCAAGGAACTGACCAACATTGGTGATGCCGGCAGTCTTGAGCGCTTCCAACGCGCGAGTGGCAAGCCCTAATTCTTCGATGGGGCGGTCAGGTGAACCCTTGAGTTCTTCCTTTGCCTTCTGTTGTTCCACATAAGTCTGGCGGACAGAGAGCTTCTTGTAGAAGCGATCCACCTGACCTTCAATGTCGAGAATGCGGGAGGCTTCACCGGTAAAGAACGGGTGACACTTGGAGCAAATGTCCACGCGCAATTCTTTTTTGGTCGAGCCGGTGGTCCATGTGTTGCCACATGACGCGCAGGTTACTTTTGCGTCGGTGTAATAAGTTGGATGAATATCGGTCTTCATAATTAACTTTCCAAATGCGGAACAATGTTCACACGCTTTTGACCGTGTCTGACATCGAACATCACAACGCCATCAGCTGTCGCGAACAAAGTATCATCTTTTCCGTGCCCAACATTCAAACCGGGCAGAATCTTTGTGCCGCGTTGGCGCACAAGGATGTTGCCCGAAAGCACGAACTGACCGCCATAACGTTTCACACCCAAACGCTGACCGTTTGAATCGCGTCCGTTGCTGGTTGATCCGCCACCTGTTTTATGTGCCATGGTTACCTCTTTTACTTCTTCTTGGAATCAGTCTTCTTGGAAGACGATTTGCCTGCCGCGGCCTTCTTGGTGGAGGGCTTCGCCGCATCTTTTTCAACCTTGGCTGGCTTCTCGGCTTTTGCCTTTTTCTCAGCCTTGGGCTTTGCTTCCATTACAACTTCAGTTTCAGCTTCCGCTACTACTTCCTGCTTGACTTCAGGCTTTTCAACCTCGCGCTCTTCACCAGGTTTCCCGATGAAATCCACCATCAGTCGGGTGTAATGCTGACGATGACCACCGCGCACCCGAATACGTTTCTTCGGGCGATATTTGAAGCGATCGATCTTCTCGCCTTTGATGTGGTCAGCCACAGTGACTTTGACTTCAATGCCATCAACAGTGGGTGTGCCGATCAGGAAATCTTCGCCGTCTCCCATGAACAGGACGCGCTCGAAACCAAATTTCTCGCCCGTTTCAATGGGCAGGCGGTCCACTTCAATGGTACGCCCTTCGACGACACGGTATTGCTTGCCGCCGCTTTCAACAATTGCATATCTCATTTTTTATTTTCTCCAGTCATCACTTCGCCGTGTACCTGCGGAGTTCTTGCACTCATCGCCTGCGAACGGGGAAGCTGGGGTTTATTAGAAGCAATTGCCCCAGCGATTCTTACTGCTGAGGCAGAAGCGAGCGGTATTATACATGCGGGACGGTGATTGTGTCAACAGCGAGGAGCAGACTTTTTAATAAGAAGCAGGCACTGGCTGAGAGTGATGCGAAGCGTGGGCTAAAAAATAACAGGCGATGGAGTATTTTCCATCGCCTGTCATAAACGCACTACACCGGCTTATTATTCCGCCCAAGTTACATGCGTGATAATCATGAAGCCGTTTCCAAAGTCACGAGCATATACGGCAGAGTGTCCATCAGCTGATTCCGAAACTTTCTCGCCCCAGTTCTCCTGCGCATGGACATCCGCATTGGCAAAGCCAGCCGGCATGGCAGCGATGGTGGTTGTGCTGTCGAGGTGCCCCGTGCCTGTGCATGTGTGCGCCCCACCCTGAGTCGTCAGCGTCACGCCGTTTTTTGTTTCGTCATAGATACACAGAAGCTGGTCATAATCGCCTGCGTTTGGATGCGGGTTGTCTAGCGCACTGGAGTAATCCATGCAGGTGTTGAGATCAGCGCCGGATTCATCCTGATGGGTAAGACCCCAATCATGACCAATCTCCTGACAAACGACGTGCTGTCTAGCTGTCTCGTTGTAGCTGGGAGATGAGAAGTAGGTGTCATTCATCTTGGCGGTACCCTGGGTAATATGACCTCCACTAATCCAAATTTGTGCCAGCCCAAGCCAGCCATTGTTGCCATACGTGGCGTTGCAGGCATGGACCTTGCCGGAAACGGCGACGCAACGCTTGCGTGTCTTGAAACTGGAATCTCCCGCTTCTTCCGTGATGTTCATTACTGTCGATGAGCTCCAGTCACTGATTGCCACATCCAGGTTGTCGTCCCAGTCAGCGGTCATGCTGTCTACGACCTTGATCGTGAACGGGTTGCTTGTACGCGCCCAGTGATAGTTTCCCCATGAATGACTGGCGCCAGCGGCGAACGGGAACGCAGCCAGCATGACGATCATAACAACCATTACTACGAAACGAACTTTGTTTGTACGCATTGCAAAATTCTCCTCTTGAGTTGATGTTTTTTATCAAACCTGCCAAACGTTGAAGAGATGAAATGTACTTGCTGACGCGCCTCCTCTCGCTCATGGGGCGAGACACTTCTGTGATGAGGGTCAATGTGAATTTTGGTGTATTTTCATTCACATTGTCTATATTATGTTTGAAAGCATGACGCTGAACAGGTATTTGAGTTACCATTTCCAGCACAACATAGTTACACCGGAGTCTTGCTACTGTCCAGCGAATTGAGCCCCGATCACCGTCTGGAGAAGATCCAGTGTGTTTTCGTCGCTCCCCACATAACTTGAGTTTAGAGTAGCAAAGTAGCGCACAAGAGTTGTGCGATCGTACCGAACATTAAAAACTGAAAAGCAAATACCAATTACGGACCTGCAGAAACCGAAACTTGGGCTTTTTTGCTCT
>Ga0180068_1000069_pt1 | contig 11945 bp, 9 predicted proteins | sample EasRivERM_16_10D_FD_121790 | JGI IMG/M metagenome (GOLD analysis project Ga0180068, IMG submission 121790) | Soil microbial communities from meander-bound floodplain in the East River, Colorado, USA - East River metaG ERMLT231A'_16_10D | ecosystem: Environmental > Terrestrial > Soil > Floodplain ... | reverse complement strand
TGGTTGCCCCGACGGTCAGGTAGACTGTATGGGGCCCCGCAAGCATCTGCGTATCCGCTTCCTCTTCAGGTCGGAAGCCGACCGTGCCCAGTGCTTCCGTTTCGTCGAGCGCCATCCAGACGGCCCACTCTTTTTCATCAGGCAATTCAGACCAGCCTTCGCGCAGCTCGTCCCAATCCTCTGGGACGGTTGGGTGCCAGTACGGCGCTTCTGCCAACGCTCGAAAGATCACATCCGAGAAGCTCCCAACCAATGCATTATCACCCTTGCCAGCCTGTCGAACGGTTATACCATTCGGTTCTTCCACGTCAGGGATTTGGAGTGATGCGAAATCGAGCAACGCATCCACACGTTCCTTGCCAAAACCCAGATCGAACAACGCATTCAAAATATTTGAATCAGCAGAAGAAATATACAGGTAATGGTTGAAGCAGCCTTTCTGCACCCAGTTCTCACCCAGCAAGGCATACAGATCCTGCACAATTGCCGGACTCTCTTCCCTGGCAAGTGCATAACCAGGGAGATAAACGGACCCGCCGCGACCCCAGGGATCGGTGGATGTCTCGCCGATCAAATAGGCGATCAATTTTCCTGCACGGAATGCGGCATAGCCGCTCTTCAACTTCTTTTGCCATAAAGCCTCAACGGCTTTGATTGCAATCTGCGGGTCTTCAAATCGCATCGGTAACGAAGGCAGAGTTTGTCGGTTGCGCATGTGTCGTTCTGCCAATAGTTCTCCCGCTTGGGGAATCATTTCATTTGTAAAGGGTATATATTCAGCTTTCATTTTTACTCCTTCAAAAGACTTCGGAAGTCTTTGAGACTTCCGAAGTCTGCTTTCTAATCTGCCGCAAGCGCCTCAGGTTCTTCTTCCTGATCCTGAATGTCAATTGCTTCTGCTAATCCATATTCTGTTTCCAATTGATGGCGGAACTGTTGCGTATACAGGCGATAGTAATGCCCTTGCAGTTTGAGTAGTTCCGCATGCGTACCTTGTTCAGCGATCCTGCCATCTTCGATCACGACAATACGGTTCGCACGCCGAATGGTGGATAAACGATGTGCGATCACGAAGGATGTGCGGCCTTTCATCAAAGCTTCCATGCCTCGTTGGATGAGCGCTTCGGTCAACGTGTCCACACTGGAGGTGGCTTCATCCATGATGAACAATTCGGGTCGTGCCAGCACGGCTCTCGCCAGACTGATCAACTGTTTCTGTCCAACAGACAGCAGATTGCCACCTTCACCGACGTTCTGTTCATAACCCTTTTCAAGGGTCACGATGAAGTCATGTGCGCCGGCGATCTTTGCGGCATCCAAAACCTCTTCCTCGGTGGCGTTCAAACGTCCATAGCGGATATTGTCACGCACACTGCCTGAGAAGAGATGGGGCGTCTGGAGCACGATCCCGATCCGGCTGTGGATCGATTCGAGTTTGTAGTCCATGTAATCATGCCCGTTGATGCGGATCGTTCCTTCGCGCGGCTCATAGAACCGGCATAAAAGATTCACGATCGTGGATTTGCCACCGCCGGTGGGGCCCACCAAGGCGATCATCTCACCGGGTTTGACCTTCAGCGAGAAATCCTGCAAGACAGGCTTGCGGTCTTCATAATAGAAGTTCACATGATCAAATTCGATCTCGCCCATCAAAGTTTTCGCCTCGATGGCATCGGGTCTATCATGGACTTCAGCCGGGGTATCTATTAACTTGAATATTCTCTCCGCTGACGCGATGGAGTGCTGCATTTCAGAATACACGCGCGCCAGGTCTTGAATCGGCCACATCATGAACGTGAGATACGACACAAAGGCCTGGATGCCACCGATGGTCATGAGTCCCAAATTGATCTGTGTGCCGCCGTACCCAACGATGACACCCAGCGCAAGTGCCGCGATGATCTGCACGGTGGGGAGGAAGAGCGCCGAGAGCCACGCAGCCCGATAAGAGGCTTTGTACATTTTGCCCGTCAGTTCCTGAAACTCCCTAGTGTTCTCGTCCTCACGCAAAAGAGCCTTGACCACACGCACACCCTGGAAGTTTTCGTTGAATGCGCCTGTGATCTTTGAGTTCGTACGGCGCGAGACGCGGTATTCCACCAGGATCAGCTTGCGGAATTGAACCGCAATAAATAACATCACCGGGATGATGGTAAAGACGATCAGCGCCAGCTTCCAGTTGATGATGGCCATGAACGTGACCGAGGTGATGATGTTCATCACAGCCCAGGTCGAATCCACAATGCCCCAGCTCAGCAAGTCTGAAACGCGCCCGGTATCTGACGTAACACGGGCGATCAGGCGACCCACGGCATTTTGAGCGTAGTACGAGAGCGAAAGATCCTGCAGGTGATTGAACAACAGTTTGCGCAGGTCATATTGCACGCGCTCGCCCATCACGCCCGCCAGGTAGATGAACGTGAAGACCGTGACCGCCTGAAACATGATGATCGAGCCATAGAGCCACGCAATGCGCGTGAGCTCCGCTGTATCTTTCAGGTTGATACCTTTATCCACGATATCTTTGTTCAGGTACGTGAAGTATGCGTCCGTGGAGGAGGTCAATGCGATGGTGATCAGAAAGCCAAGCACCCATTTCCAATGCGGCTTAAGCAATTGCACAATCCGCTTGAACACCGCGCCGGTTAATTGACTTGTATATTCTTCTTCTTCGAGTTCAAGTATTTCTTCGGACATTTTTCATTCTCCTGTAAGGGCGAAGCAATGCTTCGCCCCGACAAAATCAATTTACACGTGATATTTCCATCTCAAGTTCTTCATCGATTCTCGTCTGGATGTCGTAGATCCTGCGGTACATGCCATCCTTTGGGGAAACAAGCTCTTCATGTGTTCCCGTTTGAATGACTTCGCCTTTATCCAACACCAGGATCAAGTCCGCGATCATCACAGATTGGATGCGATGGGCGATGATGAAAGTCGTGCGATTTTCCATCAGTTCATTCAAGGCATCACGGATCGACGCTTCGGTCTCCGTATCCACCGAGGAGGTTGAGTCATCGAGGATCAGGATACGAGGATTCTTCAACAGTGTTCGAGCAATCGTCACACGTTGTTTCTGTCCGCCGGAGAGGGTTACGCCTTTCTCGCCGACCAGCGTGTTATAACCATCGGGGAAGGCCAGAATCACATCATGGACTGCGGCGGCTTTCGCGGCGCGTTCCACTTCTTCCTGAGAAACGTCGCGCCCGACACCATACGTAATGTTTTCGCGTATTGTCCGGCTGAACAGGAATGGTTCCTGTTCCACAATGCCGATCTGCCTTCGCAAGTATGAGCGGGAGTAATCCTTGATCTCCACGCCATCCAGCAGAATTCGACCTCCAGTATATTCATGAAATCTCGGCAGCAGATTCACAAGCGAAGACTTGCCCGATCCCGTTGAGCCAAGCAAGGCAATTGCCCGCCCGGGCTTCACGTGGAAGGAGATATTCTTCAAGGCATTGGACTTGCCATCCGAGTACATGAACGAGACATTCTCAAAAATTATGTCACCTCGCACTGGGCCCGTCGGTTCGTGGACTCCATCATGGAGCGGTTCGCGCACCTGCTTGACCACATCCATCAAGCGACCATAAGAAACCAGGCCTGTTGACGCTGAGACGATGATACGTCCCAGGTTGCGGATGGGCCAGATCAACCAAACGACCAGGCCAACATAAGCGATATACATACCGACTGTGATCTCACCATTGATCGCCATATTGGCGGCAAAGATAAAACCGAACAGCATCTGAAAGCCCAGCACAATATCCGAGAGCGGCCAGAACATGGAGTGCATGAAAAGCAATATCTTGCCTTTCAAATACTTGCCCCAGTTATCCTTCTCAAATTTACTCTTTTCATAATCCTGCCGTGCAAAAGCCTTGACCACGCGTACGCCGGTCAGGTTTTCCTGCAGGGTGGTGGAGAGAATGGCTTCCTGTGCCTGATACTCTTCATATGCCTTGGTCACTTTCTTGAAAAACCAGAGCGAGACCAGCAGAATGAACGGGATCACAACGACTGAGACTAATCCCAGCTTCACATTCAGGTTCAAGATCGCGATAAAGTTGATCACGAACAGCAGGATGATGCGTCCCATGCCGATGCCCTGTTCGCTGAAGAAGCGGCGCAATGCGTCCACATCAGAGGTGACGCGTTCGATCAAGTCACCAGTTGGAGTTGTTGCGTGATACGAGAAGCTCAAGCGCTGGATGTGATCGAAGAGGAAGTCCCTCAGGCGCCGCGTAATTCCTTCGGCAGTGTAAGCCGCCAAACGTCCGGAGAGAAACGCAAATCCGCCTTCGACCAGCGCCAGGCCCACGAATGCGACCCCGATCCAAATGAAAGTTTGAGTCAGGCTGTTACCGATGGTTTCGCCCTGCGTCAAAACGTCATCCACAAAAAAACGCAGAAGCATGTAGGTGAACGTCTTGGCGAGAGCCGAGATGGCAAGCGCAGCAGTCGCGCCAATATATGGTACGCGATAATCCACCATCATCTTCCAAATGCCTTTGAGGCGGTTCTCTTCGATGGCTTTGCGGAAGTCAAATGTCAGAGCGGGTTCGTAAGCTGGTTGTACTGTGGTCATTTCAAATTCTCCCCCTTCTCCCGATGGGAGAAGGGCAGGGGATGAGGGCGAGTTCCCTCACCCTGGCCTCTCCCATTGGGAGAGGGAACAATTAAACAAAAAAGGCTACGGTGCGTGCACCGTAGCCTTGAAGGACAAGGGATAAGACCTAATGGTCTATAGGCGCACTGCGATAAGGTAAGGCTCCAGCGACTTCGGGGCTGAAGATAAGGATGGTGGTGTTAAAAGTAGACATGTAGTGCGCTCCTTTCATTGAGATTTTCCAACAGGGCGAGTTTACACCGTGCCTGCCAAATGTGTCAAGGTTTATCCACGGGATTGTGTCGCCATGGCGCCATGCGACACTTCGCTTACCCACGGGATTGCTTCGCTTACCCACAGGGTTGCTTCGCTTATAATGAAAATATGATTCAAACCTGGAACATCACGAAGTATCAAATTAAAAAAGTTCAATTTCAAGATCCATCATCTCTCGATGCCATCACACGCCAACTGCCGGATGGATATTACAGCACCTTCCGAACATATGATGGATGCAGGCGCGTACTGGGACTCAATGCCCATTTGCGACGTTTGCCAAATGTGGACGCCTCATCCCTACGCCAAAACCTGCTTCAGTTGCTCGAGCCTTTTCACCCCGACGAAGCGCGGGTGCGAGTCATGCTGACTTTTGATGGACAAATATATGTCTCCATTGAACTTCTCAAGCTATTACCTCCTGAAGTGTATAAACAAGGCGTGCGAGTTGAAACGACAGAACTTTATCGCGCTGACCCACGCTCAAAATCCACAGCATTTATCGCTGCAAGCAGTGAGGAGCGCAAACATCTTGCGCAGGAGGGCATCTTTGAGGCGTTGTTGGTGAAGAATGGAAAAATATTAGAAGGGATGACAAGCAACTTCTTCTATGTGCTTAGCCCTCGCGCTGAGCGGAGCGGAGCGCAGACGAAGCGCCGCGCTTCGTCTGCGGGACTGACAAGCATCAGTCCCTCCGCTCGGCGCGATCCTATTTACACCGCCCAACTCAACATCCTGCTTGGTGTTACACGCCGAACGGTTATCCACGTGGCGCGGGGCAGGGGAGTGGAGGTGAAGTATCAGCCGTTAAAACTGAATCAACTACCGGCCGTGGATGAAGCGTTCATTACATCCAGTTCGCGTGGCATTGTGCCGGTCATTCAAATTGATGAGGTGACGATAGGGGAGGGGATGCCAGGAAAGATCACGAAGATTTTGATGTCTGCGTATGATGCGTATGTGTTGATACACGCCGAGAAGATTTAAAGCTCTGGAGTCGGACAGCTTGCTGTCCGAAAAAATGCAGTAGCAAGCTACTGCATTCCAGAATTAAACCTGCTCAGCAAGATTATTGATCCATTTACGTGAGCGATAACGGGCAACTCCCAGGATCCATTTGGTGGCTTCTTCAGACATGGCGCACAGATACACAAAATATACGGGGAGATGAAAAACGTTCGCACCGAGATACGCCATTGGCACGCCGACGATCCAAATGATAAAGCCATCCAGAAAAAGCGAGAAGCGGGTATCGCCGCCGGCACGCAGGATGCCGATCACAATAGTCATGTTGCTCACGCGCACCCACAAAAAGAAAGTAATGATGTTGATGACACGGCTTGCATTTTCAATGACCTCCGGTGAGACGTTGTACAAGGATAATATCGGCGCCTTCACAAGTTGAAGAACCAAACCGACAAGAATGCCGCCCGCGAACCCGAGCCCAAGAGAACGACCCGCGTAGACGAAAGCTTCGTCTTCTTTCCCCGCACCAATGCGATTACCAACCAGAACAGAGGTGGCATTCGAAATGCCGATAAATAATACGAAAGCCATCTGTTCGATCGTACTGACTATATTCATCGCGGCAAATGATGACGTGCCCATGCGCGCATAAATAATATTATAGGTCGTGATGCCCAGCGCCCAAAACAATTCATTCAAGATCACAGGCAACATGGGCTTGATCACTTTGGCAATGAAGGCTCTATCAAAATCTGTGAGCTCACGCAGGGATGCCGCAACTGGTGATTTCTTTATATAGGTAACAGAGACGAGTGTGATGCACTCGAGTGCGCGTGCAATTACCGCCGCAACTGCCGCGCCCTGAATACCCATATCCGGAAATCCAAATTTTCCGAAGATCAGTGAATAGGATAAGAAAGTGCTGATGAGCAATGCACATACACTGATTGTGGTCGGTGTTCTCACATCACCAGTGGAGCGCATGACCAGGGCATAACTGAATGTGATCGCAAAGAAGAGGAACGTCCACGAGAAGACGCGCACATAATTCGTGCCCAGAGCAACCACCTCAGGGTCTTTGGAATAAATGCTTAATATTTGTGAGGGGAAAAATTGTGAAAGCGCAAAGAAGATCGCGCTGGCAGAGATCGCCAGCATCAAACATAATCCAAGCACCCGCCGCAAATTGGGAATATCCTTTTTGCCCCAGAATTGTGCCGTGAACATCGCCGCGCCGCTGATGATTCCGAAGTGGACGAGATTAAGCAAAAAGGCCAATTGACCTGCCAATCCCACCGTGGCAACCGACGTTTCGCCTTTTTGTCCCACCAGCACCACGCCCAGCATATTCAACCCTGCAAACATCATTTGTTGAATGATGATCGGCAAGGCTATTTTGCGAATGTTGGGAAAATATTCAGGATCGTTATAGTATTCACGTACTTTATAAAGTATTGACACATCGTCTCCAGTGAAGCGTCATTATAAGCGGGGGCTGGAGGCTTGTGTCAATGTCCACATATAACAATGACAAATTATTAGCGATAAGTATTATTATCGTTTACAGGTAAGCCGCCTGGTTCTTACCGCTTTCCTTGGCATATTTTTCAGCCTGTTCAGCCGCGTGCAGCAATTCCTGTGAACCGATTCCTTTTGCTGGATAATCTGCTATGCCAATGGACACGGAAACTGGAATTTGCCAGGATTTGGATTCAGTCTCGACAGCTGACCTGAGACGTTCTGCAACGTGCAGGGCTTTTTCGCTGGGGGTATCGGGCAGGATGACAAAGAATTCATCGCCGACGCGCCAACGCGCAAGAAAATCCCCCGGCCGCAGATGACGTGACAATGTTTTGCCCAAATTGCAGATCATTTCATCACCAGCCGAGTAACTGATGTCGTTGTAAAATCTCAGGTTATCGCCATCAATAAACAGGATGGTAAATTTACCATTCGTACTTTGTGCATGTTGGAGCGTGCCCTCCAATTCTCTTTCAGCGGCGAGACTGTTGGGGAGTTGGGTGGTTGGATCCAGGTATGCGAGCTGATTGCTGGTATCCAGGCGACTGGCAAAAGAGATCAAGCGCTCCGTCAGGGTGTTGACAACCATCTGCATATGATAATCGGCTCGATCTGCCGCATGAACGTGGTCATGCACTACGAATCCGCGACCGGCATTTGTTTTTACGTCATGGATCGCGTTCCCGATCGCGATCCACAAATCAGCGATTTCAAATTTTTCATTTGGAAAATGGATTAGCACTACAGACGCAGGATTGGACCAATTGAACTGCGCGCTTTCGCGATCCAGCCGCTCGAATATTCTTCGTGCCAGAAATTCGTTGTCTTGCTTTTCCTCGTCTGGAAAGGCAACAATCATTTCATCGCCGCCAATCCTGAATACAGGTCGCTGTGTATCGCGCAAGACAATACTGACCCAATGCAGAAGTTCATCGCCATGTTTATGGCCGCGTTCTTCGTTAAATGCCTTGAAGTTATTTAGATCAACCATAAGCAGAGAGAACGCAGATGGAGCGGGGGTGCTCAGGCGGCTTGAGAATGTCTCCAAGAAAAACAATAAATTCCCACAACTTGTTAATGGATCAATACGTTCAATGGCTGGCTGTTGATTATTCACGGACCCTCACTCTTCTTCTCAAAGATCTCGTAGTAGCCTTTATCCAATTCATCATCGCTCAGATGCGCATAGCGTTGTGTCACTTGAATATTGCCATGCCTTGCCAGTTCCTGTGCAAGTTTGAGATTACCTGAACCTTTTAACACCGTAGTGACGAAATAGTGTCTAAATGAAATGTTATTTTAATCATCATGCTTCTTATTGAAGATCTCGTTATACGCTTCCTCTGCTTCATTGCTCAAGTGGGCATAACGATATGTGGTGGAAATGCTCTCGTGTCGCGCCAAAATTTGAGAAAGTTTCAAATCATGTTTGGCAAGGTAGGTCATGGTTACAAAATAATGGCGGAAGTCGTGAATACGGACTGCATTCCGCTCCAAACCGGCTTCTTCCATGCGTTCCTTGATCGCTTTCCACATGCCACCAGACGTGATTGGGCGAATGGTTTTGCTCGCACGAATATCATGGCGGGCAAATAAAGGTTGAGAGGCGATTGGTCTATGTGAATTTGGTTCTACACCGACTCTTGCGTGCAAGTAAACCCTCAACGATTCGATCGCGCGATTTGAGAAAAGGATTAAAGCCTGTTTATCACCTTTACCAATGATAATGGCGCGTTGTTGCTGCCAATCCACATCGCCGCGTTTCAGTGCACAAGCTTCAGAGATGCGCAAGCCCGTATCTGCTAAAGTCAGAACAAAGGCACGGTCACGAAGAGCTTCAAGATTTGCACTGAGAGAAGTTGAAGCATTGCCGCTCATGGATATACAATACGCGAGAATCTGGTCAACAGCTTCACGATTGAAATTGACGATACTTTTGCCTTGCTTCCGCGTGTGATGCTGTGTGGCATCCTGAAGCTCAGCCAGATTTCCAGCCCTTTGAAAAGCGTAGAACTTTAGCACAGCTGTCGTATAAACTACCTGAGTAGAGGGCGCCTTACTCTTAAGAGAGATGAGAAACTTTGTATATGTCTCAGTGGTCAAATCGGCATTATCGCCTACAACTTTTACAAACTGCTCAAGAGCGTTTCGGTACGCAAAAATCGTTCTTGGAGAGCGATCCAGGGTATCTAGGAAATGATTAATCTCTGTTTTCATAATGCCTTTTTAGGAATTCTATTCTCACACCATAGGAGCCAACTTCATTATTTCTTGTCAAAGATATCACGATAAGCAGCATCAGTTTTCTTCGCGAGTTCTCTTTCTTTTTGGCTCATTGGGGTACTGTCTTTGCCGGCTGTCAAATTATAAGTGCGATTTAAAGCTGGGGATAATTTTCGAATCATTAGGGGCTCAATATCTTGAATCTTTATTTCAGAGGCGCTACCAGATACTTCCTGACCGCAAAACTTTATGCAGTCATGCAAAGTCCACAATTGAATCATCCAATTCAACGAGTCGGGCAGATGATTTTCAATTTTTACACCAACGGATGACTCACCGTAGATAACGTTTCCGTCCCAAGTCATATGTCCGCCCCAGCCGAACCAGCGCTTCCAAACATTCTGGGTAGATATTCCAACATATAGAACGTCGCCCAATCCATTTTTAATTACATACAAACGGAATGACTTGTCCTCATATTTTTGTTCGTGGAAATCCTCAAAGCTCATCTCAATCATGTTGCGCTCCGCTTTAGATTTTTCTCGAAGACCTCATAGTAGGCTTTGTCCAGTTCATCATTTGAAAGATGAGTGTATCTTTTTGTCGTCTCAATATTCTCATGCCGAGCGAGTTCCTGGGCATATCTCAAGTTTCCCGTTCCACGCAGGACGGATGTGACAAAATGATGACGGAAAGAATGCGGAGTTATCTTGCCAACCATCTCTTTGCCTAAAAATTGCTCCACGCGTTCGTTGACGATGTTACGGCCCGTGGTGGGTGTCATTGATTTGACCTTTTTGCCTGCGCCTTTGTCGTGACGAGCAAAGAGGGGTAGGGAGGTCAACGGCCTGCCCGAGTTTCCGTCCAATGCGGCTCGTTGGGCCAGATAATCTTTGATGGCTTGTATGGAACGAGCAGTAAAGCGGACAACTGCCTGTTTATTCCCTTTGCCAATAATGACAGCACGCCCTTCATTCCAGTCAATGTCGCCGCGCCTAAGATTGCAAGCTTCATGAACACGGAAACCTGTATCCGCCAGGGTAATCAAGAACGCACGATCTCGATATGCGCGTAGCTTATTGGTTTTGAGGTGGTCATCTTCACCCACATGCGCTGTCAAATTATCCACATTCTCCACTTGCGCCAAAAGCTGCTCAATATCGGCCTGCGGGAACTGGGGGAGACGTATACCTGGGCGGCGCGACCTTTGTTTTATCAGTACGATCACGCGTGACTGATTGATCTCCGTTAAGTATTCTGAATCGACATAGAGATAAAAACCCTTGACGGCCTGCAAATATAATTGTTCTGTGGCAGCTGAGTACGTTTTTAGGTATTCAGCCAAAGGTGAGATCAAATCCTCGGTGAGTTTTGTAATGGGAGTGGTCTCAGGCTCCAGCCATTTTTCTGTGAGCACACTTCGAAAAACTTGAAGCGCATTTTTATAAGCAAGCATTGTATGCCTGCTGCGAGAGAGATTCACCATATCTAAATATCTGCTCATTGCCTCAGCAATCGTCAGTGAATTTGATTCATTCTTTGCCATGTTGACTATTATACGAAATTCTCCAAAATTGTCAATGCTTTTTATAATAATACTTATCGAAATCATAAGAGGGAAATAAATAACTGGTGTCGAGCAGGACGAAATCCGTATCGAGTCTCTCCCCCACTGAGGAAAAGTATGACAGGAAAGATGAAGGAAGAAAGACGCTTCACTCGCAGGCGAGAGTTGAATCCTGCTTAATTTTCATCCTTCATCCCTTCTCTTTCATCCTTCCGAATCCTCCTCCCCTGCCCTATCAATCTTTCCCAAGATTATCAAGCATTTTTTGAATCGTAGCAGCACTGGGGCTTTCGATTGACTTGAATATTTCAAGAGCATTTTGAAACCATTTACGAGCCGCCTCAATATCACCATTTTTCTTCATACAAATTGCTATACCCCAATCAGCATCCCCTCTCCGCTTTTATCACCAATTTCCTGAACAATTGTTAATTGTTGTTTGTAGTACTCAACTGCCTTAGAAAAATCTCTTAATGCATAGTACGCATTTCCAAGGTTGCCGAGATGAGCACCTTCGCCGCGGCGGTCATCGATTTCGCGATCAATAATCAAGGCTTGTTCGTGATACTCGATAGCCTTGTGGGCATCGCCCAAGTCTGTATACGCACTTCCCAGGTTGCCGAGGACTGTTCCTTCGCCGCGGCGGTCACCGATTTCACGTGCAATGATCAAATCTTGTTCATAATACTCGATGGCTTTGCGGGTATCGCCCAAAAAATGATGCGCACTTCCCAGATTGCCAAGGTCTATACCTTCGCCGCGGCGGTCACCGATTTCACG
>Ga0180068_1000064_pt1 | contig 12233 bp, 9 predicted proteins | sample EasRivERM_16_10D_FD_121790 | JGI IMG/M metagenome (GOLD analysis project Ga0180068, IMG submission 121790) | Soil microbial communities from meander-bound floodplain in the East River, Colorado, USA - East River metaG ERMLT231A'_16_10D | ecosystem: Environmental > Terrestrial > Soil > Floodplain ... | reverse complement strand
GCGCGGTCGTTGGTGGAAAGTAGACCCGTTTTGCTTTCATACCTATATACTACTCTATTGTTCAACCCTTTTCTGATGAATACACTTTTCCGCATCTATGGCGTTATTTGCACATAAGTTACGTTAGGCTGCCTCTTTCTGGCTACGCAAGGTTTCACCGATCTGGCGTGCCAGCCCTTTTGCCGTTTGGGTGAAATCCTCAAACTCGTCCTGGACTTTCCGCTTGGCGGCTTTCAAGATAGTTTGACCGCAAGCTACACTGCGCGCCAGCACACGTACACTATCGGCCAGCAGACGTCCGTCGCTGGGTGGACGAATATTACTCTCCACCACCGTCCCGTCGGTCCGCATTTTCCGCCCACCTGTCACCTTTCGCTCTATGGCCAACTGTACGATCCGTTGATTGAATTTCTCCAACGTCTTGGGCTGGATCAGATTGGCCCAGCGGATCAGGGTCGTGTCATCGGGGACTGCATTCAGATACACACGGCAAAATTGTCTCAATCTCAGGCTGTCACTCACTTGCCGTTCTGTCTCTTCATAACTGGTTCCCTACAACCGTTTCACTACCAGCATCCGCAGGATCACATCCACGGGTGTTGAGTTCCTTCCCGTTTGCGTGGTCTTCGGCCGTCTTTGTGAAAGATCCTTCTTGATCAGGCGATACAACTTCTCATCTTCCAGATAGCTATCAACCTTCTTCAGTTCGGGCGAAAGATCCGGAATGTATCCAAGGACTTCTTCAAAAAGCTTGTCAACTGGGTAATGGTCACGTAACATTGGAGTGCCTCTGCGGTATAGGTTTGGCTTCATCACCTGCCTTCTACCAAAGAGGCTTTTCGTTTGTCAATTGTTAATGTGCTGCGGTGCGTCTTTCGCACCAGAAACTAATTAGGCATCTTTTAAGAACTCATGCAGAATTCATTAAGAATTTCAAGTTATCCTTAAATTAGGACATAAGTAGTCAGAATTATTATTGTTTCGCGCTCGTGAAAACTGTATCCACAATGATTGTGGATGGGAATGATCTGGCTGTCAGCCGGATTATTCCCAAAATTACCAAACTTTTCAGGAGGTATTTGACATGATGCGATCGATTGTTAGGTCAAGTCTGCAATTTCGGTATCTGGTGGTTATTATCGCCGGGGTGATGATGCTCGCTGGTGTCACCCAACTTCGCGACATGCCGGTGGACGTCCTGCCCGAATTCTCACCACCATTTGTAGAGATTCAGGTCGAGGCGCTTGGGCTTTCCGCGGAGGAAGTGGAGCAGATGATCACTGTTCCATTGGAACAAGATCTGCTCGCCGGAGTGGCGTGGCTTGATGTCATTCGCTCCGAGTCTGTTCCTGGACTATCGTCGGTCCTCGTTTACTTCGAGCCTGGAACTGACCTCTACCGCGCGCGACAGATGGTTTCCGAACGCCTCGCGCAGGCAGCGGTTGGCATTCCTCATGTGTCGAAACCGCCAGCGATGATCCAGCCCACCTCATCGGCGAGCCGGTTCATGATCGTTGGGCTTTCTTCGGATAAACTCTCCCTGATTGATATGGGCGTGCTTGCCCGTTGGACGATCGCTCCCCGCTTATTGGGCGTCCCAGGTGTGGCTAATGTGGCGATCTGGGGCAGTCGAGATCGTCAGCTTCAAGTACTGGTTGATCCGGAAAAATTACAGGCGCAGGGAGTTTCACTCGGGCAGGTCATCGAGACCACGGGGAACGCGCTGTGGGTTTCCTCATTGAGCTTTTTGGAAGCTTCATCGCCCGGTACAGGCGGGTTCATCGACACGCCCAATCAAAGACTTGGGATCTGGCATGTATTGCCCATCTCATCGCCTGAGGATCTGGCGCAAGTACCCGTTGATGGCACATCACTGACGCTGGCTGACGTATCCGAGATTGTGGAAGACCATCAGCCCCTGATCGGGGACGCGATTGTTAATGATGGTTCAAACCTCCTGCTCGTGATCGAAAAATTACCCGGAACCAATACACTGGAAGTTACCAAAGGTGTGGATGATGCACTTGCCGCGTTAAAACCCGGTTTTGCTGAGATCGAGTTTGATGCCACCCTTTTCCGGCCGGCAACTTTCATTGAGATGGCAATCGCCAATCTCAGCAGGTCCATGGTTATCAGTGCATTGCTTGTGGTTCTTATCCTGGGCGCGTTATTCTATGGATGGCGCACAACATTGATCAGCTTTGTAGCGATCCCGGTATCATTGGTGGCGGCCCTGTTTGTGCTCCACCTGCAAGGTGTGACACTCAATGCGATGGCCCTGGCAGGTTTGGTAATTGCCCTTGGTCTCATCATTGACGATGCTGTCGTGGGTGTTGAACACATCATGCAGCGATTACGCCAGAATCGCAGGGAGGCTCGCCCCAGGTCAACTGAAAGCATTGTTCTTGAAGCCTCGGTTGAGATGCGCGGCGTGCTCTTCTTCGCGACGCTCGTCACTCTATTGGCTATCCTGCCGGTTTTCTTCATGTACGGTACGACCGGCGCAGTCTTCCAGCCTATGGCGCTTTCTTATGTGGTTGCGGTCCTCGCCGCGTTGGTTGTGGCTTTGACTGTCACACCGGTATTGAGTCTCTTCCTTTTGTCCAACACGCAATTTGAAGATCGCGAATCACTGCTTGTCTCAAGTCTGCAACGCGGTTACGAACGTCTCTTGACAAATACTGTTCAGAGTCCAGGGTTGGTGTACGTGACCGCTGCAGTCCTTGTTGTTGCCGGCTTGGCGGTGTTACCAGCCCTCAGGCAAAAACCAACGCTTCCTGCGTTCAGAGAGCCGTATCTCACGGTCCAGTTGAAAGGCGCACCCGCTACCTCTCAAGTGGAAATGAACCGGATCGTCAGCCGCATGAGCAGTGAACTGCGGACGATTCCTGGAGTTAGCAATGTCGGGGCCAACGTCGGGCGCGCGGTGCTGGGCGACCAGGTAGTCGGGATTAATTCAGCTGAGTTATGGGTCAGTATTGACCCCAATGCCAACTATGATGTGACAATGAATGCTGTTGAGGAAACTGTCTACGGTTACGCTGGAATGGAACGCGTGGTGCAGACCTATTTGCAGGAGACGTTAAGCCCGCCAAAGATAAGCACCAGTGATCCCTACACGGTGCGCGTTTATGGCGAGGAGCACAAGGTGCTTGTCACTGAGGTGGAGAAAGTACGACAAGTCCTGGCAGGGATCAGTGGTGTTGTTGAATCGCATGCTCTGCTACCCATTGAGGAGCCTACGTTGGAGATTAAGGTTGACCTTACTGCGGCACAGGAGTATGGTGTGCGACCCGGCGATGTGCGCCGTGCGGCGGCAACCTTGTTATCTGGTCTTAATGTCGGCAGTCTTTTCGAGGCACAGAAAGTATTCGATGTGGTGGTATGGGGCGCTCCCGAAACACGCCAGAATATAACCGATATTCGCAACCTGCTGATTGACACTCCTGGCGGCACTCCGGTTCGACTGGGAGATGTGGCTGAGGTGCACATCGCATCAGCCCCTGTCGTCATCCAGCGTGAAGCCATCTCGCCTTACATAGACATCGGCTTCGACATTCGCGGACGCGATATTGGCATCGTATTGAGTGAGATCAATACAGCCATGAAGAGTTATGCATTCCCGCTGGAATATCACGCGGAAGTACAACAGGATTATGCCGCACAGGATGCAGCCAGACAAAATATATTCATCGCTATATTGCTTGCCACGGTAGGAATTTTCCTGCTGTTACAAGCTTCTTCCTCCAGCTGGCGTTTGACGCTGGCGACTTTCGTCACGCTGCCCATCGCGCTGGCAGGCGGGCTACTGGCGGCGTTCCTGATCAACGGCATGGTTTCACTTGCTTCGATCTGCGGGTTATTCGCGGTATTGGGAATTGGCGCGCGAAATGGCGTTCTGCTAATCAAACATTACCACTCCCTTGAAAAGGGAGGCGAAGCCTTTGGACCTGGTCTTATTATGCGTGGCTCGCGCGAGCGACTGGCTTCCATCATCATGACGGCGCTGACCACTGCTCTGGCCCTGTTGCCTTTCATGCTATTCGGCAATATTCCGGGCTACGAGATCGTACGCCCGATGGGTATCATCATTATAGGTGGCCTGGTAACTTCAACATGGCTTAACTTATTCCTCCTGCCAGCCTTGTACCTGCGCTACGGTGCTGTCCGTGAACCTGAACTTGAACTTGTTTCGGTACTGGCTACAGCAAGTGATGATTAGGATAGTTCTGCTATCGAGTCTTGAACCAGCAACATATAATAAGATAAAAGGTTTATCACATGATAAAAAGAAAAGACTTTAATGCCTCAAGTTCCCAGCCTGAAGTATTGCTGGCTGAGAACTTGAGAAAGTCATACGGGCCGAGACATGCGCTTCAAGGATTGTCCTTCTCCTTGAAGGCTGGGCGTGTGTTGGGATTTCTTGGCCCCAACGGGGCAGGTAAAACAACATCAATCCGGATCCTAACCACGATGATGGAGCCTGAATCGGGCCACTTTGTCGTGGATGGGATTAGTTCTGACCGACCGGAGGAAATCCGCCGCAGGATAGGCGTTCTTCCAGAAAACCTTGGTTTCCCAAGGCAAATGACAGGTATCGAATACCTCACCTATTTTGGGCAGCTCTATGGACGAAGAAAGGCTGAAGCCCAAGAATATGGCTGGGCATTGCTTGAGGATGTTGGTCTGCATCAGAGGGGAAAATCCCTGATCGGTTCCTACAGCCATGGGATGCGACAAAGAATCGGGATCGCGCGCGCGCTACTCAACGACCCTGTAGTTGTCTTTCTGGATGAGCCTACCCTGGGGTTGGACCCTCGAGGCCAAAAGGAGTTGCTCGAGTTGATCCAACGGATCGCGCGCGAGTCCGGCACTGGCATTGTCTTATGCAGTCACATGTTGTCAGAGATTGAAAGTATTTGTGATGACGTGGTTATCTTGAATCTGGGTCAGGTTGTTGCAAAGGGCACAGTCGCAGAGGTCGTTGGCAGAGTCCAGAATAATGTTATCCTGCGAAACGCCATACGGGTTCAGGTTCCACCTTCCTTTGTCCCTAATGCAAAACAAGTATTGAAAGGGATACCAAATATCAAAAAAGTAACGCCGATAGGTGAGATGGAAGGTTGGCTGCGATTGGAACTCGTCGAGCCAGTCAACGGGGATGTGTCAAAAGCCTATCAAAATAATAATAATATTCTTAGCGACCTTATCCGTGCCAAAATTCCAATTTTGAGTTTTGAGATCGAAGGCGGCCGCTTACATGATGTATTCCTGCATTTAACTGAGGAGGCAATCCAATGAGCAATATACAAGCGGCGAAAGACCGCCGGGTTGCGTCATCAAGATCAGCGCTGCCTGCCTGGTGGCTCGTATTAATTAGAGAACTCACTGATCTATGGGTCGGAGGCAAGGCTCTCGTGCTCATTTTCATTTACACAGTCTTCCTGAGCGTTGTCACTTATGTGATCGCCAGTAACAGTGAGTTGAGTTTGATTCCCCCGAAGGAAATGGTATACGAGACGATCAAGAACGTCATGGCGGTCAGCCTGTTTATCGGTTTGATCATCGGCGCGGATGCCCTCAGTGGTGAGCGGGAGCGCAATACCCTCGAATCACTTCTCCTGACACCTTCCAGTCGCAGACAGATCGTTGTAGGTAAATTCCTGGCGGCGATTACATTCTGGCCTGCGGCGTTCATCATTGCCATTCCCAGCTTTAGATTACTCTCCCAGGGCGACGAGGTTTTTGGCCAGGGTTTATTTTGGGGTGGGATATTGGGGACCGTGATGGTGCTTGCCTATGTTGGCTTGGGAATGCTCGTCAGTTTCTGGTCCAATTCCAACAAGACCAGTTATTTCGTGAGCCTGGGTATCTACATCCTCTTCCTTGTCCCTGCTCAATTGCCCGGCACAGCCCAGACCGGTGTGATGGGACAATTCCTGCAATGGGTAAACCCAATTGCGGCTGTCAATCATTTCCTTTCAAAGATCCTGGTGAATAATATAAAATTCTCTGAATTTTGGGTCTGGCTCGAAGCGCCCGTTGTGTTTTGCATATTGATTCTTGGTACACTTTTCATGTATGCTGCTCCTGGTCTTCGCCTTGAAGAAGGCAGAGGCAGTAAATTGTGGAAGCGTTTCAGCCGTGCCATGGGTCTTGGATTGATGCTTGCCGCTTTTATGGTTTTATCAAGCGCATTTCCAGCCCGGGCTTTCCAGGGAGAAACAGAATCGCCGATCCAAATAGCCATCGATATGGAATACAAAACAGTAAAGGCAAGCGATTCTATTTTCTTCGATACGGTGGTGACGAATAATGGCACCGACACAAGCCCTACCCTGTTTGTTGCGATGAACATTATTAATCTTGAGAAGGCCGGGGAGCCTATTGATCCGGAAGATTGGTCGCCACAGAGGACTCAGTCCATTGATCCCCTGGCACCAGGCAAGTCTGCCACGTTATCGTGGAGAGTCAATGCAATTCTTGAGGGCGATGTGATGATATACATGGTCGCCATTCCCCAGCCCGAAGGACAGAATGTCACCAGCCATCCAGTTGCCAGCCAGGGTATTCACCTCACCGTGACCCCCTTTACAAAACTGAATCCAAGCGGTGTACTTCCCATTGCCATAGGAATTCCGGTCACCTTGCTTGTGGTTATCTATTTTGTCAACCGGCGTAGAAATCAGAATATAGACATGGGCGGTTCTTCATGAACGCGCTGAAAAAAACAGTTACTAGATTTATGAATGGAGGCATCAAATGAAACAGATTAATCGCTGGATCGTCCTAATATTGATTGTTACCGGCCTGCAACTTTCCGCTTGCGCGTCGGATGCACCAAAGGTGGAATTTGTCCCACCATCTGTGCTTGAGCCTATTGAAGGGTCGGATATCCAACGCGTGATATTGACCGAGAAAGCGGCTGAAAGACTTGACATCCAAACGTCCGCAGTTCGTGATGAACAGGTAAATGGGTCCAAAAGAAAAGTTGTACCCTACGCCGCGGTGATATATGATCTGGAGGGTGGAACATGGGTCTATACCAACCCCGCGCCTCTCTCTTTTGTTCGCGAGTCTATCACCATTGACTTTATTGAGGGTGACCAGGTCGTTCTGATGGAAGGTCCATCTTCTGGTACTGAGGTTGTGACGGTTGGAGTAGCCGAGCTATACGGTGCTGAGACCGGAGTTAAAAAATAACTGCACCGGGAGGTGCCCAATGCGCTGGATTGTTGAAACTAGTTTACGTTTTCGCTATTTGGTTGTTTTTGCCGCTGTGGCGCTGATGGTTTTCGGCATCACACGGCTAAGCAACTCTTCGGTGGATGTTTTTCCAGAGTTCGCGCCACCCAAGGTGGAAATTCAAACCATCTCCCTCGGGCTTGCACCAGCCTCCGTAGAGGAATTGGTCACTGTTCCACTGGAGCAGGCGTTGGTCGGGTTGCCAGGGCTGGATGTGGTACGCTCTAGATCGGTTTCTGATCTCTCTCAGATCGTCCTGATCTTCAAGCCTGGTACCGACCTCATCTTTGCACGCCAATTGGTCGCTGAGCGCATGGCAACAGTCACGTTGCCAACCTGGGCCGCTCCACCTGTCATGATCCAACCCCTATCGTCAACCAGTCGGGTGATGAAGATCGGGATTTCCTCGAGCGAAGTTGACATGATGGATTTGTCGATGATCGCCTATTGGAAAATCCGCTCCCGCCTGCTGGATGTGCCTGGCGTGGCGAATGCTCCCATTTGGGGCGAGCGTATCAAAATGCCGCAGGTGCAGGTTGATATGGCGAAGTTACAGACTTACGAAGTTTCGCTCGAAGAGGTCATGGATGTAACCGCAGACGCCCTGGATGTCGGTTTATTATTCTATTCTGAAGGAGCATCAATCGGCACCGGAGGTTTCATAGAAACCCCCAATCAAAGGCTTGGGGTCCGCTCTGTCCTGACGATTTTGACACCGGAAGATCTGGCTCAAGTCCCTATTAATGATCGGAAGAAACCCGATGGCACGCCGCTGCTTCTTGGTGACATAGGCGATGTTATTTGGGATACATGGCCGCTCGTCGGGGACGCGGTCATTAACGAAGGTGAAGGCTTGATGATGATCGTCGAAAAGCTTCCATGGGCGAATACCCTGGACGTGACGCGTGGCGTGGAAGCAGCGATCGCAGAGATGCAACCTGGTCTTAAGGGTATTGATATTGATACCACCATCTTCCGGCCGGCAACCTTCATCGAGCAATCAATTGATAACCTCACCGAGTCACTGCTCGTTGGTGGTGTGCTCGTAATGATCGTACTGCTCTTCTTCCTCTATGAGTGGCGTGTCGCCTTGATCAGCGCTACGATCATCCCTCTATCGCTAATGGCCTCATTGCTTGTGCTCAATCTGCGCGGTGTCACCATCAATGTGATGACGCTGGCAGGGCTGGCAATCGCGATTGGCGCGGTCGTAGACGATGCCATCGTGGATGTTGAAAACATCGTACGGCGTTTGCGACGGCTTCGCAAGGAGGGTAGTACTCAATCAACTGCAAGCATCATATTGGAAGCCTCGCTCGAAGTACGCGGCGCGATTGTCTACGCCTCTCTCATCGAAATATCGGCGCTGTTGCCGGTTTTCTTCCTGCAAGGATTATCCGGTGCATTCTTCCAACCTCTTGCCACTGCTTATGTGGTGGCTGGGTTGGTCTCCCCATTTATAGCATTGACCGTCACGCCGGCAATGGTACTGATCCTTCTATCCAATGCCCCGATCGAGCATCGTCAATCCCCGATCATTCCGTGGTTGCATCGTGTCTATGACAGAATCCTTGGAAAGGTTCTCCTAAGACCAGGCGTCGCGTATTCGACAATCGCGATTATTGTGCTAGGCGGTTTGGGCGTGATGCCGGGCTTGGGGCAGGAACTTCTGCCTTCATTCAAGGAGCGGGACTTCCTGATGCACTGGATCACCAAACCTGGTACATCTCACCCTGAGATGTGGCGGATCACGGCTCAAGCCTGCCGTGAATTGTTGACGATTCCCGGAGTACGTAACTGCGGTTCACACATTGGTCAGGCTGTAATGGCAGACGAACCATACGGTATCTATTTCACTGAGAACTGGATCAGTGTTGATCCTTCGGTGGATTATGACAAAACACTCGCCGCCGTTTAGGAGACAGTTTATGGTTACCCAGGGCTGATCCGGGATGTTCAAACTTTTTTGAAAGAGAGAATTAGAGAAGTGTTGACGGGGTCTAGCGATACTGTTGTTGTACGCATCTATGGACCCGAGTTAGAGGTTTTGCGGGAACAGCAGGACTTGGTGTTGGCTGCCATGGAGGGGATCGAAGGGATTGTGGATTTGAAAAAGGAAGCCCACGTCGATATACCACAGGTGGATATTGAAGTGGATTTGGTCGCGGCCCAAAGCTACGGGCTTAAACCCGGCGATATACGGCGGGCAGCCGCCTTCCTGTTACAAGGCGAAGAAGTAGGTGATCTTTTCGTCGGCGGGAAGACATATGATGTGAATGTTTGGAGTCTACCAACATCGCGCGACAGTCTGAACGATATTGAGAATCTATTGATTGACACTCCAGACGGTGGTCATGTTCGCCTGGCGGACGTGGCTAGTGTGAAGATCGTGCCAGCTCCGAACGTTATCGAGCGCGAAAGCCAGTCACGGAAAACAGATGTCTCAGCCAACGTGAGCGGACGTGACCTTGGCTCAGTAGCTGATGATGTTGAAGATGCAATCCAGAAAATCGAATTCCCGCTTGGCTACCATGCCGAACTGTTTGGAGAGTATGCGGAGCGAGAGGCGGCTCAGCAACAATTACTCCTTGCTGGGGCCGTCGCGGTGATCGCGATTTTCTTCCTCCTGGTGACCTCTTTCCAGAACTTGCGCCTGGCAACCCTGACTTTCTTCACTTTGCCCTGGGCGCTGGTGGGCGGTGTGTTGGCAGCTTATTTTAGCAGCGGTATCCTTTCACTTGGCTCCCTGGTTGGGTTGCTGACGATCCTGGGGATTGCCACCCGCAACGGCATTATGATGATCAGCCATTTCCAACATCTCGAAGAAGTGGAAGGTGAGACCTTTGGTCCTGAACTGGTTCAGCGCGGGGCACGCGAACGAATTGCGCCAATCATGATGACTGCGCTGACAACTGGATTGGCTCTTGTGCCCTTGGCGATTGCGGGCAGTATTCCTGGTAACGAGATCGAGCATCCGATGGCTATCGTGATCCTTGGTGGTTTGGTTACATCGACTTTGCTCAATCTGCTGGTTGTTCCCACATTGTACTTGCGCTTTGGGAAAGCTCGTTCTGCAGCTGGTAATCTCTCTCAATCAGCCTGAACGAACCTCGACTGTGCATATAGTTTACCGCTATTGCAATCAGTAAAAACTTCACATGATGCGATCAATTTTTTTAAGATCGCATCATGTGCATTATAATTATCAATGGAGGAAGCAGTCATGCGTACTAATTTTCGATCTGTTCTTGCAATCAGTTTACTCTTGATTACGCTCATTTCAGCCTGTGGGGCAGCGACCCCGACTGTCGATGTGCAGTTTGCAGACTTTGATGCTAATAACTTCGACAATTCAACCGTCATTGATAACGAATGGTTGCCCATGCAGCCAGGTACGCAATGGGTCCATGAGGGGACCGCTGTTGAGAACGGCGAGAGTATTGCTCGTCGCATCGAGTTCACCGTCACTGACCTCACCAAGGAGATCGCCGGTGTGCGCACGGTGGTCGCCTGGATCGTGGATTATAACGATAATGAGGTGATCGAGAAGGAGATAGCTTTCTACGCTCAGGATAATGGTGGCAACGTCTGGTATCTGGGTGAACACCCGGAGGAATACGAGAACGGCAAATTTGTCCTGGCCCCCACCTGGATCACCGGACTCGAGGAGGCAAGAGCGGGAATCAAGATGTGGGCAGAGCCAAAGATCGGGGGAATGATTGTTTATCAAGGTTGGGGGCCTGCTGTCGAGTGGTCGGATTACGGCCAGGTGGAGCAAGTCGGGCAGGAATTCTGTGTCCCTGTTGATTGCTATACGGACATTCTATTGAATGTTGAGACCAGTCTGGGGGAGGTGGATGCCTACCAACTCAAGTATTATGCGCCGGGTGTGGGTGAGATTCGTGTTGGCTGGAGAGGCGAAGATGCGACTCAGGAGGAATTGGAACTGGTTGAGTATCAACAACTGAGTCCGGATGCCCTGGCGGAGATCCGGGCCGCGGCACTGGCGTTGGAGGAGCATGCCTACGAAATTAGCAAGGATGTCTACGCTAAAACCTCACCAATGGAGTAAAAAAATTCGCTTCACATCGAACCTCAAGCCTGTGTCCCGTTTCGATAAATTGCGTGGACATCCTTATCTCGCTGCCATGGGAATTTTCATCCTGACTCTCTTCTCTGGATGTGCAGGAGGGTCGAATCCCACACCTGCTGCCAACACCATGGAGGCTGAGATCGTCGTCTATGCATCCGATCTGCCGCAAAGCGCATTGTTTGAGCTCGACTTCATCGATGACACGGCGTCACCAGGAGGTGTGTCGATCGGTCTGCCGAACAACGGTGACGAGTTGGACCCTCCGCCGGAAGACGATCCTCATGTGACCTTCACTGCCTCAGTTCAAAACGGCATTCCCTATCGTTGTTGGATTCATATGGAAGTAGGAACGCCAAAAGGTAGGTCGCAAGCCAATGTCATATGGGTGCAATTCTCAAATGCAGTGGATGCTGCCAACCAGGAAGTCTTCAAGCCGGGCTCATCAAGCTACCTCACAGCCCAGGGACCGACCCACGCAGGCTGGACCTGGGTGGGATGTAACCTGGAAGACTCCGATGCCTTGATCTATTTCCAGAGCACTGGCGAGGTTACCGCGCGCTTGCAAGCCGGGGCGGAGGGAGTCGCGTTTGATCAATTCATTCTCAGCTCTGCCAGGTTTTTGGATGCCTCTCCTGCTGAGGCGATTGTAGTGAAATAAATTAACAGACGGAGAATTGCAAGAGATCGTTAATCCAACTTAAAATTAATATACAAAAGCCCGGCATCCGATAAAGGATGCCGGGCTTTTGTATCCCATTTGGTTTAAAACAGCTTGTAATGCACCCCAAAAATTGGACAGTAGCGCTAAACAAGATAAACTACTGTGCCAGACAAAAAGGAGTGCAAAATGGCAAGAACCAGAAGGACATTCACGGCCGAGTTCAAGGCGAAAGTG
>Ga0180068_1000055_pt1 | contig 12715 bp, 13 predicted proteins | sample EasRivERM_16_10D_FD_121790 | JGI IMG/M metagenome (GOLD analysis project Ga0180068, IMG submission 121790) | Soil microbial communities from meander-bound floodplain in the East River, Colorado, USA - East River metaG ERMLT231A'_16_10D | ecosystem: Environmental > Terrestrial > Soil > Floodplain... | reverse complement strand
TCGCAATCCATCCACCCTGACTTGAAAGTGCGGGCGCGTAAATACGTCCATTCCGTTGAAACATCCGACGCGTATAAGCATTACAAAAAGAGACTGCCGCTCAATGAGTTCGATTTTAGAAGTCTGTTGTTAGGCACGATGGAATCCCCGCCGACAACACTTGCACGGAATCTTGAGCAGTTCAAGGAATATGTAAGGATCCACGAACGCACCGACCTGCTAAACTTTTTGGAGTTTTGTGAGCATAAGTTCCCGCACCTGCTTGGCACAGCCACGAAGCCGGCTGGGAAGAAGATGCGGAAGACGAGTAAATAAGGAAAGGAATGGAATGGCGATAAGCCGCAAACTTCAGTATGCCGACAGGGTTGCCCTGCAACAGGCGGACCAGGCCATCCGCAAGGATGTTTTGCGCGCTTTGGTTGAGATCATCACCAATAGCAACGATAGTTATTCCCGCCTCGAGGATGAGGGCCTGCACGCCAGCGGTGAGATCATCATTGACGTATTGCGAAAGCACAAGAATTCCGTGATCCGCGTGCGGGATTTTGCGGAGGGCATGGACGATATACGCATGGATAAGGTGGTCGGCACGTACGGTGAAGCGACCAGCGGAATGAAGGAGGATATGCACGTGCGCGGCATGTGGGGACGCGGCCTCAAGGATGCCATCTTCGGTTTGGGATATGGGTATGTCAATTCCGTCCGTGGACACACACTTTATCGCAGTTCCCTGTTGCTCAAAGAGGGTGTCCCGACGTTCGATCTAGATGAACCCATCCCTGCAACCGATGAACTTCGGGAGAAGCATGGAATCCCCGAGGGGAATGGCACCGTGATCGAGATCATCGTCGCGCGCGCAGATGTCAAGATGCCGCAGTTCGAAAACCTGCGCAATTACCTGCAACGACATTTCGAACTGCGCACCATCATGGGAAATCCATCACGGCTCATCATCCTGCGGAATATTGCAGGCGCAGACAGGGTCAAGGATGAGCATGTGCTTTCCTACAAACCGCCGAAAGGTGAAATGGTTTTGGATGAACAGTTCGAGATCGAAGGCTATCCTGCTTCGGCCCATTTGCAATTGTTACGGTCGCAGATTCAACTGTCGACGCGCGGCGAGGAGGGCGATTACGCCGATGCGGGTTTGCTCGTCATCAGCCAGTCCACGGTCATTTCGCTGACCATGCTCAAGTTCGAGAACGATCCGTACGCATCCTTCTTCTATGGCTCCATCGAATGTGATTATTTGCATGATCTTTTGAAGAATGATGAACCTGTGCTGACCGCCACGCGTGACGGCATCAATTGGACTTTGCCGTTTGCGAAGGCGCTGAAACATGCCGTCGAAAGCCGCATCGAGCCGCTGGTGCAGATCGAACGTGAACATGCGATGCAGGACGAGCAGATGAAACTCGACAAGCATCTGCGCAAGAAACTCGATAAGACAGTTCGCGAGTTGAACACGATTGCATCCTCTGAGTTGAGCGAGGGCAGAGAGGCATCTGCAGACGGAAAGAGAATCGAATCGCCTCCCTCCGGACTTGGGTTTTTTCCCGAACGAGTTTTTGTTCAAACGGGACAGACGGTCACACTGACCCTGCGCGCCAGACTATCAGACAGGGTGCATGACGGCGCAACGGTCTTCGTCGTTTCGGACAACCTCGAAGTGGGTGTGTTGACTCCCAGGGTTCAGGTGAGAGCCTTGAAGGAGCATCCCGATCTCGGTATTGCAAAGATTCAAGTGGAGGGAAAACAGGTTGGCAACGAGGGCGTGGTAACAGCCCATCTGGGCGATCATAAGGCAAAGGCGGTGGTGCAGGTTCGGTCGAGGAAAGAGGCGCTGGACGATACCCAGCCCAGGAAGCATCACGGACTCTTCAACGATATCCGGTTCGATGACCGCATGGACCCGCGTCAACGCGTCTACCTGGACCGGGTCAACTCAACGATCGTGGTCGCCACCGCCGCGCCTTCCGTTAAAATCTATCTCGACAGCCAGAACCGCCTGGATACATCCGTGCAGGGACAGGTCCTGCTTGCGGAATTGATCACCGAAGCTGTGTGTCGCGAGATCGCGCGTCAGGGCGTGGAAAGCGGCAGGTTTCTTGCGCCCGAGGGCGCCGAAGCGGACGCGATCCAAAGCCATTTTATCCGGCTGCAGAATCGCTATGCTCATCTGATCCATGCTGCGATTGTGACGGCCGAGTGAGATTTTTGTAGCAGATCAAGATAGGTGATGTACTCGTGATGCAGGATACGATCCTGCCAATTCATAATATGTGGGGTGTCCCGCGCCACGATTTACTCCTCATCGCAGACAGGCGTCCGCGATGAGTGGGGTGGAGAAGCGCTGTGACAAATCCTGAAAATAAACCTTCGGGACGATGTCAGCATGTCTTCCATACATCACTTGGTCTTTATGACAACCTGCCTGAACTCTATTTTTTCTGCAGGCTTCCAGTTTACAACCGCCAGGCTGGAGATGACCAGCAATGTCCCGGCCAGCAATTGCCATGAAAGGTGCTCGTTCAAAAAGAGCACGCCGAAGATGACTCCGCCCACGGGGAAGAGATAGGTCACCAGGGTTGTGCGCGTGGGACCGATCTCGTGGAGCAGGTAATAGAACATCAGCATGGCTACGCCTGATCCCAGGATTCCCAGCCACAATGCCGCTACCCACGTAATTGGCAGGCTGGGCATCAGGAATGGTTTTTCCACGAAGGGCGCAGTGACCCACATGAAGATCGCCGCGGTGACCAGCGGAGATGCGCCGCGCGCCAAGCCCTTTACATGCTGGGTGGTCTTGCGTGCATAGACCGCGCTCCACGCGTAGAAAACGGAGGCAAGAATGACCGCTCCCTGCCCAATCACCGAACCGTGCGAACTGGTGCCCAAATCCTTGCTCATCAATACCACCACACCCGCAAACCCGATCAACAAGCCAAACAACTTTTGTGAGGTGATCCTGTCATCGCTTAACCAGAAATGTGCAATGATGATCGTGAACAACGGCACGGTCGCATTAAGAATGGACGCGACCGCCGAGTCGATGGTCTGCTCACCCCAGGAGATGAGGAAGATGGGAATGGCCAGACTGGTGGGGCCGAGAATTATAAAGGTGCGCCAGGTCTTCCAATCACGCGGCCAGTTCACTTTTTGATACACGGCGATGGCGACCGCCGTCAGCGCGCCGAACAACATGCGCAGCGAGACCAGCGCCATGGGTCCGATTTCCTGGATGCCGATTTTGATCCACAAAAAGGATGAGCTCCAGATCAAGCCAAGGATGATGAAGATGGTCCAATGTTTGACTTTCATGTTTTACTCCTAAAATGAAGAACGAATATTGGTTCCTGAATGCCGCACGCCTGCCACACCGGGCAAGCCTATGATCAAGGCAGATGCAAGCACCATGATGGTGATACCCAAAACCAGCGCAGTGCTGGGAAACCTGACGATGCTGAATCCTGGAATGTTCCAAAGATTGCGAACTTTGTCTCATCGGGGACGAACGGGGTCAACGCGTCAGCCCTGGAAAAGGACGATAAAACAGAAGCAGCCGTCCTGTGGGAGGAGACGGTGTTCGTCGTCCAGCTAAATGTGATGATAGCGGGGAAGGTCAGATCAGGCTTTTAAAATCTTGCTCATCTGACGAAGTTGCACGCCGCGCAGTTGCGAGGGGTTGAGTCCGAAGGCCTGGTGGAACGCGGTGGAAAAATTGCCATGGCTGGAAAAACCGTAATCGAGGGCGAGCACATCCAGGCGCGCGTGCGGGTTATCGAGCATTTCCTGGGCGGCGTTGAAGAGGCGCAGGCGTTTGAGGTATTGATGGATGGTCATGCCGGTGTTCTGTTTGAAAACGCGGCACAAGTGATACGGGGAAAGATGCACAGCCGATGCGATTTGCTCCAGTTGCGGAGGCGAATGGAGGTGCGCGTTGAGAAAGACTTTCACGGCATGGGTCTGGTTGGCATGCGCACGGCGGGTGTATTCCAAGGCGGGCTTTTGCTGATCTGCATTGTTGTGATACAACGCGCGGATGATCTCATCGGTCAACGTGATGACCTGCTCTTCGATCTGGAGCGGCGACGCCTGATATTTCTCTGCACACAACAACTTATATTGCAGAATTTGAAGTTTTGTATTCAATGTGAGGTGGTTACGTTGAAAAATGTGGCAGGGATTGTCTTCGATCGCGGGATGATATGCCTTGACCATGCCGATCAACAGCGAGGGCACAAACGCAAAGACCGTGGATGAATCGCCACCCCGCACGGGATGCGTAGTATCGTAGGGTTGTCCCTGATTGTAAAACAACACCTGGTTGGGGTCGGCGAGCATGGTGCCGTACGCATCGCGGCGTTCATACGCACCGGCGCGCGGCAATACGATTTGATAACCCTCGGGAATCTCGTCTACGCTATCCTCGCACCCCGGACATTGATAGTCCAGCACGTGCAGCAGCCTGCTCTTGAACAATGTGCGGATGTGAACGTGTGCAGCTGCCATAATGCTTTACTGACGCTGCGCACCCGGGTTTTATTTCGTGGATTTCCCACACCTGAGCACCAGGATGAGCGCCTGTTAAAGCCTCTGCAAGGGCTGTGTTAGAATCTTTTTCGTGACAGCCCAACCTCAACTGGTGCTCGCTTCCAACTCGCCGCGCCGCCGTCAACTGCTCGCCCTCGCCGACTGGATGTTCAACGTCATCGTCGCGGATGTGGACGAAAGCCTGCGCGCGAACGAATCACCTGCCGGGTACGTCTTAAGGCTTGCTGAAACAAAAGCCCGTGCGGTCACCGCGCATGCCGATCAATTCATCCTCGCGGCGGATACCACCGTTGTGGATGGGAATGACATTCTCGGCAAGCCGAAAGATAATGTGGAAGCCTTTGCCATGCTGACGCGTTTACGCGGACGCACGCATCAGGTCTACACCGGAGTTGCCCTGCTTCGTCTGAGCGATGGACTCCTCCTGAAGGAACTCAGCGTTACCGACGTGCCCATGCGCGATTACTCCGATGACGAGATCCATGCCTACATTCAAACCGGCGACCCGCTTGATAAGGCGGGCGCGTACGCGATTCAACATCCGCGTTTTCGCCCGGTCGCGAGCATGAGCGGATGTTACGCCGGTGTGATGGGCCTGCCGATGTGCCATATCGTCCGCATGCTGCGTAAAATGGACTCTCCGCCACATGCCGATGTGCCTGTGAAATGCCAGACTCTGTTGGAGTATCAATGTCCCGTTTCGCGCGCGATCTTGAGTGGTGCGCTGTAGACTCTGGAGTCCAACAGCTTGTTGTTGAACATGCAGGAGCAAACTCCGGCACTCCAGAATTTGAAAGGTAAAGCATGAAATTTTTTCGCTGGTTAAATCTTATCGCCGTGTTTGTATTTCTAACTGCGTGTGGCCCTGATAGTGGCTCGATCATTCCGACACCTACATCGTTACCACAGCCGGTTGTAACTATTCGTCCTGCGCCGGACCCCAGTCTGACGCTCAAGGCTTATCTCGATGCGTTCAAAGCGGATGATTACAACGCCATGTATGGCGCGCTGAGCAAGGTCACACAGGATGCCATTACGCTGGAAGATTTTGCCAAACGCAACCGCGATTCGTTGAATGAAATGAGCGCGAGTTCATTCGATTACGGGATCTCATCATCTCTTGTAAATCCGTACTCCTCCGAAATTGCCTATAAGGTCACATATCATACAGCGCTCGTCGGAGATATCCAGCGCGACATTATTGCAAAACTGGTACTCGAAGGCGATCAGTGGAAATTGAACTGGGACGACGCGCTTATCCTTCCTGAAATGGCAGGCGGGAATGTCCTCAAAATGAATTACAGCATTCCTTCGCGCGGCAACATCTATGACCGCAATGGAGATGTCCTTGCGGCTCAGTCGGAGGTGTATGCTTTTTATGTGATCCCCGGCAACGTGACCGAGGAAAGCCTCGGAACACTGCTTTCGGAGGCCTGGCTGTTATGTGGCATCAACCAGGATTTTCTTGCCAACGAGATCATCAACACGCCCGCGCAATATCCCATTCCGTTGTGTGAGGCGTCTACAGATGAAGCGCAACGCATCCTTTCGATCAGTCCCAGCGGCCTTGGGTGGGATATATATGACTCGCGTTTCTATTTCCGGCGAGGTTCCGCTTCCAATATCCTCGGTTATACACAGCAGGTTCCCAGTGAACAGTTGGAGGAATATCGCCGCCGCGGCTATGCGGGGGACGAGTTTGTAGGAAGAGACGGCATCGAGCTGTGGGGGGAGGATTATCTCTCCGGGAAACGCGGTGGTGAATTGTATGTGATCAATCCAACGACCGGTGCCATTGTGACGAAGGTGGGCGAGAGCGCCCCCAAGCCGGCAGATTCGCTCCAACTGACCATTGATCGTAATTTGCAGTATTATGCCCAGGAAGCGCTCAAGGGATTTACCGGCGCGGCCGTGGTCATCGAACGCGATACAGGTCGTGTACTGGCGATGGCTACCTCCCCAAGTTTCGATTCCAATATTTTCGCGCCGGGTAATCCCAACGGATCAGCACAATATTCCGAGTTGCTCCAAACAAACCAACCCTTCCTCAACCGCGCGGCACAGGGACAATATCCACTGGGCTCAGTGTTCAAGATCATCACCATGTCGGCCGGTATGGAAAGCGGACTGTATGTCCCTGAAACGGAATATGATTGTCAATACGATTGGACGCGCGCGGGCGAGGTACGCTATGACTGGACATGGCAGCACTGCCAGGACCGATTGAGTTCAGGTCGGGAATGCAATACATCAGACAGCCAACCGTCCGGTTTGCTGAACCTTTCCCAAACCTTGATGCGTTCGTGTAATCCGTTCTTCTGGGATGTGGGTTACACCCTCTACGAGAACAACCGCCCAAATGATATTGCGAACATGGCGCGCGCTTTTGGTTTGGGACAACTCACAGGCATTGAACAAATTCCGGAACAGCCTGGGCAGATCATTGACCCTCCCACCGTGCTGGATGTTGTTAATCAAGCCATTGGGCAGGGCGACGTACAGGTGACGCCGTTACAAGTTGCCAGGTTCATTGCCGCACTCGGCAATGGCGGAACATTGTACCGCCCGCAGTTGGTCGAAATGATCGTGCCTGTCGAAGGCGCCTCAACGACAATTTTCAAACCAGTGGCGCAGGGCACATTACCTATTCTGCCCTTCCGTTTGGAGCTTCTCAAGGAAGCGATGATCAGTGTCGTGAAAAATCCACTCGGCACGGCGTCTTTTCGATTGCGCGGTTTGCAGATCCCCGTGGCTGGGAAAACCGGTACTGCCGAATCAGGCGATGTATATCCACACGCCTGGTTTGCAGGCTATACTATGAACAGTGAAAACAGTAGTTTGCCCGATATTGCCATTGCAGTTGTGCTTGAATATCAGGGTGAGGGTTCCGATTTTGCCGCACCGATCTTCCAGCGCATTGTGGAAACCTATTACTATGGCGAGCCGCGGACTCGATTATGGTTTGAGGCGAGTATACTTGGTCCAACACTTACTCCCACGCCCTTTGGCGGAATCCCAACTGAGACGCCGGAGCCGGAATAGCACGGTGAATATTTGACGGACGAAAAAATATTACAAGGGTTGATCATCAAAGCCCAGTCTGGTTTCTTTACTGTAGAGACCGGGCAGGGTTTTGTTGTTTGTCAATTGCGCGGCAAGTTGAAACGGGGCAGGGCCATGGGTGACATTGCCGCTCTTGGAGATAAGGTTCGGGTCACCGTGGGGGCAGACGGAAGCGGGGCGATAGAAGAGGTCGAAGAGCGCAAGCAGGCTATCGTCAGGCTTGACCCGAGGCCTCAGGGTCAGTATCAACAAGTTCTGCTGGCAAATGCCAATCAGGCCGTCTTCGTCTTCGCGTGCGCGCATCCGCATCCCAAATTAAGAATGTTGGACCGCTTCCTCGTCATCGCTGAAAAACAACGCGTGCCTGCGGTCATTGTCGCAAATAAAACTGATCTTGTGGAAAATGCAAAAGAGATTTTTGGTTTGTATGAGCCGCTGGGTTATCGCGTGATCTATACCTCAACCAAAACCGGCGCGGGCGTTGATGAATTGCACGATACGTTAAAGAATAAAATTTCTGCGCTCGCAGGACCGAGCGGTGTGGGGAAATCGTCCTTGCTGAATGAGATCCAGCCCGGGCTGGGACTCGCGGTCAATGAGATCAGCAAAGTGATGGACAAGGGCCGGCATACGACAGTGACGCGTCAGATGTTCCCACTGGTGGATGGCGGCTATGTGGCTGATACGCCGGGCTGGAAGTCGCTGGCGTTGTGGGATACCGAGCCGGAGGAGATGGAAGCGTATTTCCCTGAGTTGCGCGAGCTGGTGCAGAATTGTCAGTTCAGTGATTGCTCGCATACGCATGAACCCAATTGCGCGGTGTTGACTGCCGTGAAAGATGGGCGCGTGCATCCTGAACGCTTTGATTCTTTTTTGCGGTTGCGGGCGGGACAGGAATAATAACCAGTGATTGGTAATGGGGAATTGGTAATTGACGATTTGCGATTGACGATTTACGATTCATATTCGTTGGTTGAGTAGCGTTCGTTGCATATCGAAACCAACAGGTTAGAAAAATACTTCTGTAACATGGTGGTTTCGATACGTTCTCGCTACGCTCGAAACTACTCAACCACCGGTGTAAATAAAATTTATTCTGATGAACAATAACTGGAATCTGATCGGTCACGAATGGGCTGTAGACATGTTGAAGAAACATGCTGCCAACGGGACAACGCGTCATGCGTATCTTTTCGCTGGACCTCCCGGGCTGGGCCGTCGCACGTTAGCCTTACGTTTCGCCCAAGCATTGAACTGCCAAATGCCCATGGCAGAGGGAATCCCGTGCGGCGGAACATGCCGCGATTGCAGACAGATCGAAGCCATGCAACACGCCGACTTGACGATCATCCAGTCTGACTCTGAAGGCGGGACGCTAAAGGTGGATCAGATCCGTGAAGCGCGGCGTACGTTGACTTTCAAGCCATATCAATCAAAATATCGGGTGTCCGTCTTTTTGCGTTTTCAGGAAGCTAATGATTCAGCCAGCAATGCCCTGCTCAAAACATTGGAGGAAGCGCCCTCGTTTGCAGTGTTAATTCTCACTGCTGATAATCCCGAACAATTGTTGCCAACCATTGTCTCAAGATGTGAAGTATTGCGGTTGAGACCGTTGAAAGTTGAGATGGTCCAGAGAGAATTGGAGACCAGAGGATTGGAGCTTGGGCGCGCAAAGTTGATCGCCCACATCTCCGGAGGCAGGTTTGGATATGCCCTGCGATTAATTGAAAACGATGCCTTGCTCGAACAACGCGAAGAACGCTTGAATGACCTGCAGAATTTGATCTCTGCTTCGCGTGTCCAAAAGTTTGCGTATGCAGATAAACTGAGTAAGGATAAGGATGGGATGCGTCAAGCCGTCCTGATCTGGCTCTCGTATTGGCGTGACGTGATGTTGCGAACCGCGCAAGCCGGGACTCCGCTGGTCAACGTGGATCGCAATATGGAGATCGAAGACCTGGCAAGCCGCATGGATCTATCGTCTGCGCGGCTGGTGGTTAGTGGACATGAAAACGTCCTGGAAAAGATGGATCGAAATGTGAATTCAAGGATGCTGGCAGAAGTCTTATTGCTGGACTTGCCGCGCATATAAGCCAGACATCAAACCCCTTAATAGCAAGATAAGAACATATTTTTTATCAGCCCAACCCCTTTATCATTTTACACAATGTTCGATTCACTTTATCCCCAGGCCGACCGACTCCGATTCCCCGCAGATATTGAAGCGCAATTTCGCGAAGATTATCGCGTCAACACCCTGCCCACCACGCGCCTGGCGTTGGTCCTCGGTTTCTTTTTATATTCCGTGTTTGGCATCCTGGATATTTACGCAGTTCCGCTTTCCAGAAATATTGTCTGGTTTATTCGGTTTGCGGTTGTTTGTCCACTGATTGTTGTTGCCTTCATAACAACGTACACAACTCTTCTTCAAAAATACGCCCAGGCCTTTATGACTTTCGTGGTGGTGATAGCCGGTCTGGGAATCATTGTCATGATCGCGATCATGCGTGAAGCCGAACTCGGAAGCAGATTCTATTTTAGCGGCCTTCTACTGGTTTCCATGTGGGCTTATGGATTGTCGCGCCTGCGTTTCTGGCACGCGATCCTGGCGAACCTGATCATCATGGCAGGCTACGAATTTGTCAGCATCGGGATCAAACAATTACTGGACACTGAAACCGGCATCGTGATGTTTACCATTCACAATTTTTTCTTTCTCGGCGCGAATGTGATCGGCATCGTCACCAGCTACAATCTTGAAAGATACACCCGCCGGGACTTTCTGCAAAAATACACCATTCAGATGCAACGCGATCAGGCTGACGATCTGCTTTACAACATCCTGCCCAGGCGGATCGCCGAAAAATTGAAACAGAGAAAAGGGACCATTGCTGAGGAATTTAGCTCCACCAGCGTATTATTTGCCGATATCGTGAACTTCACACCCATATCCGCAAATTTTGGTCCGTATGAAGTTGTGCATATGCTTAACGAACTTTTTTCCCGTTTCGATGAACTCGTGGATAAATACGGTGTTGAAAAGATCCAGGTCGCGGGTGATGATTACATGGCCGCGGCTGGCGTCCCCACACCGCGGCCCGATCACGCAGCTGTCCTGGCGCGGCTGGCACTCGACATGTTGAAATATGTCGAACGCGAAGAATTTCTGAATGGCCGGCATACCATCGAGATCCGCGTTGGCATCAATTCAGGTTCGCTGATCGGGGGCGTGATCGGACGTAAAAAATTTTTCTACGCCTTATGGGGCGATATGGTCAACACTGCCAGCCGCATGGAAAGCCATGGCATCAGCGGTAAGATCCAGATCACGCGCGATACGTACGAACTGCTCAAGGATGATTTTGAATGTGAATACATTGGTGAGATCCCCGTCAAGGGCAAAGGCCAGATGGAAGTCTGGCATCTTATCTCTGAAAAAAGGAACGGCAGCCATGCCTGAATCAACTCTCGCAAAAAAGATGAAGCTCAAACCCGGTTCACGCGCCGCGGTCATCAAAGCGCCGGAAAATTATCTGAATGAATTGGAACACGACTCTGAAATCTCGCAAAAACTAAGCGGCACGTTCGACTGGATTCAGGTCTTTGCAAGGAACAGGGATGAACTCGATTCGCTCGCCCCCAGAGCTGCTTCGGCTCTCAAACCTGACTCGATCTTATGGCTTTCCTTCCCCAAAGGGACATCCAAGATCCAGACCGATCTCACCCGCGACAAAGGCTGGGATGTTTTAAAGGAATTGGATTTGAAATTTATCACGTTGATCTCTGTCAACGAACAGTGGTCCGCATTTGCGTTGCGACCGTACAAAGAAGGCGAAAAGAAACAGTCGTTTCGTTAAAGGAGAATAAATCATGAGCATTCCCGATCTGCCAACCGTCCCCGAAATTAGTGCACAATCCAAAAGCGGACTCAAATATCACATCATGGGCACTGTCCAACAGACGCTGGCTGTGGATTTGCAGCCCGGTCAAACCGTGTTTTCCGACACCGGCGCGATGTCATGGATGACTGCCACGGCCAACATGAACACGACCTCTGCTGGAGGATTGGGCGGCATGTTGAAGCGCGCAGTCTCTGGCGCAACCGCTTTCATTATTGATTTCACTGCCAAGGGCGCGCCGGGCCAGGCGGCGTTCAGCACGGATTTCCCCGGCAAGATCCTGCCGCTTGAGTTGGAGGCGGGCCAGTCCGTCATCATGCATAAGCATGCCTTCCTATGTGCCGAGAAAAGCGTCAAGCTCGATATCTTTTTCACGCGCCGGCTCGGCGTTGGGATGTTCGCGGGCGAGGGTTTCATCCTGCAAAAGCTGACCGGTCCCGGTATGGCATTCGCCGAATTGGACGGCGACGCGATCGAATATCATCTACAGCCGAACCAAGTGATGCGCGTAGAACCTGGGCACGTCGCCATGTTCGAAAGCACGGTCACGTTCAACGTGGAAATGATCCAAGGACTCGCCAATATATTCCTCGGCGGCGAGGGACTTTTTCTCGCCACGCTCAAAGGGCCTGGACGCATTTGGCTGCATTCCATGACGGAGAGCAAGATGGCACAACGACTGGCGCATTTCATGCCGTCGCATAAATCAGGTTAATTAAAGTGACTGTCACTTCAGGAGCATCTTATGTGCAGAAGCATCAAAACATTACGAAACGCGGAAGTCCCCGCTACGGCGGATGAAATCCGCGCGGCGGCGTTGCAGTTTGTGCGCAAAGTGAGCGGCTATCGCAAGCCGTCAAAGGTCAATGAAGCAGCGTTTGAGAGGGCGGTGGAGGAGGTGGCGGAGGTGACACAGAAATTGCTGGAAAGACTATTGGCAAATAAAACTGCTCAACACAATCTATCCCACAATGAGCCATGATAAGTGATCAAAATCATAAACGTGTTTATCTGAAATGGGGGCTTTTGGCGTTTGGCACCATTGTTTTAGTTTCTTTGGTTGCAACGAGATGGGAGGAAAACAAGGCATTAGTTTTTTCTATAGGATTTCTTCTAGCCTTACCTATTACGTTTCCAATTACTGCCATTCCATATATTGTTCTATTAATACTTTTTGTTCTTTCTGTGATGGGCATCCT
>Ga0180068_1000052_pt1 | contig 12923 bp, 10 predicted proteins | sample EasRivERM_16_10D_FD_121790 | JGI IMG/M metagenome (GOLD analysis project Ga0180068, IMG submission 121790) | Soil microbial communities from meander-bound floodplain in the East River, Colorado, USA - East River metaG ERMLT231A'_16_10D | ecosystem: Environmental > Terrestrial > Soil > Floodplain... | reverse complement strand
TCACCTGCCCTATCGCGCATGGCGAGGGCAACTTCCAAACATCCGACCTCTTTCCTCTTTCCTCTTTCATTGACCAAGAGCAAATTGCTCTTGCCTACATCCACGCCAATGGCTTACCCGCCAACAGAGAATATCCGTTCAATCCAAACGGTTCGGTTCTCGATATCGCAGGTATTTGCAACCCGCAGGGCAACGTACTGGGATTGATGCCGCATCCCGAAAACCACATCCATACCTGGCAGCATCCACGGCATACACGTGGTGCGACCGGTGGAAGCGGATTGAAGTTGTTTGAGAACGGCGTACAGTACGCGAGTCAACAATAACAATGTCGCTGCGAGGCGTTCTTGTTCTTAGCCGAAGCAGTCTCCTCGTATTAAGGGGATTGCTTCGTCGGGAAGAACAAGTGCCCTCCTCGCAACGACATAAAGATAAGTAAAAAAGGATTAATTTATGATTTCAAAAAACGATTTATTGCAACTCATTCCTTCTGCATTGAATGAAACGAATCTGCCATTGGCAAACAGGCAATCTGGCAAAGTGCGCGATTGGTATGATCTGCCCGATGGCAACCGATTGATCGTCACTACAGATCGGCTCTCGGCTTTTGACATTATTCTCGCATCCGTTCCCTGTAAGGGACAGGTGCTGAATCAACTATCCGCCTGGTGGTTCGAGCAGACGCAGGATATTATTCCTAATCACATTATTTCAATGCCAGACCCGAACGTATCCATTGTGCGCGTTGCTGAACCGATTCTCGTGGAAGTGATCGTGCGCGGCTATATCACGGGTGTGACCTCCACGGCGTTGTGGTATCGCTATTCGTTAGGTGAACGTGATATTTATAGTTATCACTTTCCCGAAGGATTACGAAAGAATGCCCAGTTACCTGAACCGATCATCACACCCACCACGAAAGGCGGTGCAACGGGACATGATGAACGCCTGACCTGTGCCGAGGTGGTCGAGAAAGGTTTGTTGGATCAGCAGACTTGGGATCAGGTTCAATCTGCAGCGCTGGCAGTCTTCAAACGTGGACAGGAAATAGCAAATAAGGCGGGGATGATCCTTGTGGACACGAAATACGAATTTGGTCGTGCATCCGATGGAAGCGTGGTGCTGATCGACGAAGTCCACACACCGGATTCATCCCGCTTCTGGAAAGCGGATACATATGCAGTAAGATTTTCCGCTGGTGAAGACCCTGAAAACTTTGACAAGGAATTTGTCCGCTTGGCGTATGCTGATAAGGGTTATCGCGGTGATGGCGAGATTCCGTCCATGCCGGATGAGTTGTGGGCATCTGCCAGTGAGCGATATATTACGATTTACGAATTGTTGACGGGAAGAAATTTTGAAGCGGATGAATATCCAGTTGAACAGAGATTGACCAAGAATCTGAGAAAGGCAGGAGTGATTTTATAATGTCCAAACCATTGGTTGTTATCTTGATGGGTTCCAAGGCGGATATGGAGCATTGCACAAAGATTTCCAATGCCTGCGAGGGATTTGGTCTCGAAACTGTTTTGCGAATTGCATCAGCACATAAAACACCTGAACATGCGCTTTCCATTTTGAAGGAATATGAAGCTGATGAACGACCGAAGGTTTACATCACTGTGGCTGGACGCAGTAATGTTTTGAGCGGGTTCACAGATGGCTCCGTGAGTGCTCCGGTGATTGCGTGCCCGCCGCCATCCGATTCGTTTGGCGGGGCGGATGTGTATTCGTCCCTGCGAATGCCTTCGGGGATTGCGCCTGCAGTAGTGTTGGAACCGTTCAATGCGGCGTTGTTGGCCGCAAAAATTTTCGGTGTGGCAAATGTCGAAGTGCGGGAGCAGGTCAAACTGAGTCAGAAGCGGGCGGCTGAGAAAATCGTTGAGGATGATGCCAGTGTTCGATAGTCAAATTGAATTTGACGTTAATGATAATCATCCGCATGAAGAATGTGGTGTGATCGGGATCTTTGCGCCGAATGAAGATGTGGCGCGCATGACCTTCTTTGGATTGTATGCATTGCAACATCGAGGTCAGGAGGCGGCAGGCATCGCTGTGGCGGATGGGCAGACGATGTCCATACACAAAGGCGTGGGATTGGTTTCGCAGGTATTCACGCCCAACGCAATGGCGGACTTGAAAGGAGATTATGCGATCGGGCATACGAGATATTCCACGACGGGCTCATCGTCGTTGCGGAATGCGCAACCGTTCATGATCGAAACGATCCATGGACCCCTGGCTCTGGCTCATAATGGAAACCTGATCAATTCAGAGGAACTGCGGAATGAGTTGATGGGACAGGGTGTGGGTCTGTCTTCGTCATCGGATACGGAGGTGATGACGATGATGCTGGCGCGTAACGGTGGCACGACGTGGGAAGAGCGCATCAAGACTGCGATGAAGAAATGGGTGGGCGCCTATTCGCTGGTGATATTGACTCGTGATTGCGTTTATGCAGTGCGCGACCCGTGGGGATTCCGTCCGCTGTGCATTGGGTTGCTGCCCAGCGGCGGACATGCCGTGGCATCGGAGACAGGCGCGTTGCAGACGTTGGGATGTGAAGCCATTCGGGATGTGAAGCCTGGTGAAGTGGTATCGCTTTCCAATAGTGCACTGAAAGTGATGCAGGCAGTTTTGCCTATGGAGCCTTCGGCGATGTGTGTGTTCGAGCATATTTATTTTGCACGTCCTGATCAAACATGGGATGGGATTAATGTACATAATGTGAGGCAGAGGTTGGGGGAAGAGCTGGCTCGTGAAGTACTCAACGGATGGGGAACGGATGCACGGATGGAGTCAGCGGATGTTAAAACGGATAAACGGATAAGGGCAGATGTGGTGATTCCCGTGCCTGATTCATCTGTGCCTGCGGCAATCGGTTTTTCACGTGTGAGTGGAATTCCTTATAACTATGGCTTTATCAAAAACCGTTACGTGGGACGGACGTTCATCGAGCCGACGGATTCACTCCGTAAACGCGGTGTGGCGTTGAAGTTCAATGTAATCAATGAGAATGTACGCGACAAATGTGTGATGATGATCGACGATAGCATTGTGCGCGGCAATACCACCGGACCGTTGATCAAGTTGCTGCGGAATGCGGGTGCGAAGGAAGTGCATGTTGCTATTACCTGTCCGCCGATCTCGCATCCATGTTTTATGGGTGTGGACATGGGCAGGCATGCTGATTTGATTGCGCACAAAAGATCCGTGGATGAAATTCGTGAATACGTGGGGGCGGACAGTTTATATTATTTATCTGTTGATGGCATGATGCGTGCGCTTAAACGGACGGACGGTTTTTGTCAGGCTTGTTTTACGGGGCGGTATCCGATCCCTGTAGATTTGTCGAATGTCAAGACTGGGTTTGAAAGGGTGACAAAGTGATCAACGGATATAGCACGGATGAACGGATTTGGTCAACGGATACAGCATGAATAAATGGATATGGTGAACGGACGAGTGGATTATGAATGTATTGATCATCGGTTCGGGAGGGCGGGAACATGCGCTGGCGTGGAAGGTGGCACAGTCACCACGCTTGACAAAACTTTATATTGCGCCTGGCAATGCTGGAACAAGTGAATGTGGTGAAAATGTTGCAATCGATATAAGCGATCATGATTCAGTCATCCATTTTTGCAAAGAGAAACAAATTGATCTTGTTATTGTGGGTCCGGAGATTCCGTTAGCGGCGGGAATAGTGGATGCACTTTCCGAGAGTGGCATCCGCTGTTTCGGACCGAAGCAGGCTGCGGCGCAGATCGAAGCGTCGAAAGTTTTTGCTAAGGATTTCATGAGGCGGTATCAGATTCCAACGGCGCGATATGCGACGTTCACTCAATCGAATGAAGCCATCCGATTTTTGGAATCCGTTGATTATCCAGTCGTCATCAAGGCTTCGGGGCTTGCGGCGGGTAAGGGTGTGTTTCTACCTGACACATTTGACGAAGCGAAGTCCATGCTTGAAAATATTTTGGTGGATAAAATATTTGGCGATGCTGGAAACGAAGTTGTGATCGAAGAACGATTGATTGGGCAGGAAGTTTCGCTGATGGCGTTTACGGACGGCACGACGATCGTGCCGATGTTGCCTGCGCAAGACCATAAACGTTTGTTGGATGGAGATAACGGACCCAATACGGGTGGCATGGGTGCGTATGCGCCTGCGCCGATTTTTACGGCGCATCACATGCACGAAGCTCTTGAATCTATTTTGAAGCCTGCCATCAATGGATTGCGACTCGAAGGCAAGCCATTTGTCGGTGTGTTGTATGCGGGACTCATGCTGACACTCAACGGCATTCGCACATTGGAGTTCAACTGTCGCTTCGGCGACCCCGAAACGCAGGTCGTGGTGCCGTTGCTTGAAACGGATTTGCTCGATATTGCCGAAGCCTGTGTGAACGGAACTTTGATGGATATAAATATTCGCTGGGAAAATGGCGCGGCAGTGTGTGTGGTGCTGGCAAGCCCAGGCTATCCAGAAAAAGCCGAAAGTGGAAAACGGATCTTGTTCTCCCCGTTGCCTGAAGATATGGTTTGTTTTCATGCAGGGACGAAAATGGAAAACGGAGAAGTAGTTACAGCAGGAGGGCGTGTAATTGGAATGACTGCCAGGGCAGAAACTCTTGAACTGGCAGCGGATCGGGTATATGCTAATATGGAAAAAGTCCGCTTTGAAGGAATGCAGTTTCGGAAGGATATTGCTGGAAAAGTTCTCAACGGATGAGAGCGGATGCACGGATGTGCTCAACGGATGAGAACGGATGCACGGATATTTAAACGGATGGAGGCGTGATGGCAAAGCAGAAACCCGGATACGTCATAACAAAATATGATGAGCTTACTTATAAAATCAATGGCTTTGCCATGCAGGTTCACAATGAGTTAAAACCTGGACATAAAGAGAAGTTTTACAAAATTCGCCTTGCCGAGTTGTGCCGTGCTGATGGATTGGAAGTTAATCCCGAACAGCGTGTGGAAGTTTGGGTGGGGGATATGCTAGTTGGGTATATGCTAGTTGGGTATATGTTTCTTGATTTATGGATAGAAAACCAGTTGGTCGTTGAGTGCAAAGCCTTGTCACATCAATTGACCAATGATGAAGTTTATCAGGCTGTGTCCTATCTTGCCGCCACAGGCACTGAAGTTGGGATGATTTATAATTTTGGGCTTTCCCGCCTTGACTACCGACGCATTTTTCCACCGTCACAGATACAGAACTGGCAGAAATCCTTGTACCGTGCCATATGGGTGAAACCAGGCATGTCCCTTCCGCCGCTCGATACCGAAGAGACTGTCTCGCCCATCCGTTTTGTTGTGCAAGGAACGGACAGAACCATTGAAGTCCCCATCCGTTCATCCGTTGAGAATCCGTTGAGTCCATCCGCTGACTACAAATCCTCTGGCGTGGATATTGACGCGGGCAACCGCGCCGTGGACTTGATGAAGGAAGCAGTCAAATCAACATACACCGCATCCGTGTTGGCAGGCATAGGTTCCTTTGGCGGATTGTTCGATGCATCCACCTTGAAGGAAATGAAATCGCCCGTGCTGGTTGCATCCACTGATGGCGTGGGTACAAAGGTCAAGCTTGCAGGATCCGTTGGTCGTTATCGTGGCATTGGTCATGACATTGTCAATCACTGCATCAATGATATTTTGGTGCAGGGCGCACGTCCGCTGTTCTTTATGGATTATTTTGCTACTTCAAAATTGACTCCTGAATTAACCGCGGAAGTAGTTACTGGCATGGCAGAAGCCTGCAAAGAATCGGGTATGGCTTTGCTTGGTGGCGAGACTGCCGAAATGCCGGGCGTGTATCAGCCAAATGAATTTGATGTCGCGGGGGCAATTATCGGGGTAGTGGAACGGAATGAAATCCTGCCGCGTCAAAATCTCAAAGCAGGCGATGTTCTGATCGGATTGAAATCCAGCGGACCCCACACCAACGGCTATTCGTTGATTCGCAAAGTTTTTGCAGATACATCGCTTGAAATCGTTATTCCCGAATTGGGTTGCTCATTGGCGGATGCGCTTCTCTCGCCACATCGCTCCTATTATTCGATTCTTTATTCTCTGCTCTCTGAAATCAAAGCCCTTGCACACATCACCGGCGGCGGATTCATCGAAAACATCCCGCGCGTGTTGCCAGATGATCTGGACGCAAAAATTCAAATCGGATCATGGACGCCTCCGCTGCTCTGGAAGTTGATTCAGTCCGAAGGGTATATCGCTACTGACGAAATGTACCGCGTCTTCAACATGGGCATCGGCATGATCGCCATCGTGGATAAAGATTCCATTGCCAAAGTCCAAGAATCGATCCCTGAAGAGACCTTTATCGTTGGCGAACTGATCAAAGGCGAAAAGAAAGTTCAATTAGTCGAATAATCTGTTTATCCGTTCTTATTCGTTGAGCACATCCGTGCATCTATTTCATATCCGTTGACAAGAAAGGTTCCCTCATGCCATCTTCTCTGCCTCTTCGCTACGGCGCCAATCCTCAGCAAGCTCCCGCTCGTGTATTCATGCCATCTGAAACAGATCTACCCATCACCGTCCTCAACGGCTCGCCTGGTTACATCAATCTCCTTGACGCGCTCAATTCATGGCAATTAGTTCGGGAACTAAAATCTGCACTCAATTTGCCCGCCGCGGCTTCATTCAAACATGTCAGCCCGGCGGGTGTCGCGGTTGCCAATCCGTTATTGGATGTTCTCAAAAAAACTTATTTCGTGGATGATCTTGAGCTTTCGCCTCTCGCTACTGCCTATGCGCGTGCACGCGGCGCGGACCGTCTCTGTTCGTTCGGTGATTTTATTGCCCTCTCCGATACCGTGGATGTTCCCACCGCCAAGCTTATCGCGCGTGAAGTCTCGGATGGAGTAATTGCTCCCACATATGAGCCTGCCGCGCTGGAAATTCTCAAATCGAAGAAACAAGGCAAATATGCGGTGATCCAAATTGACCCGTCGTATGAGCCGCCCACCACGGAAACACGTGAAGTCTTCGGCATTACATTCGAACAACGTCGCCATGATCGCCTTGTCACGCCATCCGATTTCACCAATATTGTCACCACCAAAAAGGATTTGTCTGCCTTCGCCATCCGCGATCTCACCCTCGCGTGGATCACGCTCAAATACACGCAATCCAATTCGGTTTGTTTCGTTGCGGATGGTCAAGCCATTGGCATTGGCGCGGGGCAGCAGTCGCGCATCCACTGTGTGCGTCTCGCCGGTCAAAAAGCGGATTTATGGTTCCTGCGCCAGCATCCCTCCGTTTTGGATTTGCCTTTCAAGCCCGGCATCAAACGTCCAGACCGCGACAACGCGATTGATCAATTCCTGCGTGACGATGTGACGCCCAACGAAAAAGCGGACTGGGGAAGCATCTTCGCTCACGCGCAAGCGCACCGACAACTGACTCTTGACGAAAAGCATGAGTGGCTTTCCAAACTTGACTCTGTGACTCTCGGTTCCGACGCCTTCTTCCCCTTCCGCGACTCCATTGACCGCGCCGCCGCCAGCGGAGTGAAATACGTTCTCGAACCTGGCGGCTCGACTCGTGATGATGCCGTCATCCAAGCCGCGAACGAATATGGTATGACCATGATCTTCTCTGGTGTCCGACTCTTTCATCACTGAACTAAAAACTGATTACTGATTACTAATGACTTCCCTCTCCCGCCTCGTCGTCCTGATTTCCGGCAACGGCTCCAACCTTCAAGCCATCCTCGACGCCTGTGCCTCGGGTGAACTTCCTGCATCTGTAGTATCCGTCATCTCCAACAAAGAGGATGCCTACGGCTTGACACGCGCACGTAACGCCGGTGTTGAAGCCATCTACTTTGCCAAACGGGAACACGAATCCCGCCGCGACTATGATGCCCGCCTTGCTGTCTACGCGTCTGCCTTTTTACCTGACTATGTTATCCTCGCAGGCTGGATGCGAATTCTTTCCTCTTCCTTTCTTTCCTCTTTCCCCAATCGTGTCATCAATCTCCACCCCTCGTTACCAAATATGTTCCCTGGCACTCATGCCATTGAACGCGCCTTCGAAGCCTATCAACGCGGCGAGCTACAACACACTGGCGTCATGGTTCACTTCGTCCCCGACGAAGGCGTGGACAACGGTCCTGTGCTTGCAACAGAGATTGTTTCCATCAATAAAGACGATACCCTCGAATCTCTCGAAGCACGTGTTCATGAAGTTGAGCATAAAATACTTGTCAATATCCTCAGAATAATTCTTGAAAATTCAGTGATAATAGGGAAATTGGTATGGGGTCAGTACGGTGATGTTTATCGTGCAAATATTCTTGATGTGCAAGCAATTGTAAAAAGTGTTGGGTCAAGATTCAAAGCCTCAATTGTCGATGGTTCAGGGTCAATTTTGCGAGAAGTATTTGAAGAATTTGATGATATTTATTCGGCAGAAGAATGGGTGCTGTTTGTAGTAATTGATATTGAGCAGTCAGGAAATCAAGATATAGCGAAGCAAAGAATGCAAAAAGCCCTAGATGACACTATAGATTTCATTCAAGATCGCCTACATCACTCTCATGTTGAAAGATTGACAAGGATGCGAAAATGGTTCTTAAGCAGACAAGCCGAAGTAGAATTACTGCAAACTCCCAACAGGGAACCACTCCAAACTTTAGAATGGAATGAGACCAACTCAAAAACTTTTTTTACTATGACATCGCATGGTAAAGCTGTTATCTTTGAAAAAGGCATTACCGCTCATGAAGCTTGGATTGAACATGATAGTGGAGCCAAATATAAGTCGCTTGAGACTTTCATTGATTTTCTTGATGCAGAATATTGGATCCAAAAATCGTTAAATCAGTTGAATGATCCTCATGTAAACGAAGTAAATCTTGATTGTATACATTTCACCATTGAAATCTGCCGACGATTATCTCCTCATGGTGCTGACCCATTAAACATCGCCAGACTAGAATATCTTGAGATGTTATTGGATGAAGCATTGCCCTAAATATTTACAATATAAAAGGAAAATATCTCATGCCCACCGCCATCCTCTCCGTTCATGACAAAACTGGAATCATCGAATTTGCCTATGGACTCGCCTCCCTCGGCTGGACTCTGCTCGCCTCAGGCGGCACTGCCAAGCTTTTGCGCGAAAACAATATCAACGTCACCGAAGTTGCCGATTACACCAAGTCACCTGAAATTCTTGGCGGACGAGTCAAGACTCTGCATCCCGCCATTCATGGCGGCTTGCTCGCCCGCCCCACCGATGCCGATCACAATGAACTGCTCAACCTCGGTTGGGATTACATCGATCTCGTCGCCGTGAACCTCTATCCATTTGAAGCCACCATCGCTAAGCCGAACGTCACTTACGAAGATGCCATCGAGAACATCGATATTGGTGGTGTCACGCTCATCCGCGCCGCGGCGAAGAATCATGAACGCGTCACGCTTGTGTGCGATCCCGCCGATTACGCCCACATTCTGGAAGTGCTTGGCAAAGGCGAGATCCCGTTTGCCATGCGCAAGCACCTCGCCATCAAAGGCTTCAAGTCCACCGCACATTATGATGCCATGATCTCAGGGTACCTCAACAATGACTGACCCCCTCCATGCCCTCTCGCCTCTGGATGGACGCTACGCAGAAGCCACCGCGCCTCTTAGGGATTTCTTCTCCGAGTTCGCTTTCCTGCGCGACAGAGTCCGCGTCGAACTGGACTTTTTATCTGCTCTTTCCAAAACTGGTTTGACCCGCCCCTTGACCGATTCCGAATCAGCCAAACTCGAATCCATCAAATCGAATTTCTCCTCCGCTGATGCAGAATCGATTCTTGAATATGAACGCAAAACCCGACACGATGTCAAAGCCATCGAATACTTTATTCAAGGCAAATTACAGAACACATCACTACAGGATTTGATCTCCTGGATTCATTTTGGCTTGACCTCTGAAGACACCAACAGCATTGGACAAGCGATTGCATTGAGCGAATCACGAGGCAAAGTAATTCTCCCTGTTCTCAATTTTCTAATCTCCAGTCTCTCCGATTTCGCTATCCGCTACCGTTCCGTTCCCATGCTGGCGCGCACACATGGACAGTTCGCCGTTCCTACTACACTGGGAAAAGAATTCGCAGTCTTCATCGCCCGCCTCAAAAAGACTCGCGACGATATCGCATCTCATCGTTTCGAAGCCAAGCTGACAGGTGCCGTTGGCAACTTCAACGCCTTGCAAGCAGCCGCCCCACAAGTGGACTGGCTTTCCTTCAGTAAAGAATTTGTTTCCGATTTTGATCTTGAACCTAATTTACTCACGACACAAATTTTGCCATACGATAATTGGGTGCGCTACTTCGACCTCATCCGCTTGACGAATTCCATCTTGATCGATTTCGCCCAGGACATCTGGCGGTATATCAGCGATGGTTATCTCAAACAGGCGATTGTAGAGGGGGAGGTGGGCTCATCCACCATGCCGCAAAAAGTTAATCCGATCGACTTCGAAAATGCGGAAGGTAACCTCGGAGTAGCGAATTCACTCTTCATGCATTACGCCCAAAAATTAACCATCTCCCGCTTACAACGTGACCTCTCTGATTCAACGGTCCGCCGCACGTTTGGCACATCGTTGGGTCACAGTCTGATTGCCTGGACCAACCTCCAGCATGGGTTGAAGCGTATTGCTCCTGATGAGGAAAAACTCAAAGCGGAATTAAATGCCCATTGGGAAGTCGTCTCCGAAGGCGCGCAGACCATCCTGCGTGCGGCGGGACGAGCCAATGCGTATGAGTCGCTCAAACAGCATTCGCGTGGACGCGTCTTAACAGAATCAGATTACAGATTATGGGTTGAAGCGCTTGATGTGGATGATGAGACGCGAAAGCGACTAAAGAGTTTATCGCCAGAATCCTATATCGGACTCGCGCTCGAATTAACAGATCGTGTGGTGAATTCATGAAATTGGCGAGGCTTGTTTTGAAAGGCGGGACAATTATTGAAGGCAAAGCATTCGGCGCGTAAACAGATACAGTTTTTGAATTAGTCTTCAACATCTGTGACAGGGTATCAGGTGATTTTGCAAGTTGCCGAATGGAGGTTAGAGTCCGATACGGCGATAATGCAGCTCAACTTTCTTTTTGTCGAAATTGCATATTGACAAAAACCAACAGCTTTGATAATATAATTTTGTTGAATTCAACAAAATTCAACAAAATTCAACAAAAGGATGCCTTTTGACCACGTACGAGCGCCGTCAATCACTGTTGGATATACTTCGCAAACAACCTGGTTTGCGTGTTCCCGAATTGGCGCAGGCGTTGGATGTATCAGAAGGTACAGTTCGAAATGATCTTAATGCGCTTGAAGATGAGGGCAGATTAAAGCGTGTACACGGGGGAGCCATATTGAACGACCAGGACCAATTCCAAAATAATTCATTTGTGCGCCGGTATAAACTAAATGTTGCCGCCAAGCTCGCGATTGCACGTGAGGCGGCCCTTTTGGTTATGAATGGTGACTCGATCTTGCTTGATGCAAGCAGCACCTGTTATTACTTTGCGCGTGAGCTGTCTGAACGTCAAGGATTAAGGGTTGTGACAAATGGCTTTGAAGTGGCGCGGGAACTTGCCCAAAACACATCCAACACCGTAATTCTAATTGGCGGTGTGGTAAATAATAATTCTTCCTCTGTCACCGGATTGCTAAGCGAGCGTATCATTGAAGAGTTGAATATTCAAAAAGCATTCCTTTCCTGCAGCGGATTCAGCCTCGAACGCGGCATGACCGAGATCCTGCTGTCTGAGGCGCAGATCAAGCGTAAGGTGATCGAATCATCGCAGCAATTGTTCGCCCTGGTCGATTCGACGAAATTTGGCAGGGAGGATCTAACTTCTTTTGCAAACCCTAAAAAGATAGCACGCTTATTTACCGATAACCAATTATCGTCTGATTGGGCTGAACGGTTAAAACAGGCCGGGATTGAATTTACGATCTGCGAAGAAGAGGCGGCTCCTGTATGAGCGAATACATCCTTGAACTAAAGAAAATCTCGAAGAGTTTTTCAGGTGTGGAAGTATTGCACGATGTCTCTTTCTCGTTAATGCCAGGTGAGGTTCATGCATTGCTCGGGGAGAACGGTGCGGGCAAATCCACGCTGATGAAGGTGATCACCGGTGTTCATCATCCGGATGGCGGCGAAATCCTCTTGAACGGGGCGCCAGTGCGTTTTAACGATACGCGCGAATCACGCCAGGCGGGGATTGCCGCCATCTATCAGGAATTGAGCCTGTTCCCGGATCTGGATGTGGCCGAGAATATTTTTGTCGGACGCCAGCCTGTGACATTGGGCGGGCGCGTTGACTGGCGAAAGCTGTATTCTGAGGCTGGAAAATTGCTTGAGTCACTAGGGGTTCACCTTGATCTGAAACAGAAAGCACGCAGCCTAAGCATTGCCCAACAGCAAATGGTTGAGATTGCCCGTGCATTTTCCATTAATGCGCGGATATTGATCATGGACGAACCGACCTCATCGTTGACACTTAACGAGGTCGCTGATCTGTTCCGCCTGGTGCGTCGTTTGCGGGAGGATGGTGCGGCAATTATTTTTATTTCGCACCGTCTTGAAGAACTTTACGAATTGGCTGACCGGGTTACAGTTTTACGTGATGGAACTTATGTTGACACACGACTAATGAAGGATATCACGCGGGATGAACTGATCCGTATGATGGTTGGGCGGACGATTTCGAATCTTTTTCCAAAGCAGGAAGTAGAGGCTGGCGAAGTCATTCTGAAGGTGGATCAGCTTTCGCGGGCCGGCTCGTTCCATGATGTAAGCTTCGAGTTGCGGCGTGGAGAAATTTTGGGGATGGCTGGGTTGGTGGGTGCGGGGCGCACCAATGTAGCGCGGGCAATTTT
>Ga0180068_1000048_pt1 | contig 13276 bp, 15 predicted proteins | sample EasRivERM_16_10D_FD_121790 | JGI IMG/M metagenome (GOLD analysis project Ga0180068, IMG submission 121790) | Soil microbial communities from meander-bound floodplain in the East River, Colorado, USA - East River metaG ERMLT231A'_16_10D | ecosystem: Environmental > Terrestrial > Soil > Floodplain... | reverse complement strand
TGAATCTTCTACCAACTGCCCACGTGGGCACAGGAAGGAAATCAACTGGCATTCGTTGGCACAAACAGCACAAATACAAATGCCACTGCAAAATTATTTGTCGCAAACATCAACGAGGGTAAGACGGACGAAATTTATTCGAGTGAAACAGAACATCCTTTTTATTTATATTGGTCACCTGATGGTGCCAACGTAAGTTTTTTGAGCACGTCAGTAACCCAACAAACACTTATCCTGCAAAGCGCGCCAGCCGCAGGTGGCGGCGAGCGTACGATCATTGACACTGGCTCGCCCTATTACTGGTCCTGGGCTCCGGATGGTCGCACCCTCATCACCCATGTCGGCGGAGGCGCCAATGCGAGCGCGCCTGAGCATATCGCTTTCATTCAACTAAAGGATTCGGAAATTATTGAGGATGGACTCGACACAGTTCCCGCTTCTTTCCAAGCCCCGGCCTGGTCGCCAGACGGAAGCCACATCGTGCTGACGCGTTTGAACAACGACAAAAAAGAGCTAATTCTCACTGACGGCTCTGGCACCTACCAAAAAACACTTGGAAGTTTCGATCTCAACACAGCGTTTGGCTGGTCCAATGACAATAAAAAAGTTGCGTTCATCGAAGGCACGCAAGATATAGGCGGACGCATTTTTGGCGACTTGAAGGTCGTGGATATTGAAACCACCGAAGAGATCACTGCCGGTGAAAATGTCTTCGCATTTTTCTGGTCCCCAAATGGCGAGAAACTCGCCTACTTCGAGCCCCGCTTCATTCCCGACGAAGCGGATCCCACAAATCAAACCCTCTTCCTTAAATTGAACATGTATGATGGTAAAACCGGTGAAAGCCGCGAACTGTTCAACTATCAACCCACTGAACAATTTACGAACATCCTGCTCTACTTTGATCAGTACCAAAAATCCAACACCATCTGGTCACCGGATAATAACAACATGGTCTTGTCCTTCCTTGATCCCGATGGGAATCCAGGTATCGCCATCGTCGCGGCATCCGGTCAATTGGAGCCGCGTTTCCTCGCCCAGGGATATCTCGCCTTCTGGTCGTGGAAGTAAACCGTTCCTTCGGGGTCTGAGACCCCGACGAGCATCAGCATAATAAAAACTGGCGGCGCTTTGAGCGCCGCCAGTTTTTATTTACTTAGCTTTCTCTCTTAATTTTGGATTTGCTTTTGGCTTAGCCTTTGCCTTTGCTTTTGCTTTCGCATTTTCTTCCGATTTTCCATTGCTACCTACAATGGTTTCTTCCACCAATGTCTTTAGCAGGTTTTCGCTATCAAATACATCCGTGGTGATAGCCGCGGTACGTATCACCTCAATGCATTGCTTGCCGGTCAAATCGTTTCGATCAAGCAATGCCTGGGCTACTGCATGAACTTCGGCGGAATGCTTTGCAAGGATTAACTCTGTCTGCTCTTCAAGCTTTCTCCAGAATTTTTCCACGATTTTCATTTTCTCTTTGTCAGGACTCAAACCGACCTGTGTATCAAGCGGGGGACCAAAATAACCGTAATGAGCCAACTGCCACAACCGGCCTCTAACACTTTGGAAATCGCCCGTTGCGCCCGTCCAATACTCGCCGAGGAATAACTTGGTTGCCACATGCCCGCCCATCGAAACAAGAATATCTGCAACGAATGTTCTCAATGGCAGGGAATAAATATCATAGTTCGGCACCGGTAAAACATATCCTAATGCCTCTGAACGGCGGACAATACTTACACGTACGATGCGTTCGTCGGGGCGCAGATAATACTGAATGACCGCATGACCAGCCTCATGGTAGGCAACCTGTCTCCGCTGATCTTCTTCCATTTCTTCAATGGGATTTTCCAGACCCATGGCTTGCTCCTGGAATGCAAGTTCAATATCTTGTTGAGCTACTTTTTCGCGGTCAGCAAACAACGCCAGGCGGACCGCATCCTTTGTGATCGCCGACATGATCCTGGCAGGTGTTGCCCAGGCAGTGTCACTGACAATTGCTTCGATATCAACGCTCTCATCGGTCTGAATCTTGTTGAGGTAATATTTCACGATCTCGCGGCGTCCACCGCGATCAGGTTTATTCACAACCACCGTTCGGTCGAAACGACCAGGACGGGCAAGCGCGGGGTCAAGCACGTCGGGTCGATTCGTGGAACCCATGAATAGAATATGCCAATCACGCGGTGGGACGGGTTTCTTGCGCCACTGATACCAACGAGCGCGTAATTTCTCCCAGCGTGTTAACTCATTAATACCATCCATCTCATAGAGCAGGCGAGTGAGAGCGCCACGACCGCCACCCATCATGCCGCCCATGCCACCCATCATCCCGCCTTGCCCGCCCATCACATTGCCGCGTGAAGCGCCGACCGCATCAATCTCATCAATGTAAGCGATACAAGTGCCATACTCGCGCGCCAATTTGCGCGCCTGACCAATGAAGCGTACCATCTTTAGTACATCCACACCAATGAACATGGCTTGAAATCCGGACCCTTCAATGGATATGAAGGCGATCCCGGCTTCGCCTGCCATGGCTTTTGCCAACAACGTCTTACCGGTTCCAGGCTCGCCATATAACAACAAGCCGTTGATGAACTGCCCACCCATTTTTTGGAATTGAGCGCGGTCAGAAAGCAGGGAGATCCACTGCCGCACCATTTTCAAGAGATTCGGCTGACCCTTGTAATCGTCGAATGTAACTTGTTTCGGGTCGCCCGGGCGAATGGTCTCCACGCGCGAGCGCGCCATGAACCAGAAGATCGCCACAAATTGAATAACTACGTAGGAAATCGCGAATACGATCTGGAATACAAACCCAAGGACGACAAGGATCAGGTTGAGTACTTCGGGGTTAATGATCGCCCAGTACACAAGTCCATTCAATGCCGCCCAACCCAAAATCCCGAAAAAGAAGCGTCCGGGTTTTCCAGCCGCCGCCCAAATAAAAACCCGAAGTTGGATATAAAGGAAATACAATCCAAGCAAAATGTAGAAGAGGACGAATAAACCGTCGACCACGCGCACGCGCGCCGGCTCTGAGGCGATCGAGAACGAGACCAATACATTAACAAGGCCCCATAGCAACAAGCCCAGGATCGTCCACCAACGCCAGGCGCGCACGTTGCTGAAAATATATCCTAGCGCGCCCAATGAGAGCGGATTAAACCACCAGGCAATGGCAAAGCCAAAACCCAAGATCACATCGCGGGTCGAGCGCGAGGCGTTCACCGCCAGATACCAAAGGATTGGAGTTGATGCAAAAAGCGTAATGAAGAATCCAACCAGCCACCCCACTGCACCATAGAAATCGCTGGAGGCTTTGGCGTTGTATGCCTCGCGCGTCCTCCTGGCCTGATCCCCACCACTGATCTTTACCGGCGGATTTTGATTCCCCTGCGGGATTAACTCACTATTCGACATAAGTCACCTCATGGGCTTGCACAAATTAATTTCCAAAAAAGTGTACCGCAAAAGGGTTAAGGGTACAATACGAACATCAAACTCTCATTCCTTCTTAATCCTAAAACGACCAATTACAAACTTGACGTTCAGCATCCTAAATTCTTACCAACCGCTGTCACGGGAGAATTCATGAAACACTTTTGGACAGTTCCCATTTAGGTATTCAGCAATGAAACAGTTATCTCTTCACCATCTGACTCACTTCCCCGCTTCGCCTCCGCACCCTCAGCCTGCTTCTGTTTACCCAACCATTCTCGCCCTCCACGGACGCGGCAGTAACGAGCGCGATCTCATCAGCCTCGCGCCATACCTGCCGCAAAACTTTCTATGGATCAGTCCACGGGGCACCTTCACACTTGGACCAGATTCCTACGAGTGGTTTCAGATCACACAAATCGGCAAGCCTGAACCAGCCCGCCTTGCAAATGCAGTCAACACAATCGATATATTCATTGATGAGATCATCGCAAATTATCCGGTTGATAAAACCAAACTTTATTTATTGGGCTTTAGTCAGGGAAGTATCGTATCCATGTCCTACACGCTGACCAAACCGCAACGTGTCGCAGGGGTCGTTGCTCAATCGGGGTACATTCCTCACGAATCAGGATTGCAAATAGATGAAGCTGGCATCAAGGGCAAGCCCTTCATTCTCACACATGGCATTCAAGATCCAATGCTCCCCGTGGACTGGGCACGTCGCAGCCGCGATACATTACAAAACCTTGAAGCCGATCTCGAGTATCACGAATTCAACATGGGGCACAACGTCAGTGAAGAAGCGCTTATTGCGATCAACACATGGCTGGAAAAACAAACTCAATGATCATACCTCTGATCGAAAAAGTCGTTGCTTCACGCGAAACCTTATTTGATTCGCGACACGAATCTGCCTTCCGCCTCTTCAACGGATTCACCGAAGGCTATTCCGATCTCGCATTGGATATTTACGGACGCACGCTTGTCATTCACAATTATGCTGATGATCCAACCCAAAACCAATTTCTCATTCAAGAGGTTATAGCCCATCTTCGAACTTCCCTAAATTGGCTACGCGCCGGAATTTTAAAGACACGAAACAGTGCAAAGCAGGAGGACAAAAAAGGGAACTTGATCTTCGGCGACAAACCCGATACCAAAATCAAAGAGCACGGGGTCTGGTACTCCATAAATCTCACCCTGAACCGCGATACAAGTTTCTATCTGGATACACGTCTCTTGCGAAAATGGCTGACCGAAAATATGCAGGGCAAAACCCTGCTGAACACATTCGCGTACACAGGCAGTTTTGGGGTTGCGGCAATGGCAGGTAACGCCAGTCAAGTTGTGCAAACAGACCGCAACGGGCTGTTCTTAAATCTCGCAAAAGATTCTTATTCGCTCAATGGCTTCCCCATCCTCAAAAAAGATTTCATCGCGCAGGACTTCTTCCCCACGATCGCAAAATTCAAAAGCACCAAACAATTTTTCGATTGCGTCATCATTGATCCGCCGTTCTTTTCCACTACATCCAAAGGCAAAGTGGATCTGGAAAACGACAGTACGCGCCTGATCAACAAGGTCCGTCCGCTCATCAACGATGGCGGAACTTTGATCGCGATCAACAATGCACTGTATGTAAGTGGACAGGAATTTATGCAAACGCTGGAAGACTTGTGCAAGGACGGCTACTTGAGCATTCGTGAATTGATCCCTGTTCCGGATGATTTTATTGGGCAGAATCAAATTGGTAAACCGATCACTGACCCTGCTCCATTCAATCATTCCACGAAAATCGCAATTTTGGATGTGAGGAGAAAATAACAAATGTCAGGTGAAACAGATCTGGAAAAACTTTTGCAAGGCATGAAACCAGAGCTGAACAAAGGCGAGTATGTGTACTGCACAGTTGACTCCATCCAACGCGCTGTTACATTTAATCCGATTGGTATATTTCAGGAGCAGGAAGCGGTCACGATCATTCTGCCCAAACATCAAGCGGATGCGGCCGCGCTTCCATATTCCACAATCTGTGCATGGATCACTTTGACCGTTCACTCCTCCCTTGAAGCTGTCGGGTTGACCGCCGCAGTATCCAGAGCACTAACCGATGCGAATATCAGTTGTAATATGGTCGCGGCTTTTTATCACGATCATATCTTCGTGCCAATGAAAGATACATCACAAGCAATGGACATACTGGTGAAATTAACAAAACGGGATAACGCATGAGCGCACAAACATTCAAGATCGATCTTGAAGTCAGGGATTATGAATGCGATATGGAAGGCATCGTCAACAATGCGGTGTATATGAATTATCTGGAACACACCCGCCATGCTTTTCTCAAGCACAAAGGTTTTGATTTTGCTGCACTCACACAAAAAGGGATTCATCTGGTCGTGATACGTATCGAAGCCGATTATTTATTCCCCCTACGCAGTGGTGATAAACTCCATGTCACTACAAATATAGAAAGAGTCTCGAAACTCCGCTTTGGTTTTTTGCAGGACATTTTCAGATTACATGATAACAAGCCTGTCATGAATGCAAAAGTAATTGGCACATCCTTGAATGCAGAGGGACGGCCAACTTACTTCAAAGAACTTGAAGAACTCTTTCAGCAACCGAATTAAAACAAACCTGGCTGTTCTGGCGTATCTGGTTTGAGCGCGTCCCATGGCAACGGCGGAATGTTTATTTTTGCGGCGACACGCTGATGAATTTCACGGCAGATTTCCGGGGCAATTAGATTATCGGGTGAGTGACAGAACACATACACATCCGCACCTGTCTCCATTTGTGACGAAAAATAATTCCCCCACTCATCCAATAATGGACGATTGATCTGCATGTCGGGATGACCGATATAACGGACAAAAACAAAATCGGATGTACGCTTCGGGACTACGGGGACATCTGGTTTGCGCTCCCGAGCCTCAAGCAAACTCTCATAACTTGAACCTGCCAAAATCGCATCCCCTTGCAGACTCCTGATCGGACGCGTGTCAATCGTCACGCGCGCCATGTTGTATTCGGTGAGCAAATGATCAAGCGCCTCATCGTGCGGAGACTCGAACCAATCCAAATGGCGAACCTCCACGGCAAGGCGGAGGTCACGAGGCATTCGGGAGAGGAAGGCTTGTAGGTCGCCGAGCAGGTCGGGGCTATAGCGAGGCGGGAGTTGGAGAAACATCGGTCCAAGGCGCGCAGCGAGAGGCCGCATCACATCCATGAAGTACAAGGCACGGTCAGCATAATCCAGTAATTTACCGTTGTGGCTGATGGCTTTGGGGATCTTGGGACAGAAACGAAAAGTCTCGGGAGTATGTTCGATCCACGACTCGATCGTCCTGGGCGCAGGGATGGCATAGAAAGTCGTATTGCCTTCGATGGTGGTCAAGCGCCGCGCATACTCGCGCAGAAAATCCGCAGGCTTTGTGCCTTTGGGATAGAAATTCCCCACCCAACCCTTGAACGACCAAATGGGACAACCAAGATAGATGTTCATGGGATGAGTTAATCCGCGCGGGTTGCCAAAGCATCAATCTCCACCTTGTAAACTGGACTCGCCAGCGCGGCAACATACAACAAGGTGCTACAGGGTTTATGTCCCTGTAATTTGGATGCGACCAACTCGCGCCTTTTGGCTGTATCTATATCGCCCACCAGATAGTAGGTAAGTTTGACAATATCTTTCACACCCATACCGGCAGCTTCAAGGTTACGAAAAATATTATCCAACGCCACATCGATCTGTTCAATCGGATCATCGGGCACGGTGCCATCCGCGCGCATACCAACCTGACCTGAAAGAACCAACATGCGCTCGTTCCCTGAAATTTCAACCTGATGCGAATAAAAACCAAGCGGTTGATGGACATTTTGAGGGTTTCGGAATTCTTTCATTGTTCAACTCCTTTTCAATATTTTCAGCCTGATTATTATATAATGGGAATCAACCCATGAAACCACAATTATCCTACACCATTTGGTTCAGCCAGCGGACAGGCAGCGCCTTACTAGGCAAAGCCCTTGAAGACACAGAAGTTGCCGGAAAGCCCCGCGAATGGTTCAATTGCAAACCTGACCTGCTTGATGATTTTCACCAGACGAACCATGCCGAACTTCAAGAGTATTTATGGAATCTTGGAAGCACACCTAACGGTGTCTTTGGAATACGTCATTCGTTTTATGAGCCGCATTTCAGCCAGTTGATCGAAACGCTTCGAAAATTCCCAGACTGCCCACAAGCGGAAACGAACCGAACAGCAATTTGGAAACATGTCTTTCCCAACCATCGGCATATTTTCATGACGCGCCGCAACAAAATACGGCTTGCCGTTTCATGGTGGAAGGCGATACAAACAGGAGAATGGCATTTGTCATCCAATGAGCATCCAAAGCCAATTGATCTGTCGAAGGCTTATTCGTACGATGCCATCAATCATTTATACACCGAATGTGCCATGCGCGAAGCGGGGATACAGGAATTCTTTACCGAAGGGGACATTGCCCCATTGACCATTGTTTATGAAGACTTTGTTCAAGAGTATGAGAAAACTATTCGAACTATTCTGGATTATCTTGAACTGGACTCACGATCTGCAACCATTGCGCCGCCTGCGATGGCAAAAACAGCAGATGCTGTTTCCGAAGAATGGGTGCAACGATTTCGTGAAGAGCGTCAGAACGGCTGGATCAATCGAGGCTGGTAATACTTTCACAACAGGAGAAAAACCATGACTCATCCACTTGTTGACCAATTCCGCTTTACGCGCAGTGAATGGCTGCGTGGGCTTGAAGGCGTGACCGAGGAAGACGGTGCGCGTCACTTTGGACAGATGAACTGCATCGGTTGGATCGTCGGTCATCTCACCTGGCACGAACAACGTACCTTCTTGACGCGTCCCCAAAACATCATCCTGTTTCCAAAGCTGAATGAAATCTTTGCCAGCGGCGCGCCAATGAGCACACCGTCACTCAAAGAAATGTTGGAGACGTGGCACACGGTCACCAAAGCCGCAGAGCCATATCTCGATTCATTGACAACCGAAATCCTTCTCACCGACTTATTGCTCAACGGCGAAGCGGTCGGACAAACGCGCGGCTCGGCATTGCGCCGCATTACGTATCATTACTGGTTTCACACCGGCGAGATTTTAGCCATCCGCCAGATGATCGGAGGCGAGGGTTTGCCCGAATATGTAGGCGACATTGAAGGCGAAGCACCGTATCGCCCGGAGTGATCAACATTTTTTGCGGCATCGGTGTTTTATTTATTTTGATAAGAAACTGGAGGTTCCCATGTCTGAAACTATTGCGATCATCCTGCGCTTTCGAGAGGAAGATGCGGAAAGATTTGAGTCCGCATTCAAAGCGGAGGTATATCCATTGTGGGAGGAATTCAAGTCACAGGGCAAATTCATCTCTGCATCGCTGACGCCGGTCATGGATGGCAACGAAAAGAAGGATGGATATCGAGATTACATCCTGCATGTGGTTGTCCCATCCAGAGCGGAGCATGAAGAATTCGACTCGGAGCCGCGCTTTCTGCCGTTTCTGGAGAAATTTAGAGCGATGCAACCTGAAGAACCCAAGGTCTGGTTGGGGAATACGTTGTTTCAAATATAGGGGAAAGTGTATGAACCAACACATCTTATCCCGTGCTTCAAACAATCGCTTTTCCAAACCAAAATCTTACTTTTACTGGCAGGTTTGTTACTTGCCAACTTTGTAAAGGAAATCCCTCTCATAACGCGGTACGATAGCGAACATGGATCTTAGGTAATCCATGCTCAAACCATTCGTCAGTGAGAGGAAACATGAAACAATCTGTAAATCAAGTAGTAGAGTTCTTTAAAAAACACAAGTACGGCAAGCTAAGCCTGATCCTTTTAATTATTGGGCTGGTTGTCGTTAGCGCAATGCTTATACGCTCACTTATGGAGGAAAAGCCAATCGCCTTGAGCAAGGCAGCTGCAGCCATCTCAGCTGGACGGGTGGAAAGAATCGAAGAACTTCAGGACAGCGACATCGTGGTTATCCACTACACAAATGGGTCGCAGGTCGAAACGCGGCGGGACCGATCCACTTCTTTCCTGGAGCAAATGCAGTTTCTGGGCGTAAGCCGGAGCCAGATCGCGAAACTGGAATATGAGATCACAGCGTCAAATTCAAGCACCAACGACAGAGTGATCAACGTCGTAATAAGTTTGGCAATGCTCGGTATGATGGGTTTTGCCTTAACGCGGATGTCTGGTGGGGCGATCGGACGCAAAAATTATGTGGAGGGGATAATTCCAGGCGTCACTTTCAAGGATGTCGCCGGCATGGACGAAAGCCGCGAGGAATTGGTGGATATCGTCACCTTCCTGAAGGACAATCAGCTTTACGAACGCATGGGCGCGCGCATGCCGCATGGCATCCTGTTGGCAGGCGATCCCGGCACAGGCAAAACTCTGCTGGCAAAGGCAATTGCCGGGGAAGCCGGCGTGCCATTCTTCAGTACCTCCGGTTCTGAATTTGTGGAAATATTTGTGGGCGTGGGCGCGGCTCGCGTCCGTTCCCTGTTTAAAAAAGCCCGCGCCAAAGCCCCCTGTATTATTTTTATTGACGAGATCGATGCGGTGGGACGCAAGCGTCACTCCGGTGGCGGTGGAGGCGGAGAAATGGAAGCGGATCAGACTCTGAATCAGCTGCTCGTTGAAATGGACGGTTTTTCCGCCACTGACGGCGTGGTCGTGCTTGCTGCCACCAATCGCGTGGACGTGCTCGACCCGGCATTGATCCGTTCCGGTCGCTTTGACCGCCATGTGAATATCCCCCGTCCTGATGTAAAAGGACGCGCGTCCATTTTGGAAGTACACGTCAAAGACCGGCTCCTCGCCGAAGATGTGAATCTCATGGATATTGCCAAATCCACCCCCGGATTGGTCGGAGCGGACCTGGCGAATATTGTCAACGAAGCGGCGATCATGGCGGTACGCGGTGGTCATAACGAGATCTCCGTGATCGATTTTCAGGAAGCGATCGAAAAATCTTTAATTGGCGGCGTCCAACTAAAGAACCGAGTCATCAGCGCAAACGAGCGCCGCACGGTCGCTTATCATGAAGCGGGTCATGCAGTTGTTATGCATGCCACCCCCCACGCCGACCCAGTCTATAAGATCACAATCACCCCAAGAGGACAATCGGGCGGGTTTACGATGGCGCTCCCTGTGCAGGATAGCATCCTGATGTTCCGTAACCAGATCATGGCACGCATTATCGGTCTCATGGGTGGACGTGTGGCAGAGGAAGTCTTCTGCCATGATATTACGAGCGGCGCGTCCAACGATCTACAAGTTGCCACCCAACTGGCGGAGGATATGGTCATGCGTCTGGGCATGAGCGTCAGCGGCTTGCGAGTCTTCAGTCGACCTGAAAGTGCCGCGATTGGGACGCGGGCGGGTCAAAAAACATTTGAAGTGCTCGACACAGCGATTAACCAGATCCTGGAAGAATGTTATGAAGAGGCAAAACGCATCATCAACGAACAAAGGGAAGCAGTTGAACGAGTGACACAAGCCCTGCTCGAACAAGAGACGCTTACACGCGCAGAGTTTGTCGCGTTGATATAAAGAACGATCACATCATCCGTTTGATCAGAACAAGACCTCCGGGATTTAATTCGGAGGTCTTTTCATTGATTGAGTGCACACTCGCTTAAATGTCACAAACAACATGGAAATCACCCAAACCCTCTACATCACAAACCCCAAAGACTGGCGCGACTGGCTAAAGAAGCATTACAAAACCGAACAAGAGATCTGGCTGGTCTACCCCAAAAAAGCGACTGGCAAGCGGCGCATCGAATACAACGCCGCGGTGGAGGAAGCCTTATGCTTCGGCTGGATCGACAGCATCATCAAGAAACTGGATGAAGATCACACCGTCCAGCGTTTTTCGCCGCGCAAGCCGAAAGCGAAATATTCGCAAGCCAATATCGAACGTTTGCGGGATTTGGTGGCAAAGAAAAAAGTGGTCAAAGAAGTAGTGGATACTTTAGGCGACATTCTGAAAGAAAAATTCGTCATCCCGCCTGATATTTTGAAAGCCATCAAAGCCAACAAGGAAGCCTGGAAGAACTTCCAGAAGTTTTCAGCACCCTACAAGCGGATTCGCATCGCTTTCATTGATGGAGCCAGAAAACGCCCTGCAGAATTTCAAAAACGACTGAGGCATTTTATCGAGATGACCGAGAAGAATAAGATGTTCGGGTTTGGCGGAATCGAAAAACATTTTTAGTACAAGAGGTGTGGCATGGCAGAATATAAATCGAATGTAGTCAAAGACGGAAAAGGCGGGACGATCAAATTTCCATTTATGATCTCACAGGCAGATATGGATTTGATCGAAAAGGAATTCGTTGTAGAGGATGAAGATGTCTTTGTGGTCACATTCCCGCGCTCTGGCACCACGTGGACGGAACAGATGGTGCATCTTTTGGTACACAATGGCGAGCAAGGTGAGCAACGACTCACAGACGCTGTCCCATGGCTGGAAACTTTGCCCCATCGTCCAAACGGCATGTCTGAAACGTTGAAAGCCATGCGCGGGCGCCGCCTGTTCACGAGTCACCTGCCCTACCCGCTCATGCCACGCGCAATGAATACAACTGCAAAATATATCTATGCCGCACGCAACCCCAAGGACGTGGCGACCTCGTTCTATTTTCATGACCAAAGCAAGGGAGGCTATGAAGGAACCTGGGAGGAGCACTTCCAACTCTTCCTTGATGGAGGTCTTACCTTCGGCTCCTACTTTGACCACGTTCTACCATGGTGGGAAGCCAGCCAACACGACAAGAATATTCTGTTCCTAAAATATGAGGATATGAGAAACAACCATGCAGGCAGTGTCACCCAAATCGCTGCTTTTCTGGACCTTCAAGCGGACTCGCAATTAATTGACCGAGTCGTGACGTTGAGCAGTTTCAAATCCATGTCGTCAGGTGAGTCCACGAACTTTAATTGGATTCCACAGCGCGAGGGCATTCCGGGACACTTCCGCAAGGGAGATATCGGCGACTGGCGGAATCAATTCAGCGAAGCACAAAGCCAGCAATTGGATGCCATCTTCATGGAGAAAATGAAAGACACCGGTTTGCAATTCGACTTTGGCGATGGAGTCATCCTGCCGTAAACGCCGCGCTGAATTCAAAAAACGCCTGAAGCATTTTCTTGAGATGACCAAGAAGAATAAATTTTTTATGTTTGGTGGGATCGAGAAGCGTTATTAAATATCCATATAACGATTAAATGTAAACCTTTGAGAGTCCAGTGTTCATGCTATACTTAGTTGAACGTGCATTTAGATTGTTTCTGAAAAGGTATAAGAAATGTCATTAGGTATAGTTATTAAAGCTCCTGAAGGACTAGTTTTGGCAGCGGAAAGTCGTTTAACTTTGACTGCCCAAGCCCCAAACACCCCACCTTTACATGTAAATTTTGACAATGCCACAAAACTACTTTCCTTCGAAAAGCCTAACACTTCTATTGGCGTAGTAACTTATGGGCAGGCGGCAATTGGATTAAGAACTGCACAAAGTTATCTCCCTGAATTTGAGGCTAAGCTAGCTGAAGATTCTAAAAGACTATCCGTAATCGAATTTGCCAATAAATTTAGTGAATTCTATCTGCAACAATGGCAAACAGCTATGCCAGCAGTATGGTGGATAAGACTCTTTAGAGTTGAAAACGGGTTAAAATAAGCTAGTATGATTTGTTAAGGTTGAGTGTATCACAGGCATACAGGGTGTACACGCCCTGTATGCCTGTGCGGGCGTTTG
>Ga0180068_1000046_pt1 | contig 13350 bp, 13 predicted proteins | sample EasRivERM_16_10D_FD_121790 | JGI IMG/M metagenome (GOLD analysis project Ga0180068, IMG submission 121790) | Soil microbial communities from meander-bound floodplain in the East River, Colorado, USA - East River metaG ERMLT231A'_16_10D | ecosystem: Environmental > Terrestrial > Soil > Floodplain... | reverse complement strand
GTTTCCTCCCAGGTTTCAAAGAGCAGTTTCCGCTGTGGCGCGGTCGTTGGTGGAAAGTAGACCCGTTTTGCTTTCATACCTATATACTACTCTATTGTTCAACCCTTTTCTGATGAATACAAATTTTCTATTTTCCATGCTTGCAGCCGTTCTGTTGTTGGCTTCTCTTACAGGTCTTGCCTCAGCTGCTACCGGCGTGACTGACCCCGCGATGTTGCAAGAGTTGGCGGAAGTCCGGCAGGCGACCGCCAAATACCACGATGTCAATGTTGCCATAGCAGACGGCTACATGCCCACAACAAGCTGTGTTGCAAGCCCTGCAGGCGGAATGGGATTCCACTATGTGAACCCGACCCTTGCCCGGGATTCGAATATCAACCTGACAACCCCTGAGATACTCTTGTATGCTTCAGTTGGTGGAGAGTTGAAGTTGGTAGGGGTAGAATATTTATTTGGCATTGGACGTCCTGACGCGCCCATTCCCGACCCCGCTCCGCCGTCGCCGATCCTGTTCGGGAGAACATTCAACGGTCCGATGCTAGGTCATGAACCGGGCATGCCTCCACACTATGATTTGCACGTCTGGGTCTGGCAGGCAAACCCGGAGGGCATCTTTACCCAATTCAACCCGAATGTGAGTTGCCAATGATCAAAGATCTTTAGTAACCTTACTTGTCTGAGGCAAAAAATCGCCAAGGCGTAGAGGACGCCCTGGCGATGAAGTAAAAAGAGTCTATGGGTTATGTAAGTCACTTATTCAGCAATAATCAACGAGTGGGTGAAGCCTCGTGAATAAAAGACCGCGAGACTTTATGGTTTCAACTGTTCTCGGATTTACGCGTTTTCGTAAACCAATAAATCAGCCCCACTCCTACAACCAACGACGGCAACACGATCAAACCTGCTTCAGGACCGAACGCACCGCCTGTCCAAATCACAGGACCATTCACTTTGATTCGCAAGAGCGCGTAAATATCCAAGCCTGAGACTGGGAAACCGAACACGACACCTTCGCAGAAATTCCAGCCGATATGCAATCCAATGGGCAGCCAGAGTTGTTTTGTGCAGATGTATCCGTATGCAAGAAAAATTCCTGCAAAGAATATCCCTGCCGCACTGACCCAGGTCGCATTGGGATTGCCAAGATGTAAAAGACCAAATACAGCGGATGAAATGATCACGCCCCAGAATAAATTGATTCCGCTTGCGATGGTTTGTAAGTGATAACCGCGCGAGAGCAATTCTTCGTTCCAGCCAACAAAGATAAAAACAACGAAGAATAACAAAGTATTCTTCAAGACGACACTGACGGGATCGAATTGCCATGCGAAGCCTGCAAAGGTCAACCAACCGAGACCAAGCATGAGGATGTATATGAATCCCATCTGAACGAAGGTAATGCCGATCCCGGCAAGAATATCAATCCATGTTTGACGGTCAAGTTTCAACCCCAGACTCTCAAAGGACTTTTTATCCAGCCAGCGGCGTGCAACATAAACTGAGCCTGTGATCGCCACCAGATTTAAGACCTGGTTCAATATGCTTGCTGCGGATCCGCCGGCATGAAAAAGTAAACTTACTAATGAAACAACCAGCCCAAATATAAAGAGCAGTATGGTCTGAATCAGTAATCTCCAGCCTGCCCGTAAACGCGGCTCATCGGAAGAGATAAAGACTTGTGCAAAGAAATTTCGGTTCGGTGTAGGCGTAATTTCCTGTGACATTATGCGGCTCCTTTGAGATAAATTCCTGTAGGATCGAGCTCTGCGCGCAGGATTCGCAATTCGTTTTCAGTGACCATTTCAGTTGTTCTTACCTGCGAAGCGACTTTCAAATCCCAACCTGTATTTGCTTTTGCTTCTTCCACTGTTTTACCGGGATGCAACGCGGTGAGAATCATCTCGCCGGTTTCATCGGGTTCCAGCATGCCAATATCAGTCACCACGCCGATCATCCCGCCGCCGCGCAAGCCTGCTTTTTCTCGGTCGCCTTTACCGCCGATAAATCGAGCCGAAGTCATGAACGCCACCTTTTCGGGGAAGCGTCGCTTTTGATGGGGAGTCATGATGTAACAGCGGTTTGCCCAAGCCGCGATCTCCTGCGACCCGCCAGAGCCAGGCAGTCGCACTTTAGGCGAGTCGTATCCGCCGATCACTGTGGCATTGATGTTGCCGTATTTGTCAATTTGCGCACCGCCCATAAAGCCCACGTCCACGTTGCCGCGCTGGAGATAATTCGTAAAAATATCGTACATGCTCACCACTGAAAGTGATCCGCTAACAAGTGTTGGGTCACCGATGGATAGCGGCAAGCGCGCCGGTTCCGCGCCGATCACGCCTGCTTCGTAGATCATGACAAGATTTGGCGCGTGAGTCCGCTTGGCGAGATTGCAGGCGAGATTGGGTTGACCAACTCCCACGAACACAACATCGCTGTCGCGTAATAAACGCGCGGCGTTGATGATCATCAATTCAGCGGATGAATATTTGATTTCACTCATATGACCTTTTTTAGAAATGATTGCATAATATCGAAAACTTCTTTTGGACGTTCAAGCGGCAGGATGTGAGTAGACTTTTCCAACGTTTCGACTCTCACTTTGGGCTGTTTCTGTTTCACATGCCTTGCTGCATTTTCGAGAAAAGTGTCCGACTCCGCGCCGCGGATAAAGAGAGTTGGCACTTTGAGTCCGGGCAGAGCGCGCCAGATGTCGAAGTCGCGCAGACCCGTCCGATAAATCTGGGCTTCCCATTCAGGCGAAAATGCCAGTTCATAGCCGCCGTTCGCTTTTGGTTTGGTCATGCCTTCGATATAGATGCGTAAATTCTCGTCGCTCATGTAACGGAAGATGTTCCGGTTGCGATAGCCTCGAAATACGGTTTCCAGATCGTCAAATGTTTGCCTGCGTTTTTTTGCTCCGGCAATCAATGGATGGACTCTATCTCCCACGCCAATTGCGCGGAGGAAGTTCCAGGTGATGAGTCGTGGCGGCGTGAAGAGTACAGGATCAACCAGGATCAAGGCGCGGAATCTTTTCGGGTCGTGCAAAGCCGCGCGCAAAGTGACAACGGCTCCAATGGAATGACCAACTCCGATTACGGGCGCAGAATCATGGTTTGATAAGAAGCGAAGCAGGTCATCCGATAAAGGATGCCAACTTTGAATCTCATATGGCTTCGTTTCATCCCAAAGCGGACGGAGCAACATGCCAAAGACATGATATTCAGTTTTCAAAAGTTCAAACAATGGCTTATAACAATCAGGCGGATAACCATTGGCGTGCAGAAAGTGTAAGGGTTGACCCGTTCCGCCAAAATTAAAAGATTTCATCCGCTAATCTACGCTAATCTTCGCTAATGGGTTTTGGGTTATTGATACCCGGCGACCGTGAAGGCATAATGACTTTGGGAGTCTGGTTGGGTTTTTGTTGAGTGAGAACCATACGTTTCCATTCCAAATCCTTTTCGGCGCCAAAATTGATGAGTAGACCTACGGGTAGTCCAGTAGCTTTGAGGTAATTGAGAAGTTGCGATTCTTCTCGCGAGGTAAGGCGGTCAATCGCTTTGATTTCGACAATGATTTTTTCGTAACAAATCAAATCTGGTGTAAAGAATTTTTTCAATGTTTGCCCTTTGTAAACAATAAATATATCCTGCTGTGGGTTGTTTGGAATCTTGCGAGACTCTGACTCGATCTCCATTGCTTCTTGATATATTGCCTCACCAAAACCCGGTCCCAATTGGTTGTAAACATCCATTGCCGCACCGATGATTGCATAGACTTCATTCTTGTAAAGTAACTCAGTCATGATAATCTCCTTGGGTCTCGCATCGAACTCTGCCTACAGAAAAAGATTAGTGCGGATTAGCGAAGATTGGCGGACTCAATATTTCCCATAATTAATCGGTTCGCTCATCTGTTGTGGAATTTCAAGCCGCTTATGAGTCTCTTTTCCTAACTTTTGCCAATACTCTGCGCGGTCTTTCACGCCATAAACCCACTCATCCAAATATTGCTTCACACTGTCTGCCGATTCACTGATCTTGTCCCATGCAAGATAGAACTCGTTGTCGCGGTCATAGTAGCCCTGTGCATAACTGGGATGACATGCGAATGGGACATGACACACCGCGCTGACGACGATGCCGGGAATCATCGTGCGGTTCGGGTCGGAACGAATGACTGATTCGTCAACAATTTCCTCCGCGGTGAGAATGACTTTTTTGGCGGCGAACGCGGCTTCCTTCTGTTCGCCGATGATGCCCCACAAATGGGAGTTCCCATTCGCATCCGCGCGTTGCACATGGACAATCGCCACATCCGGGTTCAATGCCGGGACGACGATCACATCCTTGCCGCCATATGGATCAGGGATGCGTTTGATGTTTGGATTCACATTCTCCAGATCTGTTGCGCCGGTTTGATTCATCGGAAGAAAAGGTAAACCCGATGCGCCCGCTTGCAAGCGCGTGATCATGCCGAAATGAGAATACTCATCCCATTCAAGTTTGCCCTGTTCAAGAGCTGAACGCACGATACGCAGAGACCCAACGCCGGGGTTCCCCATATACGAGAAGATCACTTTCCTGGCGCAACCTGCCGCGACCATCATGTCATAGATCAGATCAGGTGTGGCGCGGGCGAGTATGAGATCCTTTTTGCCCTGGCGAATCAACTCGTGCCCGGCGGCGAACGGGATCAAGTGTGTGAAGCCCGCCGCGTAAATCGTATCGCCATCTTTAACATAGTTGGCGATGGCTTCTGAAAGCGAAGTAAGTTTGGTCATTTCTTTTTCTCTTCTTTGGGTTTGCGTTGCAGGGCGCCTCTTATTCTTTTCATAATACTAAACCTGCCGCTGTCCTGACCCGCTGGTTTTTTAAATTGTCCACGGAATATAAAGCCCGCTGTGAGCAGAACGGTGCCCCAGCAAAAATAACTCAGGGTTGGGTCTTTTGCAGATTCTGAAAGTATGAAGAATGCCATCAAGCCGATGCCGACCAATACAAAAAAAGTCCCTACACGAGCGACGAATTCCTGGCGGTCAGAGGGTTGTCCCATATCAAATTGGTTTTTGGGCTGAGAATAATATTCTTCTAAAGGGATAAAAGACCGGGCTATCAGGCATGGCTGCATGCATTTTCTCGCGAATGGATTGCACGAATTTTTCCTTGTGTTCGCCTAATCTCTCGAAGTAGGGAACGAGCGCAGTGCCTGAAATCCATTCTACCACTGCGTCTGAATCCTCCAAAACGTGGGCATATACTTTTTCAAAAACGACGATATTCTCCGCGCCACAATTGAAAAGGATGCGGGCATAATTGTCAATGGATAGTACTGGTGCATATCTTTGATAACCGTTCAAGATGAATTTGAACATTTCTTCGTTGGCGGTTTCGCGATAGATCTGATGCGAGATGTGATTGTGATTCGATGGGACTTGTACAGCGATCTGTCCACCCGGGGTCAGCTGCGCGTAAAGATTGGGAATCAACTCTGCGTGATTCTCTGTCCAGTGCAGGGCGGCATTGCTGAAGATCAGATCCCATGCACCTGTCAGTTGAGATTGATCTCCTTGTTCAAAGCTCAAGCCCGGACGAGAGAGTGAAGCGGCTCGCGCAGCGTCCAACATCTGCGGAGAGGAGTCGAGTCCGGTCACGTCGCTGTTTAGAAGTTTATCCGCGAGTTGGCGCGTCAATTCACCGGTGCCGCATCCCAGATCAATGACTTTGAGATTCGGACGCACCTCCACCAGCGCAAGCAAGTCGTAAAATGGCGCAGAGCGCTCGGCTTGAAACTTATGATATAGATTCGGATTCCAGGGCATAAGATTCCCCTCTCCTTTTAGGAGAGGGGCTAGGGGTGAGGTTGGGTTGATGGTTATTTGCGTTTCGCCGCTTTCTTTGCAACAACTTTTTTCTTCGGAGTGACCTTCCTGGCTGCCTTTTTCACAGTAACTTTGCCATTTGTCTTGGCGGGTTTGATGAGTGTTTGGATCTGTTCATGCATGTACAGTTGCACATAATAATATCCGCCGCCGTTCTTGCCGCTTGAGCCGGAGCCTTTCCAGCCGCCGAAGGGTTGGAAGCCGGGCCATGCGCCAGTGGTTGCGCCTTGCGGACGGTTGGCATATGTGACGCCAGCTTCGATGTTATCGAAGAACCAGCCGGTTTCTTTCGGTGAACCGTAGAAGCCCGCGGTGAGGCCGTAATTCACATTGTTCGCGATCTGCATGGCTTCATCGAGATTGTTGACTTTGCCAATCGTTGTGATGGGCAGGAACATTTCATGTTTCCACAAGCGATGCTCGAAGGGCAGATCGGTGACGAGCGTAGGCTCGCAGTAGTAGCCATTGTTGAACATGCCGCCAGTCTTCACATGACCGCCGGTCAGGAAGGTGCCGCCACCCTGACTGATCTCTTCACTGAATTCCTTGAATTCGTTGTATGAACTTTGATTCACGACCGGACCCAAATATGTGTTGCGTTCGGTCGGATCACCGATGACAAGTTTGTTCGCCTTGTCTTTTAATTTAGCAACGAGTTCATCATAGGCGGGCTCTTCCACGATCACGCGTGAGGCCGCCGAACATTTTTGGCCCTGCAATCCAAAAGCGGATCTTATGATGCCGGTCGCGGCATCTTCAAGATTTGCATTGCGTGAAACGATGGCAGGATTCTTGCCGCCGAGCTCCAACACAATGGGGCGGACGTAATTGCGATTTCCGAAATCACGATACATCTTCATGCCCACATCGAAAGAGCCGGTGAAGGTCACACCATCAATTTCGGGGCTATCAACCAGCGCCTGTCCCAACGTGGAGCCGGGACCCGTCACAAAGTTGAAGACACCATCCGGGATGCCAGCATCGCGCAAACATTCAGCGTAGAGTCGCACGATCCAGGCTGTATCAGTTGCCGGCTTGAGGATGACCGTATTTCCAGCGACGAGTGCGGCGCCCGTGGGACCTCCGCTCAACGCGAACGGGAAGTTGAACGGGCTGACGACAAGCCAGACACCATAGGGGCGTAACACTGAAATGTTTGTTGAGTCGTATCCAACGAGCGGATCTTTACCCATTGTCTTGACGAAGCCGTTGTTCTCTGCCACCATTTGGGCTGACCAATACATAAGGTCGGCAGTCTCCTGCACGTCACCCAAAGATTCCATGCGGTTCTTGCCGACCTCAAGTGCCATTGCCGCGCCGAGTTCGAAAATGCGCTTTTCAATTAATGCCGAAGCCTTGCGCACCAACTTTACGCGTGTCTGCCACGGTGTACGGCTCCATGCCGGGAAAGCCTTGCGCGCCGCGGCGATTGCCATCTGCGCGTGGGATGCATTGCCCTTTTGCATACGAGCCAGCACCCAATTGGTGTTCACGGGTGAGTGATCGTCGAACTTGTCATCCGCAAAAACATCCTTGCCGTCAATGATCATTCCATATTCTTTGCCAAGGTTTGCCTTGAGATTTGCAACCGCCTTGTCGAAGCCTTTATGAAGTTCCTCGGGCGGATTGAACATCGTAGCGTACGTGAGTTTGAAAGCCATGCTTCCTCCTGTAAATTTAGTTGAATAGTTGTGTGGATTTGTGGTTATATATTTGATGAACTAATCACAGTATAGCGTAGGATTTCACAAGAGTCAAAGTGACGAAAATCATGGTTGTGCGAGAGTGCGTCGCACCTGCCTAAATGGGACAAATGAGCCCGTCGCATTTTCAATATTTAACAGATCAATTCACATGTCTGGTGCGACGCACTCAACTTTCCTTAATCCTTTCGTAAGGATTTTCGGTTATAAATTCTCTAAAGGATATGCTGATGAAAACCCGCTTCCCGCTTCGCGCAACCCTAAGCCCTTCGATCTTACTCAGGACAAGCCTGCTCGTTGTTCTACTGGCCGCGTGCGCCCCTGCACCTGTGACCGATGTCCCCGCTCAACCTGTAATTCCAGTTGCAATAGAACCCAGCGCGACCCCTCTTGCAGCGCCTGCAACGCCTACTCTTGAAGCCGCAACCCAGGCACCTGTAGTGGATGCCCCAACCGCACTCCCCGTTGCCACCTCCCGCGGTCCAGATCTCGAAGCCACCGACCCTTCAACCGTAAGCCTAGCCTCAGGCGGATTACATTTCGTGGAATTCTTCCGCTTCACCTGAGGTACCTGCCGTTCCATGGCGCCCATGGTTCATGGGCTCGAAGCAAAATATTTTGGCAGGATCAAGTTTTCATATATTGATGCCGACGACCCCAACACCTTTGACATTCAACAAGCCCTCGGCTTCCGCTACCAACCCGAAATCTACCTGCTGGATGCCAATGGGAATCTTTTGCAAAAGTGGATTGGCTACACCTCAGAACAGGATTTTGAAACAGTCTTTGCACAATATGTGCAGTAAACCAACAAACCTCCGCTGCGATGCGGAGGTTTGTTTTATGTGAAGAGACTCGGGATTATCGTCTATTCAAAGGGAAGCTAATTTAGCGAGGCTCAAGCGAAACGTAAAGTGAACCATCTTCGGTCATGCCAATACGCCAAATGAAGGCAAAGGGATAATAGCCTTCTGCTGATACAACAATCGGGTATTCCACGCCTCTCTCCAATTTTTCGGGAGTCGCATAGTTACCTTCCTTGTCAGTTGTGGCGGTGGAGTAAATATCGGTTTCCGTTGGGCTATTGAGCCATTCATCCTGGTCCACCCCTGGATTCAAGACGATAAGGGTGGCATCTGGTATGCCTTCATAAGTGAGTGAATCGTAGATCTGCCCATTTAGTTTGATATCCCCGGTTTTGATGGGACCAACGACTGTGTCAGCTGATGCTATTAAAGGATATCCTTTTCCAGCATAAACCTCAATCCTGTAGTCCCCTGTTGGTATGGGATTGCCTCCATAACTAATCGATAGCACAATACAATCATCACTGGAACCTTTTTCCCAGGCAAGGAAGTTGTAGTAGATATATTCATGGTCGTGAGAAAACAGAGCGATGAAGTCTTCACCATCTGCCATATTCTGGTAACTCCATGCGCTCACGATTGCCAGGGCGCCGGTAGGGTATCGTTCCAATGGCTTGATTGGGCACTCATTCTCGTCATAGTCCTCAGCCCAGGTTGTCAGCGTAAACTCCTCTTTTCCGGTTCCCTCTTCTGCATACGGGCTTTCATATTTTGCACCTGCTACTGCTGCCTCAAACATGGGTTTGGCAAGGTTGATGGATCTTAATCTGCCGATTACGGCGCCAGTATCGGAAGATCGCGTCCATGTAGGGACGCCAATGATCTCGCCGGCATCGTTCACTCCCAATCCGCCAGAGTTGCCTCCAGAGATCTCGGTGTCAGTCTTGATAAAGGCCCGATCCCCGACATTTTCCTGGGTTTCGAAGCCAGATACTGTGCCTTGAGTGAACGTGATTGTCTCACCGCCAATGCCGGGAAACCCAAATATCCTTATCGTTTCTCCCAGACTGATAGTTTCGGAATCACCCAATTCAACATATGGTAACTCCAGATTTTCAGATTCAACGGGATTTCCATCTATATCTGAAACGATTTGCAGAACGGCAAGATCGAGAGCGCCATCTGAGTTGACAACTTCTGCAATATATTTTTTGACCGGGGGCTGGCTCTCATTCTCCACCATCGCGATAACCAGCTGTTCTGGCAATGGATCAAATGCGAAACTTATTTCTTCATAGAATAAGGCAAGCCCTGCCGCTTGAGGATGTGCCACATGGGCGTTCGTCAGGATTAACCCATCACTGGATATGATCGTTCCTGATCCCCACCATTCCGGCTCCTCGCCGAACATAGCCAAAATTTGGACTGTAGCTTTCGTAAGTTCCGAGATTGTCGGGATGGGTTTTGGAGTCGGGAGAGGCGTGGATGTTGGCAGAGGCGTCGCAGTAGGAGGAGCCGCAGTGGCTGTAGGAGTCGGTGGAACGACCTCCACCGGGGCAGTTCCACAAGCCAGTGAAACAATAAGGAGAACAGTAAGCGATATCAAGAAACGGTTTTGGAGTAGGTTCTTTCTGTTCATGGCTATTCTCCAGGGTTGTAAGAAACTGAATCCAGGAATGATTCGAACCGCAATAAAGCTTCATCATAATCGCGCTCGTGTGCCTGGAGGGAGATGATCAGTGCTTTACCATCTGCGGGGAAGTAATAATCCACGCCCTGGAGTACCAATGGCAGTCCCTCAACTTTGGTATCCACGAATGCGTAGGTTACTTTGAATCCTTCCCGATTTCTGCGTATGATCGGAGTCTCATCAAGTATCCTGAATGATTCCAGCACCTTTCCCAGGATGGTATTGCGCTCGGTGGCAACTTCTACCAGGGGGCGATTGCCGTCATTTGTTTCTAAAGAGACTGCGTAGCGCACATCTGGAACAAATGGATCCCAACTGACAAAAATCAAATTGCCAGCACTTTCCCTAATCACCCAATTGGCAGGCACTGAGGCTGTTATACCTTTTCGTTCAATATGCTGTGATCGATTCTCAGCCGATGATTTAAGGACTGCCCCTAGAAGAAGAGCAACAAGTGTCGCAATCCCTACAGCCAGTGCTGAAAGACGGTCATGTGTTAAGTGTCGTACACTTTGAGAAGAAGCAGTAGCAGGCATCTCATCCCTCCTTTGTTGCCAGTGCTGTGGCAAGATCCTGTTGGATCAATTTTGATAGGGTCCATGTTAGCAGGATCGCAAACCCGGCGGCCAGGAATAGCCCTGTCCAGGGACTGGATGATCCGCCGGCGCTGGTGATCTGCCCAATGGAGACCAGCCCGCGCAGGTAATAGAACGATCCATTAAGGACAGCGGCCAGTGTCAAGCCCAGTGGCATCCACCAGATGGGGCGGTGCTCTAATTTCTGCTTAGCCAGAAAATATCCTGTCACACCCGCAAAACTTGCGTGAGCAAGGGCTGTGATTGCGATGCGAAATGCACCGGCTCCCAAATCCACACCACCGGAAGCAACGATCAGATCGATGTTGAGGGCGGTGGCGTAACCCAATCCCGCGGCTGTACCGTAGATAATGCCATCGGTACGCTCATCGAATTCTTCGAGATTATATACAGAGGCGCGCACCGCTATATATTTAAGATATTCCTGTGTAAACCCTACGACGAGGATCCCGCCTGCCAGTTGTGTCCACCAGTTGGTATAAAGCCAGTTATCCACATCGAAAAGAATATTCAGCACGCGGCCGCCAATTCCCCACGCAAGTACGACACCCAAACCGAAAACCTTCAATAGAAGCGATCTGGGCTCGGGTTCGAAGCGGTCACGCCTGTAAAAGAGTGTCAGCCAAAGCCCCGCTGGTATGAAGGACATTATGATCCCCAACACGATAAGTGTCAGGGAGCTTAAACTGGGCTGCAGCCAGCGATCCACGCCAAATGCTACCAGCACAAAACCAATCGAAAGCAGGAGGGTCGTTAGATCGGCGGGCCAAAGCCAGGCGCGCTGACGGGTGGCTTTCTTATAATGATCGTCACAGAAGGAATATGTCCCGAGTTTTCGAACTGCGGGTTTGTCGCAGACACGGCATTTTTCATTCACGTTGACCTCCTCTTCATTTACGACGACTTCAATTCTATTATTTGATATTTGGGGTGACAGGCATTTTAGGATTACTCGACCCGTTAATGCCTATATATAGTACAAGGTTTTAAAGGCAAAGTCAACTAGAACACATTTTCGTCTTTCAGTTTCTAATGGGAGAACCCTCTGGCTATAATAGGTCAATTTAGGATAGATAAAGAGGGAATCTGAAAAAGTAGCTACACAGTATGAGCAATAGAAAAAGCCTCCACAATCCAAGTGAATGAGCAAAGGTGACAGTCTATTCGGAATAGACTGTCACCTTTTTGTTTCTGTTTTTGATTTGCTGTTTTCTAACCCTTATAAAACAATCCCAACCCATCGATCAATTTATTGAAAGTACTTCCAAACTTCCCATCATCCTTCCACGCAGAAAAATCAAGGATGTTATATTCCATCACTTGTTCCATGACCCGCTTTGGCCATGGACTGGACCTCCAGCTATCATCCAACGCAACGGGACACAACACATCGCGTTCCATTTCCTTCTCCAACCCTCGCGCCGTGCGGACTTCATGTTCCACCCAGTCGCTTTGGAGAGAATGCTCGGAAAGAATCAACAGCACGGTTGGGTTTTGGCGAATCGCACGATCAACCTGTGTTTCCATTCTTCCTGATTTCATATCATGCACGTCGCGCCAAAAGCGGATGCCCTTGTTATTCAATTGAATTTCGAGCTTGTCTACGAATGTGCTGTCGGCATGGCTGTACGAAATGAAAAGCGGGGAAATCTGAATAGCCTGAGTTGCGCGTAATTCGAACATCCTGTAAAGGATCTTGTTGGTCTGTTCATTGCTCAAATCAGGATTGGACAGTTTTGCATATTCAATATCCGCATCGCTCAGTCCACAGCCGCGCTGAAAACTTTCCGGAATTTTTCCTTTGGATCTGTTGATCGTATCCATCCCGATGGTGGAAGGATCGTGATGATTGGTTTTCTCGAGATCAATGGCAAGGCTCAGATCAGAGGCAGCCAGAGTAGTGTCTGCCAGGGCTGCATTCGTGAATTTGGAATTGTTGAGATATACCTCGCTAAAATGGGCTTTATAAAGATATGCGCCGGTGAGATCGGTCGTCGCGAGAACTGTCTTATGGAGATAAGCACTGGAAAGATCGGCATCTCGTACATCGGCATTCATGACAATGGCATGTGCCAGCCGGGTTTCCTTGAGATTGGCTCGATTGAGGGAAGTCCCGATTAATGTCGCCCGGCTGAGATTTGCCAGCGAGAGCCGTGCCCTCTGAAGATCTGCCTCTCGAAAGTCCACACGCGTGAGACGGGCATCTCTTAAATCTACTCCAGAAAGATTTGCACCACTAAGCACAGCGCCACTGAGGTCAACTTTTGTCGTGCTGTTCTCCTGGCGCCACTTATTCCAAACCTCAACACCATGCTTCAAAATGGATAATTGTTCTTCGTTTGCCATTTAATTCCAATCCTTTAATTCAATTGGCATGTTGATAGAAGTCTTTCGTGAATGAATTTTAGCATACAAGAAAACCCATGTCTGCGCAAGTGCAAAAGCATTTCGGTAGGCGGAAAGGCACTTGTTTGTAATGGTCAACGATGGCGTCTTTGCCGATCCAGTTTAAGGTGGGCATGAGTTAGGAGGCCCCTGTCAATGAATTCTAGTGCAACAGCAGACGAGAAATTAGGAAAACTGGTATAACAGGTTGCATGAGACCTCAATTTATGTACGAAAATTGACCCAAAAAGAAAAGTTGGCGATGCAAGCAGGGGTGCGTTCAAAG
>Ga0180068_1000045_pt1 | contig 13357 bp, 16 predicted proteins | sample EasRivERM_16_10D_FD_121790 | JGI IMG/M metagenome (GOLD analysis project Ga0180068, IMG submission 121790) | Soil microbial communities from meander-bound floodplain in the East River, Colorado, USA - East River metaG ERMLT231A'_16_10D | ecosystem: Environmental > Terrestrial > Soil > Floodplain... | reverse complement strand
GATGGCAAACATCACACCGGATGATGTTGATGTATTTGAATTACATGATGCCTTTTCGATCATGTCGGCGTTATCATTGGAGGCATGTGGATTTGCCGAACGCGGCCAGGGTGTAAGACTCGGTCTCGATAACGAGATCAGCCCGAATGGACGCGTGCCCGTGTGTACGCGCGGCGGATTGAAGGCGCGCGGTCATCCTGTCGGCGCGACGGGTATGTATCAGATCGTGGAAGTCGCCCAGCAATTGCGCAGCGAGTGTGATAAAACACAAGTGGATGGTGCAAAGATTGGCATGGCACAAAATATCGGCGGTTCAGGGGCAACGATCATCACACATATTTTGAGAGCAGAATAACTACAAGGCCTGCCTGTATCTGGCTATTCAGCAGAGACCACTGCCAAATGTGGGAAAACCAGAATTACAATGACATTCCTGTTTTCAAAAACCATTGTCTCTTTTTAGGGAATATTTTATACTTGTGGTAGACGGAAGGAGGAGCCTTATGGCTAGCAACAAACGCAAGTTAAACCGCCGTGAATTTACATATTACATGCAGGTCACGGATGATGTTACAAAGCAATTGCTTGGTTATCTTTCGGACATCAGCACAGGAGGTTTCAAACTGGATTGCGATAAGAGAGTTCCAACCGGGCAGGATTTTCGCCTGTCAGTTCAACTGACCGCTGAAATAGCGGACAAGACATCCATGGTTTTTATTGCGCGCTCGAAATGGTGCCACACCGATCATATTGACCCAACATCCTTCAATGTTGGTTTTGAGATCATCAATATGTCGCCCAGTGATATGGCGATCTTCCAGCGCATGTTTGAAAAATATGGCACCCAAAACGCAGTGCAAAAGAAAGGTTCTGCTGACGATTTTTTGTGGAGATAATCTCTGGGATATTGTTACTTTATTTGAACGGGCGGCGTGGCCGCCCGTTTTTTATTGTAAAATTGAGGCTATGAAATATAAAACGTTACGCTCCATCATTCGTTTCATTATGAAGATCATCGCTGAGGTGGAAGTTCACGGTGTTGACAAAGTTCCAGTAGGGAATTTCATTGCGGCGGCAAATCATCTGGGCAGGCTGGATACAGCCGCTTTGTTATGTGTCATTGACCGTGAAGACATCATTATGCCTGTGGCGGAAAAATACAAACATCATCCGTTCTATGGTGCGATCGGCCGCGCTGCCAACGCTATTTGGTTGAATCGCTTTGATGCGGACTTTGCGGCGTTGCGGCAGATCCTTGTGCGCATGGAGAAGGGTGGGATGCTGGTGATTGCCCCTGAAGGCACGCGCTCAAAGACCGAAGCTTTACAGGAAGCCAAAGTCGGCGTCGCGTTTCTTGCGAGCAAAAGCGGTTATCCTGTTTTGCCGGTTTCCGTCACAGGGACGGAAGACCGCGCGGTGGTCGAAAACTTAAAACGCTTTCGACGGTTGAAAATTGTCGTCCGAGCCGGGGATGCATTCAAAATTGAAATTCCAAAAGGCAGGGGACGCGAACAAGCCATGCGCGATGCAACCGACGAGATCATGTGCCGCATTGGCGCGCTTCTGCCGGAGAAATATCGCGGGGTCTATGAAAATTACCCGCGCCTGAAAGAATTATTGGCGCAACAACAATGATGCTTGGCATCCTGCGCTTCCTTATTCGCATCGTCCTGAAACTGATCGCTCGCTTTGAAATCCGCGGCAGGGAAAATGTGCCCCTCACCGGCGGGATGGTCATTGCCGCAAATCATATCGGTATTCTTGATATCATCATGGTCTACTACGGGATGGATCGCACAGACCTGTTCATCCCTGTTGCCGAAAAGTGGGAAAAGATTGGCTGGATCCGCTGGCTGGGCAGGCATCTCAATTTTCTTTTTGTAGATCGTTATAACCCTGATTTGAAAGCCCTGCGAAAAATGATTGCTTTGATGGAGGAAGGCAAATGCCTGGTCATTGCGCCCGAGGGCACGCGCTCACGCGTTGGGTCATTGCTCGAAGGCAAACCCGGGGCTGCCTATCTCGCGGCGCGTTCAGGATTCCCCATTGTGCCTGTGGCGATTACAGGCACGCAGGATGAGGTATTGCTTGCTAATGTAAAGCGGTTGCGTAAATCAAATATCACCCTCACCGGCGGGAAACAATTTACCATTCCCCCGCTCCCCAACAAGGACCGCGACGCGGCGCTTCAAAAATATACAGACGAAGTTATGTGCCAGATCGCCGTGCTTTTGCCTGAAAAATATCGCGGGGTGTATGCGGAGCATCCGCGCTTGAAAGCATTGTTACAATTCGCCGCCGAGGACGGCAGCGAGAGCAGTTAAAATCTTCAATCAATATCTTCAAACGTCCCATCAAGATTCAAATAATACAACTTCACATCCAAATGCGGAAATAATAAATTGATCTTTTCACGCGCCTTGCGCAAATCAGCTTCATGGCGTTCATCTGAACTTTCAAATCCATACGCGCCGCAATCTTCATGGTTGATGAACACAACCTGCTTAATATGATGCAGGCGGTTCGCAATATCCACCTGCCGGATCACATCATAGACATCATATACACCGCCCGCAATCGAACACAGGTCATAACTTTTTACAGGCAGATTGGCTTCAAGCCAGTGGTTTAAATATGTTTGCAAGCGATAATCCATACAATGGACGACGATGGTTTCACATTTGTGAGACATGATTTTTACCTTTTTATGAGATCGATTTGAACTTTCCGTCCAAATGCAGGTAGAAGGTTTCCACTTTTAGGTTGGGGAATAAGGCTTTTATTTTCGCCTGCGCATCCTGTAAATCGTGTTTGTGACGTTTATAGGTTCCGTCCCGTCCATAGGCACGACAATCCTCATGATTAATGAGGCAAACAGTTTCAATCGTGTGGATCTGCACCGCGAGCTGAACATATTTCAAGACCATTTCATAATCGTGCACACTTCCCGCCAGAGCAACGATATCAAAATTATCGTAACCAAATCGGACAGTGATCCATGGTTGCAGGAATTTTTGAAGGCGATAATCCATGCAATGGACGACAAGCGCATCACAGTGAATAACAGGTTTTTTAACTGGCATATATTCCCTTGGAATTAAAGAATCTCACCTTCGCCGCGCTTCAAAAATCTTCCACCACCGCGCCTGCCCTGCCATTCATCACCATCCACGATCAACTTGCCGCGTAGAAAAACTTTTTCGGGGTAGCCTGTCAATTCCCAGCCTTCATATAAATTGTAATCCGTGCGTTGATGAGAGTGCGCCACGCCATACTTCACTTTCTTTTCGGGGTCCCAAATCACAATGTCCGCATCCGAGCCCTCCATCAATGCGCCCTTGCGAGGATATAAACCAAAAATTTTCGCGGGGTTTGTACAGTTATATGCAACAAATTGATTCGCAGTGAGCTTGCCTGTGCGCACGCCATATGTCCACATCACAGGCATGCGATCCTGGATTCCCGGCAGACCATTCGGGATCTTTGTGAAGTCATCTTTCCCCAACTCTTTACCGGGGATGGAAACCTCGCTTCCTTCATAGACGATGGGCCTGCTTCCGTCCGAAAAGAATGGACAGTGGTCCGTGCCTATCGTCTGCAACACGCCATCTGACAGCCCTTCCCATAAACGTGCATTATCTTTCTCTGTACGCATCGGTGGAGAACAAATCCATTTTGCACCATCGGGTTTACGTAAATCGTCAATTGTGAAAAACAAATATTGTGGACATGTCTCCCCCATCACCTTGACACCGCGTTCGCGCGCGTACTTGAGCATATCCACTTCGCCGCCCGCGTTCATATGGACAATGTATACAGGCGAATCAGCCTGTTCGGCCATTGCCGCCATACGCAGAGTCGATTCTATGGCACCCCACGCAGGTCGCGTCAACGCATGGTATTCGGGGGTTGTATGTCCCTTGGCTAACGCTTCACCAACCAGTGTTTCGATGACATCCCCATTTTCACAATGCGCCATTACCAGCATGCCGTTCTCTTTTGCAATTCGTAAGGCTTTGAAGATACTGCCATCATCGAGTCGCAAACGTCCATTGTAGGCAGTGAAGACTTTCAAAGTTTGAATCCCCATCTCGCGCAGAGATAGGATTTGTTTAGCAATCTTTTCATTGAATTGTGTCAAATTCATGTGAAAGGAATAATCGATCGCGGCTTTTTCGGCTTTCTTTAGCCAGATATCAACTGAATACTGAAAGCCTCTATCTTCCAAAACCACGAAATCCATCACGGTTGTCGTTCCTCCGAAAGCCGCGGCCTTGTGACCGGTGTAATGGTCGTCAGAGGAGACGGTATCAAACATGGGCAAATCGAGATGCACATGCGGGTCAACTCCACCGGGGAGAATGAGTTTGCCTGTAGCATCTATAGTTTCTGCGTTTTCAATTTTTAGATTTTTACCAATTTGAGTTATCGTATCCCCATCTATTAGTATATCCGCATCAAAGGATTCGGAGGCTGTAATTAGAGTTCCGTTCTTAATCAAGAGCGTCATAATCCTGCTCCTTGGTTTCGTAAGAAGTTTCCGCTTCCTTGATTCCCAACAACGCCATCAGCACCTCGGGCGGAATATCAACATCCGGCAGATCAGTTTTATACAGTTGTTCGTTCTCGGCGCGCTCGCGTAGACTCTTCCACAGGAGTTCGCGTTCTTCGGCATGGACGACCAAATCGTTGAGCAGTTTTGCATTCAGCAAATATTCCCCGGTTGTATATAAAAACGTGAGACGTTTCCATTTATCTGCTGTGATCGGTTGAGATAATTTTTCCAAGCCCCCCAGTTGGATCTTGTAATATTCTTCTTTCGCGCGTGGATGATCCGCTTCGTCCTTCAACAACTCGCCACGCGTGGTAAGTTCATGTCCTTTGACTTGCGCAATGAATTCGATTTGTCCGCCCCGGCCGCCGAAGGCTGAGGGTTGGTAAAAAGCCAGATAGTCCACCGCGACAACTTTAGGGGCGGTGCGAAGCGGAATACGATACCAGCCGAGAAGCCGCGCAATTTCCAAATCCCGCGGGGTTGGAAGGACGCATACCAGAATCAGATCGGTGGGACGAAACATTGAGGCTATTATAAATGCAATGCGTTCAGCCACAGAGCACACAGAGAGCACAGAGTTTTAAGATTTTATCTCAAAGACTCTGTGCTCTTTATTATCCCCGTTAAGGGGACTGTGGCAAACTATTTTCGCAAAGGAATGTTATTGTTTCGTCCCGCACTCGGCACAGAACTTTGCGCCTGCTTCCATTTTTGCGCCACAGTTTTTACAAAATTTTTCGGCGCTCAGTGGCTTGCCACATTCCTGGCAGAATTTCCCGCCGCCCGCTTTCGCCCCACAATGCGGACATGTTGCAATGATGGCTTGTTTGAATTGATCAGCAGAAACATAATCCACCTTTTCAGCCTTTTCGCGCGCATCGGTGACCGCGGCTTGCACTTGAATGGATGACATTTCCTCTTGAAGGTCAGGGGCACATTCTTTGCAGAAATTACGTTGGGTGTTCCAGCAATCGCCATCCACCCATTTGCCACAGCGCTTGCACTTGTGGAAGTGCGGCTTGGCTTCCTCCACTGCTTCGGCGAAGGCTTTATCGTGCGCCTTCTCCCAGCCCGCTGAGCGGACTCCACGCGCCATATTCGCGGCTTTCCCAAGCACGCCGCCGAAGAGATTGTTTGCGGCGTCCAGCGCGTTGGTCACAGTTCCCAGAGCCGATGCCTGAAATTCGGTTTGATAGCCGTTTCCGCAACGGTCGCAGTAAAACTCGAACTGAAAGCCCGCGTCTGTGCTCAGATCACGGTAGTTACGGGTGAATTGTATCAGCGCCATGAGTCAACCTCCGTGGAAAGATTGAATAAATTGTAGCACTTAACCCACAGGGAGGAATTTCATTATGTAACAAAATCGTGACAGAGCCAGGCCTGTCAAGGATAAGTTTATGCTATTCCAACTTCCTTATTGAACTCCACGATCAACTCATCAATTTCGTCGGCTTGCTTCTGAACATCGGTCCAGTAATTGGGTTCGTACCATTGCTTTTGGATTTCATCGTAGGTTCGTCCCTGTTGCTCGACCCAGGTGTAGTATTTGAGGTTATGCACTCGGCGGCGGTCGGGATAACGCAGTTCGAGCATGTTGTCTGTGGATTGTCCGTGCAGATAACGCGCGAAGTCTGCGGCGGCATCCTGTTCGGAATATTCACCAGATTCCTGATGCATCTCATGCAAACGCGAGCGATAGAGTTCCATCGAGTCGGTGAGGACAGTGATCATCACATCATTCTCGTCCATCTCATAGTATTTGGCGGCTTTGATACAGGAGAGTACGTTCGAGATTCCGGAGAAGCCTAATAAATCGAGATTGGAAATTAGAGATTCGGGGACGCCCTTTTCAGCGAGATATGCGCGTCCATTTTCTTCGTTGAAGAGACGAGCAATGTTGACGACGGCATTATCGTCAATGGCGGTGACGACATCGGTATTCTTCGTGTTGTGGATCCACGGCACATGTTTATCGCCAATGCCTTCGATGCGATGGGCACCAAAACCGTTTTCGAGCAGGGTCGGGCATTGTAAGGCTTCACTCGCAACGATCTTGCTATCAGGAAATAACTTCTTCATGTAATCGCCGCTGGCAATCGTCCCTGCTGAACCAGTAGCAGAGGCCATGCCGCGATAACGTCCGTGTTTGCCCGCGACTTGTTTGAAGACTTCTTCCATGGCATGACCGGTCACCTCAAAGTGCCAGAGATAGTTCCCAAACTCTTCGAACTGATTGAAGATCATCAAATCCTGTCCAGATTTTTTCAACTCCCAACATTTATCAAATATTTCCTTGACGTTAGATTCAGAGCCGGGAGTTTTGATGGTCTCGCCCGCGACTTTTTCCAACCACTCGAATCTTTCTTTCGACATCCCCTCGGGCAATATCGCAATGGATTCACATCCAAGCAATGCGGAATCATACGCGCCGCCGCGACAGTAATTCCCGGTGGAGGGCCAGACCGCTTTTTGCGTGGTCGGGTCAAACTGACCTGTGACCAGGCGCGGCACCAAACAACTGAACGCAGCACCGACTTTGTGCGCGCCGGTCGGGAACCATTTGCCAACGATGACGACAATGCGCGCCGGAACACCTGTCAGCGAGGAGGGAAGCTCGAGAAAATTGACCCCGCCGAAGGTCCCGCCTGAAGCGGAGGGTTGGTTGTGCCAGTTGATCCGAAATAAATTTCGCGGGTGAATATCCCAGAGTCCGATGCTTTTCAATTCATCCTTTATTTTTGCAGGGATCTTTGAAGGGTCTTTCATCTGGGCATAGGTTGGGATGATGATATTTTTTTCTTTTGCGCGTTTGATGGCGTTTGCACGACGGGATTTTTCAACAGTGAGATCAATTGTGGTCATGGTATTCTCCTCAGAAAATTGTCTGACAGTTGCATTATACTCTTGGACAATCTTACAAATTTCCCTATAAATCGGATGATGGTCACAAAAGGAGAAGCTATGAAATCAGCAACGACAGGTGCACTATCAGGCTGTCTCGTGTGGATCATAGCTTGTGGTGTAATCAGTATGTGCCTACTGCCCGTGTCGATGGCGATCGGTGGCATAACTTCGGTGAGCGAATTTGCGATACAAAAAACAGGCGCATTTGTTTGCCCGGATAATACAACACCTGATGTTCGCACATATGCAACGACAACAACAGACGAAAATGGGAATCGACAGCCATCCACGGCTTATGTGCTCCAATGCAAGGACGCAAGCGGTGAAGTTGTGAAGGAGGACCCGGTTGGTTATGCGTTCATTTGGATCGGCATCATTACTGCAATAGGACTGGTTTTATCCGGTGTGCTGGCATTTGTATTCGCCGCGCCTGCGGGTGTGTTGATCTCGAAACTTGCAAACAGAATGAAGAAGAACCAATAATTTCGCACATCTGTTTTAGGAATCAAAATTTAATGGAAGCGTAGGTTGCTTTTAATGTAAAGCAAAGTTTTCAGGAGTATGATGACTACATTGGAAAGGAGGCCGCTATCGAGACACCACCTGACTACCACATCCAAGGAAGGACTGGGAAGCCTTAACCTGGTCGAGGCATGTAAGTCAGCTTCGTAAAACCAGACGTTCGCTTAACGATAGGAAGGCGCCAAGCCCCACTCTTTCCCGCACATAGTAATATATTTGACGGATGGGTATTCCCCATCCGTCTTTAATTTCTCTATTTGCAATATTTCAGGATATCCAGGATATTTTGATCTACAGGTCCCATCGAATCAAGCATTAATCGTTCTTCCTCCCAGGGTGCATAATAAGATCGAATGAACTCAACATCAGACCATTCCAATTCATGCCAGCCTGGTATGGCGCGCTGTCGTTTCTCCAATCGCTCGCGATGAATCACAATATCAGAGCAAACACATTCGATTACACGCCAATCAGCATTATATTTCTTCCCCAGATCGCGCCAGGTATTTCGAATTGAAACCGTGGATGCCACACTATCCAGGATTACCGATTGGTTTAAACTCAACTGGCGCTCAGCCAAGACCGTCAACAAGTCATAGCCGACTGAACCAAGCTGTCTCTCTGTTTCGGCAGATACCAATTTGGAACGCAAAAGCGCTGCTTCCAGCCAATCCTTTGCAAATACTGGAATTCCAAGCTCGCGCCCAACGGCTTCTGCGAGTGCGCTCTTTCCAGTTCCAGGCAAACCTGAAAAGACGATCAATTTCACTTAATAATTCCCAATTTACCTTCTTTGAAGTGCCTTTCTCATTCTCCTTAACCCCTCTTCAATCGTCCTGCGCGGCGCACCAAAGTTCAAACGCACAAATTGCTCATTCCCTTTTCCAAACTTGCCGCCATCACTTAAAGCCACCTTTGCCTCATCTCGGAAAAATCGGTAAGGGGTGGGTTCGAGCTTCAACTCCGAACAATCGAGCCAGATCAGATAGGTCGCATCTGGTTTTGTGACTCGCATCCCCGGCAAATTCTGCCCAACATAATCCACAATGAAATCACGATTCGCTGTGAGATAACGACACAACGCACGCAACCACGAATCAGCCTTGCCTGAAAAAGCCGCGCGCGCCGCCGTCAAACCTGGCGTGGATATTTCAAACGACATGCCCTCGGCAATTTCAGAAAACCCTTTTCTAAGTTTCTCATCAGGGATGACGGCAAACGCGCAGGCAAGCCCGGGAACATTGAACGCCTTTGAAGCGGAAATCAACGTGATGGTATGTTTTGCAATCTCGCGTGCAAGACTTGCCAGCGGTGTAAACCTGGCATCACCCAGCAACAACTCACTATGGATTTCATCTGACATGATCGTCACCTTGTTTTCGATGCAAGTTTCCGCCATACGATTCAACTCGGCGGATGAAAAAATCTTTCCAACGGGATTATGTGGATGACACAACAAGAACATCCCGGACTTTTTTGCTCCGAGTTTTAGCGCGTCAAAATCGACCTCGTAGCTGATTCGGTTTCCTACAACCTTTTTCGCCAACTGGGCCACAGACTGCCGTGCGCCCGTCTTAAGTTCAGTATCGAGGAACTCGTTATACACCGGCGTCTGAACCAAATAACCTTTTTTCCCGGAACATAACACGCGCGCCGCAATGTTGTAGCCATTATTGACCCCCGCCGTGTAGACGATGTGCCCGGGGTCCACCTCCCAATCATATAACTTCTTCATACGCGCCGCGATAATTTCACGCAACGACCTGGAAAGCAATTCATATCCAAACACGCCATGTTCAACCTGCTTATGCAGGACCTTGAGGATTGGAGGCGCGGCCGGAAAATCCATGTCCGCAAGCCACAAAGGCAGAACATCTTTGGGATACAACGTCCATTTGTTGAGGATCTTTGGATGGCGTCGCGATGGAACAGAATCAAAGTTATATGCCATATTATTTTTTATACGCAACGATCATCCCATCCCTTAAAGGCGCAAGGGAAACAATCCAATCGGTATCCGTGGTGATCATCCTGGTGAATTTTCGGATGGCTTCAGTGGATTTTTCGTGGTCGTTCGAATCCAGAATTTGTCCATGCCAGATCATGTTGTCAATGATCAAGAGGCCACCTGAACGAAGTTTCTCTTTGATGACGGGAAGCGAATCAGGATAAGCCTCTTTATCTATATCATTGAAGATGATATCAAACGGTCCCGGTGTCTGACGAAGGGTCTCGACCGCCTCAGCCATGTGATATTGGATGAGATCCTCATATCCCATTTTGGTCAAATGGTCGGTCGCCATCTTCGACAGCTTCTCATCCCAGACCGTGTGATGCACCACGCCGCCACCATTTTCTTTTACTGCCTTCGCAAACCATGCCGTGGAATAACCATATCCTGACCCCATCTCAAACACAGACTTTGCCTTCAGCATGCAAGCGAGTTGGTAACAATAATATCCGCTCACCGGACCGAGGATGGGAAAATTATTCTTCCCGGCATATTTTTCCATCACCTGCATTTCAGGTTCACGCGGCGGGACGAGAGTGGTGAGATATTCCTGTAGTTTGTCATAATTAATTTCTGGCATGAGATTCTCCTTATTGATAAGAGACCTTAAAGGTACGCTCTGCGAAAACCTTTAGGGTTTTAAAACATCCAACAACACAGGCAAAGCGAGCTTCGCCCATTCGACATACATTTTTCCTGAGGGGTGCAAACCATCAACCGCGATGAGTGATAAATCGTTCATGACTGCGCGTGATATGGGCGTGACATCCACATAATGGGCGCCTGCTTTTTCTGTTTCTTCACGATTCACGGCATTGAATATATCAATATCTTTTGCGATCTGTTCGATGTCACGCCCCCGCGCGAAAGGCGTCACACCCCAATCCGGGATGGATAAAACGATAACATGTTTCGAATTGTCGGCCGCATATTCGATGGCTTTATTCAATAGAAAAACGAATTGTTCACGATACTCGTTGATATCATAGCCGCGGTATTGATTGTTAACTCCAATGAGTAATGACACTAACTCATATGGTGGAGCAATTTGCCAGGCCTGAATACCTTCCCATAGTTCTTTTGTTGTCCAACCGGTGCGGGCGATAATGTCAACTTCAGTGGGAATGCCGCCAGCTTTTAGAAAATCTGCCAGTTGATTAGGCCAGCGCTCAGCTTCTTCAACACTTTCACCGATCGTATAAGAATCACCCAAGGCAAGATATCGAATATTCACAGATTTCTCCTCTGCCACTGCGGTGGGATTAAAGGATGCACAGGCATGTAACAAAAAGAGAATACATAAACATATTTCCGCATTTACAACTTATAGACTGCCTTGTGCATCCGTTCGAGACCTTCTGCAAGCATCGAACGCGGACAGGCAAAATTCAAACGGACAATATTCTCACAGCCTTCACCAAAGGGTTTGCCATTCGTCAGGGCAACCTTGGCTTCCTGTAAAAAGAAATCAAAAGGTGAACCCTGGATTTTTCCGGATTTGACATACTCGCTGAAATCCAGCCAGGCAAGATATGTGGCATTCGGAATGGTAAAACGCAGATCAGGAAAGTTTTCAACCAGATACTCCGCCATAAAATCACGATTGGATTTGAGGTAGGGAAGCAACTCTGCCAGCCAATCATCACAGTCTCCGGAAAACGCGGTCTCTGCTCCGATCAGCCCCATGCTTGAGACATGTCCGGTAACCTGGTCATTTGCGGTTGTAAACTTTGCGCGCAAATCCGCATTGGGAATGATGGCAAACGCACAAAACAGACCTGCTGTATTGAACGTCTTACTACCGGCGATCAAGGTGATGGTTTTATCAGCAATTTCAGGAGAGAGAGTTGCCATGGGAATGTGTTTCGAGCCATCCAAGATTAATTCGCTGTGGATCTCATCCGAGACAATGACTGTATCATTTTGCAGGCAAATTTCAGCCATCTCTTTCAACTCATCTCGTGTAAAAGCCTGACCGGTTGGATTATGCGGATGGCAAAGCAGGAATACGCGTGTTTTTGCATTATTACTATGAAACGCGGCAGAGAATGTTTCGAGATCCAATTGTGGGTAGAGAATACGATCTTTTTCCATAAAGGTGAACGGCGCCACCTGTTGAGTGAGACCAATATTTTTATAGACACTGTAAAACATCATGTAAACGGGTGGCTGGATCAGGACCCCATCCCCCACTGAACAAACCGCACGTGCGGCGATGTTGAAGCCACTTACCACGCCGGGAGTAGCGATAATCCAATCCGGGTCAACCTGCCAGCCGTAGAGACGTTCCATACGAGCGGCAACAACCTCCTGCGTGCGGCGAGTCAAAAACTCGTAGCCGATCACACCATGTTGAAGCGTAGCCTGCAATGCGTCTAATACGGGTTGCGGGGTACGGAAATCCATATCCGCCGCCGAGAACGGAAGCACATCAGCAGGATATTGTATCCACTTTAAACTGTTTGATGTGCGGCGTTCGATGATCTCATCAAAGTTATAGGGCATAAAAAGACTCCATCAAAATTTTTAGCAATTGTACCCGCTATAAACTAAAGGCGGGATGCACCTGGCAGATACATCCCGCGCACCCAGGGTTGGCTGGCTCCATATAAGTACAATTTCTTTGTTTTTTGTACGAAACTCACTATAATCAATATGAAAGCGAGGAAAACATGGGATTACTTCGTCAAGCATTGGGACCCAGTAAGGCGGAGATCTGGTCACAGTTGAGTCAGGAGATCGGGGCGGATTATGAAGAGGATGGCTTCTTAAAGCAAGGAAAGGTCGTTCTATCCCATAAGGAATGGGAGATCACATTGGATACTCATGCGGTGCATACAGGCAAGACAACAATCGTTTTTACCCGGATGCGTGCGCCCTACATGAACAGGGATGGCTTCCGCTTCAATATCTATCGCAAGAGCGCGTTCAATTGGATAGGGAAACTGTTCGGCGTGAAGGATATCGAGATCGGCGACGCGTTCTTCGATGATGAGTTTATTATTCAGGGCGAGCCGGAAGCGCTGGTCAGCAGGTTGTTGTCGAACGTGGAAGTGCGTCAGTTGATCCAAAGCCAGCCAAATATTCATTTTCAAGTGAAGAATGATGAAGGCTGGTTCAAAGAAAAATTCCCCGAAGGCGTGGATGAACTTTATTTTGAGGTCGTTGGGATCATCAAGGATAAGGAACGCTTGAAGAATCTATTCGACCTCTTTGCGCTGGTGCTCGATGAGTTGTGCCGATTCGGCTCCGCGTCTGAGGATGGACCCGGTGTGAAACTGGCATGATCCTCAATGTCGCCTCCCGGATTTCCTTGTGTTGCACGGCTTTTTTTACTTGTATAATTTACCCATGAAAACATTCCT